>OGDN01000250.1_pt1 | contig 110778 bp, 114 predicted proteins | sample 1570271 | NCBI WGS metagenome assembly OGDN01 (sample SAMEA4384481, study PRJEB24528) | human gut metagenome
ATCCGGTACATTGTACAGGTTCAGCGGAATTTCTGCATATTCCTGACCCGGTGTTGCGAAGATCTTCTGACCGTTGTTAACTACCATAGTCGGAGCATCGCCAATAACCAGTCCATTTGTTGTGGTGGTCGTCGGTGCTTCGCTAGAGGTTGCAGGAGCTGTTGTTGTATCAGCAGCAGTTGTTGTTACTGGTACAGTTGTTTCAGAAACGGTTGTTGTTGTTTCTGCTGCAGAAGTAGTTGTTGTAGCGGTTGTAGTTGCAGTTGTTTCCTTTGCATCGCCAACCTTAATGGTCAGGAAGTTGGACTTGTCTTCCAAGCCAGTCGGATAAATGGTTTCTACCAAAGACTTGCCATTTTCCTTGTAAGCACGAACCATACGGTTCATCTTCAGGATGATGGACTGATTGTCTTCGATGTAAGGAGAACCAGATTCTGTATCAAAGTTTACATAGTAATAGCCATCCGGTGTATCCTTCGACATCGTAACATCAAATGTCATAATCGGATAAGAATCAGACTTGCCATCCAGCCACTTTGTTCCATTATCTTCACCGTACTGCATTCTGATCATATCGTTGTCGCCATTGATAACCTGTCCTTCTGGAGTGGACGAGTCATAGTTATGGATGACACCGTGATATGCAAACATCGGATATGCACCCGGCTGTGTGCCCTGCTGCGGTACCTGGAAGTCATAAGTCGCTGTGTTGGTTTCTTCATCCACAGTCAGATCCAAAGTAAATTCCTTTGTAGTCTTGGAACTTTCTACCGGAACGATTACCTTGCTGTCAGGCGACTTGTACTGACCTTCTGTATAGTATGTGCAGGTGAACTTGATCTTGTTCGGACCAGCGGAATAAACTGGTGTACCTGTGCACGGTTCTACTGCTGTTTCATTGGTTACAACTCTCCACAGCGGTGTGAAATAACCATCACCCTTCTTCGGGCTGTGGGTGATTTTTGCCAGTGAGAACGGTCTTAAGGTTGCATTAAATTTAGTACCATCAGACAATTCATAAGTTTCCATCGGGATTACGCTGGTATAGTCATCTTCAGCAAACCGCATGTATTTGTAGTTAGAAGCCTGCCACTTCATACTGATTGTCGAGACAAAGTCATCGTCTGTCATCTGACCATCTGCCTTGATGTAAGCAGCAGCCTTAAAGGTATAATCTCCCTTTGCAAGGTCATCTCTAGAGATTTCTACCAAGTTCTGTGCTGGATTGCTATCACTTGCTGGTGCATGCAGATTATCCGGTGCCTTGCGGATCTGGTAAACTGCATTCGTTAGAGTACCGTGATCGCCTTCTGTTGTTGTCTGAATTGCAAGTGCTGGAAGAGCAGCCATTGGCAATGCAGAAACAGTCATAGCAACCGCAGCAACTAGAGAAGCAATTCTCGTTCGTTTCTTCATGTTTCTTTTTCCTTTCTTTGCATAATGCAATTAAAATGTGCTATCATTCGGCAAGAGAAGGATCTCTTCCGAAGTTAGAACCAAATTAAAAAAATGGGGAATGATTAAGCTTCTGGAGTGATCGGCAGATCCTGATAACCATCCACGTTCAAAATGAACTTCATCAGATAAGTGGTATCCTTATCGTCGACATTGCTATCCAAATAAACGTTCATGTTCTTTACAGCCTGATCACTTGCAGTGAGCACACCAGCCAGATACTTATTCAGTGTAATTGCATCTGTCAGGTCAACCTTACCGTCCAGATTTGCGTCACCATAGTTGATATCACTTTCTGATTCGGTTGTGGTTTCCTTGGTTTCGGTCGTAGTAGAATCAGAACCAGTTGTAGTTGTTACAGCGGTTGTTGTTTCGCTGTCGCCAACAACTGTTACAGAACCATTGCTGACAACGGTATCATAGCTGGAAACTGTTCCATCTTCCGCAATGCTTGCGAACACGATCTGATCATTCTTTGTGCCAGAACCTGGAGTGGTTTCCCGATCGATCGGCTGAATCTTAAAGTCAGAAACATCGCCAACCTTTGCACTTTCGTTGACTGTACCTGTAATGGTCAGGAACACGCCGTCCTGCTTTACCATATAAGCACTGTCTGTTAAACCAGTAGAATAGATGACATCAATGACACCAGCGGCTGAAAAATTGCTGTCAAAGCTCGGTGCTTCGCCAGCAAACGCAGATTCCTGATCATCCGCACCAGTCTGTGCAATTGTACCAGCAGTCACACCAGTAACGGTTACAATGCTGCTATCATAAGCGAGAGAAAATTCGCAGCCGCCGACCCCAGTAGACGGAACATCCTTGAGGGAAACAGCCAGCGTAAATTCAGCCCCTGCCTTTGCAGAAACCTTTTCCGCAGAAATGCCGATTTCTCCTGCTGCAAATACCGGATTGAATGCCAATGCAGACGCAGCCATTGCCATTGCCAGAATACCTGCCATTGTTCTTTTTGTTTTCATTGTTTTCCTCCTTCTTTCTCGTATGCAAGCCCTTGCGATGGCCGCATACCTTTCCCGATGAAATAAAGTTCAATACATTCTCGTATTTTTCAGAGCACATGAAAAGCCCCTAATGGAATTAGTACTATTATAGAATATTCCCACAGAAATGTCAATACATATTCAAAGTTTTTGTACAAATTCCAACAAGAACCGTTGGTGAAATTGTACAAATTACCAAAGAACAAGGGCATCCTGCACGAATTTCGAGATTCATACGAAATTCCTCAAAAACAAGAACGTCTGCGAAACGATTTTATGCCATGATTCCAGCACTTCCCCAAGTGTATCACTGCATATTCTGCAAGCCGTTCCGCCGTTTCACCGGCAGTTTTTTTCATTGACGTTATCGCCCTCCCCATTTCCAAAACAAATCACGCAGAAAGACAGCCTGCGTCCTCATGTTCAAGCAGTTTCTCCGCCGCAACATAAGAAATGTGTCTGCAACGCACATATTTATTATACCGTAATGAGGAACAAATGTAAAGAGAAAACTTGAATTTTTAGTAAAAATACATAAATGTTTTCATGTTTTCTGGTCGTTTTGACCAAAAGCAAGTTCTAAAAAGCGAAAAAGGCATAGCAGAAATGAATCTGCCATGCCTCTTGCAGCAGCGGAATATCCGCTGAATGGATTTAATTGGTTTTATACCAGCTGAATCAGAGCCATTTCAGCCGCATCCCCACGACGTGGGCCGGTCTTAATGATTCTGGTATAGCCGCCCTGCCGATCTGCATAGTTCGGTGCGATTTCATCGAACAGCTTCTTGGCAACGCTTTCCTTTGTGACATATGCCATAACCTGACGCTTCGAATGTAAGTCGTTGGTCTTTGCGATGGTGATCATCTTTTCTGCAACCGCACGTACTTCCTTTGCACGTGTAACGGTGGTTTCAATCTGTCCGTTTTCCAACAGGAAAGTAACCATTGCACGCAGCATAGCCTTTCTGTGGTCGGTTGTTCTGCCCAGTTTTCTGCTACCCGGCATCGTGTTTCACTCCTTTATCGTTGCATGATAAGCACGCTATCATGTTCCTTGTTCTTCGTTTCAGTCTTCGTCAGAAGACAGGTCAAACCCCAGTGACTGCAGTTTTTCCCGCACTTCGTCAAATGATTTCTTGCCGAGATTCCGAACCTTCATCATTTCTTCCTCGGACTTATTGATCAGATCGTCTACCGTATTGATGCCCGCACGCTTCAAGCAGTTGAAGGACCGCACTGATAAGTCAAGTTCCTCAATGGTCATCTCCAGGATCTTTTCCTTACCTTTCTCGTTCTTTTCCACAAGAACTTCCGTTATGCTCGATTCATCGGAGAGATCGACAAACAGTTTCAGATGCTCGTTGAGGAGATTGGCTGCCTGTGATATTGCTTCCTTTGCAGAGATCGTACCGTCTGTCCAAACCTCCAGGGTCAGCTTATCATAATCGGTAACCTGTCCAAGCCGTGTGTCCTCGACCTGATAATTTACCTTTAATACAGGAGTATAAATACTGTCAACTGCGATCACATCAATGGGCGAATTTATCATTTGCTTATTGCGTTCCGCAGACACATAGCCTCTGCCCCGGTCGATGACGATTTCCATATAAAGCTTTGCATCTTTTCCCAGGGTTGCAATGTGCATGCCTGGGTCGAGGATGTTGACTTCGGAATCGGTTTTGATATCGCCGGCAGTAACTTCGCATTCGCCTTCTGCTTCAATATAGATTGTCTTCGGCCCGTCTCCGTACAGCTTTGCCGTAAGACCCTTAAGACTCAGAATGATTTCTGTTACGTCCTCTTTTACGCCAGGGATCGTAGACAGTTCATGGTGTACGCCGTCAATTTTTACGGAGTTGACTGCGACACCGGGCAGCGAGGAGAGCAGCACACGCCGCAGGCTATTACCAAGTGTGGTTCCGTAGCCACGTTCCAGTGGTGCTAAAACGAACTTACCGTACTTTCCGTCACTCCGCAGTTCGACTGTCTCAAGTTCCGGCTTTTCAATTTTCTCCAGCATAAAAGCACCCTCCTATTACGCATTCGCTTAGTCTTTTGTTTCTTCGTCTTATGCGGATAATCGGCATTACTTGGAGTACAATTCGACAATCAGATGTGCTGCTACTTCGTAATCCAGATCTTCCGGTACCGGCATCCGGGTAACAGTTGCACTGAAAGCTTCCTTATTTACATCCAGCCACAGCGGAACCGTACGGTCAGCAGTCTGTTCTACAACGTCCTTGAACTTCTGGCTGCTCTTGCTGGTATCGTGCAGAGCGATTACATCGCCGACCTTCACACGATAAGACGGAATATCCACTCTTACGCCGTTTACTGTAAAATGCTTATGCGTAACAAGCTGTCTTGCTTCTCTTCTGGTCAGAGCCAGACCCATACGGAAAACAACAGAATCCAGTCTGCTTTCCAGACAGGTAACCAGGTTGTCACCAGCCTTACCTTCCATCTTGGTAGCGATTTCAAAGTAGTGATAGAACTGCTTTTCGCCAACGCCATAGATGAACTTCAGCTTCTGCTTTTCCTTCAGCTGCATGCCGTATTCCGACAGCTTCTTGCGGTTGTTGGCACCCGGATTCCGGTTGGATTCCTTGGAGATGCCCATTACCATCGGGCTGATGCCCAAATATCTGCACCGTTTCAGGATTGGTTCTCTGCTTACTGCCATTTCTTTACACCTCCTGTATGATTAGACACGACGTCTCTTCGGCGGACGGCAACCGTTATGCGGAATCGGTGTAACGTCCTTGATCATCTTGACTTCCAGACCAACCGTCTGCAAAGCACGGATGGCTGCTTCTCTGCCGGCACCCGGTCCCTTTACATAAACTTCTACGCTCTTGAGTCCGTGTTCCATAGCAGCCTTTGCAGCGGTTTCTGCTGCGGTCTGTGCTGCGAACGGAGTAGACTTTCTGGAGCCTCTGAAGCCGAGTCCGCCAGAGCTTGCCCAGCTGATTGCATTACCCTGTGTATCGGTAATGGTAACGATGGTGTTGTTGAATGTAGACTGGATGTGTACTGCGCCGTTTTCGATGTTCTTCCGTTCTCTCCGGCGTCTGATCACAACCTTCTTTCCCTTCTGCTGTGCCAAAACGACCCCTCCTTACTTCTTCTTATTTGCGATGGTCTTTACCGGACCCTTGCGTGTTCTTGCATTGGTCTTTGTCCGCTGACCACGAACCGGCAGACCCTTCCGATGACGAACGCCTCTGTAGCAACCGATTTCAACCAGACGCTTGATATCCATTGCGACATTTCTTCTCAGGTCGCCCTCAACGATGCAGTGCTTGTCGATATCGTCACGCAGCTTTGCAACGTCTTCTTCAGACAGATCCTTTACCCGAACATCCGGATTGACACCGGTACGAGCGAGGATTTCGTCTGCTGTGCTGCGACCGATTCCATAGATATAAGTCAAGCCAATCTGTACCCGCTTATTCTTCGGAAGGTCAATACCTGCTATTCTTGCCATTCTAATCGCACCTCCATTTAAAAGTTCAAAGCATTAGCCCTGACGCTGCTTATGCTTCGGATTTTCACAGATGATCATTACTTTGCCCTTACGCTTAATCACTTTGCATTTTTCGCAAATCGGCTTTACGGAAGGTCTTACTTTCATTGGTTTTACCTCCTTATCAGATAAACCGTTTCCTTTGCTTCTGCCGGCTTACTTTGCTCTCCAAGTAATCCGACCCTTTGTCAAATCATAGGGTGACATTTCTACCGTTACCTTGTCGCCCGGCACAATTCGGATATAATTCATCCGCAGTCTTCCGGACACATGCGCCAGAATCACGTGCTTGTTCTGTAACTCCACCTTGAACATGGCGTTCGGAAGGGATTCCAGAACAACGCCTTCCACTTCAATCATATCTTCTTTTGACACGTTGATACCCTCCCTGATTGGGTTCTATTGTGCGGCTGCAAATTCGTTCAGCCATGTACGAAGCCGTTTATCCGTCCATGATGTCAGAGCAATCACAGTAGCGGTTTGCTGTACATGTTTTTTGTTCTTCCGTTTCGGATTTGCAAGGGTTCTGCGTTTGCCGTTTGCCAGCCAGACGAAGTGTTCGTCGGCTGCGACAACCACAAAATACATCCCTGCATCCCGACCGGCAGTTGCAAGCACGATGCTGCCCTGCTGCCATTCCATACAGTTTCCTCCGTTATGGCCGTGTCAAGATGACTGGGCCATCCTTTGTGACTGCAATTTCATGCTCGAAATGGGCGGAAAGACTGCCGTTAGCGGTCACAACCGTCCAGCCATCCTTCAGAACCCGAACGGCATCGCCTTTCTGATTGATCATGGGTTCAATGCAGAATGTCATACCCGGCATCAGACGCACACCATGTCCCGGCTTTCCGTAATTCGGAACTTCCGGATCTTCGTGCATTTCCCGTCCGATTCCGTGGCCGCAATATTCCCGAACAATGCCATAGCCCCGTTCGGAACAATATGCTTCCACTGCATGACAAACGTCACCAAGTCTTGCACCGACCTGTGCCGCTGCAATGGCTTCAAACAGACTTGCCTTTGTTACCGCCAGCAAATCCAGTGCTTCCTGCGAAACATCTCCAACCGGAAACGTAGCGGCATTATCTCCAACGAAACCGTTCAAAGTTGCCCCAACGTCTACGCTGACGATGTCGCCGGCTTTGATCACACGATGCCGACTTGGAATGCCGTGAATGATTTCTTCATTGATGGAGATACACGCACTTGCGGGAAACCCGCCGTATCCGAGAAACGTCGGGGTCGCACCGCTGTGAACAATGAAATCATGCAGAATCTTATCCAACTGGTAAGTTGTCATCCCCGGATGGATGGATTTTCCTGCAAGTTCCAGAGCCTGTGCGGCAACACGTCCCGCTTCTCTCAGTTTTTCCAGATCGCTTCTGGATTTAATTGTAATCATTGATTACGCACCTACCGCTGCTAATGTCAGCTTCGTTGTATCCGACAACTCTTCCTGTCCAACAACCGTATCCAACTTACCCTGCTTTGCATAGTAATCCTTCAGCGGTTCAGTCTGAGCGTGATAAACAGCGAGCCGATCGAGAACGGTTTCCGGCTTGTCATCCTTACGGATTACAGTTGCCGCACCGCACTTATCGCAAACGCCCTCTACCTTTGTCGGCTTGTACTTAATGTGATAAGATGCACCGCATCCTTCGCAGACTCTTCTGCCGGAGACCCGTTCTTTAATGGTTTCGTCCGGTACATAGATTTCCAGCACCTTGTCGATGGTAACGCCCATCTTGTCGAGTGCTTCCGCCTGCGGGACGGTTCTCGGAAAGCCGTCCAAAATAAATCCGTTCTTGCAGTCTGGCTGTGCGATGCGATCTTTCAGGATTCCGATGACGATTTCATCGGAAACCAATGCACCGCTGTCCATAGCTGCTTTTGCTTTCAGCCCGTATTCGGTACCATTCTTCACCGCTTCCCGCAGCATGTTGCCAGTGGAAATCTGCGGAATGGACAATGCTTCTGAAATGACCTCTGCCTGAGTGCCTTTTCCAGCACCCGGAGCTCCTAAAAGAATCAAATTCATGGGGATATCCTCCTTATTCCAGGAAACCCTTATGATGACGCATCATCATTTCGGATTCCAATGTACGAACTGTTTCCAAAGCCACGCTGACAACGATCAGAATGGTAGTACCGCCCATTGCCAAAGAACTGAGGTTCGGGTCTGCCTTGTTCATCGCAATCGGGAAGATTGCAATAATGCCGAGGAAGAATGCACCAACCAGAGTGATCTTAGAAAGGACACGCTGAATGTAATCGGATGTTGGCTTGCCCGGGCGAATGCCTGGGATACCGCCGTTGCTCTGCCGCAGATTGTTTGCAATTTCGATCGGATTGTACTGCATGGATACATAGAAGTAGTTAAATGCAATAATCAGAACGAAATAAATCACTGCATAACCCCAGCTGTTGGTATGGAAGAAGGTCAGGAATCCATTATAGAACTTCTGCCAGCCGCCAACCGGATCATCGTACATCGGCTTGAACAGCTCGATGGTACTCGGCAAAGACATGAAGGACATTGCAAAGATGATCGGCATAACGCCGCTCATGCAAACCTTCACTGGAATGTGAGTGGACTGACCGCCATACTGCTTTCTGCCAACCACACGTTTTGCATACTGAATCGGAATCCGGCGTTCGGAGTTGTTCATGAATACAATGAAGGTAATCATTGCAATGAAGATGACCAGAACTGCCAGAGATTCAAAGAAATACCGCTGCGGGTTTTCCTTGGTGAGTTCCACCAATGTACCCATCATGGTAGGGAAGCGTGCGAGGATACCAGCAAACAACAACATGGAAATACCGTTGCCGATGCCGTTATCATTGATCCGGTTGCCCATCCAAACAACGATACAAGTACCGGCGATGAAGCAAAGCACAATGATAATGCCTACGAACACGTTTGCAGCTGTAGAGTCATACGTCTTTACAGCATTCATACTGTTTTTCAAGGTCAAATAATATGCAACGGACATGAACACTGCCAAAGCCAAAGCCACAGCAGCAGTAATCTTATTCAAGACTTTCTGTCCTTCTTCGCCCTCATCCCGCAATCGCTCTAACGGCGGTAATGCGTAAGTCAGGAGCTGCATAATAATGGACGCATTGATATAAGGGGTAATGGACAGCGAAAAGATGGTTGCCTGCGAAAGTGCACCACCTGTTAAGATGTCCAGATATTCGAGAAAGTTCCCGTTAGTTGCCTTCTGGGACATCCAGTCGGAAACGACGGATGTATCCAGAAACGGAACAACGACGGAACAGCCCAAACGGAAAATAATGATCATGAATAATGTGTACAAAAGCTTCTTGCGAATGTCCTTGATACTCCAAGCATCTCTCAGCGTTTTAAACACATTACATCACCTCAGCTTTTCCGCCAGCCTTTTCAATTTTTTCAACTGCACTCTTAGAGAACTTTGCAGCCTTTACGGTCAGCTTCGTTGTCAATTCGCCGTTGCCGAGCACCTTAACGCCTGCATAAACCTTCTTTACCAGACCGGTTGCCTTCAGCAGTTCAGCGTCTACAACGGTTCCTTCTGCAAACTGATTCAGATCAGCAACATTTACGATTGCATAATCTGTACCGAAGATGTTCTTAAAGCCTCTCTTCGGGATTCTTCTTGCGATTGGCATCTGACCGCCTTCAAAGCCGATCCGAACGCCGCCGCCGCTTCTTGCATTCTGACCCTTGTGACCCTTGCCAGCGGTTTTACCGTTACCGGAACCGTGACCACGGCCAACTCTCTTAACGTCCTTTACGGAACCTGCTGCTGGTGATAATTCGTGAAGTTTCATTCTACTGCACCTCCTTGTTTATGCTTCCTGCACCTCAACGAGGTGTGAGATCTTCTGAATCTTACCGAGGGTTGCCGCATTTTCCGGCTGTACGGTAACGTCGCCGATCTTCTTCAGACCCAGCGAATTTGCGGTTGCAACCTGATCCTTTTTTCTACCGGACAGGCTCTTTACCAGCTTGATTTGCTTTGCCATGATGCACCCTCCTTAACCTAAAATTTCCTTAACCGACTTGCCTCTCATTTCAGCAACCTCTGCTGCGGTTGCACAAGATGCCAGACCGTTGATGGTTGCCCGAACGACATTGCACGGATTGTTGGAACGCAGGGACTTGGTACGAATGTCCTTGATACCTGCTACTTCGATGACAGCACGAACCGGGCCACCAGCGATTACACCAGTACCAGGTGCAGCCGGCTTCATCAGCACGCTGCCGGCACCAAACTTGCCAACGATTTCGTGCGGAATGGTTGTACCCTTCAGCGGAATCTTGATGAGGTTCTTCTTTGCGTCCTCAATGCCCTTACGGATTGCATCCGGAACTTCACCGGACTTGCCCAGACCGAAACCGATGGTACCGTTTCCGTCGCCGACTACAACGAGTGCAGCAAACTTCATGATACGGCCGCCCTTAACGGTCTTAGATACACGATTGATCGAAACGACCTTTTCGGTCAGTTCCAAGCTGTTCGGATCAATTTTTGCCAAAGTAATCCCTCCTTAGAATTTCAGTCCGCCCTCACGAGCACCTTCTGCCAGTTCCTTCACTCTGCCGTGATAGAGGTAACCGCCTCTGTCGAAAACGACTTCTGTGATGTTTTTAGCGAGTGCACGTTCTGCGATTTTCGTGCCAACCTTGCGAGCAGCTTCGGTGTTGCCGCCAACGCCTTCGAAATCCTTATCCATGCTGGATGCGGAAGCCAAAGTTACGCCGTTGACGTCATCAATCAGCTGTGCATAGATGTGCTTTGTGGAACGATATACATTCAGGCGAGGACGTTCAGGAGTACCGGAAATCTTCGCACGAACTCTTGCGTGTCTTTTTGCTCTGGCTTTATTGCTGTCTGCCTTTTTAATCATAGCAATTTAACTCCTTTCAATTACTTTTTGCCCTTGCCGGCTTTACCTTCCTTGCGGATGATATGTTCATTTTCATAGCGAATGCCCTTGCCCTTATACGGTTCCGGCGGACGCTTTTCACGGATTTCTGCTGCATACTGTCCAACAGCCTGCTTGTCGATACCGCTTACTACGATGGTGTTCGGCTGCGGAACGTCCAGCTTGATGTCGTCTGTTTCCGGAACATTGACCGGATGAGAGAAACCAACGCTCAGAACAACTTCCTTGCCCTTCTTTGCAGCACGGTAGCCGACGCCTTCGATAATCAGGGTCTTGCTGTAACCATTGGTTACACCTTCTACCATGTTTGCGATCAGCGTTCTGGTCAGACCGTGCAGGGATCTGTGTTCCTTGTCGTCGGTCGGACGGGTTACGGTGATCACACCGTCTTCAACTGCAATGCCCAGTTCCGGGGAAAACTGCTTTGCAATTTCGCCCTTCGGTCCCTTTACGGTAACGTGATTGTTTTCGCATGTTACGGTTACGCCGGCTGGGACACTGATCGGCTTTTTACCTATTCTTGACATTCTCTGTGTCCTCCTTACCAAACATAAGCTAAAACTTCGCCGCCAACATTCAGTTCACGAGCCTTCTTATCTGTCATGATACCCTTAGAAGTAGAAACGATCGCAATACCCAGACCCTTTCTTACCTTCGGCATATCTGCACAGCTGGAATAGATCCGCAGACCCGGCTTGGAAACTCTGCGAAGACCGGTGATAACCGGAGCCTTGCTGTCTGTATATTTCAATGTAATTCTGATAATGCCCTGCTTGCCGTCTTCCACTACCTGAAAGCTCTTAATATAGCCTTCGTCGAGAAGGATCTGCGTGATTGCCTTCTTGACATTGGAAGCCGGAACGTCAACGGTGGCGTGTTTTGCGGAGCTCGCATTCCGAATTCTTGTCAGAATGTCTGCTATTGTATCAGTAATCTGCATACCAATGACCTCCTTTTCGTAATGCTTCTTTTTTACCAGCTTGCTTTCTTAACGCCCGGAATCTTACCCTCATGTGCTAAGTTTCTGAAGCAAACACGGCAAATGCCGTACTTTCTCAGATACGCATGCGGTCTGCCGCAGAGCTTGCAGCGGGTGTAAGCTCTTGTGGAGAATTTGGGAGTCTTCTGCTGCTTTAATTTCATTGCCTTCTTTGCCATGATCGTTCCTCCCTGCTTACTTAATGAACGGAGCACCGAGCAGTGTCAGCAGCTCCTTCGCTTCTTCATCGGTCTGGGCAGTGGTAATGAAGTTGATATCCATACCTCTAACCTTGTCAATCTTATCGTATTCGATTTCCGGGAAAATCAGCTGTTCCTTGATACCGGTGGAGTAGTTACCCTTACCGTCGAAGGAGTTGCCGTTGATTCCTCTGAAGTCACGAACACGCGGGAAGCTTACATTAAACAGCTTGTAAACGAATTCATACATCTTTTCGCCACGCAGGGTTACTTTCACACCGATCGGCATGCCTTCCCGCAGCTTAAAGTTTGCAACAGACTTCTTTGCTCTGCAAACAACCGGCTTCTGACCGGTGATGAGAGACAGGTCGTTCATAATTGCATCGATTACCTTTGCGTTATCCTTTGCTTCGCCAGCTGCCACATTGACAACTACCTTATCCAGCTTCGGGATCTGCATTACGTTCTGGTAACCGAACTTCTTCATCATTGCAGGAGCAACGGTGCTGTTATAATAATCTTTCAATGTAGACATATCGTTTCTCCTTTACTCAAAAGATTTTCCGCACTTCTTGCAGACACGCAGCTTCTTGCCGTCTTCTACAGCATGACCGATTCTAGTCGGCTTGCCGCACTTCGGGCAAACGAGCTGAACCTTGCTTGCATACAGTGCACCTTCGGTTTCCACGATGCCGCCGCTCTGACCCATTCTGGTCGGCTTGACGTGCTTTGTGATCTTGTTAAAGCCTTCTACGATAACCTTGCCTTCCTTCGGGCTGACAGCAACAACCTTGCCTTCGAGTCTGCCCTTGGACTTATCGGTTACGTCCTTGTACTGGTAAATATCCTTACCGGTCAGCAGTACGACGGTGTCACCTGTTTTTACATGTACCTTACTCATTATGACACCTCCGAATTAAAGTACTTCCGGTGCCAAGCTCAGGATCTTCATATAATCCTTATCACGCAGCTCTCTGGCAACCGGCCCAAAGATACGAGTGCCCTTCGGGTTCTTGTCTTCCTTGATAATAACCGCAGCATTTTCATCGAAACGGATGTAAGTACCATCTTCTCTCCGCAGGCCCTTTGCAGAGCGTACGATAACAGCCTTTACTACATCGCCCTTCTTTACAACGCCGCCGGGTGTTGCTTTCTTAACAGAAGCGACTACGACATCACCAATGTTGGCATACCGTCTCCGGGTACCGCCCAGCACTCTGATGCACATCAGTTCTTTCGCACCGGTGTTGTCTGCAACCTTCAAATACGTTTGCATCTGAATCACAGCGAGTTCCTCCTTTCGGAAACGTCCCTCTCAGAACGAACCGTTTTTTCTTCGTTCGTCAATTACTTAGCCTTTTCGATGATTTCCACAACACGCCATCTCTTATCCTTAGAGAGCGGACGAGTTTCCATCACTTCTACACGATCGCCAACCTTGCAAGCATTGTTTTCATCATGTGCCTTCAGGCGAACGGTTCTCTTCACAATTTTCTTGTAAAGCGGGTGTTTTACATTGTCGACGATTGCTACAACGACTGTCTTATCCATCTTGTCGCTAACGACTCTGCCGACTCTGGTTTTTCTCAAATTTCTTTCAGCCACTGTAAAGCCCTCCTCTTAGTGCTGTGCAGACTGAAGTTCCGCAGCACGGAGTGCAGTCTTAACACGGGCAATATCCTTCTTTACTGCCTTGATACGAGCTGTATTCTCAAGCTGGTTTGCAGCAAGCTGAAAGCGAAGGTTAAACAGTTCTTCTTTCAGATCCACCAGCTTTTCGTTCAGTTCATCCACCGGCATTGCTCTTACTTCTGATGCTTTCATTCTTGCTCGCCTCCTTCAGCCTTTACAAACTTACACTTAATCGGCAGCTTATGCATCGCAAGACGCATTGCTTCTCTTGCAGTTTCTTCCGGAACGCCAGCGATTTCAAACATCACTCTGCCCGGCTTTACAACTGCTACCCAATATTCCGGAGCACCTTTACCGGAACCCATTCTGGTACCAGCTGGCTTCTTTGTAACCGGCTTATCCGGGAAAATCTTAATCCAAACCTGACCGCCACGCTTGATGTAACGAGTCATTGCGATACGGGCAGATTCGATCTGGTTGGAGGTGATCCATGCCGGCTCGAGAGCCTGCAAACCGTATTCACCATTGCTAACAGTAGAACCTCTGTAAGCCTTACCTGTCATCCGTCCTCTGTGTACACGACGGTATTTTACTCTCTTCGGAAGCAGCATTACTGTTTACCTCCTTCTCTTTTTTCGCCACGACGGAAACCACCGTTTCTACGGTCGCCGTTGTTGCGGTTATCCCGACGTCTTCTGTCATCTCTGCGGTCACCGTTACGGTTGTCGCGAGATTTTCTTTCAACCTTTTCTCTCTGTTCAGCAGCTCTTGCAGCATCGCCCTTCAGAACTTCGCCCTTATAGATCCAAACCTTTACGCCCAGACGACCATAAGTGGTGTGTGCTTCAGCAGTACCATAGTCGATGTCTGCACGGATGGTCTGCAGCGGAATAGTTCCTTCGTGATAGCTTTCAGAACGAGCGATTTCAGCACCGCCCAGACGGCCGGAAACCTTGGTCTTGATACCCTTTGCACCCAGACGCATTGCACGGCCGATAGCCTGCTTCATAGCCCGGCGGAAGGAAATTCTGTTTTCCAGATCCAAAGCGATCTTTTCTGCAACAAGCTGTGCATCCATATCTGGCTGCTTTACTTCAACGATGTTGACGTAAACCTGCTTGCCCATCATCTTTTCCAACTGTGTGCGGAGCTTTTCGATTTCTGCACCGCCACGGCCGATTACAATACCCGGCTTTGCACAGTGGATGTGGATTCTTACCTTATCTGCAAACCGCTCGATTTCGATCTTCGGAACACCTGCTGCATACAGGTTCTTCTTGATGAACTTCCGAACGTTGAAATCTTCTACCAGCGTATCGCCGAAGTCAGCCTTGTTTGCAAACCAACGAGAATCCCAATCTTTAATAACACCAACACGAAGCCCGTGCGGATTAACCTTCTGGCCCATATTTTAACCTCCTTGGGATTATTCTTCTTCTTTCAGAACAACGGTGATATGCGACGTTCTCTTATAGATCCGAAATGCTCTGCCCTGTGCTCTCGGCTGAATCCGCTTCATAATCGGACCCGGAGTGACATAGCATTCTGCAACATAGAGGGCATCCCCGTTCATGCTGAAGTTGTTTTCTGCATTTGCAATTGCGGACTTCAAAAGTTTTTCCAGCAATGGGCTTGCTGCTTTTGGTGTGAGGTCCAAAGTTGCCAGTGCAACATCCACCGGCTTATTTCTGATCAGATCCAAAACGATCTGTACTTTTCTTGGAGAAATGCGGGCATTTCTCAAATATGCTTTAGCTTCCATTTGAACGCCTCCTTCCAAAATTACTTCTTGCCGTTATTTGAAGTCTTAGAACCGGCATGACCCTTAAAGGTTCTGGTCGGTGCAAACTCGCCGAGCTTGTGACCTACCATATCTTCTGTTACATAAACCGGAACGTGCTTGCGACCATCGTGCACAGCAAAGGTGTGTCCGACAAAGTCAGGGAAAATTGTGGAAGAACGGCTCCAAGTCTTGAGGACTTTCTTTTCACCGGCCTCGTTCATTGCCTGTACTCTCTTCAGCAGGACTTCCTGGACAAAAGGTCCCTTTTTAATACTTCTGCTCATGAAATGCTCCTCCTTTCCCCTTACTTACCGTTACGGCGTTTTACGATATATTTATCAGAAGCCTTGTGCTTCTTTCTGGTCTTGTAACCCAGAGCCGGCTTACCCCACGGAGTAACAGGTCCCGGACGACCAACTGGCGACTTACCTTCACCACCGCCGTGTGGGTGGTCATTCGGGTTCATAACAGAACCTCTAACGGTCGGTCTCCAGCCCTTGTTCCGCATACGGCCAGCCTTACCATAGTTTACATTTTCGTGATCCACGTTTGAAACCTGACCGATGGAAGCACGGCACAGAATGGAAACTTTCCGCATTTCGCCGGAAGGCAGACGAATCAGTGCAAAAGCACCTTCCTTACCCATCAGCTGAGCGGTGTTACCAGCACTTCTTACGAGCTGTGCACCCTTGCCCGGATACAGTTCAATTGCGTGGATGAAAGTACCAACCGGAATATCAGCCAGTGTCAAAGCACAACCCGGCTTGATATCAGCATCAGAACCAGAACGAACCACGTCGCCAACCTTCAGACCTTCCGGAGCGAGGATGTAACGCTTTTCGCCGTCTTCATACTGAACCAGTGCGATAAATGCACTTCTGTTCGGATCGTATTCCAGAGTCAGAACATTTGCATTCATGCCGTCCTTTGTTCTCTTGAAATCGATCACACGATACTTTCTTCTATTTCCGCCGCCTCTGTGACGAACGGTGATTCTACCATAGCTGTTACGACCCGCATTCTTCTTCAGCGGTTCCAGCAAGCTCTTTTCCGGTGCAACCTTGGACAGACCAGAATAATCGGTCACAGTCATCCCTCTGCGGGACGGGGTTGTCGGCTTGTAGCTCTTAATAGCCATTTATTTCACTCCTCAAATGCTTCATTTGCGGGAGCACGACTCCCATACGTTCTCAGATGATTCTGAGATTAGAACATGCCATCAAAGAATTCGATGGATGTCTTCAGCTTCTTGCCATCCTTGCCGGTCTTTGTGGTTTCCGGATTGATGGTGATGATCGCCTTCTTAAAATCTGCTTTCTTGCCGGTAAAGCGGCCAACCCGCTTGGTCTTACCTGTGCAGTTTACGGTATTTACCTTTACAACCTCTACATGGAAGAGGGCTTCGGCAGCCTGTGCAATTTCAATCTTGTTTGCATCCTTGGCAACCTGAAACGTGTACTTGCTCTGCTGCATGTTGTCCACGCTCTGCTCGGTGATCATCGGCTTCAGAATAATATCCTGCGGTGCTTTCACTTTGCATACACCTCCTCAATTTTTGCAACGGCATCCTTAGAAACGATGAACTTATCGTGATGCAGGATGTCATATACGTTCAATGTATTGCAAGCAGCGGTCTTTACGCCCGGGATGTTTGCTGCACTCTTTACCAGCTTTTCATCCTTGTCAACGGTTACGAGCATTGCCTTGCCGTCTACGTTCAGAGCCTTCAGCATTGCAACAACGGTCTTGGTCTTGTAGCTGTCTGTAGTCAGGCTGTCTACAACGATCAGGTTGCTGTCCAGAACCTTTGTAGAAAGTGCGGACTTCATTGCAAGCTTCCGCAGCTTCTTGTTCAGAGCATACCGATAATCTCTCGGCTTCGGGCCCAGAGCAATACCACCGTGTGTCCACTGTGGAGCACGGATAGAGCCCTGTCTTGCATGTCCAGTACCCTTCTGTCTCCATGGCTTTCTACCGCCGCCACGAACTTCCGAACGGGTCAGAGTAGACTGTGTGCCCTGCCGCTGATTGGCAAGATAATTCACAACCATAGCGTGCATTGCGGATTCATTCGGCGTAATTCCGAATACAGCATCTGCAAGTTCGATTTCCGAAACCTGCTGGCCTGTCATATCAAAAACTGAAACTTTTGCCATTTATGTTGCCTCCTTCCTTTACGCCTTTACGCTGTCAACGATGGCAACGATGCCGCCCTTCGGGCCCGGGATCGCACCCTTGACTGCGATGAGATTATTTTCAACGTCAATCTTAACGATTTCCAGATTCTGCACGGTAACTGCTTCTGCACCCATGTGACCTGGCATTCCCTTGCCCTTATAGATACGGGACGGGGAAGAACAAGCACCCATAGAACCAGCCTGTCTGTGAACCGGGCCAGTACCGTGTGTTTCCTTCAGTCTGTGCTGGTTATGCCGCTTGATCGCACCTGCAAAACCTTTACCCTTGCTGGTACCGCTGACATCCACGCTGTCACCGACTGCAAATGTATCAGCCTTAACAACATCGCCTACATTCAGAGCATCACTGTTGTCCAGACGGAATTCCTTCAGTGTCTTCTTCGGTGCAACATCAGCCTTTGCAAAGTGACCTTTTTCCGGCTTGTTGAGTCTCTGCGGCTTTACATCGCCGTAACCCATCTGTACTGCTGCATATCCGTCGTTTTCCACGGTCTTCTTCTGCACGATGGTGCAAGGACCAGCTTCTACAACGGTAACCGGAATGACTTTGCCATTTTCATCGAAAATCTGGGTCATACCGATCTTCTTACCGATAATTGCCTTCTGCATATTCGTTTTCCTCCTGTTGGTTATTGGTTGATCTGCATCAACTTGACCGGATAACGGAAAGTGCCGTTATCTGTTCGGAATCTCTTACTTGAGTTCCATTACGATGTCAACGCCTGCCGGAATTTCCAGCTTCTGAAGAGCTTCTGTGGTCTTCTGAGTCGGGCGGATAACATCGATCAGCCGCTTGTGTGTCCGCATTTCGAACTGTTCACGGCTATCCTTGTACTTATGAGTTGCACGCAGGATTGTGATGATCTCCTTGTCTGTCGGGAGCGGAATCGGTCCGGATACGTTGGAACCGCTTCTCTTTGCAGCTTCTACAATCTTTGCAGCAGCAGCATCTACTGTTGCGTGCTCATAGCCCTTAATCTTGATTCTGATCTTTTCATTGACTGCCATTTTTCTCTCGCCTCCTTGTTGGTATTGGGGGCAGCAGGATTATTTGCCACGCTGCCGGGTGTTTCCGTGCGGCAGCATATAAAAAACTCGGAATTCCGTATGAAACCGGTATTCCGAGCTGATTTAGGCACAAATCTGTCCGCTGTACAGTATGCACCACTGTACAGACAAAATTACCCACAGACTGTGTTATATCCTGATTCGCCCGGTTTTAAATCGGACATACTCCATGAAAATTACCCGACATACCGCCGGCAACCTTTCACTTCATCGCATATCTATTGCAATCACGCAAGGAGTATTATAACACACTTGCAGGCAAATTGCAAGAGAAAATGCCCGATTTTTGCAATTTATTTTGTAAACTTTTTATGTACGGGAAGAAGATGCCGATTCCACCGGTTCTGGCTCGGTTTCAGGCAGGATTTCATCCAGTTTTAAGACATCCGTATAAACGGATTTCATGATTTCATCAGTTTTCGCCTGATAGAAGGCCTCTACTGCCTGCTGATTGTATGCCCCCATTCGTTTTCGGAGGTTGCGGTTTTCGGAGAGCGTTTCAATCGCATGGGCAAATTCCTCCACATTCGACACAGGGCAGGCAAATCCCGTTTCACCGCTGAGGGAATAGTCCCGAATGCCATGAATATTGGAAGTGACCAGCGGCAGACCAGCTTCCATTGCCTCCAGTGCTGCCATGCCCAACCCTTCCCGTTTGGATGGGAAACAGAAAATATCTGAAGCGTGCAGCAAATCGCAAACATCCTGCCGATATCCCAAAATCCGCACCCGATTAGAGAGGTGTAAACTCTGAGCAAGCTCCTGCAAAAATTCTGCTTCCTTGCCCTTCCCACATAATATATAGTATAGTGGCAGCTGCGGCAGGCGTGCCATTGCCTGAATAATCACCCGATGGTTCTTGTTGCGGTTCAGTTCTCCGACCGAAATCAGCAGGATGGCATCCAACGGCAAATCCAACGCTTCCCGCACTTCTTCCCGGGAACGGCTGGCAAACCGATACTTTCCCGGCTTCAAGCCCACGCCCGGAATCCGGACAACCTGTTTCGCATGCATTTTCCGCACAGCACGGTCATAGTCTTCACTGTTGATGGTGATTAACACATCTGTTTTTCTGGCATAATACTTTTCCACAGGGTAAAACAGCAACCAATTCCACAATGGTGCTCCCTGAAAGAAGTGAAAGCCATGTGCGGTATAAATCACCGGAATCTGAAAGGCAGCAGCTGCCTGTCGTCCATAGATACCGCCAACTGGCGTATGGCAGTGGATGCAATCAAATGCATCCGCACGGAGAACGGCTTTTAGTTGCTGATAAGCACGATGATTTTGGAGCAGATGAAACGGACTGCGGGCAAAGTCAATTTGATGGCACGTCACACCCAATGCAGCCAATTCATTTTGAAATACTGCAATTCGCTGCGGAGAAGTATTATTGCCCTGTACAAAATTACAAGCCACATGCACATCACAATGCAGATTTCGCAGCATCCGGATATTTGCCATATTAAACTGATCCTGCAAAGAAGCAACGGTCGAAAGCATCAAAACCCGTTTCATGGCAGATTTCCTCCTTTTTTCACATATCATTTCATGCCCCTCATTATAGCATATTTTTCAACAAGAATCAACTGCCGACAAGAAAAAAATCGCTGCTTTCAACTGCTTTTCCAAATGCATGGATAATTTCCGCCGCTCGGTATACACTAACAGCAGGATTTTCATACTGGTTTTTCCAATCACATTTCCCAGATTTCAATCATAAAGGAGCATCCAAACATGGGAACAATTTTCATCCGTGCATTGATTTTATATTTTGTCGTTATTTTTTCTGTTCGCCTGATGGGAAAACGGCAACTGGGCGAACTGCAACCCTCGGAACTCGTCATCACCATTCTGATTTCCAACATTGCAACGCTGCCATTAGAAGACACTGCCATTCCCCTGCTGCCCGGCATTCTGCCCATTCTGTCGATGGTTTGTTTTGAAGTCATCATTTCGTGGTTTTCCCTCAAGAGTCGCCGTCTGCGGCGTGTAATTTGCGGCAGCCCGAAAATTATCATCCGAAATGGGCAAATCGAACAGGACACCATGCGAGAGCTGCGGCTTTCCATTGATGACCTCATGACGGCACTGCGTGGCAATCAAGTATTCTCCATCGAAGAAGTGCAATTTGCCATTGTCGAAACAACGGGGAGCATTTCTGTCTACCTGAAAAAAGAACATCAACCATTCACGCTGCAAGATGCCGACTTGCACCCCAAAACCATCGATCCCCCTGTTACGCTGATTTCAGACGGAAAACTCAGCCGAAATGCCCTGCACAGCCTGCAAAAAGAACACAGCTGGGTTGCTATGGAACTGCAACGGCGAAAGTTACAGGAAAAAGATGTCTTTCTGTTGACCGCTGACCGCAACGGCATTTGTACTTGCATTCCAAAACAGTTTCACGAGAAAGGAGGAACAGCTTCATGACCCGTTTCCGCATCAGTCTTGCCATTCTGCTTATATTATTGGGAATCAGCATTGGTTCAATGGCTGCCGTCCGGCATTCTGGGAATGCCGTTTTAGAAGCAGTCCAGCAGGTTTCTGAAACGGCATCTCCGACCGCTGCCCAATGCGAAGCGGTCGAAACCGCATGGGAAAAGGCAGAACCATGGCTGCTGCTCTCTGTTCGGCGAGATAAACTCATGGACACCTCCAATTCGGTCTATCGGCTGAAGCCACTGCTGGAATCGGACTGCGACGAATTTACCGCAGAGCTAAAAGACTTACAGAGCAACCTACAATTTCTCATTCAAGAGGACGGCTTTTCGTTCCTGATGCTGTTTTAACAAAAAAGCAATCTCCGCTCCTGTTTCAACAGGATGCAGCGATTGCTTTTTCCACAAGTTTTAAACCGATGCAGACCAGATTGCTTCAACTGCAACTGCAAGATTCAATAGAATAATCACCAACAGCCACGGTGCTGTACACAAAATCCGTCCGCCCCGCAGGCTCTGTGCAGGGGTATTTTTCGGAAAAATATGCTTTCTCAGGTGCAGCACCAGCAAAATTGCTCCGATGACTGCCAGCAGCGTATATAATATATTTCCATAGACAGCGAACATCGAAGCAGCTTCTGGGTCAGTAATCCGTTCATAGCCCATACCGAAAATCGTTGCAACGGAATTGACGGTCACATGCACGAAAATCGAAGGCAAAATAGAATTGTGCCGAACGGCAAGTGCTCCGAGAAAAACACCCAGCGGAAATGCGAGCAGGAATTGGGAAATATTCTGATGTCCCAAGCCGAACAGAAATGCACTCAGCAAAATCCCTGTCCGCTGACTCACACGGGAGAGATTCTTCAAGACAAATCCCCGATAGAGAAATTCTTCTGTAATCGGTGCAATCAAGCAGCCATATAAAATCTCTGCAACAACTGCCGTTCCTGTTCCGTAATAGTCAATATCTGGTTCATAAGCAGTAATCCCACCCTGTCCCAACAAGTCTGTAATCCAACTTGACACATCACCAGACACTGACTGAATAAAAATCCCAATGAAGAGATACGGAAGAATCTCCGAAAATCGAAAGGTATTCGTATGAAACAGGTTGCGGATGGGAATTTTTGTTGCTCGGCAGCCGATTGCAGCCACGCTGGTATTTGCCATTAAAAATAAAATACCGTTCACTGCCATTAAGATAGAGGATTGCTGGATATAAGTATTGGCATCCACGCCATTTTCCGCAAAGCCCATGATGCCCTGCAACACCGCCATGACAACCAACGCAAGAATCTGCACCAAGAAAAAATGGGCGGTCAAGCCAAATCCAGCAGCATTGAAATAATGCCGGATGCGTTTTCGTTCCTGTTTGGTTGGTTTCAGGGGAACTTGATAGCCGGGCAATCCAATCTGGGGCAAGATGGTTCGATAATGCGATGCATAAGCACGGTGCTGGGTTGGATTGGAAAATGGGTCGTATGGGTCGGGTCGAAGAGTGGGATTCAAGAAAACGCCTCCTATTCAGCAGGTTTCACGCTGCGGTTTGATATTGATTCTATTGTATCATACTTTTTGAAAAAGGTAAATGCCAAACGAAACATTTTTACAGGTTGCTGGAACAAAACAATCCCATCGCCGTGCCGTTTTCCGCACAACGTGGGATTGCCTGCTTGTTTCTACAGCCTGCTCATTCGAATTCCCGAATTGCAACCTTCGCTTTTGTGACGATGTTTTTATCATTCTCATACGTCAGAATATTGGAAGCATGTCCGATATCGACCCAGCGAATTTCTGAAATTTCTTCCGCCTGCGGGAAAAAATCATAATTTTTTGCACGGGCAATAAAATAAACAACGGTTTTTTGAGTATCTCGCTTCGGGAAATAAGAAACCGTTTCCCGAAAGGTCGGGTCAATCAGGACATCAATGGCAGTTTCTTCTTTGATTTCCCGTTTTGCCGTTTCGACTTCGGTTTCTGTGCCTTCTACATGTCCCTTTGGAAACGACCAATGCCCACTGTTTACATGTTTAATCAGCAGAATTTCAATATTCCCGTGGGATTTCCGATAGACAATTGCTCCACAGGATTTTTCATGCATCATAAAAGCGACTCCTTTCTGAAATGATACGGTTCTCTTTTAGTATAGCATAATTTTGAACATTTGTCTATAGGCGATTTTGGATTCTCTGCAAATCTGACTTCTTTGGAAATTCTGCTGCTTGCTGTCTGCGGTAATTTTACAGCAGACTCGCCATATCTTCCGGCAATGCTGCCCCAACGGTCACTGTTCCCGTCTTCTGTACCAGTGGCAGAATCAACCGTCCGCAATGCAATGCCTGCCGATCAATTGCATCTGTTCTGCCGCCATAGAGCGTATCTCCTGCCAACGGGTGCCCAATATGAGCCATATGTACCCGAATCTGATGGGTTCGCCCTGTTTCCAGCCGCAATTGCAGCAATGTATATTTGTCATTGTGCTGCAACGCCCGATAATGCGTCACGGCTGGTTTTCCATCTGCCCGCACACAGCGAATGATAATGGACTCCTGTTCCCGTGCAATCGGAGCAGAAACCGTTCCCGAACCCGTCAGCACCCCTTCCACCACCGCATAATATCGCTTTTGCAGGTGATATTGCAGTTGATTCGCTGCATAGGCACTCTTCGCAAATACACACAAACCGCTTGTATTGCGGTCTAAGCGGTTCACGGGACGACAGGCAAGCCCCGGATAGGCAGCACAAAAACAATTTCCCAGCGTATCCGTATAGTGATTTTGGGAGGGATGCACTGGTAAATCAGGTGGTTTATGATAAACCACAAAATCCGCTGTTTCAAAGCAAATCGGCACAGAACGAACTGCATTTGCCACCACAGACGGCACTTCCGGCAGATGCAGTTCAATCACATCACCGAACCGCACCAGGTCAATGCTTCGGATGGGTGTTCCGTTGCACCAAAGCCCGTTGGTACGCTTCAGTTTGGTCAGCAGCCGCCGGGATACATTTTTTTCGCTTCTGAGAAATTGTTCGAGGGTGCAGGGCTGTTCCTGCTCCATTCGCCATGTGAGTGTTTGCGGCACGGGACATTTCTCCTTTTTGTTTTCGTTGGGCAGCCTGTGTTTCTACCCAACAGACACCGACATAAAGTGATTTTGGGAGGGATGCACTGGTAAATCAGGTGGTTTATGATAAACCACAAAATCCGCTGTTTCAAAGCAAATCGGCACAGAACGAACTGCATTTGCCACCACAGACGGCACTTCCGGCAGATGCAGTTCAATCACATCACCGAACCGCACCAGGTCAATGCTTCGGATGGGTGTTCCGTTGCACCAAAGCCCGTTGGTACGCTTCAGTTTGGTCAGCAGCCGCCGGGATACATTTTTTTCGCCTCTGAGAAATTGTTCGAGGGTGCAGGACTGTTCCTGCTCCATTCGCCATGTGCGTATTTGCGGCACGGGACATTCCTCCTTTTTTTCGTTTTCGTTGAGCAGTCTGTGTTTCCACCCAGCAGACACCGACATAAACGGTCTGCATCATTGCAAGCCTGCTCCAAAGATGCGGCAGCAGCCAGAACGGCAGACTTCGCAGCATCAGCCGATACCATTCTTTCCGCCTGCCCTCCATGAGCGTCAGAGCATCACACACCAAATTCCAGCAGCGATGTTCCGGAAACAACACTTGCAAGATGGGGGCAGCCAGACAAACTGGCAACAGCCACAGCCAGCCAGCCAAAAATAGCACTGCCAATGTAAGAAACTGCATCCCTGTCCACAGCCACCACACACCATCCGAAACCGTTGTTCCCTGCTCTAAGCACCAACGCAAACTCCACAGGCACAGTGGCAACGGCAGCAAGACCAACAGCCGCAGTCCTCGCAGACACAATGCCATGCGATACACTGTCCCTTTTTTCGGAGCAGGCTGTTTCGTCAGGCTGGCAGCAGCTGCACACGCATACAGACAGCGATACAGCAAGGGCGTCAGCCAGAAAAATCCCCCCACTGCAAACAGCAGCCGCACTCCATACCAGGTAGCTTCTAAAGCTGGCAACAGCCCTAAGAATGTAAAGCTAATCTGTACCGCATAGCAAAACGCAATGCGGCAGAGCATCCACAAGATACAACCGCCCAGCCAGCTCCAGAAAAAATAGGAAACGGACTGTTCTGTCTGTCGCATAACTGTTTTTGAAAATTCTGATAAGGTGTGCAGCTTCATCGCATTTGCTCCTTTTCCCCGTGCTATCTATTCCAATGATTACAGATAGTATCACCCAGAAAAAAGGCAGTTATACTTCTTTTTTAGTTGTTGGCATACGGTGTCATGCCCAGAATTTCAAACGCACCAGAACGCTGCCAGAGCGAAGCGGTCACCAGAATATCATACCCCTCTCCCGGAGCAGGTCGCAGTTCTTTCGGGTCAATTTTTGGCAGTCCAAACCCTGCAATCAAATTGGTGATAATACCGGCATGTGTAACAACAGCAGTGTGCAAAATATCATTCTGCATCATGTCCAAAATTATGGTTCGCAGTGCCTTGAACAACCGCAGCTGCACTTCCTGCAAACTCTCACCCTTTGGCGGACGGCTGTCTGCTCCGCCCTTGAGCCATTCCAAAAACTCCGGCTTCTTGACCAGTTCATCCGCAGATTTTCCCTCAAAGTCCCCAAAATCCATTTCAATCAGATTTTCTACAATTTGTACCGAAGAATCCGGAAATAAAATCTCTGCCGTTTCCGTACATCGCTGCAACGGACTGCTATAAACTTTTCCAACATGCGGATATTCAAACTCATCTAATTTGTTATACAGTTCGCTGATGCCCTTTTGCGACAGCGGATAATCTGTCCGCCCGATATAAATGCCCTTGTCATTGGCTTCTGTTCTGCCGTGACGAATCAAACTGATTCGATATCCTTTCATATCTTTTGCCCTCTTTCCTAAATTTTTTCTGTTGCTGTCATGATTTTCTGCACTTTCGACAGATTTCGGAAAAATAGACCCAAATCTATTTACAATCGCCGTTCTTTCTATTATAATAGAAACGTACGCCTTTTCATCAAAAGTGCGTCTGCATGCCGAAGCAAACCTGCTCCGGTACATTCGACAGTATGTCTATCATACCATGTTTTCCATAAAAAAAAAAGAGGTTTCTGTTTCTACAGAAAATTTTTTTGCACCTATTTTTCGATTGTCCCAGAAATATATGTGCAGTTTTTATGAGAATTCAGGAAAAACGACTGCCGAATTTATGCAAATCTGTGAGAACTTCCTGCAAAGCAGAAATCCGTTGGAACTTGGCTTGCTGCCGGCAGAAACAGCAGGCTGCCAACCCCGTCCGCAGGAACAAACACCAATTTTCCGCAGAAGATTTCGCTGGTCGAAATGTTCTGTCCAGAAGGAGGCTATTTTATGAGAAAAAAACTCAGCGGCGTAAAACTGGCACATCACAAAAACACCGCAAATACTGCCAGCCAGCCCCTGCCGCTGCCGAAACGGGTTCGGATTCCGATGAGTATGCACATCGGTGCACCCTGTTCCCCGCTGGTCAAGGTGCGGGACAGTATCTGTGTCGGACAAAAAATCGGTGACACCGATGCCTTTATGGCTGCTCCGATCCACAGCGGTGTATCCGGAACGGTCAAAGCGGTTTCGGATTTCCGAATGAGCAATGGCAGAATCTGCAAATGTGTGGAAATTGAAACAGACGGACTGCAAACGGTTGCGGATACCGTACAGCCGCCAGTCATTTCCAGCAAAGAAGATTTCCTGCACGCCATTCGGGAAAGCGGTCTGGTCGGCATGGGAGGGGCAAGCTTTCCAACCCATGTCAAGTTAGCACCAAAGCAGACCGTTGACACACTCTGTATCAATGCCGCAGAATGTGAACCCTATATCACATCCGACAATCGACAGATGGTGGAACATCCGGAAGAAGTCATTGATGGCATTCAACAGGTGCTGCACTGGCTGAACATTCCACACTGCATCATCGGTGTAGAATCCAACAAGCCGGAAGCCATTCAGATTTTAACCGAAAAAGCTGCCAACGACAACCGCATTCAAGTGGTAACGCTGCCGTCTACCTATCCACAGGGTGCAGAAAAGGTTCTGATTTACCACACCCTTGGCAGAATTGTTGCGGAAGGCGAACTGCCAGCAGACCAAGGCGTTATTGTCATGAATGTTTCCTCTGTTGCCTTTGTCAGCCGTTACCTGAAAACTGGTATGCCGATGGTACAGCGAATGGTAACGGTAGATGGCGACTGCATCGGTAACCCTTGCAACGTCATTGTGCCGATGGGAACGCCTGTGGAAGATGTCCTGACTTTTGCGAAGTGCGATTTGGAACGGGCAAAGAAGCTGCTCTATGGCGGGCCAATGATGGGCATGGCAATTGCCGACCTGCAAGACCCGATTTTAAAGGCAAATAATGCGATCGTTGCATTCTCCAAACTGGAAGAAACCGCACCATCCGCCTGCATTCACTGTGGACGCTGTATCCATGCCTGTCCGCTGCGGCTGATGCCGCCGCAAATTGCAAAGGCATACCGACAGAAAGATGTTGCAGCCCTGCAAGCATTGCACGTAACACTGTGCATGAACTGCGGCTGCTGCACATACGCCTGTCCGGCAAAACGTCCTGTCGCTGAAACCAACCAGTTCGCCAAAGCAATGGCAATGGCAGCGATGAAAAAGTGAGAAAGGAGTGTCTGTTTTGCAATTATTGACCGTTTCCCCCTCTCCGCACGTTCGGAGTGGTATGACTACACAAAAAATTATGGGGCTGGTACTGCTTGCCCTGCTTCCAGCAGCGGTTTGCGGTGTCATCTTCTTCGGTATCCGGGCACTGCTGCTCATGCTGTTCTGTATTCTGATTTCGATGGCAACGGAAGCTGTCTGTCAGAAGCTCATGAAAAAACCTGTAACGATTTCTGATGGCAGTGCTGCTCTGACAGGGCTGCTGCTCGCTCTGAATCTTCCGGCAACCTTGCCGCTCTGGAAGGCAGCCGTTGGCTGTATCTTCGCCATTGCAGTTGTAAAACAGCTGTTTGGTGGTCTGGGCTGCAATTTCGCCAACCCTGCCATCACCGGACGGGTGTTCCTGCTGTTATCCTTTGCCGGCGATATGACAACTTGGGTCAAGCCGTTCTATTATCACGGCCTTTCCATTGGAAATCAGCTGAGTTCTTCCGCTGGTTCACTGGATTTGGATGCTGTTACCTCTGCAACACCACTCGTAACCGGAACAGAATCCCTGTCGAATCTGTTCCTCGGCAATGTTGGTGGCTGTATCGGGGAAACCTCCGCACTGGCACTGCTCCTCGGCGGACTGTTCCTGATTTTCACCCGTGTTATTTCCCCGTCTACCCCGATTGCTTACTTAGGCTCTCTGGGAATCCTGACTTTCTTCCATGCCCTTGCAACTGGCGGTTCTCTGACAGAAGTTCCGTATGCTCTGCTGAGCGGCGGCGTTATGATTGGAGCATTTTTCATGGCAACCGACTATGTTACCACCCCGATTACAACAAAGGGCAAGTGGATTTTCGGCATTGGCTGCGGCATTTTGACGTTTGTCATCCGAGAATTTGCAAGTATGCCGGAAGGCTGCTCGTTCTCCATCCTGCTGATGAACCTGCTCACACCATACATTGACAAGTTCACCATGACCAAACCACTGGGTGCAAAGCCAATCAAAAAGAAGGAGGAAGCATAAAGATGGCATCGAAAAACAATCTCATCAAGCCGCCAGTTGTGTTGGCGGTCGTCTGTGCCTGCTGCTGCGGTCTGCTTGCCGTTGCCAACAGCGTCACAAAAGATAAAATTGCAGCCGCAGAAGCTGCCTCCATTCAGGAAAGCTTACAGCAGCTGCCGAACGCTGGAAATTTCACCGAAGTTTCCGATTTTCAGCCAGCAAACAACGAAAAAGCAACTGCAACCGCTGTCTATGTGGATGAAAACCAGCAGACTGCTGTTCTGGTGACTGCGAACGGCTATAACAAAGGCGGTTTACAGGTTGTCATTGGACTGGATGCAGAAGGCACTGTCACAGGGATCACCTTTGTATCTGTCACCGAAACACCGGGACTTGGAACAAAAGTCCAGAGCAATCCGGAATTGCTGACCGACCATCTGGTTGGGCTGTCCGATGCAGCCGCTGTCGAACAGGTGGACGGCATCACCGGTGCAACCTATTCTTCCAACGGCATGAAAGCCGCTGTCACCTGTGCCATGGATACCTTCGCACAGAGTAAGGAGGCCATTTTATCATGAATTACGGAAAAGAATTTACAAAAGGACTGATTCGGGAAAATCCAACCTTGGTTTCTCTGCTCGGGATGTGTCCGACTTTGGCAGTTACCACCGGAGCATTTAACGGCATCGGCATGGGACTTTCCACGGCATTCGTTCTGATTTTCTCCAACTTGGTCATCAGCCTGCTGCGGAAAGTCATTCCGGAACAGGTCAAGCTGCCTTGCTACATCGTCATCATTGCAACATTTGTAACTTTGATTCAATTTTTGCTGCACGGTTTTGTTCCGGCACTGTACACAAATCTGGGTGCATTTCTGGAACTGATTACCGTAAACTGTATTATTTTAGGACGAGCTGAAATGTTCGCCAGCAAGAACACTCCGCTGCCGTCTATCTTAGATGGTGCTGGTATGGGATTGGGCTTTACACTTGCCCTGTTCCTGATGGGCTCGATTCGGGAAATCTTCGGTTCTGGCAGCTGGTTCGGGCTGTCCATTCCGTTCATGCAGGGACACACCATGTCACTGTTCGTCATGCCGGCAGGCGGTTTCTTTGTCCTTGGCATTATCATTGCCGTTGTCTGCCGTCTTTCCAAGAAAAAGCCACCAAAAAAAATCGGATGCAGTGCCTGCCCGAATGCGGCTGCCTGCCGGGCTGCAAATTGTGAGGAGGTTGAAGCATGAGTACGGTTATTACCATCATCATTGCTGCCGTTTTAACGAACAACTTTGTTCTTTCCAAGTTTTACGGCTGTTGTCCGTTTCTGGGCGTTTCTAAAAAGTTAGATTCCAGTATTGGCATGGGGGCTGCGGTTGTATTCGTCATGGTCTGTGCGGCTCTGGTCACCTATCCGATTTATTATTTCCTGTTAGAGCCAAACGACCTGACCTATCTGCGTACAGTTGCCTTTATTCTGGTCATTGCCGTATTTGTACAGCTGCTGGAAATGATTATCAAAAAAGTGATGCCGCCGCTCTATAAAACACTGGGCGTTTATCTGCCACTGATTACCACCAACTGTGCCGTTTTGGGCGTTACCATTATGAACATTGATGAAAATTATACCTTCGTTCAGTCCCTCATCAATGCCTTTTTCTCGGGCTTTGGGTTTGCACTGGCAATGGTATTATTCTCCGGCGTTCGTTCTAGAGTAGATGATGCAGACGAAGAAACTCCGGCGATGTTTCGGGGCGTTCCGGCAACACTGGTTGCTGCTGCCATCGTTTCAATGAGTTTCCTCGGCTTCGGCGGTCTGGGACAGTGAGAAAGGAGCAGAAAAAACAATGGAATATATCTTGCCAATTGGCATTTTTATTGTATTCGGGATTGTCTTTGGCGTTCTGCTGACGGTAATTTCAAAAGTCTTTGCCGTCAAAGTCGATGAACGAGCACAAAAAATCACCGAAACCCTGCCAGGTGCAAACTGTGGTGCTTGCGGCTATGCCGGCTGTGCGGACTATGCGGATGCCATCGTGAACAAAGGTGTTCCGATGAATGCCTGTCTTCCAGGCGGTGCAGCTGCTGCCTCCAAAATCGGCGAAATCATGGGTGTTGCAGTTACCGCAGCAGAACGGAAAATTCCGGTGGTTCACTGCAACGGCACTTGCGAAGCAACCAAGCCGAAATTTGCATTTGATGGCGTTCAAACCTGTGCTTCTGCGAAGCGATTCTACGGCGGTACAGGAAGCTGTATGCATGGATGTTTAGGATTGGGCGACTGTGCGGCTGCCTGTGAAAAGGATTGCATTCGGATTCAAGACGGTTTGGCAGTCATTTGCACCGAAGAATGCATTTCCTGCGGAAAGTGTGCAAAAGCCTGTCCAAACGGATTGATTACATTGCGTTCAGAAAAGAAAAAGGTAGATGTGCTCTGTTCGTCCAAGGATATGGGAAAAACAGCGATGCAAGCCTGTCAGCATGCCTGCATTGGCTGCAAAAAGTGCGAAAAAATCTGTAAATTCGATGCGATTCATGTCATTGATAATCATGCTGTGATTGATTATGACAAATGTCGTTCCTGCGGACTTTGTGTCAAGGAATGTCCGAAGCAGTGCATTGTTAAGCAAGTTGGAAAGCGTCCGGCAATTGTAAAGCCGAAAACAGACGCTGAACCAGCAGAATCGGCTGCTCAGAATTAAATGAAATAAGAGAAAAACAAATCAAAAGAAGTTGCCGCCAAATCGAATTGGCGGCAATTTTTCTACCGTAGGCAACCAAAAAGTTTTTCGGTGCAGCAGTTTTTCAAAAATGCTGCCGAGGTGTGGGCGAGCAGCCCACATTTGCGAAGCAAATCAAACTTGCAAATAAAACTATAACAAAAATCTAGGAGCAAATCGGAAGAATCGCAATTGCCTTCAAAAGCAGAAGGTTGTAATGGAGAACAAGGTTTCGGGGGCAATTGCGATTCTCAGGCAAGCTGGGGATGTGCCCCAGCCTTGCCGAACCGGATTCGGATGGTTTTCCTAGAAATGAGGTTTCCAATCACAAGCCGCAGGCAAAAAAAGTTTTTTGATCCAACAATTTTTCAAAAATGTTGGCGAGGTGTGGGCGAGTAGCCCACATTTGCGAAGCAAATTCGATTTTGCAGACTGTTTTTCCTGCTGCAATTGCATACTTTGAAACTGTCAAATTCAAACAAAGTCGAATCATGAGAATCAAAGTCGCAAATTCGAGCAAGGCAACGGGGCAATTGCAGCACGCTGGCAGGCAAAAGCAGGGGTGGAACCCCCTTTTGCCGGATGTTGCAGACCGTTTTCTCTGGGAGAGATTGTTCTTAGGAAAACCAATTGCGTGCGGTTCGGCAGAATCGCTTCGCTGTCTGCCTAGGTTGCAGTTCGCCGGAGTTGCCTTTTCCGAATTGCTTATGAATCTTTCCTAGATTACAGTTTGCTTGAAGTTTTTTGTTTTCAAGATGGCGAACAGCAAATTGCCTGTTTCTTCTAGATTTCAATACCATCTAATCAATACCTCGTTAAGGGGGACAGCTTGTCCCCCATTTTTAAAGGATGCCTTGCCCTTTTGTCCCTTCGGGACATTTCCCCACACTGTGGGGAATCATCCCTCTCCGCCGAGCTGAGCCAGCTCGACCGCAGTTGCCTGCGGCTCGTATCTTACAACCCATCTCGAAAAAATCTTCCAAGAACCATTCCACAAACTGCAATCCCTTTCAACACCGCAACCAAACCCCACTTTCCACAATTCCCTGTTTTTCTCCGGTTGACAAATTTCCGGAAATCGCCTATAATAAAAAGCGTACCCATCGAACAATTGTATGCAAGGAGGTTCGGCAATGCTGCCCACTTTATACGGTAAAAAATCGCTTCAAACTACCTTGTCCCGTATGGCAAGCGGCGAACGGCTTGCACAAAGTTTTTTATTTTATGGAGATGCTGGCCTAGGACGAAAAACCGTTGCACATTGGTTTTCCGCCCTATTGCTCTGCGAACATCCCGAAAACGGACAGCCCTGCGGACACTGTAAATCCTGCCACAACCTGCAAAAAGACTGCCACCCAGATTTGATATTAGTTCCGCACAGCGGAAAACTGGGCGGTTTTTCTGTAGAAACAGTACGACAGATTTGCAGCAGCGTTTCCATCCCGCCAAACAACGGCAGCCGTAAGATCTATTTATTTTTGGACTGCGACCAGATGGATGACCGTGCACAAAATCTCCTGCTGAAGCAGCTGGAAGAACCGCCAGCATATGCGTTTTTTTTATTTACAGCATCAGCAAAGGATACGCTGCTTTCTACGATTCGCTCCCGCATTCTCTCTTTCGGACTGATTCCATGTCAGCCGTCAGAAGTGCAGGAAGCAGCCACGGCTCTTGGCATTCCGGATGCAGATTTTCAGCGATTCCCCGGCAACATCGGGCAAACGCTTGCCTATGCCACAGATTCCAATCTACAAACTGCCGTTGCCCGTATCGAAGATAGCATTCAAGCCTTGCAGCAGCACAATGAATATGCATTTCTAAAAGCAGTCGCCACCATTGGAAAAGACCGCCCACAAGCACGGTTTTTCCTCCAGCAACTGCGGCTCTATGTCCGGGACGTTTTAGTGCTGCACAATGACCCATCTGCTGCAACGTGCAGCTGTGCACCGCAGCTGGCAAAGCAAGCGGCTCGGCAAACTGCCCAGCGGCAAGGACTGCTGCAATTTGAAACCATCCGCAAGGCAGAGCAGGCATTGCAAGCAAACGGCACTGTTCCGTTGCTGCTGGCGACTCTGTGCGGAACGTGGATGCAGATTAGCTGACCTTATTTTTTTTATTTTTACCGACCTGAGAAAGGATTTTATATGATTGAAATCATCGGTGTCCGTTTCAAAGCAAACGGAAAAGTATATTATTTCTCCCCCGGCGACCACCAGTTTCAAACAGGTGACCTTGTGGTCGTGGAAACGTCCAAAGGGACGGAATGCGGAGAAGTCACCATCCCCAACAAAACCATTCAGCAAGCTGCGGTTGTGCAGCCGCTGAAACAGATTCTGCGACCAGTCAACAAGGAAGACCGTAAAACACTGGAACAGAACCGCAAAAAAGAAATTCGTGCATTCCACATCTGTGAAGAAAAAATTGCGATGCGGAAACTCGAAATGAAACTGATTGAAGTAGAATGTGCGTTTGATAACAGCAAGCTGCTGTTCTATTTTACCGCTGAAAATCGTGTGGATTTCCGGGATTTGGTCAAGGATTTGGCTGCAATTTTCCGCACACGCATTGAACTGCGTCAAATTGGCGTGCGGGACAAGGCAAAAATTCTCGGCGGCATTGGTATTTGCGGACGGGAATTTTGCTGCAAAGGCTTTTTGTGCGAATTCCAGCCGGTTTCCATTAAAATGGCAAAGGAACAGGGACTCTCCCTCAACCCAGCAAAAATTTCCGGCTGCTGCGGCAGATTGATGTGCTGCCTGAAACATGAGCAGAACGTCTATGAAGAACTGCTCAAGATTACGCCGAAACTGAATGCAATGGTTGTTTTGCCGGATGGAAAAGTGGGAAAAGTTGTGGAATCCAACACCCTCACGGGCGACTTAAAAGTACAAGTGCCAGACAACGACGTGCCTGTAAAATGCAACCGCAGCGAGGTCAAGCTTGCCAAAAAGAATCATCCTCGTTCGGAAGAATCCAAGGCAACCAAATCCAAAGAGGAGTAATGCCCCATGCAAACCCCACCCAAACCCAACTATCAATGGGAGTTGGAACAGACGCTCTCCACCATTCCAACCGGAACAAAACCACATTTGTTCCTGCACGCCTGCTGTGCACCGTGCAGCAGCTATGTACTGGAATATCTGAGCCGTTATTTTACGATTACCATCTATTTTTATAACCCCAACATTATGCCGGAAGCGGAATTTTCCCACCGGCTCGCCGAACTGCGGCGGCTCTTGCAGGAAATGCCATTGGAAGGAATGATTTCTGTCGTTGCCGGAACATGGGAACCAGAACGGTTTCTGACTCTGGCAAAAGGTCATGAACACGAACCAGAACGGGGCGAACGCTGTCAACGCTGCATTCGCCTGCGACTGGAACAGACCATGCAGGCGGCAAAAGATGCCCATGCGGATTTTGTCACCACCACGCTTTCCATCAGTCCGCACAAAGATGCAAGTTTCATCAATCAGTGCGGTGCAGAGCTGGCAAAGCAATTCGATGTCCCATGGTTATATGCAGATTTCAAGAAAAAGGGCGGTTATCAGCGTTCGATTGCACTGTCCCACCAATATGACTTGTATCGGCAAGATTTCTGCGGCTGTGTGTTCTCCGCCGCAAACCGCCATGCAGCATCTCATTAAGCACCAAAAGTATAAAAAAAGTGCGGCTTTTGCCGCCTTTTTCCATGTCACCCCTGTTTCCCGGAGATTCTCAAAAAATTTGCTTGCAATTGCACGGGAAACATAGTATAATAAGAAAGAACAGGAATATTTGTATCGCTTTGGAGGAATTAACGTATGCCAAAATATGTATTTGTTACCGGCGGTGTCGTTTCCGGTCTGGGAAAGGGCATCACTGCTGCTTCACTCGGTCGTCTGCTGAAAGCACGAGGATACCGGGTAACCATTCAAAAGTTTGACCCGTATATCAACGTAGACCCCGGCACGATGAGCCCGTATCAGCACGGTGAAGTCTTCGTTACCGATGACGGTGCAGAAACCGACCTCGACCTCGGACACTACGAACGTTTCATTGATGAAAATCTTTCCATCAACAGCAATGTTACCACCGGTAAAATTTACTGGACAGTACTGAACAAGGAACGCCGTGGTGACTATCTGGGCGGTACGGTACAGGTGATTCCACACATCACCAACGAAATTAAAGAACGCATTTATCGGGTCGGCAAGAGTTCTGACACAGACGTTGTCATCACCGAAATCGGCGGTACGGTCGGCGACATCGAAAGCACGCCGTTCCTGGAAGCCATCCGGCAGTTTGTTGCCGAAGTTGGCAGACAGAACGCCATGTACATTCATGTTACCCTCGTTCCGTATATTTCCGGCTCGAACGAACTGAAGTCCAAGCCAACACAGCACTCCGTAAAGGAACTGCTCTCCATCGGCATTCAGCCAAACGTCATCGTTTGCAGAACCGAACAGGAAATTCCGAAGGAAATGGCAAAGAAAATCAGCTTGTTCTGCAATGTTCGGGAAGAAGACATTATTCAGAACATGACTGCTCCGTCCCTGTATGATGTTCCAATGATGCTGGAGCAAGAAGGTCTGGCAGCCTGTGTTTGTCATCACCTCGGTCTGGAAAACCGCACACCGGATTTGACCGAATGGATTCAGATGACCGAACGCCAGAAGCAGGCAACCGAACAGGTTACGATTGGTCTGGTCGGCAAGTATGTTGCCCTGCCGGATGCATATCTGTCCGTTGCAGAAGCACTGCGGCACGGCGGTATTCCGAATGATGTCAAGGTGGAAATCCTCTGGATTGACTCTGAAAAGATTACTGGTGCAACTGTTGCAGAAACCTTGAAGGACTGCGATGGTATCATTGTTCCGGGCGGTTTCGGCGACCGTGGTATCGAAGGAATGATTACCGCAATTGAATATGCAAGAGAAAATCAAATTCCGATGTTTGGTATCTGTCTGGGTATGCAGATGGCAGTTGTAGAATTTGCACGGCACTGTGCTGGTCTGCCAGATGCAAACTCTTCCGAATTCCTGCCGGAAGGCACACAGAATGTCATCGACATCATGGAAGACCAGAAGGATATTACCAACCTCGGTGGTACGATGCGGCTGGGTCTGTATCCGTGTAAGCTGACCGATGGTGCAAAGGTTCGCTCGATTTATGGCGAAGAACTGATTTATGAACGTCATCGTCACCGGTTTGAACTGAACAATGCATTCCGCCGTCAGCTCACAGAAAGCGGCTTGCAGCTGGCTGGTATTTCTCCAGATGGCAAGCTGGTGGAAATCGTAGAACTGCCGAGCCATCCGTGGTTCATCGGCGTACAGTTCCATCCGGAATTCAAGTCCCGTCCGAACAAGCCGCACAAGCTGTTTACCTCGTTTATCGCAGCAGCTTTGCAGCAGAAGCGGAAGGCAGAAGCTGAATCCTAATTTCGCAAAGGCGGCAATTTCTTTTTGCAGCAGCGGCAAAATAGATGTGCAGCGATTCTCTGCAAAAATCAAAAACCGTCCGATTTTCGGGCGGTTTTTGCGTAGAAACAGAAAGGAGGCAAGATACAAATGTATCGTTTGCTAGTAGTTGATGATGAAGCAAATATCCGGAATGTCGTTCGGGAATATGCGGAGTTTGAAGAATATGAAGTAACAGAGGCAGAAAACGGCATGGAAGCCGTTGCACTCTGTCGGGAACAGGACTTTGACCTGATTATTATGGATGTTATGATGCCAAGATTGGACGGTTTTTCCGCCTGCAAGGAAATCAAAAAGCGGAAAAACATTCCTGTCATTATGCTTTCCGCCCGTGGAGAAGAATATGACAAGCTGTTTGGCTTTGAACTGGGCATTGATGACTATGTGGTTAAGCCATTCTCGCCGAAAGAACTGATGGCAAGAGTAAAAGCTGTTCTGAATCGGCATCACGCCACCGCAGAGCAGGTTTCTGACCAGCGGCTGAAATTTGAAGGATTGGAAATCGACCTTGCTGGTCGAGAAGTCTATGTGGACGGACAGCGGGCAACCATGACACCAAAAGAATACGACCTGCTGTTCTATCTGGTAAAGAATAAGGGATTGGCACTTTCGAGAGATAAACTGCTCGAAGCGGTTTGGGGATATGATTTCTTTGGAGATGACCGCACTGTCGATACACACATTAAAATGCTGCGTGGCAGTCTTGGGGTATATCGAAAATTCATCGTGACCTTGAGAGGAATGGGATATAAGTTTGATCCGGATGCCTAATCTCCAGATGGAACGGAACTTGACCATCCGTGTAAAAATCTGGCTATTTTTTATGATGTTTGTCTGCATTGTCTTCATCCTGATGTGGATTTTGCAGGTGGTCTTTTTAGAACGCTTTTATGAGGCGTTTAAAATTGCAGATATTGCAAAATCTGCAAAAATTCTCACGCAATCCTGCCGACTGGACAACTTTTCCGACATTGCCGAAGACCAGGCAATGCGGAACGAAATGTGCATTTCTATCCTGAACACAGACGGCGAAGAAACCTATCAGCACTGTGTTTCTGCACAGAAATGCCTGCTCCACAACGACCAGGACGTTTATTTCTTCTTGATGGACTTGAAACGCAGCGAAAACGGTTATATCTGCCGTTCTATCTACAATGAACAGCTGCAAACCCAGACCGTTGTCTATGGCAACTGGATTCTGGACAGCGATACGAATGAAGTCGTTGGCTATCTGCTATTAAATTCCCGCTTAGTGCCAGTACAGTCTACGGTTTCTATTTTACAGCGGCAAACGATGATTATTACGCTTGCTATGGCATTTTTCGGTTGCGTTTTGTCGTTCTTAGCAGCAACCCATATCGGCGTTCCCATCACTCGCCTGACTCGTTCCGCAAAGCGGCTGGCACATGGCGACTATGAAACAAAATTCGAGGGCGGCGGCTGTGCAGAAGTGGACGAACTGGCGGAAGCATTGACTTATGCCGAACACGAACTCTCTCGCACAGACGAAATGCAGCGAGATTTAATTGCAAATGTGTCCCACGATATGCGAACACCGCTCACCATGATGAAAGCGTATGCAGAAATGATTCGGGATTTGTCCGGCAACAATCCAGAGAAACGAGCGAAGCATTTGCAAGTGATCATTGAGGAAACCGACCGGCTTTCCCTGCTGGTCAACGATATGTTAGACTTGTCCAAGCTGGAAAGCGGTACGAAAAAGCTGGAATTTACCACATTTGATATTTCTCAGCGACTGACGGAAATTGCAAACCGCTATCAGGGCATTTCCGAACAGATGGGGTATCATCTCCATTTCACGCCGGATGCTCCCCGTATGGTCTGCTGCGATGCCGGAGCAATTGAACGGGTTATCTGCAACCTCATCAACAACGCCATCAACTACACGTCCAAGGAAGACAAGCAAGTCTTTCTGCGACAAGTCAACCAACCGGATTGTGTCCGGATTGAAGTGCGAGATACAGGCGATGGCATTGAGGAAGATAAAATCAAGCTGATTTTCGACAAATATTACCGCTCTGAAAATCACAAACGAGAAGTGGTTGGAACAGGGTTAGGGCTGTCAATCGTTAAAGCCATTTTAAAGCTGCACAACTATGACTACGGTGTCAACAGCAAGTTGGGAGAAGGTTCTACGTTCTGGTTTGCCATCCGAACCGACCAACAGCCTTCCCCAGAAGCAACGCCTGCGATTGCACCAACAGAATCCAAAAAAGGAGTCGACCATGCCAAATCTGAATAATGTTCCCACGCTTCCGTCATACTTGCTGGAACGGCTCTCCGCCTGCTATTCGCAGGAGCAGACCGACCGCATTTGTGCAGGTTATGCGGCACAGCGTGCTGTGTCGTTTCGAGTCAACACGCTGAAAGCAACCGTTCCGGCAGTGCTGGAACAGCTGCAAACCGCTGGCATTGCCACTACTCCGGTTGCATGGAGTGAAACTGCCTTTTTCTGTACGGATTCCACCACAGAAGCACAGCTGCAAGCATTGCCCTGCTATGAAAACGGGGAAATCTACCTGCAAAGTCTTTCCTCGATGCTGCCGCCGATTGTGTTACAACCGCAGCCGAAACAGGAAATTTTAGACATGACGGCTGCTCCCGGCGGAAAAACCACTCAAATGGCAGCCATGACCCAGAATCAAGCCAATATCATGGCGTGTGAACTGCATGCCATTCGGGCAGAAAAACTCAAGTACAACGTGGAAAAGCAGGGAGCAAAGCGGGTGACGGTTTCCGTAACAGATGCACGCCGCCTCAGCCCATACTTTTCTTTTGACCGGATTTTGCTGGATGCTCCATGCAGCGGCAGCGGAACGCTTTCCCTGCACACCGGAGCAGGTCTGCAAAATTTCTCTCCAGCTTTGGTACAGAAAACCATCAAGGCACAGCGTGCCCTGCTGAAAAAAGCAATATCTCTGCTGAAAAAAAATCAAGAGATGGTTTATTCCACCTGCTCCATCTTGCCGGAAGAAAACGAAGAACAGGTTGCAGCGATTTTAAAGACCGGACAAGTGGAACTGCTGCCCATTGCATTCTCCGGCATGGAAACGCTGCCACTGCTGCCGAGCCGATTTGCAGAAACGCTGTGTGTCTGCCCAGATGCCCAATATGAAGGCTTTTTTGTTGCAAAGCTGCGGAAAAAAGCCAACGGATAATTTGCAAAGAAAACGGAATTTGCGATGAAAAACCCCTGTTGTCGATTTGGCAGCAGGGGTTTTTCATCTTGTAAATCTTAAATCACATTGTATAGAAAATTAACATAATCTGGTATTCTTAGATTTTTCGGAAGGGAATTAAAACCTGCTTCATTATTATAATTACGAATAAGCTCATCCCATACACTTTTATTTGGAAAGCTTTTTGAGGGTGATATTAAAATTCTCATCAATTGTTTTCTTTCTTTCAAATTCAATTCCCAATTTTTCTTTCCTCCATTATTACAATGAATTACATACCCACATTCTCTAAATTTTATGCGTGCAATTTTTGTTGCTTTATCTGGATGTATGTGATTATACACTTTAAAATATTCTGAATTTTTTAAATTTCTTTTTCTGTCAGGATTTACTGCAACGCACATATTAAATCTATTATTACGCTGAACAGTTGCAAATTCTGTCAATATTTTCCCTGCATAAATGTCAATCGCATAATCTTCACATAGCAATAGATCTTCATCATCGTATAAATCAATGATTTTGTTTTTTTCATGTTGAAACCTCCTTTAAGAATGTCAATAAAACAAAAAGACGACATACAAAAATTTTCCCTGTATGCCGTCTTTTTTCTATTATTTCAACAGCGTCTGCTTACAGTGCAACGCCATTTTCTTTCAACAATGCCCGTGCGGTATCCACAGAATCCACACCCGTTGCATTTTTCACTGGTGCAAATTCCTTTTCCCGTTCTACTTCATACAGCAGGCAGTTTTCCTGCATATGTACCATATCCAGCACCAAAGTTTCCAGCTTATAGCCGTTCGGCTGTTCTGGCTTGACGGTTGCTGTGCCGTCCGCTGTCAGGCAAGCAACTTTCTTGAATGCCCGATGCAGCGGCAAGCTGCAATCCAACGTCTTACAGAGCTGATCCACTCGGAACAGATAATTCAGGATAACACCATACCGATAAGTCAATGTGCCGTCTGCCTCCCGCAAGTTCCGCATATCATCGGTCATTTCAAAATATTCTACGATTGACGGCTTTCCATCTTCCAGACACAGCACACCAACCTTTTCATCTGGGCTTGCCTTTGCAACAACTTTGCTGCCAGATGTGCAGTTTGCTGCAATCGTTGCCCCGATAAAGCAAGGGTCTGCCATTCTCTGCAAAACATTGTCCACAGCGAACACGTTCAGCCATTCAATGTTCTGTTCTTTCAGCACGTTCAGCAAGCCAGCATGCTGCATAGACGAGAACCAACCGCCGTTTCCATTCGGAGAAACCGCAATTCTGCTCTTTGTTTCCAGCAGAATTTTTCCATCCTTGTCCACGACCGGAGCCATTTCCTGCACAAAGAAATGCACAGAAGATTCCGGATAGCCGAAATACTGCTTTTCTGCTAAAAATGCTCTGGTTTCTGCATCATTAGTTTCGCTGGTCATGATAAACAGCGGAACAGGAACACCTGCCTGTTCGGTCACATCCATCAGATTCCGGAACAGACATTCAAAAATCGTCAGGTCGTTGTTGATACCAATCCGGAACACACCTTTTGGACCATTACAGCCCAACCGACTGCCCTGACCACCTGCCAACAAAACAGCCCCCACGCTGCCCTTGCGGATGGCTTCCAGACCAATTTTCCGGTAGGTATCCTGCTTTTCCGCAATCTCCGAAATCGTACAAGCTCCCAACGGTTCAATCTTGCCCTTTGGTGCTTCTTCGTGTGCAGCCCGTTCCAGAACGGAAAAATCCATCTCTGAAATCTGTTGCAGCAATGCTTCCTGTTCTGCTGCTGAAAGTGTGTCATAGTAACGAAGCAGATGGGTCTGTCCATATTGTTCCAGTCGATTGTAAGCCTCTTGATATTGCATCATCGTATAATCCTTTCTTACTGTATTTGATATTCCATATTCTTACAATTTTCACAATTTCCGTAAAATTTGTAGTAGCTTTAGTATAACACAAACCATTCAAAAAAGCAAGGTATAATTGTTCTCTCTGAAAAATATTCTTTAGTCTGCATGCAGACAGAAAGCAGACATGGAAAAAGAGCGTATCGAAAGCATCCGGTACGCTCTTTTTCACGCAGATTTTATTTGAAAGGAGTAGTAAAATGTCAGTACTTTGTATCCTCAGATATTGTTTCATAAACAGCAAACGCCCCGGGGTGGAGGCGTTCACTGCTATGATATAGGGATTATTGGGGATGATACTTTTGCACCGGGGTAAATGCAAAAGCACTTTAGAGGATGTTACATGCTCTCTTTCAGAGCATGGTTATAGTATAGAGGAAGATTGTGTACATCCTGTGAAATGAAGCTGAAAAGCACCTGAAAAGAATTTTTTCGTTTCGCCACAAATCAGCCTAGGATATGAAAAAATCATGAATGCATATGATGAATTAGCTTTGGCGGAAGCACTGCCAGCATCAACGGCTTTCCGATATACGGCAACCCTTTCGGCATCAGGTTCAACATATGAAACCCTCTCCAGCGAACAATTGCCTCATCCAACCGTTCCCGCACCGGAATCCGGCGAGTTTTGCTGTCAAAATAATATTGGTATAAACATTCCTGTAAATTTGCCCCCTGCAAGCCTGCTGCATAGAGCTGCATAAATAACATATAGTCCTCATAGCGGGCGATTTTCTCCATTACCGGATAACCACTGACTTTTTCAAAACACCGTCGCCGAAATAGAATCGAACCATGTATAAACGGCGAATTAAACAAAAAATCCTGCTTTCGAGGGCGTTCCGGTCGTTTCCAGCAGCCGGAAACACCGCCATCCGGCGTATACAAATCACAATTAGAGCCAACGAAATCCACATCCGCATGTGATTCCAGATAGGCAATTTGTTTTTCAAAACGGTCGGGTTTTGAAATATCATCATCATCCTGCCGTGCAAGATATGCCCCCTTCGCCACAGATAAGCAGCGGTTCAACGTCCGAGCCAAACCCAAATTGCGATCATTTTGCAGCAATCGAATCCGGCTGTCCTGAGCAGCAAGATTCTGCATCCAGAGCAAAGCTGCATTGGTCGAGCCATCATCACACAAAATCAATTCCCAGTTGGGATAAGTCTGTTCTACAATCGAACATACAGAACGCTCCAACATTGAGCGTTCCTTACAATTATAAACGCCCATCAATACGGAAATGAGCGGCTTTTTTTCTTCTGTCAATGTCCTCTCCTCCTGTTGACTGCGTGCCGAATCCAATCCCAGCAGGCAAAATTCCAGTGATACCACCGTTTTCTGCGGATTTGACTGCACGCCAATGAACCATACACCCAGAACGGTTCTGCCTGTACCGATTCCACATGGTGAAAATGCTGTAGCAGATGTTGCGACAACAGCCCCTGCTTCAATGCTGCTTCCTGTCCAGCAGATGCCAGCGGAAACGCATACATTTCACCCATATCATCGCAAAACTGAAACTGCCCGAATGCCTGTGCTTCTTCTGCTGTTGGGCGGAACAAGAGCCGCTGCAACAGCGATTCTGTTACATCTGCGAGCGGCAACGCTGCAAAATCGGAAAACGAAACCTGCGGCAGAACCCGTTCTGTAAATGCCAGACAAATTCGCTCCTGCTGTTCTGCGAGGGCTGCATTTGCCTGGTCAACTGCTCCCATCGGCTTACAAATAGGAACTGCCTTGCCATCTTCTTGGATTGTATAGCCCATCGTTGTCCCATGCGGTGCAGCACACATACACTCATAGACATTATTATTAAAGCGAATGACTTTTTTTAACGGCGTCAACGGGTCAAAATACCATGTCTCCCACGTTCCCTGTTTCGGCTCAGTATACAACCCGAAATAATAGCCTTTCAGGTTGGGCAATGGTTTTCCTGCTCCCTTCTCCAACAACGTCATCAGGCAATTCTGCATCGAGCCATTCCAGCCGCTGTCTACAATGCCCAACCGGACATCTCGCAACAAGCCTGCCTGCTCCAGATAAACCATAGCAGCGGTTTCGGCTGCCTGTGATTTTTCCTGTACAAAATTCCGGTAAACGCTGCTCTTCCGCAGCTGTTCTGCCAACGCCGTAAACGCCTGCACAGAAAGTGCCTTGTCACAATCTTTTGCTGGAATGGCACAGTCTGCATAAACCTGTTGCTGTTCTTCCGCAGAAAGTGCCAGCCGTTCCAACACATGACGAGGTGTTAAATTTGCCCCCCGTACCAGCAGCAAATCATAGGCAGCTTCTCCCATGCGGTGATAAGCTGGCATTCGCAATGCCATTCGGGAAACATAGAGGTATTGACAGTGAATCGGCAACGCATACTGTTCACAGAACCGCTTTGCGATTTCATAGAGAATGTGTCCATCTCGTGCCAGAAAATACAGCGTGTCCACTTGGTCGTGGATTGCCTGCTGCAAGCACCACCAGACATAACTATATAAAACCGGAGCGGTTACAGCTCCGGTCAAGTCTGAAAATAAATCTCCTGTCTGCAATGCCGTTGCTGCCGCTGCAAACGGCGGAACTGCCTGCAACTTCTTGAAATAATCTGCATCCATTTTCACACCTCCTGTTCTGCGATTGCATTCTCTCATTACTTCCTCGTTATTATACCACGTTCTTTTCCAGAACGTCAAGGTTCTGTGAAATTCTTAAAGAAAATGACGAAAACCGCTGGCTTTTCCCACCGAAAATCTGGGGAAAGCATCCAACAATTTATGGAAAATCTGCCACCCGACTTTCAGGCACTTTACGAACACCTTTCACGCAATTTCCATAAAGTTATGCGAAAATAGGAGCATAGAAACAAAGACAGCCTCTTCTCAAAAGAAAGGAAGATTTCATATGAGTAGCAGAGAACAAAACCGAGCCTGGGCGATGACCATGGCAGTTGCTGCCGTTCTCGCCTATACCACTGGCTGTACAGACAATAACAGTTCCAGTACCGCCGAATCGACACAAACCACTGCTGCTACTTCTGAACTGGAAGCAGAATCCACAACAACCGATTCTGAACATTCAGAAAGTACCGTTGCAACACCGCTTTCCGATTCAGAACAGCGTGTGGACTATGATGACGACGACAAAACCAGTACTTATGATACATTTGATGCAGAAATCACGCTGAGCGGAACGACCGCAGATGTAACCGGCAACACCAATGCCGTTTCTGTTTCCGACCGCACCGTTACCATTCAGAACGGCGGTACATACCGAATCACCGGAACATGGAAAGACGGTCAGCTGCGAGTCACTGGCAGCGAAAAAGTAAAGCTGTATTTTGACGGCGTTTCCATTACCAATTCCAATGGTGCAGCGTTATCCTGTGAAAACGAAAAACGCACCATTCTTTCCTTGGCAGCCAACACAGAAAATTCCCTCTCCGATGGTGCAAATTCAAATGCCACCACAGATGGAGAAACTGCTGCCCTCTTTACAGAAGATAAATTGACCATCAACGGCAGCGGTGCTTTGACCGTAACCGGCAATGCAGCAAATGGCATTGTCTGCCGGGATGATTTAAAAATTACAGATGGAACCATCTCCGTGACCGCTGCCAATAACGGCATGAAAGGCAAAGACAGCATTGGTATTTGCGGCGGCACGATTACTATAGATGCACAAAATGATGGCTTAAAGACAACAAAAGCAGATGACCCGGAACAGGGTTGGATTGCCATCAGCGGCGGTACACTCAACATTACCGCCAAAGGAGACGGCATTCAGGCAGAAACAGACTGCTACATTGACGGCGGTACGCTGAATGTCACAACAACGGGTGAAATTGCAGTCAACATCTCGGACGACCAGCCGTTTGGCGGCGGTGGATTCGGCGGCAGATTCGATAACGGACAATCGCCATTTGACGGACAAACACCACCGCAGGGCGGTAATCGTCCGGATGGGGCTGCACCCATGGAAAAGCCGGATGATGCGACTGGTTCTCAGCCAGCAGAAACCGCTCCGGCTGTTACAACGACCACAACCACAACGAATACAGAAGCAACCACAGACACCGACACAAACACAACTGCTGCGGAAGATGCCAGCAGCAAGGGTATCAAAGCCGGAAATGCACTGACCATTACAGGTGGAACGATTCAGGCAAACACAACTGACCACTGTATGCACAGCGGTGGAGCGTTTACCTGCTCCGGCGGCACGCTGGAATTGAGTTCTTCCATGGCAAAGGGCATCAGCAGCCACGGTGATTTCGCAATCACAGACGGTTCGATTACGATTGACCAAGCAACCGAAGGCATTGAATCCAAGGCAGATATGAACTTAGCAGGCGGCACGATTCGCATTTTACAGGCAACCAATGACGGTCTGAACACGGGCGGCGGCACTGGTATGGGCATGGGCTTCCCGATGGGACAGCCTGACGGAAACCAGCCGGACGATCCATCTGCAACCACTGCTGCCGATGAAACTACCACAACAGAAACCATAACCGCAACCACAACGCTTTCCAATACCGACACTGCCACAGATGCCGCAGAGGAAAGCCACGAACTGACCATTAGTGGCGGTACAATTTACATCTGTGCGGACGGGGACGGCATCGACTCCAACGGCAGTATTACCATGACTGGCGGAACAGTTTTTGTTTCTGGTCCAGTCAGCGGCGGCGATGGTGCGATTGACTTTGAAACCGATATGACCATGACAGGCGGTTCTATCTTAGCACTGTCCAGCCGTGGCATGATGGAATATCCCAGCACACAGCATTATTATACAACCAGCATTTCAGCCAATGCCGGCGACTTCATCGCTGTCTGTGATGCAGACGGCAACGTCCTGATGGGTATGCAGACACAAAAAGCGGTTTCCGATGTCGTTTATTACGGCGACCAGATGGACAACTGCCAGCTGATTGTAGACGGAACATATTCCGGCACACTTTCTGATGACGGAACTGCCACCGATGGCACAGTTTCCGGCGGAACAGTTGCAGATTCATTCCAGTTGACAGACGGCAGCGAACAAAGCTCCGCTCCGGGCAACTTTGGCGGAAAAGGCGGAACACCGCCGAACAACGGCGAAATGCCAACCTTTGCAGACGGCGAACAGCCAGAACCACCGCAAGGTGAATTTGGCAAAGGACAACAAAACGGTGAAAATGGTGCACCAGCACCGCTGCAAGGCAGCCAGCCGTCCGAAAACACAACTGCTTAACATTGCTTTCTTCTTAATCTTTTTCCAAACCTTTCATATACATGCAAGAACAGACCGCTTGGGCAACCAAGGGTCTGTTTTTGTTTCACAAAATCCAGTTTGCAGCTACAAAAGTTTCCACAAAAATCCTTGACTTTTTGACATCCTCGTGGTAAACTAAAAGTAATCGCTTTTTTGTCGGCTGCCTGCCACAAAAAATCAAATGAATTTTATCACAAGGAAAGGAATGGGATTTTTGATGAAAAAAACAGGAATTGCCCTGCTCAGTGCAGCGGTTCTTGCCATCACCAGTGCAGCTTCTGCCTCCTCCGGCTTGTTCGGAACTGCAGAAGCTGCGGACACCACAAACTCCACTTACAACTACGGCGAAGCCTTACAGAAGTCGATGTTTTTCTATGAGGTACAGCAATGCGGCGAACTGCCAGACTGGAACGAAGTCAGCTGGCGAGATGACTGCATGGTCAACGACTATATTCCGGGTGGCTGGTTCGATGCCGGCGACCACCTGAAATTTACACTGACCAACGCCTATGCTGCAACCATGCTGGGCTGGGGCTTGCTGGAATATCAGGATGGTGTTGAGAAAATCGGCGAACTGACTGAATATAAGAACAACCTTGCCTGGGCATTGGATTACGTTGCAAGCTGTGATTTGGGCGATGAAATCGTTTACATGATTGGCGATGGTGCATTCGACCATGTATGGTGGGGTTCTGCGGAAGTTTATATGCGGAAGTTCAAACTGATGAAGGGCGAAGATGCACGACCGTATTATACCTGCAATGATAGCTGTATTGAAGGACAGATGGCAGCGGCTCTTGCTGTTGGTTATCTCTGCTTCAAGGATTCCGACCCAGACCGTGCAGACAACTATCTGGCACACGCAAAGGCTTGCTTTGAACGGGCTGACAAAAATCGCTCCATCGGCGACGATACAAAAGAACACGATTATTATAAACCGAGCACATTCTATGATGACCTGTTCTTTGCTGCAAACTGGCTGTATCGGGCAACCGGTGAACAATCCTATCTGGATTTGTGCAAGACTGATTACATCCCGAATCTGGGCAAGGAAGAACAGTCCTCTGAACTGAAATACACTTGGGGTCACTGCTGGGACGACACCATGCAGGGCGGTATTTTGCTGTATGCAATGAATACTGGCGACAGCCAGTGGAAAGAACAGTTCCGGAAACATCTGGAATACTGGACAACGGGTTACGGCGGCAAGCAAATTGCACACACACCGGACGGTCTGGCATGGCTGTTCCAGTGGGGTTCTATGCGTCACGCAACCACTACTGCATTCCTGGCATATGTTGCAGCAGACGAACTGTTTGCAGACGATGCAGCCGCTGCAACAAAATACACCGATTTTGCAGATTCTACCATGAATTATGCATTCGGCGACAATGACCTTGATATGAGCTATGTTATCGGCATGGGCGACAAATATCCGCAGGCATGGCACCACAGAACATCTTCCGGTGCATGGAACGACAAGTGGAGCAACATCGGACAGACGGAAGGCGAAGATGCAAAGCCGCACGCACACACCCTGTATGGTGCACTGGTTGGCGGCCCTGACCAGACCGGTAAATACTCCGATAAAATCGGCGACTATCAGTATACCGAAGTTGCCATTGACTACAACGCTGGCTATACCGCTGCACTCTGTGCAATGGTACAGAAATACGGTGGCAGCAGTGACCCAGATTTCCCACCGACTGAAACACCGAAGTGGACAGAATTCTTCATGCGGGCATCCATCAACCAGGCTGCTGGCAGCTATACCGAAATTAAGGCATTTGCGATGAACCACTCCGCATGGCCGGCAAGAGTCATTCAGAACCTCTCCTACAACTACTATTTCGACATCTCCGAACTGGTTGACGCTGGTTATTCCATTGATGATGTATCTGTCAGAATCGGCTACGACCAGCACGCTTCTGATGAGGGCAAGATGACCATTTCCGACCCGATTCACTACAAGGATAACATCTATTATGTCAAGCTTTCATTCGCAGATGGCAGCGTTGTCATGCCGACCGGACAATCTGAACATCGCTCCGAGTGCCAGTTCCGGATTTCCATTCCGGACAACATTCAAGGCGTTTGGGATGCTTCCAACGACTATTCGTTCCAGGGTCTGACACAGGGTGGAGAAGATGCAATGGTAGATACCCCGTATATGACCATGTATGATGGAGATACGCTGATTTGGGGTACAGAACCAGACGGCACAACACCGGACGACAACCCGACTACAACGACCACAACAACAACTACGACTACTACAACGACCACCACAACCACGACAGTTACCACCACTGCTGAAACAACAGCAGAAACCACTGCTCCGGCAACCACAACAGCAAGCTCCACCACACCAACCACAGAAATTACAACCGCAGTCACAACAGCAACTTCTGCAATCATCGACCCTGATATTCTCTATGGAGATGTTGATTTGGATGGTACTGTATCCTTGACGGATGCAATTCTATTAAACAAGTATCTGGCTGGAATGGTTGTATTGTCTGATGCTGCACTGGCAAATGCAAACTGCTACTTGGATAAAGACAGCAATCTGAACGAAGATGATACCACATACCTCATGCGGTTTGTTCTCCGTGCTATTAATGACCTTCCATATATCCCTATCCCAGAATAACCAAAAATTTTCTTTTTGAAATTCGCCGCTGGAAGTTCTCCGGAATCTTCCAGCGGCGAATTTTTTTACAAAAAGGAAACCTCGCTTTTTCTCGAAATTTCCAAAATTCTATTGACGAAACTACAAAAAAGTAGTACAATGATAGGGAACAATCAAATCATTGGAGGTTTTTCCTATGGCAAAGAAATTTATTGTAGAAACATCTGCTAGACACGTTCACCTGACCGCAGAAGCATTTGCAACCCTGTTCGGCGAAGGCAAGGAACTGACCGTTAAGAAAATGCTCTCTCAGCCGGGACAGTTCGCAAGTGAAGAACGGGTTACCATCGTAGGCCCGAAGAAGTCCCTGCCGAACGTTTCCATCCTCGGCCCGTTCCGGAAGGCAAATCAGGTAGAACTCTCTGCAACTGATGCTCGTTCCATCGGCATTGTTGCTCCGATTCGGGAATCTGGCGATGTTGCTGGTTCTGGTGCATGTAAGATCGTTGGTCCAGAAGGCGAAATCGAAATTTCTGAAGGTGTTATCGTTGCAAAGCGTCACATCCACCTGACTCCGGCAGACGCTGAAGAAATGGGTGTAAAAGATAAGGACGTTGTATGGGTTCGTCTGGATACAGACGGCAGAAAGGCAATCCTGGGCGATGTTGTTTGCCGTGTTTCTGATTCTTATGCACTGGCAATGCACATTGATACCGATGAATCCAATGCAGTATCTGCTCCGAGAGAACTGTACGGCGAAATCGTAACCGTAGACTAAGTACCTAACAAAATTTTGTACAGAAAAATCCCCGTATCCTGCGGATATTTCCCAACGGATACGGGGTTTTTTTGTTATGTGTATGATGATGTATCAGGATGTCAAAATCAACGGCAAATCTTCTTCCCGTAACCAATGCAGAATGTCCCACATCTGTGAATCTGGAACGGCAATGCATCCGGCGGTACTGGATGCCCCTGCGGTGCAGTGCAGGAAAATGGCAGAGCCTGCTCCGGGAACAACTGGGTCACAGTTATAATTCACCACCACGGCATAATGATAGCTACTTGCATAATCGATCAGATGTTCCGCACTGTTCCAATTGATTTCCGTTGTTTCCTGCCACTGATTATAGACCGGAGAAGCAGGGTCATCCACCCAATAACAATTCTCGTTCAACTGCCGATATGGAATGGATAAATCTGTAAGTGGGTCTGTTCCAAAGGCAAACCCCAACGAAAACAGCCCTTTTGGCGTGCAGGAGATCCCCTCTCGACTGTTCGCAGAAACGCCATTTGTTCCCACGCAGCCGTTGGATACAAAATCCATCTGCCAGCCCTGTTCTCCTGCTGAAAATCCATAGACAACCGCAGAGCAGCCGCTTGAAACCACAACAATCAGTTGTTTGCTGTCCCCCAAATCAGACAAGGTATAACCATTGTTGTCCAAAATGGTTGCCAACTCTGCACAAACTGTGATGGTTGTTGTTTCCATAGCGGTTGAAACAGTGGTTGCAGTGGTTGTGGTTGTCACGCTTGTTGAAACGGTTGTAGCTTGCGTTTTCATCTCTAATTCCGTTGTAATGGAATCTGTTGACTCGATGGAAACCGTTGTGGAATGCTGCGGTTCTTGTGCAGATTTCTGATGCAGCAGAACCCCAAAACATCCAATTCCAATCAGCAATAGTCCAATGACAATGCTCAAAAGTATCAAAATTCGTTTTTGTTCCGGTGTATTGGGACGTATCACAAAATCATCTCCCCTTTTTCTGTTAGCATAGCACAAAGAAAAAAATCTGTCAAGCAGGCGGCATTTGTCGAAAAAATCGCCGCTTTGCTTGCATTTCCCCCGCAGATATGCTATACTAATCATATTGATTTCACATTTTGAAAGGAGTATTCATGATTACTGTATCCAACGTCAGCCTCCAATTCGGCGGCGACACCCTCTTTAAGAACGTCAACCTGCAATTCAATGCCGGAAACTGCTATGGGGTCATCGGTGCAAACGGTGCTGGAAAATCCACGTTCCTGAAAATTCTGTGCGGTGTTTTGCCACCCACAACCGGAGAAGTTACCATCCCGAAAGAACTCCGGATGAGCGTTTTGAAGCAAGACCACTTCGCCTATGATGCCTACACCGTTCTCGACACGGTGATTATGGGCAATGAACGGCTCTATGCCATCATGCAGGAAAAAGATGCCCTGTATGCAAAGCCGGACTTCTCGGAAGAGGACGGCAACCATGCTGCAGAACTCGAAGCCGAATTTGCAGAACTGAACGGCTGGGAAGCGGAATCGGATGTTTCCAAGCTCCTGCAAGGACTGGGACTTTCCGAAGATTTGCTGTACCAGACCATGGGCGACCTCTCCGGTAACGAAAAGGTGAAAATCCTGCTCGCACAGGCACTGTTCGGCAATCCGGACATCATTCTCATGGACGAACCGACCAACCATTTGGACATTGATGCCATTACCTGGCTGGAGGACTTTCTTTCTGAATATTTCGGAACGGTCATTGTGGTTTCCCATGACCGCCATTTTTTGAATAACGTCTGCACCCACATTGTTGACATCGACTATACGCAAATTAAAATGTATGTCGGCAACTACGAATTTTGGTATGAGTCCAGCCAGATGATGCAACGGATGATTCGCCAGCAGAACAAAAAGACTGAAGAAAAGATTAAGGAACTCAAAACCTTTATTGAGCGGTTCTCTGCCAACAAATCCAAATCCCGTCAGGCAACCTCCCGCCGGAAATTGCTGGACAATCTCACTGTGGAACAGCTGCCAGCCTCCAGCCGCCGCTATCCGTTTATCGGATTCGACATGGATCGGGAACTGGGAAAAGAAGTGTTACAGGTCAACGGCATTTCCAAAACCGTAGACGGTGTGAAGCTGCTGAACAATGTCAGCTTTACCCTGAGCCGTACGGACAAAGTTGCCTTCATCGGTGAAAGTGAACAGGCAATTACCATGCTGTTCAAAATCCTAATGGAAGAAGAACAGCCAGACGAAGGTACATTCAAGTGGGGCGTTTCCACTTCGACTTCCTACTTCCCTGTAGATAACTCTGTTTATTTCAACGACTGTGACCTTTCCATTCTGGATTGGATTCGGCAGTATTCCAAAACAGATGAAACCGAAACGTATCTGCGAGGCTTTCTCGGTAGAATGCTGTTCTCCGGCGATGATATTTATAAGCCGGTCAAGGTTTTGTCTGGTGGGGAAAAAGTCCGCTGCATGTTCTCTCGGATGATGCTGTATCATTCTAACGTGTTGCTGTTAGACCGCCCGACCAACCATCTGGACTTGGAAAGCATTACTGCTGTAAACAATGGCTTGACGGCATTCAAGGGCGTTGTCATTCTGTCCTCACACGACCACGAAATTTTACAGACGGTTGCAAACCGTATCATTGAAATCACACCGGACGGCTGTCTGGACAGACAAGGCACTTATGAAGAATTTCTGGACTGGAAAAAGGAAAACCAGAAATAAATCTGCCCAACCCCATCATCAACCGGAAAAATAAAGGAGTATCAATTTCATGAAATCCAACCTCATCTGTATGTTGATTACCATCATTGCATACTTGATTTTAATGATCGTAGTCGGCATTCTCGCATCCAAAAAAAATAAAGACACCAGCGATTTCTACCTAGGCGGCAGAAAGCTGGGGCCAATCGTCACCGCCATGAGTGCGGAAGCCTCTGACATGAGCAGCTACTTGCTGATGGGCTTACCGGGACTGGCACTGCTGACTGGGTTCGCCGATGTTGGCTGGACAGTCATCGGTCTGGCAATCGGTACATATCTCAACTGGCTATTCGTCGCAAAACGGCTGCGAATTTATTCTCAGCACAACGGCTCGATTACAATTCCAGACTTTTTCTCGAACCGCTATCACGATAACAAACATTTCCTGATGGGCATTTCTGCCATCATTATTCTGATTTTCTTTGTGCCATATACTGCATCTGGTTTTTCCGCCTGCGGAAAGCTGTTCCAGACGCTGTTCGGGATGAATTATCACGCTGCGATGATTTTAAGTGCTGTGATCATCATCGCCTATACCAGCATCGGCGGATTTTTGGCTGCCAGCACAACCGACCTGCTCCAGAGCATTATTATGACCGTTGCACTGGTCATGGTAGTTGTCTTTGGCATTGTCAAGGCTGGCGGTATTGATGTTGTCATGGAAAATGCAAAGGCTCTGCCGGGCTATCTTTCTTTCAACCACACCTATGATATTACAACCAATTCTGCAAAACCGTACAACATTCTGACCATCTGTTCTACCTTGGCTTGGGGACTTGGCTATTTCGGAATGCCGCATATTCTGCTGCGATTCATGGCAATTGAGGACAGCAGAAAAATCAAGACTTCTCGTAGAATTGCCTCTATCTGGGTTGTCATCTCTATGGGCATTGCCATTCTGATTGGTTTCATCGGAAAAACTCTGATGACCAACAGTACAATTTCCGTACTGGGCGACAATCCGGACAATTTCAGTGCAGAGTCGGAAACCGTTATCATGAAGATTGCAACGCTGATCAGTGAACATGGCGTTGTGGCTGCATTGTTTGCCGGTCTGATTTTTGCTGGAATTCTTGCCTGCACGATGTCTACTTCAGACTCTCAGCTGCTGGCAGCATCCTCCAGTATGTCAGAAAACCTGCTGCAAGGCGTGTTCGGCATCAAGCTTTCGGAAAAGACTGCCATGCTGGCAGCCCGTGCCGTTCTGCTGATTATCGCTGTGATTTCCATCGGTATCGCATGGAATCCGGACAGCTCTGTTTTCCATATCGTATCCTTTGCATGGGCTGGATTTGGTGCAACTTTTGGGCCTGTTATGCTGTGTGCCCTGTTCTGGAAGCGTTCCAACAAGTGGGGAGCTTTGGCTGGGCTGGTTGCCGGCGGTATCATGGTATTTGTATGGAAGTTCCTCGTTCGTCCGCTGGGCGGAGCATGGGATCTATACGAACTGCTGCCAGCTTTTATCGTGGCTCTGGCTGCCATTGTTATTGTTTCACTGCTGACAAAAGCACCGGAACAGGAACTGGTAGAAGAATTTGAAGCTGTTCAGGCAGAATGCAAACGATAAATCAAGCATTCAAATCATTCTAAAACACAAAACACCGCTGCGGATGGTATTGCAACCTCCGCAGCGGTGTTATTTTTATCGCTTTTTTGTTTTAATTAGTCAGCCAGCAACTGTTCTGCTGCTGCCAGCTTTGCACTGCATACAAAGACATCCATTGCCTTTTGCAGTTCTTCTTCGGTCGGAAATGTCGGAGAAATCCGGATGTTTTCATCTTCTGGGTCTACGCCATACGGGAACGATGCCCCTGCACCCGTCAGAACCACGCCAGCATCCTTACAAAGCTGTACAATCCGCTTTGCACAACCCTTCTGATTGAAGGAGATGAAGTAGCCGCCCTTTGGATTCGACCAAGTTGCAATGCCCAAATCGCCCAGTTCCTTTTCCAGTGTGTTGACAACAATTGCAAACTTCGGAGCAATCAACGCCTTGTGCTTCTTCATGTGTTCCAGCAGGTTTTCAAACTTACCGCCAAAGAACCGCAGATGCCGCAGCTGGTTCATCTTATCAAAACCAATCGTTGCAAAGCCCAAGGATTTCTTCAGGCTTGCCAAGTTTCTTTCGCTGGCTGCCATCACTGCAATTCCGCTGCCCGGGAACGTAATTTTAGAAGTGGATGCGAACATATAGCAAATATCTTCGTTGCCAACCTTCTTTGCTTCTTCCAGCAGGTTTGCCTGTACCGGCGGATTGTCAACCAGATGATGCACACAATAGGCATTATCCCAGAAAATCCGGAAATCTGCTGCCTTCGGCTTCAGTGCTGCAAACCGCTTTACCACTTCATCGCTATATACAACCCCGCCCGGATTGGAGTACATCGGCACACACCAGATACCCTTGATGCTGTCATCTTCTGCAACCAGTTTTTCTACGATGTCCATATCAGGGCCATCTTCGTTCATCGGCACATTGATCAGTTCCATACCAAAGAACTGGGTTACTGCAAAATGGCGGTCATATCCCGGAACCGGACACAGGAACTTCACATGATCCAGTTTGCCCCATGGTGTGCCACCCAAAACACCGTTGGTCATTGCAACAGACATTACCCAGTACATAATGTTCAGGCTGGAGTTTCCGTATACAATAATTTCTTCCGGCTTTACGCCCAGCATCGGTGCAAAGAATGCCTTTGTTTCCGGCAGTCCATCCAGAACCCCATAGTTCCGGCAGTCCAGACCGTTTTCAGCCCGATAATCGCCCTTCTTCAGGCAATCCATCATATCCATGCTCAGTTCCAACTGTGCCGGTGCCGGCTTGCCTCTGGACATATCCAGCTTCAGATTTTCTTCCTGAAACTGCTTGTATGCCTGCTGACATTCTGCCTGAAATGCCTCCAACTCTGCACGACTTTTTTCCTGTAATCTCATTGTTTGCGTGTGAATTCCCGTCCGGAAATTCTACTCCTTTCTGCAATCTTCCATGTGCACGGTTTTTGTCGAACCCTGCAAATTTGCTACGGTCTTATTATAACATACCTTTCTCTCGCTTGCAAGTGTTCGTGTAGAAAAAACAAAAATTTTAAAAAAAGAGAAAACAGCAGGTCTGTTTTCCAGCAAATCGACTGTTTTCTCTATGAAATCTTATTTTTACTTCGATGTTTTTTGTTCTTCTGCGGTACAAAGCTTAAAAATACCGCCGTCCAATGCATAGAAGACACCGCCTGCATACTGACATTTTTCCGTCAAATCCCCGCAGGATAACTTTGCAGCCAACTCCGGCTTCATATACTGCTTCGCATACCGATAAATTTCCTGCCAGTGTGGCAAAGTGAAATCAGGGCGATACAGATAAAGCTGCTCAATCGGATACATCACCAGAATGCTGCTCCAGAACTGACAAAACTGCTGCATCATCTCTTCCATCAAGTCCGACAGAATCGGGTCAAAGTCCTTACCCTCTGCACAGGCTGCAGTAAACAAATCCGGCAGCGTCATCGTTTCCAGCTTTCCGCCTGTCAGGTCATACAAGACTGGCGTTTGCTCCGCACTATAATACGGCTTTACTCGCTGCTGCAATGCAACTGGCGTCAGCAAGTCGCCCACAGTTTGATTTGGAGAAAGCGGCAATCCCTGCATAGAAATCGGCTTACCATTCAGGCATTCCATGGCATGCGAGCGACAGACGATAGAAACATAATAATCTGCCCCATCTGCACAGAACAAAGCAACAATTTCCTGCTTTGGTTTCTGATACAGGCAATATACTGCCATAGACGGCAATGCATTTCCCCAGAAAACCGGAACGTGCAGGGCATCTGTTAATATCTGCTGCAATTCTGCCATTTGTTGTTCCTGCCTAGTTGCATCCGGAAAGAAGTGCTGCAAGACGCTGGGCATCAACCCAACACCCAAGCCCAAAATCTGCGATTCCTCAATATAGTTGCTCTTCAAAATCTGGCGAACCGTTATAATCATTTGTTCCTGCACAGATACCCATGAAGCCTGCAGCACTGGAAACGGAATGCACTGCTTTTCTAGCGTATTCATGCCCAAGGTTGTCAGTCCAACCACCAAATGATTTCCCTGAATGGAAATACCAATCAGCAGCCAACGAGAAGGATGCACATCCATCAATAATTTTCTTCTGCCTTTTCCCTCCGAGGTTGGACAGGTTCCGATGTCTTCTAAAACGCCCTTTTCCATCATCTCATGAATCAGCAGCGTCACGGATGCTCTTGTCATATGCAGTTTGTTGGCAATCTCCACACGAGAAATTGCTCCGTATTGCTGAATCAACTGCAATACCTGCAAATACATCCACTTTCGTTCCATCTGTCGGTCAATGACTGGTTTCCACATTGCGGATTCGCTCCCCCTCAATTCACAATTTCCTTTCTTTCTATTGATGCAATCTTTTATCGATTTAAATCAATACTATTATTTTAACAATTTCAACCGGATTTTGCAAGTTTCTGTGGGGGTTTTCTGATGAAAATTTACATCTTATTGAAAAACAAGGAAAAAGTTCATATCCGATCCGCTTTTTTAAGTCAACATACTGAAAATCTGAATTAATAGCGGCATGGTTGCCATGGAAAGAATGGTTGTTGCCGCAAAAATTTGAGAAGCATAAATATCATTTAAGCCATGTACTTGACATTGCAGTGTACACATTGCAGCAGCCGGTGCAGCTGTCAGCAGCAAAACAACCGTCCGCACTTCCATAGATACAAATGGCAGGCAGAGGCACATTGCCATAACTGCCAGCGGAATCACCAGCAATTTCACGAAGCTGACCCAATAAATCCGCTTTGTACACAATGCTCCCAGCAAATTCGCCTGTGCCACGCTGACACCCGATGCAATCATCGCAAGCGGTGTGTTCAAGTCGGAAATATAGCCCATAGTATCCATCAGCAAGCCCGGCATTGGAAGCTGTACAAAATACAGGATCAATCCAATGGCGATACCGATGACCGTTGGCGAACGCAGCACTTTCAATGCCTTTTTGAAGTCCTTGGTCTGTGTCAGCTGCATGACACCGTGTGTCCATGAGAACAAGAAGAAAATCGTCAGGAACGCAGTGACATAGAAAACGCCTTCTGCCCCGAACAATGCACTTGCCAGCGGAATGCCCATGAAGCCACAGTTGCTGTATGTTGCAGAAAATCGCTCGATCGGTGCTAACTTTCCGGCAGATTTTTCTCGGAAACACAACATGGAAATCAAAATGGCGATGACATAGGAAGCTGCCGCCAGCACAAACGTCAGCAGCAAATTCACGACCAGACGGGAATCATATTCCTCCTCCAAGTAAGCGTGCACGATGATGACTGGCGTTACAATTTCCAACACGACATTGGAAAGCTGCTTGCCGCCCTCTCGGCTGACAATGCCGGTGTAGTATGCAATCATTCCGACCACATTCAGAATGAGCATAATAATTGCCTGCTGTAAAATAATTCCTGCCATATGTTCGTACTCCTTTTTTTTGACAGCCGAACGACTGCCATTCTCCAAAATAAGAACCGCCCGTTTGGTGATGGAGAAACAGGCGGTCACTTCCTTGATAGTATAGCATGGTGGTTTTTAGATTTTATAGATTTTGTATAAACATTGGTTGAATTTGCAGTCCACCCAAAGCCGCTGCAACGGTGTCGGAAATCTGGGTAAAATCAGCCACCAAAGACGATGGTTTCTTGACGGGAGCATCTTGCCGCAATGGTACGAAATAATAATTTTTCGTATTCAACAGCAAGCCCAGATTTTTCGCCGATGCCCGCAAAGCGTCATTGGTTGCCAGAGCCAGAATAATTGGCTTTTCGTTCCGCAGCATGGATTTCACTGCCATGGTCACGGTGGTATCTGTGATGCCCATCGCCAGTTTTGCCATAGTATTGGCGGTGCAAGGGGCAACAAGCAACGCATCCAAGCGGTCTTTTGGCCCTAACGGTTCTACATCTGAAATCGTTAACAGGGCAGGTTTTCCACAAATCTGCTCCAATTTTTTTCGTTGTTCCACAGCTTTCCCAAAACGGGTATCAATGCTAGCGGCATGTTCTGAGAAAATCGGCGTTAAGCTGTAACCTGCCGCCACCAGTCGTTCTGCCTCTGCAAACGCAGCAGAAAAGGTGCAAAACGACCCTGTTACCGCAAATCCAATGCGTTTACCAATTGTTTCCTTCATCTGCGAGTCCCCTCTCCTGTAAAATATGGAAGATGGTTTTCGCAATGATTGCTCCAGCGGTTTTCGGTGCAGTAATTCCCGGCAGCCCCAACGCCCAGACTACCTGACGATGCAGGCGTTTTGCAGCATCAAAATCCGTTCCGCCCGGTTTCGATGCCAAGTCAATCACCAGTGCATCTGGTTTCATGTTGAACAGGGCTGTTTCGTCCAGCATCAGGACTGGAACGGTGTTGCAGAACCAGTCAAATTTCCCTGCACGGGCAGCAATTTCAGACGGATGCATCCATTTCAGACCATTTGCAGCACAGCGTTCCGCATCTTTGCAACTGCGAGCCGCAACGGTGACATCTGCTTTCAAGCCCTGCAAACGCTCTGCCATGATTGTTCCGATTCTGCCGTAGCCGATGACGAGAACAGAGCTGCCGCAGAGTACTGTTTCCCGTTCTGAGATGGCAATTTGAATTGCTCCCTCTACAGTTGGAACGGCATTTGCCAGACAGAGTTCCTCCCGCTGAAAATAATCGCAAAAACACAGTTCTTGTTCTTGACACATCCGGCAAACAGCTTCGGGGAGTACGCCGCCGCACACCAGACCGCCTTTTTTCACATGGGACAGCAATTCGGGCAGCGACAAGTTCCCATTTTTGGACGGCACAGATTCGGCTGTCGTGTGAATGGGCAGGATGAGAACGTCAAATTCTGGTAATGCTTCAGAATCTGACTGAGAAAATCCGATTGTCGTCACGGAAAGCTGCGGCGACTTGGCAAGTTTTTGGGCGGCATATTGTTGGCGGCGGTCACCGCCAGCCACCAAAATTTGCAGCAATTGTTGCATCTTGCATTCCCTCCTTTTGTTCCGGATTTTCGCCCATTCTCAAAGAATGGGTGTACTTCATTTTATGCAGGCAGGAGAAAAGGGGTGAACAAAAAGGGCACACTTCTTGCGAAGTATGCCCTCTTGTTTCCGCAATCCAAATTCTTTACTTGTAAAGATTTTGTCCAATCCCACTTGTAATTGAATGGATGACTTCCTTAAATTTTATCTGTTTTCTTCGGAAGATGATTCGGAATCAGAGATTCTTACTTTCTCTTCTTGGAAACCAGAGCAACACCGCCGATTACTGCGATTGCTGCAACAGCACCTGCAACCGGAATCATGCTGCCAGTCTTCGGAGAGCTGGTAGAACCAGTGTTCTTCTTAGTGGTCTGCTGAGCTGCCTTCGTTGTGGTGGTCTTAGTTACGCCAGTACCGCCAGTAACGTTGGTAGCACTGGTGTTACCAGTATCCTTGGTGTCTTCTGTGCCGCTAACTTTGCTTGTAGCAGTTGTAGTAGCGGTTGTAGTTGTAGTGGTCGGCTTAGCAGTAGAGGTTGTAGTAGTTGTTGTGGTTGTCGGCTTAGCAGTTGTGGTAGTTGTGGTGGTAGTAGCCTTTGTGGTGGTAGTTGTAGTAGTAGTGGTTGTAGTGGTGGTAGTAGTAGCTTCAGTTGTGGTGGTCTGTACGCCTTCGATCTGGATATAACCCTGAGAAGGAGCACCAGTTACAACTTCACTACCGTGAGTAACCTTCGGAACATAAGCACCATCATAAGACCGTTCCAGTCCGTCGATGTAGTAGATGTCACCCGGCTGTGCATTTTCTGTTACCTTAAAGGTAATGTTGATAACAGGATCATCGCCAGTTACATAGGTCGGACCATCGCCTGTCGGAGTGGTTGCATAAGTAATCCATCCGCCGATACCAGCCGGATTCAGCTGGAAGCCAGAACCACTTACCTGAATACCATCAGTAAACATAGCGTTTGCAATGCTTCCGCCAGATACGCACTTAGAATAAGTGAGTTCGTCTGTGCTCCACTGCAGACCAAATGCGATAGAGTCCCAACCGTCTGTGTTGCCATAAATGCTAACCGGAACAGTTACCAGATAATTGCTGCTCTGCAGTTCATCCATTGTAACAGTAACCTGTCCAATAGAAGGAGTATTTACTGCCTGTGCTGGAACAGCAGTGAAAACAGCGGCAGAAGTTGCAACTACTGCTGCTGCGGAAACAGCTGCCAGTGCCTTCTTAAATGTACTTTTCATTTTTCTATTTTCCTTTCAAATATAAATTATGCGGTGTCCGGTGTTCCAGACACCGCACTTTTACCTTATCTGTAAATTTTAATGCTTAGCCTTCGTACCAGATAGAACCTTCCAAAGACTTCAGGGACGGAACTACGTCCGGCCATGTCGGTTCCTGACCTGCTGCAGTCTTTGCAGTGTAAGTCAGCATGTATACAGCATCTTCTGTTGTCATCAACTTGTTGCCGTCGTTCTTGCCTTCCTTCGATTCTGTATCGATATCAGCCAGGAAGAATGCAAACTTATTCAGATTTTCATCTTCATTGAAGACAACGCCTTCCTGACCAGCTGCAATCTTTGCAGTATAAGTCAGAACTGCAACTGCATCCGGTACGTCTACCAGACCGCTCAGGTCGGTATCGCCCTTAACGCCAATGTATACAGTCGGATTTACCGGAGCTGCAACCGGTTCAGCATCTGCCTTTGTCGGGTCAGTGAAGTAAGCGTTTACTTCTGTTACGCAGTACGGCTTGCCTTCTGCATCGAAGATTTCCTTCGGTGTGGTCTTGTCGAGGGTAACTGCACCCAATTCCAGAGCATTGAAGTGTGTACCATCTTCGTCCACGATATCGAACTTGCTGAACAAGTCAGACGGCTTCAGTTCCCGTTCATCTACGGAGAAGTAGAAGTTTGTCGGGTTTACTTCCACTTCCAGTGTGGTTGTACCAACTGGAGTGATTGTGCCGGTGTTTGTTGTGGTAGTAGTCGTTGTGGTTTCGGTGCTGTCACCACTGCCTGTTGTGGTTGTGGTGGTTGTTTCACCAGATACGTCAGTGGTGGTTGTGCCGCCGCTTACGTCTGTGGTGGTTGTGCCGCCGCTTACGTCTGTGGTGGTTGTACCGCCGCTTACGTCTGTGGTGGTTGTACCGCCGCTTACGTCTGTGGTCGTTGTACCGCCGCTTACGTCTGTGGTCGTTGTACCGCCGCTTACGTCTGTGGTGGTTGTGCCGCCGCTTACGTCTGTGGTCGTTGTACCAGATACGTCAGTGGTGGTTGTGCCGCCGCTTACGTCCGTGGTTGTTGTACCAGATACGTCTGTGGTGGTTGTGCCACTAATATCTGTTGTGGTAGTAGTTGTGGCCTTATCCTTGAACTTGATGATTCTTTCCACATTGAAGTAGCCACTCGGAACGCCTGCAAGTGTATCATTATCTGCATCGCCCTGTGCGGTTACCAGCTTGTAAGAAGAATCATAAACGAGCTGGCTGTAATCAGCATCTGTTACGCCATCTGTTTCTGCCTGATCCGGATGTGCTGCATAATACTTTTCAATTCCTTCAACGGTGCTGAAGTAATCTGCATCTACATCGGTATCCGGAACCTTAAAGGTTACGGTATAAACATTGGTGTCAGCATCTGCATCGATGGTGAAATCAGAACCGCTATTCAGCAGGCTTGTAACATCGTCCATGCTAACTGCTACAGTATAATCAACATTTACCTTCTGGAAAGCTTTGTTGATTTCTGCAACTGCCTTATTCAGGGTATCGCCATACTGTGCGAGTTCTGCGACACTGCCCGGAACGTCAAACCGTGTGGTCTTCTTTTCCTTCTGTGCCTTGATCCAAGCCAGTGTTTCATCTGCAGTAGCGAATTTTTCGTGTGCAGATGCAGCGATTGCCTTGTCAGCATAAGAGAATGCCTTTTCTACCTTCTTCTGATAAGTAGCCAGCAAGCTGTCGAGATTGACTTCTACACCAGCAGCAGCAGCCTTCTTGGTCAATTCAACCTTCAACTTCTGAACGGTGCTTGCAGCATAAGCCTTTGCATCAGCATATGTTGCAACCTGGTTGCCTTCGCTATCTACGAAAACAGCACCCTTTACCCGAATGGTGTTTGCAGTACCAGCTGCCTTATTGGCTGCGGTATTTTCAATGCTGTCGCCATCAACGGCAGCAGTAAAGGTGCCCTTCTTTTCCAGCATGCTGAAATCAATGTCATCAATGATGGAAGCTGCACCCTGCTTGGTCAATTCCTTCTTGATGGCATCAATGATGTTGCTCTGTACATAGCTGGTTGCATCAACCTGTGCGGTCATCACTGCAACGCTATTCTGAATGCTTACGCTTGGGTTTCCAACGATGCACTTCTGTACTTTTTCAACATAAGCAGCATTCTTATCCGAAAAGTCAGCAGAATCAATGATATCTGCAACATTCAGTTCAAAGCTCTTACCTTCTGAATCAATCAGTGCACCTTCTACGAGCTTTGCCCAATCGGACTCCAGCTCCTGTGGTTTAATTTCCAGTACTCTTTCCACGCTGATGGTGGTTGCGTCCGCAGCATTGGACAATACAGCGAAGCCCTGTGTCAGAGCGAGCGGTACAGTTGCTGCAACGGCAATGACTTTATTGAATACCTTCTTCATTGCACATTTCCCTCTCTTCATTCAATTTTTTTGTGACCATCCAAGCTGACGCACAGACGTGATTGCATTTGTGCAGTCTCATTTCCCCTCACTATTAAACTGCCCTGTTTCTGTTTCCATGTAGCCGGATTTCGCAGAACTGAAATAACCGGATGTTCCATGAATGCCTGGACTCACGTGATCCTTTACGGCATGGGTGCATAAACCGCCGTAAACGATTTACATAAAGTATTCTAACACATTCTGTCGGGAATGTCAAGCCTCTGCCTTTATTTTTTTTAAAATTATTAGGTGGAAATTCCGCCCGTATTTGTAGCTTTTACACAATTTTCCACCGTTTTCAACAGCTTTCAACAGGCTTTCAACTGAAGTTTTGTGTGCACCTTGTGAAAGTCGTGTTTTCAGAAACGGCTGTTTCCGTCATTTTTCACAAAAAACACAAACAGCCTGCAAAAAGACTTTGCAGGCTGCCTGTGTTGGAAAAATAATAAGGAGAATGTATGAAGAAAGCATTTCTAAATTTCCGGTCAGATGCCCAACTTTTAGCATTGACGGGAAACATTTCACTGTCCGTGATACTTCATCAGGATTGCTTCTTCTGCTGTACCTCCTGGAGGACAACAGAAACTTTTTGTTCCTGTCCGTTGCGGACAATGGTCAAGGTGACCGTGTCACCAGCATTATATTCATTCTTATAGTTATTCAGCTCTTCTGTGGTTTCAATCTTGTTATCATTGATGGCAGTAATGACATCGCCGACCTGTAAACCAGCTTCTGCTGCTGCACCTCCATCGGTTACACTGATAACATATGCACCGATTGGCAAGTTATATGCCTGAGAAACGGCTTCGGAAACATCCTGACAGCTGATGCCAAGTTGCGGTCTGCCGGTAACATAACCATAATTGATCAAATCATCTACAATTTCCCGTGCTTCTGTCATCGGGATTGCAAAGCCGATGCCTTCAATGGTTGCACCGCTGGAAGAAACGCTAGAGGACATCTTCGCAGAGTTGATGCCGACAACCTGACCAGAACTATTGATCAACGGACCGCCAGAGTTACCATTATTAATAGCGGTATCGGTTTGAATCAGCGTCATGGTCTTGTCGTTGATGGTAACTTTCCGGTTCAGTGCGGAAATAATCCCGCAAGTAACCGTGTTCTGGAGTTCCAGACCCAACGGGTTACCGATTGCAACAACTGCATCGCCAACCTGACACTGGTCGCTGTCACCAAATTCCGCAGCAGTCAAACCAGTCTGATCTACCTTTAAAACAGCAAGGTCGGTTTCAATATCATATGCAACGACCTTTGCATCATAAGTGGTTTCTTCATCGGACATCCGGATTTCTACGGCAGTTGCTTCGCCGCAGCCATATTCTGAATCATAAATAACATGGGCGTTTGTGACAATGTAGCCATCTTCCCGCATGATAATACCTGTTCCGACACCGGTCATTGAACCGGAATTATCACCATTTCCGCTGTTGCCATTTCCGAACATTCCAAAACCATAATTATAACTATTGTAGTTGTTCGGCATCTTAAAAGTTGCCTGAACACCGACAACCGATGGTGCTACTTTCTTAACGATGTCGCTGATGGACATTGCATTTGTACCAGATGCCAATTCAATCCAGCTCTTTGCAGCATCACCCTTTACGGTTGTGCTCTGTGCTTTACTGCTGCTATCCTGTGCTGTGGTATTGGCTGTGGTATCGGTGGAATCCGAAGCAGAAGTACTGCTTTCAGCTGCTACCAGCTTGTTGGAATTATGAACGCCGTTATAAATGCCAATCGAACCAACGGAGACAATTGCCATCGCTGCAACAAATGCAACCGCTTTCATCCAGAAGTGATTCTTTTTCTTCGGCGGTTTGCCGCTGCCGGATGCCTGCACCGGAGCGTTCGGATTGGAATAATAATTGACATAGCTATAACCCTGCTGCTGCGACTGTGTATCAGAGGAAGTATTTCCAGTATAGCTAGTGGTTGGGTTGGTACTACTATTAGTAGTATAACCATAACCATTCGGTGTGGTGCTGCCCGTTGCAGCAGATGTGCTGTAAGGATTCTGATTGTTTACAGTAGATTCCGGCTGATTCAACGCAGAAGCTGCTGTGTTGTTCGATTCGTTTTTCATCATGTCCTGTTCCCGTTCATACATAAGAATCTTCCTTTCTATTGAAAACCGCTGCTGTTCTGCATCGGTCTGTCTTGTTCTTTGCTCTATGTTTAATATTATACGCTGGAATGTGATAAATTTATGATAGTAGATGGAAAACATCGTTAAACACAGATGGATTCTGTTTTTCACATTTTTTCACAAAAAAACCGCTCGATTCTACGGTACTTTTCCGCAAAATCGAACGGTTTTCGCTCTAATTCAAGTCTTCAAGTTATTTTTATGAATTGAAAGACGGTGTCTGTCCGGAAGCCTGCTTTGCATAATAAATCAAAATGCCAACGGCATCGGAAACATCCAACATGCCATCTTCATTGACATCCGCACTCTTTTTCTGTGCAGGATTAAACTGTGCTTCATTGCCTGCTGCAATCCGTGCATATTCCGTCAGAACAGCAACTGCATCGGAAACATCAATCTTTTCATCGCCATCAATATCACCATCAATATTTGCAACACTCGGGAAATAGCCGCTTTCAATCAGCAAGTTTGCAATTGCTGCATGACCGGTTGCGGTCGGGTGCACATCTGCATTTGCAATATTGACATTTGTCCATGCATGATGCAGGAACGCACTATAAACATCTGCCAGATAAATCTCTCCATTCTGAGCATGTGCCTGTAAATTCTGATTCAAGCCCACTGGAATATACGTTCCACCGTTGGCACTTCCATTCAAATACTGATACATTTGCCCATTCGAAAATGCACTCAACATAGAAAGTGCGTTGGTAGACAATCCTGTATCGTCCTGATCAACACTCAACGGGTCATAAACCGTCTGAAATATCAGCTTTGCATGATCGTTTGTGCTCTTCAACTGCAAAATAATGCTGTCAATGTTGGTATTTGCATTGGCAACCGCAGTCGGCATAGTGGCTCTCAAATACTTCTGGAATGCGATCTGATTGTCCTTGATGGCATTCGCCAAATCATAAACGTTGTCATAATCGTCTACTTTCACCACATCATTATTCAGAACCGGCTGCAAAATATCGTTTGCACCGATGGTGACTACAATGACATCTGCCCCTGCAACTGCACTCTGCATGGTGCTATCCCCCTGCAACGACTGGAGCAGTTCCGAAGAAGTTGTGCCATCCTTTGCAAGATTGGTGACTTTCTGATTCATATGATGTTCCAGAACGGAAACATAGGACTTGCTGGAATCCTCCAGCCCATAACCGGTGCTGATACTGTCACCCAATACAACAACGTTGTAAGGAGCGTCAACAATATCTTCCGCAGAAACGGTCTGCATCGGCATGGTCATTGCTGCGATGGTCAACATGGCAGCAGCGGCGATGGCTTTTCCTGTTTTTCTATTTTTCATGAACTTTCATCCTTTCTAATATGTCGGCTGGTTGTACTTGCATTATAACATATGCAGCAAAGACTGTCAAGAGAAACTTATTTTGGCAAGCAGTCATTTTTTGTGGAGAAATCAAAAAATGTTTTTCTGTATTGGTTGCAAGGAACGAGCCGCTCCAAACTTTTTCTTCCTCTCCTGTATAATCTCCGACTTTCCGCACAAACTATTCCCGTTCCCCCGTGGAACAATCTTTATAAAAGTGAGGATTTTCACCATGGAAATGAAGAAAAATGACCACATTCACTGTTCCGTTACCCAGTGCAAGCACAACATGGGCACAGAAAACTACTGCTGCCTGAACAGCATCACCATCGGCACACATGAACCGAATCCGACTGTTCCGGAATGTACCGACTGCTTCTCTTTTGTAAAGCGGAGCTGCTGCGAATAAATTTTATCCCCTGCAAAGCCCCCCTGCTGTTTTTGCTCCTGCATCAAAAACAGCATTCCCCTTTTCTCTGGAAAGGGGAATACATATTTCTAAAAAATACCATTCGCTCTAGAATGATTTTTCTTTTTGTGATAAATTCATTTGAAAAAGTTCAGCAGATTGTACAAAAAATAGAGTTTGGAATCCTACAAAACAGAAAAATTCCGGAAAGCCCTTGTAAAATCACAAAATTTCAGGTATAATAGAAGAATCACCATAAGGAGGGGATCAGTTATGTATGACAAGACCATGACATTTTCTGTAAATGACGAAAAGGAAATCGAAATGAAAAAAACGCTTACTGCCGTCTACGATGCATTGGTACAAAAAGGATACAATCCAGTGAATCAGATTGTAGGTTATATTCTGTCAGAGGATCCGACCTACATAACCACCTACGGCAATGCTCGGAGTTTGATTCGTCACATTGACCGGGACGAACTCTTACAGGCACTGGTAAAATCTTACCTGAACCACTAAGCGTGAAACATATATCGTTGTCCAGACTGGTACAAGAGTCAGACAACCGTTCTTTTCGCTAAAAATATCAATCGTTCGGATTTTCTGCGTACAAGCAGAGATTGGAATTTCGATTTTTCCGCCGGTATCTTCTATTAGATGCCGGCGTTTTTATTTCCAGATTCGAAAAAACCTGCGATGACATAATGAACTGCACCGCAGGTTTCTTGTTTTCCGTTCGTTTTTCAATTCAAATCGATTGCATAGATTTAAACCGTATACCCTGCTGCCCGAAAGCCGTCAATAACATCGCCCAAAATGGCAGCATTTGTAGAAGAAACCGAGTGCAGCAGCAGAATTTCTCCGCCATGGGCAGTCGAAAGCAGTGTTTCGTAGGCAGTATCTGGGTTGGGCTGGTCATCTGTTTTCCAGTCTACATACGCACCGCTCCAGAATACTGTTTGGTATCCGGCATCTTGCACCCACTGCAACGCCTGCTCGGAATATTCTCCGCACGGACAGCGAAAATACTGCATCTCATAGTCATACGTTTGTAGGACATAATCATGCAGGGATTGGATTTCCTCCATCGCCTCCGCTTGCGTACAGTTCGGCAGGCTGGCATGTGTCATGCCGTGATTGCCCAGAACGTGCCCCTCTGCAATCATTCGCTCTACCAATGCAGTTTCTTTTTTCGCATAGTCGCCCGTCAAAAAGAAAATCGCAGTGGCATGTTTTTCTTTTAAGGTATCCAGAATCTGTGCCGTGTAACCGTTTTCATAGCCTTGGTCAAAGGTCAAAATAATGCGACTGGTGTCAGGTGTTGTGGCAAATGCTCTGTATTCTGCATAGCGTTCATTGAAAGCAAGGGCATCCAGCGGACAATTTTGACTGTCTGTTGCTTTCCCCTGTCCGTAACCGATACAAGTAGAATCCAGTGCCGCTGTATGCAGCGGCATACTGTACAGCAGAAACAGAGCACAGCAGCCGGCAATGGTTTTTTTCAGATTCATGTTTTCCCTCCCTTTTGCAGCAAAAAAACGCTGCAAAAATAGTATAGACAGAGATGCAAACGGGATACATGGAAATTCACTGTTCCATTCCGTTCAAATCTCTGTCTAAAAAGTTGGATGGGAATTTTTTGTTGTTTAAAATGGCAAGAGCCAGCTCAATTGCAGTTATTTTGCCTGCTCTTTTTTCTTTCTTCTCAATGCTCGGAAAAATTGCGTCAAAACTGTTGCACAGTCCTCCTGCAAAAATCCGCCTTCAATGGTTGGGTGATAGTTATACGGCAAATCAAACATGGATTCTACCGATGCCACTGCACCGCCTTTCGGATCATATGCTCCAAAAACCAAATGGTCTAAGCGTGCATGTAGAATTGCTCCGCAGCACATCGGACAAGGTTCTAATGTCACATAAATTGCACTGTCAATCACTCGCCAGCCGCCCAACGTTCGGCTTGCTTGGTCAATCGCCATGATTTCAGCGTGTGCCAGCGGAGATTTCCCAGATTCTCGCAAGTTCCAGCCCTCTCCGATAATCCGGTTCGTCGGCTTATGAACCACCACTGCCCCAACGGGAACTTCTCCCAGAGAAGCCGCATATTCTGCCAACTCCAACGCTCGCCGCATATAACGTTCCTGCGGCACATAAAGTTCTTGCATCTATGCCCTCCTGATTGCGATTACAAAATCAAAGAAACGACAGAAAGTGCCAGCGAAACAAACACACAAACCGTCATCAAGTTTGCCTGTATCAAAAAGATTAAACTGCACTTTCCAGCAGAACGAATGGAATAAAACCGTTTGCTTCCCTGAAATGGTGCTTTCCAAATCACCAAAGTACCCAACAACATTCCAACAATGCCAATAATTAAAATCCAAAGCATTCGGTTTGGGATCGGCACATTATTCCGGAAAATAGATGTATGAAACAGTACAAACATCAACGTATAATAAACCGAACGAGAGAACAAACCCATATAGATATTTTCATCCCGCAGAATTTCTCTGGCTGCCAAAATGGAAACGGCAAAGGTTGAAATGCCCGTCACCAGATTCTCCGCCATCAATGCGGAAAAGGTTGCGGTCAGCAATACAGCAGTATCATCGCCAAACTGCCGCAGCACATGCATGATACTGCCATTGTACAGCATCGTTTCAAAAATCGGACGGAAAATCAGCACAAATATAAAGTAGAATATCTGATGCTGGGTATCCATACAGAGAATTGTATGGGAAAGTGCCCCCAAGGTAATGTAGTGTATACTGGATTCCGGCAAAAAATTGAGAATCATGCCAAATGCGAAAAAGACACACATCGTAATGCCCAACGTCCGAATCCAAGTAGAAGGCACGGTCTTTTGTCGGCAGCAAGTCACGGCCTTTGGCATCTTCAAGAGCCGCTTTGCCATAAAAATCGGAACTCCAAACCGCACAATTTTTCGCAAAATCATGGTTATCAAAACAAGATCGTTAGAACCATATAGCACATTATCATGCACAGAATAGGAGAGCGAACCGCCCAACAAAGAAAATACAACCACACAGAAAATCAATACCAAATAGGGCGATAATAACTGATGGAGAAATAAAATTCCAAGTTGATTGGAAATTCGCTGTAATGCCCGCCGTTCTAAAACCGCTGGCTCTTCTTCCTGTAAGCCCATTCCCTCTAAAAAAACTGCTTGCGTTGTTGATCCCGGCTGTCGAAACGAAAATTCATTGCCCGGCTGTTCCTGCCATGCAGTAAATGCAGTCTGATAAGTCTGTTCGGAAGCCAATTCTGCATCATCCCGACAAGGGATGGTCGATTTTGTACGAAAAATCGTCTTTTGCATCCGAAAGCCACCTTTCTTATTTTTTCATAAATATAAAATTATTATAACAGAAAAATTAGAATCTGGACTATCTGAAATATCAAACAATTTGTATACAATCACTAAATTTTAATACGAACTTTTGTGACAAACAGCCTTGTTCCAAACAAATTGTGGATTTTGTCATGAAACAGGGATTGACAAATCCAAAAAAATTGCGTATCATTAAAGTATCCCCCATTTTTCGGAATGGAACAGAAAGGAAGGTGCACCCATATGACGGATATTCTTGCACCCGATGACCCTGCCCTGCAAAGCATGGCAGACCTCTTCAAGGTATTCGGCGACCCCACCCGTGTCCGCATTCTCTTTGCGTTGTTTCAACAGGAAGCCTGCGTCCAAGAGATCGCAAACCGGCTGGGCATGACACAGTCTGCCATCTCTCATCAACTCCGCATCTTAAAGCAAGCCCGCCTTGTCAGCAGCCGCAGAGAGGGAAAGTCCATCTTTTATGCCCTCGCAGACGACCATATCTATACCATTTTCCGGCAGGCTTTGGAACATATTGCAGAATAACCAGCCCTTCAACACCAATGGATTTGTGCGATTCGCTGAAAAAAAGTTTTTTGCTTTCCATGGAAAACCACTTGCATTTCACAAGGGAATCTGCTATAATAAGAGCGTACAGGATTTCCCTGTGTGAATCTGGTTTCCGGAGGTGAAACAGCAATGGCATATAAAATCACTGATGCATGTCTTTCTTGCGGTTCTTGTGCAGACGCATGTCCAGTAGAAGCAATCAAGGAAGGCGACAGCACCTATGTAATTGATGCAGATTCTTGCATCTCTTGCGGTTCTTGTGCAGACACCTGCCCAGTTCAGGCAATTGTTGAGGACTAAATTGTTTTCGTGAAAGCCGCCTTGCCCATCTGAATGGTGCAAGTGCGGCTTTTGCTATTTTATGATAACCAATTCTGAATGTATTCCACGATTCAGAACAACAGAAAGGATTTTTTTATGAAAATTTCTCATCTCGTACTCTGCGGCGGTCTAACGCTTGCTCTGCTGCTGAGCGGCTGTGCAGATTCCGACACAAAAACCACTTCAAAGAAAACCGTTCCCCGTACAACGGTCGTCACAACCATCATTCCGGGCGAAGTCGGAACAGACCAGAATGTTGACGGGGCAACTGTCACTTTAAACGGCGTTTATCGTTCTTCCATCACCGATGTGCACAACGGGCAGAACTGCAATGCGATTTTCTTCTCGTTTACGGTTTCCAACCAGACCGATGCCCCGATTTCCGCCAACTTCCTGCAAACCTGTCAGATTCAGTTAGACGGAAAGCCGTTTGATGCGTTTACCATTCAATCCATGCGGGCAACTTATCAGCAATTCGGACAAGATGTGGAAGATTTCTCCCAGCCGATTCCTGCCGGAGCAACTGTAACAGGTTACATTGGTGCAGAAGTCTATGAGGACTACCAAGAAGGCGTATTGCTGTATAGCCCGCTGGCTGGCGGAAGCGGCGACAATCAGGATGATAGCAAATTGATTTCCTATACCTTCCACCCAGATGACCTGCTGGACATTGAATCTGCTCCAATGCAGACCGCTATGCCGACCGAATCCAACTCATAACGCTGTTGCAAAAATAAAATATCCACAAACAAAATGACGCAGCCGGTTTTTCGACCGACTGCGTCATTCCAACAATGAGAAAAAGAAAAATTGAAGTATTCGTTTTTGCATCCGTTTTACTGGTATGACTTTATTATAGCAGTTCTTCTCTAAAATGTCAATCAGTTTTCCACAAGAAAAAATATTTTCGTTGAAACTGCACAAACACAAGATTCAATTTTTGTCCATTTCTCTAAAAAACAGGTTGTCCGGACACGTTATAAGCGACAGCCGTGCCCGGACAGGTTATACCACATGGATTCCCATGGGAATCCCACAAGGAAATAGAAGGATGCAATTTTAGAATACTCCAAACATGATCGATTTCTGAAACAAAAATAAGGGCATTGCTTCTCATGAAAAAAGTATCAGCCCCATTGCTTTTTTATCATATCTCTGCATGGAATTTCCTATATTGTATCACAGCTGGATGAAACTGTCAACCCATATCCAATTTTTTCTGAATTTTCACTAAAATTCAACATCTGTTTTTATAGGAATTTAACAAATTTTGGATACTATTTCCCTTTTCCTGTTTTTTTCACGAAAAAACCGACTCTGCACTGTCCTGCAAGAGCCGGCTTTTTTTGCAGCAACTGCAAGAACAGCTGCCCTAGTTCTGTTTTTTGGGAACGGCATAGAGGTTGGTTTCCCATGCCGGAATATAGAGCTGATGCCGGATATAAATATCATAATTCGGGTTCAGTTTCTGAATCAGCAACGGCAATGAGAACATATCTTCATTGCGGTGATACAGCGAAACCATCAGCTTTGGTGTATAGTGGGCAATCGTCTGAGCAGAACCCCAGAGTGCTTCCCGTTCGCAGCCCTCGACATCCATTTTAATCAAGGTTGCAGGTCTGCCCTCTAAAACGCTGTCCACGGTTCTAGCATCAATCGTCTGCCCCGTTGCAGTTACCGCAGACTGTCTGCCTGCCTTTGTGGCGAATGGTACTTGTGTATCCGTACACCAAGCCGCTGCATGGAACGGATAGACATTTTGCATACCATCTGTATTCTTCAGGAGTTTCTTAAAGTTCTTGCGGTCTGGCTCCATTGCATAAATCCGGATATATTTGCCACGGGTATACTGGAGCACTTCCCGAATCGTATCGCCGTTATAAGCACCCAAATCCACATAAATTTCATTCGGGGTCAGGTGCATCAGCTTCCGGTAAATTTCGGATTTTGGCGTGGTGACATCCATCAGATAATGAATTTCCCCACTGATTTTAAAATTCAAAATGCTGGCATAGACTTCTCTGGAATAGTCATCTGCCAACAGGTTATAAACTGTTTCGATTTCGTCCGCATGTTCCAGACAATAATCATAGGTGAATAAACCGCCTCCGGCAACCGGTACATCCGGAACGAGCAGCGTATGCCGTTTGCTGATGTCCACGATTTTATCGACTAAGGACTGATAACCAGCAGCAAACGCCAGTACAATCACAAAATCGTCTACGGCTGCTTCAATTTCGGAAAGTTTCCGCACTTTGTGGCCTGCAAAAGAATGGCCTCTTACAAAATCATCGCTTGCAAAAATACCGGCAAACGGTATCCCTTTCTCCTGAAAAACCCGCATGATTTTTTCTGCACCGTCACCCATCCCATAAATAAATATCGGACGGGTTTCTGCTTTCAGCTTTTCCCATGCTGTCAGTTTTTCTGTAATAAATGAAAGCATACTCAGGATCTCCTTTATCTCTCTATTCGTTTCTGCTGTCCTGTCCGTTTTTTGCCGGAAGGGCATCCGAAACGCCCCGGATATTCCATCCAAAAGAAATGCAGTCTGTAATCTGCTTTACAGCAGATCGTCATCTTCTCCATCCAGATCACCCGGTGCTTGATAAGGAGCAGAAATCCGTCCATTTCCGTCGCCCACAAATGCTGCACCGATCATATCTCTGCCGGCGATCCGCAAATTTTCCTGCCGCTCCCGAACATAGTTGCCGATGAGCTTAGAAACCTGCTGCGGATGCCGAATGGAAACCAGGTGTTTTTCCGGTGTGTCTTCATCCCGACTGAGAATGATGACTGTGCCGCAACCGAACAGCCGCTGTAGCAGCGTCTGTTCAATTCGTTTGTCCACAATGCGATACAGTTCAATTTCATCCTCTTTTATGGAGAGAAAACCCACTCTTGTAATCAGCTGATGGTCTGTCAAATAATATCTGGTGAAAGAAAGCGGCAACCCCAGAAAGGTTCGCTTTTTATCTGTCCAAAGAATCGTTCCCCGATCGTCGTGTCGTGCCATATGGTTTTCCTCCTTTTTCTAATTCTGCAAATTCTGATTTGCGTATTTTGGGGCAAGATACACCGGTACATGTATTGTTATTTTACCACACTTTCCGTGAGGTTGTCAATTCCATTTGCAAAAAAGCCGGCAAACGGAACAAGTTGCACAAATTTTCTCGCCGTTTCTTGTCGAAAAAGCGAACAACTTCTAAAATTTCAACCGCTTTTTTCCGGCAAAACCGGATGCCGCTTCCAACGCTGCCGCTCTGCCCAATAAAAATTTACAGCTTCGATGCCGGAAAAGTTTCGGGAATCTCTTGACTTTTTTTCGAAAACAGTGTAAAATAAAAGAGCTGTATATTACAAATCCGGTTGCGGATGCTGTTAGAAAAATGGCGTCCGTTTTTTTATTGGAATTGCGGCGTGCAGCTTTCAGAATATAGGGGTTCTGCACAAACAAGCAGACGGTTCTTTTTTTTACATCAGCGGAAGCTGCTGCTCTCCGAGCAGAATTTGCTTCCCTTTTTATGGATAAATCCGCATCGGTTTCGGCAATCTTGCTCGCCCTGCGGCTTTTGGCAACTTGTAAAATAGGATATGGTACTGGATGCGTCAGGATTCGCTACGTTCGTTTTTTTCTGCACACCGCCCAACGGGAAACCGATTGTAAGATAAGTGATTCAATCAAAGGAGGGCGTGCAAAAAATGGAAATTGTAATCGTTTGTCTGGTTGCCTGCGTCATCTGTGTGGCTGCGGTTTTGGTCACCAACCATACTGCCACCCAAAAAGGCTACACCAAAGGTGTACAGGACGGGATTCAGCAACGAAAGCAACAGGCAGAAGCGGAAATTGGCTCTGCCGAAAAAGAAGCGGCTCGTGTCATTCACGATGCCAAGAAAGAAGCAGAACAGCAAAAGAAAAGCGTATTACTGGAAGCCAAAGATGAAGTCTTTCAGCTGCGTGCCGATGCGGAAAAGGAAATCAAAGACCGCCGTTCTGAAGTCAGCAGACAGGAACGAAGAGTACAGCAGAAAGAAGAATCTCTGGACAAAAAACTGGAAAACCTCGAACGCAAAGAGGACAATCTTTCCCGCAAACAAAAAAGCGTGGAAGAACGGCTTGCAGAAGCCGAAGCCATCAAGAATAGCCAGATGGATGTTCTGGAACGAATCTCAGAATTCACTCGGGAACAGGCAAAGGAATACATCCTGCAACATCTGGAAGACGAACTGGTGCATGAAAAGGCAATGAAAATCACCCAGTATGAGCAGCAGCTCAAGGATGACTGTGAGGAGAAAGCAAGAAACTACATCTCCCTCGCCATTGCAAAGTGTGCATCCGATCAGGTTTCGGAATCGGCAGTTTCGGTTGTGCCGCTGCCTAACGATGAAATGAAAGGTCGTATCATCGGCAGAGAGGGCAGAAACATCCGGACACTGGAAACCCTCACCGGCGTGGACTTGATTATCGATGATACACCGGAAGCCATTACACTTTCCTGTTTCGATCAGGTTCGGCGTGAAATTGCCCGTATCGCTCTGGAAAAACTCATTGCGGACGGCAGAATCCATCCGACCAAGATTGAAGAAATGGTGGAAAAGGCAAAACGAGAAGTGGAACAGCGGATTCGTGTAGAAGGCGAACATGCTGTTCTGGAAACCAATGTTCATGGCATCAACAACGAAATGATCAAGCTGTTGGGACGGCTTTATTACCGTACCAGCTATCGGCAGAATGTCTTGAAGCATTCCATCGAAGTTTCCAAGCTCTGCGGCGTTCTTGCCTCGGAATTGGGACTGGATGCCAACATGGCACGGCGTGCCGGTTTGCTGCACGACATTGGTAAGGCTCTGACTGCTGAAATTGAAGGCTCTCATGTACAGATTGGCGTGGATGTCTGCAAGAAGTACAACGAAAGTCCGGAAATCATCCATGCAGTGGAAGCCCACCACAACGATGTTGAACCGAGAACAGCACTTGCCTGTATCGTACAGGCTGCGGATGCCATTTCTGCGGCTCGTCCGGCAGCAAGAAGCGAAAACTACGAAAACTACATCAAGCGGCTGCAACAGCTCGAAAATATTTGTGCATCGTATGACGGTGTCGAAAAATGCTATGCGTTGCAGGCTGGCCGTGAAGTTCGGGTTATGGTCGTTCCGGAAAAGGTCAACGATGAAAAGATGGTGCTGATTGCCCGTCAAATCGCAAAGCAGATCGAAAACGAAATGAACTACCCGGGACAAGTCAAAATCAACCTCATCCGAGAAAGTCGGGTTGTGGATTACGCCAAGTAATCACCACCAGATTTCGATGGACTCCAAAAAGTATCTTGAAACCGCAAATCCAAACAAAGGATTTGCGGTTTTTGCTTTTTCTTTTTTCCTGCTTTTGAGAACCAAACTGGCAAAAAACACTTTTTTGCAATCGTTGACTTTTGAAAAAAAATATGATATAATACGAACAGTCTATTTTTATAAAAAGGAGTATCTTCATGGACGATTTTAAAAATAATCTGCCGGAATCAGACCACACTGGTTTCGCACCGCCGCAAAACGATGCAACGCCAACCTCGACCTCGGCAAATGATGCCACTGCTGCTTCGGCAGCAAATCCGTTTCAACAGCCTGCTCCGTCTGCGGATGCAACAACCACTCCACCGCAGCCAGAAACTCCGCCTTCTTTTTCCCAGACACCACCGCCATTTCAGCAGCCTGACTTCTCGCTGAATGGTCAGATTGTCGGTGCAAAGTCCAAAAAGAAAATGAAGGGCTGGAAAATCGCTGTCATCTCTGTTGTCAGTGCTGTGGTTGTCCTCGGAGCAGGAACAGGCATTGCCTATGCTGCCAGCGACACCGTAAAGAACTTTGCAAAGATGAATTTCAGCAGCGAAAGCGATTATTATCAATGGGTCATTGAAAAAAATACAAAGGACTGGGGGCGTTCGGTTTCTGACCGCTACGACAGTTCCCTCTCTCGCTCCAAGGAAGAACCGCAATCCAATCTGTCTATGAACATCACTCTCAGTGAAGAAGGACAGAAAAAGTTGCAGGAAGAACTCAACAGCGATGTTGATACCGATGAAACCATTACGCTGACATCTGCTGCAATCGCTTTCAGCGGAAAAGCAGAAGCTGACAAGATGGGCGGAACAGTAACGATTACCCTCAATGGTGAAGATGTCTTAGAGGGCAACGCTGTGATGGATGCCAACAATATCTATTTGCAGATTCCATCTCTGTCCGACCAGTATCTTTCCATGACATGGCAAGACGTTGAAACCCTCACCGAAGAAGAATATGACCTCTCTGACGAATTTGATTCTTCTATCGACTCCTCCGCACTGAATTCCTCTTCCCTGTTCCTGACACCGGAAGTCCTCGAAGACCGCATTTCTCCCTCTGACCTGAACAGTATATTCCAGCGGTACGGCGAAATCGTCGCTGACAGCGATGCAACCATTGCCCTGCTGAAAAATCAGGAACTAAACATTGCAGACACAACATTTTCTTACACTGCCCTTGAAGCAACCTATCAGGGCGATGAACTGAAAACCGTTGTCAAGGAACTGCTTGAAGAAGTGAAGGAAGATCGCACCATCTCGCACTATTTTGCTGCATCAGATTTGATGACAGAAGACGAATTTCAATCCAACCTGCAAGAGGCTCTGGACAACTGGAACGACACCACCGTTACAGAATCAGCAACCGTCACCCTCTATGTTGACCCAACCGGAACGATTCGTGGCTGCCGCATTGCAGATCCGGACGACGCTGATTCCTCTTTGTTGGAATGCTATGCCGGAAAAGATGGCAAGCAAATTGGCGTTTATTTCGATGTCAACGGGCTGAACGTCAGCGGGGTTCTGTCCGAAGGTTCTAAAGATACCTATAGTGGCACGATCACCGCTGCTCTGGAAAATCATTCTATTCTTCTGGATCTGGAAGATTTCAAGATTGTTGATGACAAACGGGGATACTGCTCCGGCAGTCTGACCGCTTCCACAGAGGATGAGCCAAATCTGTTCACCTTGAGTCTGGATTCAGATGGAAAGTCACAGACATTCTCCGTTGACTGGGCAGTTGGCGGCACTAACTATGCAACCATCTCCTGCACGCTAAGCACCGACAAGGGCGACGACTTGGCACTGAATATTCCATCGGATTCTTTGGACTTGTCCGATGATGCTACAAAGGACGCTTACTTTGGCGATGGCACACAGACAAAGGACTGCCTGAAAAAGATTGCGACTGCACTGGGCATTCAGGATGCGGACAACTTTGCCGATTCCATTTATGATGAAATCAATGGCGGAGATGATTTGAATACACAGAGTTCTGATTCCGACATTACCACCTTGCCAGCAGATAGTGATAGACCGGTAGAAGACGGTGTCGAAACAGAAGTTCCAACGGACACCACAGACACAACCGATTCTTCTGACAACGAACAGCGGATTGATGCAGATCTTTCCATTGCTGCCATTACTTACAACGGCGGAAAGCTGTTCCGGTTCTATGAAAACAACATGGATTTGATTAAGCTGGTGGACTGTTCCGTTGACCCAACCATTGAATCACAGGATTACAATTGGTATTCCAATTCGGATGCTACGCTGACCCTTGGGCTGGAAAATATGTCCACTTCCCCGACCGATGCACAGGCTTGCAATATCTTTGAAGTGGAAGTCTATGAAGGCTCACCATCTGATATTCGAGTTGGCGTTGTCGGCATTGGCAGTTCCGTTGCAGACTTGGAAGCACAGTTTAATGTTGACATTGTTCCAGAAGCAGAAACTGCCAGCACTTATGTCGTTTCCATCTATGATACGGTTTCCAATGGACAGAAAGCATATTCGTTCTACATTGAGAACGGCAGAGTTACTGCATTTGATTTGGTAGACTATTCTTAATTTCTCAATTGCCTGTTAGATCAAAAAGAAAACCGTTCCCGGTATACTTCTGTACCGAGAACGGTTTTTTCTGTGCCGATTTTATGACACTTTCCACTATAACAAAGTATACAAATGCATCCCTTGAAACAGTGCTTCACACAATGAAAAAGACTTATCCTGTTTTGCGTACACCAACAATTTCAACATAGGGATAACGGCTTTTAATCATTTCCATGGCACTAAAATCCGATTCTGCTTCAATGATTCTCGAAGTATGACACCAATGTTCTCCATCGCTAGAATACTTAAAAACAACTGTGTACTTATTCATGTTTCTATCACCTCCAACTTAATAGATTCTTAAGCTTAAGTTTATACGACTTGACTGGTCAATGTCGTTGTACATATTATACTGTTTTTTTTTTGCAAGCACTTTTTGTGAAAAACCAACAATTTTGTACAACTGCACAATGACCAATAAAATTTGTTGTAAAAAATGACAAGATTTGAACACAAAAAGAAAGCCGTTCCTGATACAATTCTGTATCAAGAATGGCTTTTTCTGTATCCATCTATCATCACCTGCAAGAATACTAAAAAATCTCCTGCAATCTCATTCTACATAGCTGTCTTTCGGTTCAATCGTTGTTTCCGGTTCAACAGGTTGCTCTATGGATTCTGTCACCTGCTCCGGTTCTGCTTCTGGTTCAATGGATTCCACTGCTGCAACGGTTTCTACTGTTTCTGCTTCCTCTAGCGTTTCCAGTACTTCTTCTGCTGGTTCTTCCATCGTGGTCAATGGCTCTTCCACTGCCTCTGGTTCTGCTTCATCCTCCAGCATCAGCCGGTCAATGGCATTGCTGTTCAACTGGGTAGAAAGCCGCACACGATCCAAATCATTCCGCATGCGATCCAGCATTGCTGCAACCCGTCCGAAAATCTCCCGATTTCGCTGCTCTTCCTGCCGCAGCCGTTCTTTCTGCCGCTGGGCAATTTGAGAAAGCTCCTCGGTCTGCTGCATCAGCGTCCGAATCTGTGTCCGCAGCTGTAAATTTTCTGATTCCAATGCCCGAATCCGCTGGTCAGCACTCTGGTTAAATGCGTTCTGTCGTACCCCGAAATTGTGCATCGGCTTCGACCAGTTTTTGACTGCTTGCTGTTCCCATACTTCTTCCATATATGTATCTGCCATAACCCGCTTTTGCTCCGTGTGTTCCTCCATGTTGAACCCCTTTTTCCATCAATTGACCTTGTTCTTCAACCGAATCTGCCAGTCTGTCAATGTATCTGCAATGGTACGCTCCAGCGAAATTTCCGGTTTCCAGTCAATTGCTCGCTGCAACTTTGAAATATCTGCTGCAATGCTTGGATAATCTACTGGGCGGAATTTCTGTGGGTCATGCTGTACTGAAATAGAAATGCCACTCTGCCGGATGATTTCATCTAACAGCGATTGAATGGAAACAGCTGTTCCCGAACCAATGTTGTAGATTTCACCCGGTACGCCATGCTGAATCAGCAAACCATATGCCCGTACCACGTCCCGTACATCCGTAAAGTCCCGAGAAGCAGTCAGATTGCCGACCCGTACCACTGGCTCTGCACCGTTCAAAATCTCTGCAACCTGCTTGCAGAAGTCCGATACAACGAAGCCTGCCATCTGTCCTGGCCCAATGTGATTGAACGGTCTTGCCAGAACAATATGCATCCGGTAAGCATGAGCATAAACCTGCCCTAACATCGTCTGTGCAGCTTTTGTCATGGCATATGGATTGCCCGGACACGGCAGCGTTGTTTCTGAAACCACTCGAATGCCATCCGGCAATCTGCCATATTCATCGCCCGAACCAATCAATAATATCTTTGGGTCGTAAATTTCTATGGAACGAATGGCATCCAGCAAGTTCGCACAGCCCTTGATATTCACATCAATGGTTGCCTGCGGATTCTTCCAAGAACGGGCAACGGAACTCTGTGCTGCCAGATGGAAAATATAATGCGGCCGTTCCTGCTCCAATACTGCCTGAATCTGTCCTTTTTCTAAGATGTTCACCGGAATAAAACGTCCTAAGCTGCTGCGTTCGATTGCTTCCCGTTCTTCCGGCAGCCCTGTAATGACAATCTCCCAGCCATAAGTATTTGCGAGATGGATTGCAAGATGTTTTCCAACAAATCCAGCACCGCCAATCAGCATTGCTTTCATAATCATTTCCCTTTCTTTTGAATGAAATTGCAATTTTTATATTTATATTTGCTATAAAATAGAATCTTTCAGCACATCATAAACCTGCTGCATCACCACATCTTCTGCAAAAACCGTTTCGACTCGTTTCTTTGCAGCTGCTCCGTATCTTCTCCGCAAATCCGCATCCGATACCAGCGTTTGCATCGCCTTTGCCAGAGCAGTTTCCGATTCCGGCGGAACAGTCAGTCCTGTTTCTCCATCTAAGCTGACATGTGGCACACCGGTTGGCAAAGCGGTATTGATGACAGGCTTTCCGTAAACCATCGCTTCCAATTGCACCAGTCCGAATGCTTCGCTGTTTGCCACGGATGGCAACACCAGAAAATCACATCCCTGCAAGGCTGCCCGTAAATCTGCATCGGATAGGCTGCCGAGAAAATGCACCGTGTCCATACCTTCTGCCATCTGCTGCAAGGTATCCTGTAGCTTTCCGCTGCCAATCAGAAACAATTCACAATTCTGCACCTGCTGCATCGCTTTCAGCAAAACCGTTACACCCTTATAATAGACCAGCCGCCCGACAAATAACGCCTTGACCGCTTTCGGATGGTTGGCATGCGGCTGTAAAACCGGATACGCTGGGGCTGCCCGATAGGCTGCAAGGTTGATACCATAGGGAATCACCTTGCATTTTTCCCGAACTGCCGGAAGAAATGCAGAACTGTCAATATGTCCCTGTGTTGCAGTCAGAATACAATCTGCTCGCCGAAGCAGCCACCGCAGCAATGGTGCGTAAAACCGCAGCAAGGTCTTCTGCTTGATGACATCGCTATGCCATGCCAGCACGACCCGTCCCCGATAGCCAGAGAGCAAACATGCCAAATCCGCCAAAGGAAACGGCATGTGAATCATCACCACATCCGCTTGTTTGGCATACTTCCGAAAATAGCGAAGAAACGAACCGGAAAGCGGACAGGAAAAATATGTCCCAATACTTCCGGCTCGCAGCACCGGAACACCCTCGATGGTTTCCCGTGCCGTTTTGCCCTTTTCCTGACAAACCAAAACCTGTACCTCTGCGGAAAACTGTGTCTGAAAATAACGGGCATACTGCCGTACCAGCGTTTCAATGCCGCCAATATGCGGCGGATAAGCTTTGTTTACCAGTAAAATCCGAAGCGGTCTGCTCATCGTGTCAGTGCCTCCTGATAAACATCATAAAGGGCAGCGGCTGCGTTTTCCCAAGAAAACATTGCTGCTCGCCGCAAGCCCTCTTTTTGCAGTCGCTCCCGCAATGCTGCATCTAAGAATAGCTTCTCCAGTCCCTGTGCAATGTCCTCGGTATGGTGTGGGTCAACAATCACAGCGGCATCGCCTACCACTTCCGGCAGGGAGGCTGCCCGTGTTGTCAAGACTGGTGTTCCGCATGCCATTGCTTCCAGCGGCGGCATACCAAAGCCCTCATAAACAGAGGGGAATACAAACGCCATTGCTCCGCACAACAGCGGCTGCACATCTTCTTCTGGTACATATTCGGTAAATAACACATCGTCCTCTAAATGCAGTGTCTGCACCAACTGATAAATGTGATTATTCCGCCAGCCGTAACCGCCAGCTAGTACCAGCTGCGGTGCATCCGGATGCTGCTGCTTTAAGAGGGCATATGCCCGAATCAGGCGGTCTAAGTTCTTTCGAGGCTCTAATGTTCCCAGATAGAGAAAATAATTTGTCTGTAAGTGCATCCGCCGTTTCAGTTCTTCAATTGCCGGAGCGGCTGCCGGCGGCATCGGAGAAAACCGCAGCTTATCCACACCACAGGGCACAACTCGAATCCGTTCTTCGGTCGCCGGAAAATACCGGATGATTTCCGTTTTGGAAAATTCCGAGTCGGTCACAATCAAATCTGCCCGATGCAGCGAACGCTGCAAGCCGGATTCCAACATGAATCGTGTCCGTCCCCGTACGGTTTCCGGAAACGTCTTATAAACCATATCATGTACGGTTACAATTCGCTTTCCAGCAACCCCCGGCGGAATGATATAATTGAAAAAGTGTGTAATATCCACATCTTTTCCAAAAAATGCACGGTACGGCAGCGGAATTGCCGTGGTCATCAGGCGGTACAGATAACCGGAAAAATGCCCCTGTCGAACGCTGACATTTCGCTGCTGTTCGTAATAATACAGCCGTTTCCGTTTTTCTACCCCATCGCCTTTGTCAAAAAACTGTAGGACATACTGCTCTTCCGGATGCAGCATCATCATCGCCTGCACCTGTCCGGCTTCACAGTATCCAATTCCAGTCATGCGACTGCTGACCAATGGCAGTGCATCCAAGGCAATCCGCATGCCGTTCCCTCCTTTTTCTGCAAAATTGATTTACTGTACTTCTTTTTTTGCCAGTTCCAAGTCGTGGCGAACCATCCGTTCTACCAGTTCCTTGAACGAAATTTCCCGCTTCCAGCCGAGTTTCTCTTCTGCCTTTGCCGGATTGCCCAACAAGACCTGTACTTCTGCCGGACGGAAGAACTGCGGATTGATGGTGACAACGGTCTTGCCTGTCTTGCGATCCACACCGATTTCATCGGTACCGCTGCCCTGCCATGCAATTTCAATGCCCACATGAGCAAAGGCAATCTCAACAAATTCCCGAACGGTACGGGTTTCATTCGTTGCAATGACATAATCATCCGGTGCATCCTGTTGAAGCATCAGCCACATTGCACGAACATAGTCCTTAGAGTGACCCCAGTCTCGTTTTGCATCCAGATTGCCCAGTTCTACATGATCCTGCAAGCCCAGAGAAATCCGAGCAGCTGCGGTGGTAATCTTTCTGGTGACAAATTCCAGCCCTCTGCGTTCCGATTCATGGTTGAACAGAATACCGGAGCAGGCAAACAGGTTGAAGCTCTCCCGATAGTTCTTGGTAATCCAGTGACCATACAGCTTTGCAACGCCATACGGGCTTCTCGGATAGAACGGGGTTTTTTCCGTCTGCGGCATTTCCTGTACCAGACCGAACATTTCAGAAGTCGATGCCTGATAGAACCGGCAAGACGGCTTTACAAACTTAATTGCTTCCAGCATCTTTGTAACGCCCAGTGCGTCAATTTCAGCGGTTGCCATCGGCTGTTCCCAGCTGGTTGCAACAAAAGACTGTGCTGCCAGATTATAAACTTCATCTGCCTGTGAAATCTGCATCGCACGAATCAGAGAAATTTCATCGGTCATGTCCGCATAGATAAAATGAATTTTTTCCTTGATGTGATCCACGTTGCCGTAATCAACGACACTCTTTCTCCGCATCAGTCCATATACTTCATAGCCCTTTTCCAGCAGCAATTCTGCTAAATAAGAACCATCCTGTCCCGTAATTCCAGTAATCAATGCATGTTTGCTCATTGTTTTTATTTCCTCCTACTTCTACCTTTTTACCATCTATTTATTCTTGGTTGTCTTTATAACAATGCGTCCCGATTGCAAATTCGCAGGTTTTCAATGACCTTTTTCACGTCTTGCGTGCTGTCCTTTGCACAAATCAAGGTTGCATCTTCGGTATCAATCACAATCAGATTTTCCACCCCAACGGCTGCAATCAGTTTTTTCTGTCCGCAGATAATACTTCTCTGCGTGTTGACGGTGATGACATCGCCCTCAATATAGTTGCCATAATCGTTCGTCTTATTGATGCGTTCCATCGCCAGCCAGTTTCCAACATCATCCCAGCCAAAGCTGCCCGGCACAGTGAAAATCTGGTCTGCCTTTTCCATGATGCCATAGTCTACAGATTCGCTCGGGAATCCTTCATAAACCCGTTCCAAGGTGTCTGAAAAGGCATCTGTTCCATCTGCTGCGGCAATCTCCATCGAGCCAGCGTAAACTGTCGGCAGGAACTGTTCTAAGTTGTGCAGAATGGTACTGCTCTTCCAAACAAACATCCCACTGTTCCAGAGGTAGCAATGGGCTGCCAAATATTCCTTTGCCGTGTCCAAATCCGGCTTTTCTACAAACTTCTCCACTGGATAAACGCCCGGCATATGGGATTCTGAACGGTTCGCAAAGCGAATATAACCATAACCCGTTTCCGGATACGTTGGCGGAATACCAATGGTAACGAGCCGCTCGCCCTGCTCTGCAACGGCGATTGCCTGCCGCAAGGTATCTACATACAGGGATTCATAACGAATCAAATGGTCAGACGGCAATACTAGCATCATGGCTTCCCCGCAGCGTTTCTGAATCACCGCTGCCGCCAGTCCAATACAGGGAGCTGTATTACGGCTGCATGGTTCGGGCAGAATGTTTTCTGCTGGCAGTTCCGGCAGCTGTTCCTGCACAAGGGCAGCATACCGCTGATTGGTGACTACATAAATGGCATCCATCTCCAGCAAGGGCTTCAGACGATTGACCGTCTTTTGCAGCATGGTTTCCTTGTCCGCTGTCAGGGAAAGGAATTGTTTTGGTTTTGCCGTGCGGCTGCGTGGCCAGAAGCGTTCGCCTCGTCCACCTGCCATAATAACAGCAGTCAATTTCATGATGATTTGTTCTCCTTTTTTTCTTCGGAAGCAGCTGCCTCCGGTTCTGCCATATGTTTTTGTACGGGAATATGGGTCTGCTCATGCAGTTCCTCGTTCGACTCTCCCGGAAAAAGTGCCGTCTTAATGGTCATTAGCAAAATCTGCAAATCCAGCAGCAGGGAATATTTTTCAATATACATCAAGTCCATTTTCAACTTGTCGTATGGGGTTGTATCATACAGCCCGATAACTTGTGCATATCCCGTCAAGCCTGCCTTTACCCGCAGACGAAATGCAAATTCCGGCATCTCTTCTTCGTATTTTTCTGCCAGTTCCGGACGTTCTGGTCTTGGCCCAACGACTGCCATATCACCCTTGAAGATATTCCAGAGCTGCGGCAGCTCGTCCAACCGACATTTTCGGAGCACTCTGCCCACACGAGTAATGCGGTCATCTTCGCTTTTTGCCAGCTGTGGGCCATGTTTTTCGGCATTGCAAACCATGCTGCGAAATTTATAAACATAGAATGGTTTGCCGTTATACGTCAAGCGTTTCTGCCGATAGAGTACTGGTCCACCATCATCCAGTTTAATGGCGATACAGACCCCAATACTCACCAGCAGTACCGGCACTGCTAAAATCAGCGAAAATGCCAAATCAAACAGCCGCTTTACAAATCGCTGTTCCAGCCGCAAGCCACTGTTTCGACAGAGCACCAACGGCGTATCAAACAAGCGAATCTCTTCGCCGCCTCGGATGATGATATCTGAAATCTTCGGAACAATGTAAGTTCGCATCTGCCGAGAGAAACAGTATTTCAAAAGATCGTTTCGCAGCTGCCCTGGCACATCGCAGAGAATCACGCCTTCATAGTTTGCAATCGTTTCCACAATGGCGGATTTTTCCTGATGGCTATCCACACAAGCACAAATCATATACTTTTCCACTCGCTGGCTCATTTTCAATACCAGTTCTGCGGCTGCTCGGTCGCCATAGACGACAACTAACCGCCTTGGAGGGTAAAGTTGAAAATAAAGCTTATTGCAGAAAAAAATCCACAGCAGCAGGATAATCAAGTCGATGCCCATTAAAATCACAAACGGCAAGAGCCTTGCAAAATGTCGGCTGATGAGGCTGACTTGCAAATATGTCACCAAATTCACGCAAAACATGGAAAGCATCTGACTATAAAACGAATCGCTTCGCTTTAAATAGCCCACTTTCAGCCCACCAAATGCCTTCCCAAATAACAATACCAGGACGGCATATAACAAAATCATGACCCAGTTGCCACGCCGATAAAACGGCAGCAACAAAAAATCACTGTAAAAACGATACCAAATAAATGCGAAGCAGCCCGTCAAGGCTGCCAGTAAAACGCCAATCGAGCAAAAGGAGAAAACACCACGATATTGGTCACGATTTTCCACAAATGCTTTCTTTTTTTGGCACATATGGGATTCACCACCTGTCGGTCTTTCCAAAATAACAAGACTATTATAACAAAGCAGGGGGGCAGTGTCAAGCATTTCCGAAATTTTCACCATCTTCTCACAATGCAAAACCCGTCAAAATCTGTCATTTTTGAAAAAAAGAGAAACAGAACCGCTTGCACGATTCTGCTTCTCTCTTTCCAATGAACCAATAGTCAATTAGCGATTTGAACGCAGCCGCCGAAGAACCATACTGATTCGCTGCGGCTGTAAGTAATTTTTGACGGTATGCAAAAATGTAACCATTGGAGAAACTGTTACCTTCACATCCTGCTGATGAGAGGGCACTTGCCCAACTAGTACATTATCGACTTCCGGACATTGCAGCAATGTGCTGCAAAGTTCCATCACGGCTTCTTTTGTCCAAACCGAATCGGAATCCGAAATTGAAAAATCATACCGCTGCGGTGATACCTGCCGGCAAACCAGCCAAAGAGCAACCGCTTGTTCTTCTGAATGGAAGGAACAATTCTGTTCTTTCAGGTGATTCTTCATGATGTTTGCCATATAGGAATCCCCCGCTGTCTGCGGTGTCTTTACCGTCACCATAATCCAATTTGGTGTACTCATCGTTTTTCCTACCTCTTATTCCTGATTTCTGCAAAAAATCATGTCATTTTATCCAGTGTCGATTCGAAATACTTAGGAAATCGCATAAAAATAGAAATAATCTGAATCGCCGGCGTACTGTACGGCAATACAATCCTGAATGGAATACCCCTTTAACGGATAAACCAGAATCGTATAAACACGGTCACTTTCTGACTGAATCGCAACCGAAAATCCGGCGAGGTCGTCTAAGTCCTCATACGAAACCGTTGCATAATCGGTTTGGTAATGCACGCCATTCCAACGGGCATACTGAAAATCAAAGAGCGAACCATAGGTTTCAACTCCACGGAATATTGTGGTGGTCGTGGTTTCTGGTGCTTCGATTGCACTTGTTTCCGCAGCTGTTGTTGTGAGAACGGGTTCTGGTTCGGTACAAATTGGCTCTGTCTGAATCGGTTCTTTTGACGGTTCTTCGATTCCGGCATCTGGTTTTTCTATGGCTGCCGCTGATGATGCAACTGTTTGTTCCGTCATTACCAGACTGGTAACCGTCTGCTTGGCTGTAGCCGTTGTTTGCAGGGCAGTTTGTGTTTGTGTTTTTGTTGTAGTTTGCGTCTGTAACGTCGCCGTTGTCTGTGCCGGCAAAGTGTGCGGTGTGGTGGTTTCTGCCGGCTGTTCGCTGACGGATGGTTCTGGCAATAATTCTGCTGTCCGGCGGTCAGTGAGGTGCAGCCCTGCCAACGCAACCGTAACGGTCATACAGCACAGTGCAGCGGCACGGGCAAATGTTCCAAACGAACATCGCTGTAAGAAGAACGGTGGTTTTTTGGATGCTGTTTGCGGCGTTTCTGCCTGTATTTTTTGCAAGATTGCTTGCTTCATCCGTTCTTTCGCCGCTTCATCCGGATTGAGATTGTCCCAAATGGCTTTCCAGTCCTGTTGCATATCCGTCACCTCCGATCTTTTTTTGGAGTGCTTCTCTGCCTCGCTTGAGGAGCGAACGCACTGTGGATTCTTTTTTTTGCATCGATTCTGCAATTTCCTTGCAGGAATATTCTTCATAATAATAGAGATATAAAACCGTCTTATATTTTTCCGGCAGCTGCATGAGGGCTTTCAAAACTGCAGTTTCTTCCGGCGTTTGGTTGTCGGATTTTAAAACTTCTTCCCAATCTTCTACTTCCTGTCGTTTTTGCCATAGCCAGCTGTGCCGCATATTTTTGCAGACGTTGGAAGCAGTTACCACTAACCAGCCTCTTAAATGGGCATCGTTTTCCAATGGTTTTTGCGATTGCATCAACCGCAGGAATGTTTCCTGAACAGCATCTTCGGCATCGGTACGATTTTTTAAAAAGCTGTAGCAAATGCGATAAACAGCGTCAACATGCTGCACATAGAGTTCCGTAAACGCAGCCTCATCCAGCGGGTTGACGCTTTGCATGGTCATTCCCTCCCTACTCGTCCCAATTGCGAACAATCAAGACTTGTTTTCTCTGCATTTCTCCTTTCATTATACCACGATTCCCATTTGATTGCTACAGCACAATATGAATCAATTTTGAACAACTCATAAAATGTTAAATATTGAGCGAATTTCGATTTTTTCATCTGTATTTGTCTTTTTACAGGAAAAACAAAAAATGCGGACACAGCATCGGGGAGAATCTGCAATCCGCATCATTTTTGCCAAAAACCACAAGTGGTATGTTTCTGTTTTGCCAGCCCCAGACCATTTTTCCCGATGGTCTGTCCTTTCCGGACTGGTTCCTCGTACCGCACAGTGCAATCCCCCATCACACCGCCCTTTCTCACGGCTTAGAGGAGCAACAGAACCGCATACTGCTTGTTCACACGGCAAGACCTGCCGCAAAAAATCCCTTCACTATAGATACAATTTTGCGGCAGGAAAAGTTGCAAAATCTGCAAAAAATTTTTTTATTTTTTTGCTTTTGTAGGAATGCACAAAACAGCAATTCTATTCTTATGCAATTTTCACAGAAATATCCGTAAAAAAATCTGGTTCTTTTTGAAAAAAGCGTTTTCTTTTTCTTTTTTTTATGGTATAATAAAACTGTGCACGCAGTGCCTGCAACCCAGCCGCTGCTCAGTTCTGCCACTATCTATTCTGTTGCAGAACGAAATTTATCACACCAAGAGGAGATGCTATGAATCAATACAAACGGCTCGCCGCCAACACCATGATTTTTGCAATTGGTTCGTTCGGCTCTAAAATCTTAACGCTGTTTCTGACAAAACTCTACACTGCCAACATCAATCCGGCAGACATCAGCACCAAAGAACTGCTCGAACAAACTGCAAACTTTTTAATTCCAATTGTTACGTTTTCCATCACAGATGCGATTCTACGATATGGACTGACCCGAAATTATGACAAGGGGAAAATTTTCACATCCTCTTATCTAGTACTTGGTTTGGGTGTCTGTGTCATGCTTGCCCTATCGCCGCTCATGCAACTATTGCCCTATACAAGCGGCTATCTATGGCTTTTAATGCTCTATGTGTTTATGTCCTCGCTGCGTTCCATTCATTCGCAGTTTGTGCGAGCGAGGGGCATGGTCACGCTATTTGCATTTGATGGCATTCTTGCCACGATTACGCTATTTATCTTCAATGTCATTTTCATTGCCCTACTGAATATGGGCATCACGGGCTTCCTGCTCTCTGTCATTTGCTCCGACTTCCTATCTGCGGTTTTCTTGTGGTGGATTGCAGACCTTCGGAAATATCTCCATCGAAAATACATCAGCCCGAAAATGACAAGGCTGATGATTCGCTTTTCCATTCCACTGATTCCAACTACCCTGCTGTGGCTGGTAACAGGATTTTCTGACCGGCTGTTTCTGCGGTATATGGATGGACCTCCGAATTTGGTTGGCGATACTGCCGCCGGTATCTACGGCATTGCCTCCAAATTGCCGAACCTGATTTCTACTGTTTCCACAGTATTCTATCAGGCGTGGAACATGTCCGCCATCTTGGAAAACGACTCCGCAAACCGCGGCCACTTCTACAAACAAGTTTTCTCTGCTTATGAGTCGTTTCTCGTCATTGCCAGCTCGGTTTTGATTGTGTTTGTCCGTCCGTTTTCCGACTTGCTGATTAGTACCAGCACTTACACAGAATATGCGGATGCCTACCGATATACACCGATTCTGATTATTTCCGTCTTTATGATGTGTTTGAATCAGTTCTTCAGCAGTATTTATGCGGCTTCTCAGCATACCTCCCACTCGTTTTGGACAAGTTTGGTTGCTGCGATTGTCAACCTGATTCTGAACTGGCTGTTGATTGGTGCATTGGGTATTTCCGGTGCAGGTTTTGCAACCTTTGTCAGCTATCTGGTCAGCTATCTGATTCGTGTTGTTGATACCAAACGGTATGTGCCGTTCTATATCGACCACACTCGTTTTGTGCTGAACTTGATTCTGATGTTTGCGATGACGTTTGTCACCATTCAAACACCGCCGGCTTGGCATGTGATTGATGGCGTTCTGCTGACATTTACTGTTTTGTATAACTTCAAAGATTTGGTTTCTACAGTTCGGAGAGTATTGAAACGGGGGTAGTGCATCTGTGCCTTTGGGAAACCAATTGCGTACGGTTCGGCAAAATCGCTTTGCTCTTTGCCTGTGTGCTGTTCGCCGGGGGTTGCGTTGTCCGAATTGCTTATGAATAATTTCTTAGATTACAGTTTGTTTGAAGTTTTTTGTTTTTTAGAATGGCGAACAGCATTTACTGATTTCTCTTAGATTTTCATACGATCTAATCAATACCTCTGTTAAGGGGGACAGCTTGTCCCCCTTAACAATTCCCCACCGCCGAGCTGAGCCAGCTCGACCGCAGTTCGCCTACGGCGAGAAAAATATTTTATCATCCATCAATCCAATTATTATTCTATAGAAAGGTCGTGTTTTTATGGCAACACCGCACAATCAAGCAAATCCCGGTGAAATTGCAAAAGTCGTTCTCATGCCCGGTGACCCATTACGGGCAAAATTCATTGCAGAAACCTATTTAGAACATCCCGTCTGCTACAACACCGTTCGGAACATGCTGGGCTATACCGGCACTTATCAGGGCGTTCCGATTTCCGTACAGGGCAGCGGTATGGGGATGCCGTCTATGGGCATCTATTCCTATGAACTGTTCCACTTCTATGATGTAGATGCCATCATCCGCATTGGTACGGCTGGCGGCGTTGCAGATTCTGTCAAGCTGCGGGATTTGGTGCTGGGAATGGGTGTCTGCACGGATTCCAACTATGCAGCACAATACAACCTGCCGGGCACATTTGCCCCGATTGCAGACTTCTCCCTGCTGGAAGCGGCAGTTTCTGCGGCAAGAACACTGAAAAAGCCGTTCCATGTCGGAAATTTGTGCTCCAGCGACCACTTCTATACGGAAAATGACCCCCTGCCGAAATGGGCAAAGATGGGCGTTTTAGCGGTAGAAATGGAATCGGCTGCCCTCTATTGCAATGCGGCAGAAGCTGGCAAGAAAGCCCTCTGTATCACGACAATTTCAGACTGCCCATTGCGGAATGAATCCACGTCCGCCGAAGAACGGCAGACCGCTTTCACCGATATGATGGAACTGGCGTTGCAGACTGCTGTTTCTGTACAGAAATAAGAAAGTTTTCTCTTTTTTCAGAATTTTTTAAGCATATTCTGCTATACTAGAAGCTGGAATGAACTTCCAGCACTTCCCCAAAGTGTGAAAACCGCTGCACGGTGATGTCGTGACAGCGGTTTTTTATGCTTGGAAATATCTGCATTTCCTGTTCGCAATTTTTCTCTTGTAATTCTGCCGAAAATATGCTATAATAAAGAGAATCGCAGCCCTATTCTGGCTGCAATCAGCAAATTAGGAGGGATTTCCATTGGCAGCAAAACCATATTACATCACAACCCCGATTTATTACCCGTCCGGCAATCCGCATATCGGACATTGCTATACAACGGTTGCTTGCGACTCCATCGCTCGTTACCGCCGGATGCAGGGCTATGATGTCATGTTCCTCACCGGTACCGATGAACACGGTTTGAAAATCGAACAGAAAGCCGCTGAAAAAGGCGTTACCCCAAAGGAATATGTAGACGAAATCGTAAAAACATTCAAGAGCCTTTGGTCGTATATGAACATCAGTTATGACCGCTATATCCGGACAACGGATGATTATCACATTGAAACCGTACAGAAAATCTTCAAGGAACTGTACGACAAGGGCTATATCTACAAGGGCAAGTATCAGGGAAAATACTGTACACCATGCGAAAGCTTCTGGACAGAATCCCAGCTGGTAGACGGCAAGTGTCCGGAATGCGGCAGACCAGTCATTGAGGCAGAAGAAGAGGCATATTTCTTCAAGATGTCCCCGTTCGCTGACCGCATCACCCACCTGTTGACCGAAACCGACTACTTACAGCCGAAAACCAGAGCAACCGAACTCGTCAACAACTTCATCAAGCCAGGTCTGGAAGACCTCTGCGTTTCCAGAACTTCTTTCACCTGGGGCATTCCGGTTACCTTCGACCCGAAGCACGTTGTCTATGTTTGGGTTGACGCTCTGTCAAACTATATCTCTGCACTGGGCTTCTATAATGATGCTTACCATGACTACGACCGCTACTGGCCGGCAGATGTGCATATGGTTGCAAAGGATATTATGCGATTCCATGCAATCATTTGGCCTGCGATCTTAATGGCTCTGGAGTTGCCGCTGCCAAAGCATCTGGCAGTTCATGGCTGGATTACGTTCAATGGTCAGAAGATGAGTAAATCACTGGGCAATGTGGTAGACCCGTTTGTACTGGGCAAACGCTATGGTGCAGATGCAATCCGGTATCACATTCTCCGGGAAATGGCTCTGGGTTCTGACAGCTCCTTCTCCAACGAGGTTCTGATTACCAGAATCAATTCCGACCTTGCAAACGGTCTGGGCAACTTGGTTTCCCGTACGGTTGCCATGGTGGACAAGTATTTCAATGGCACACTACCGGAAGACCGAGAAGCTGGCGAATTTGATGATGATTTGATTGCAACAGCAACCGCTCTGCGGGAAAAGGTAGACGGCTTTATGGATCAGACACAGCTGAACCATGCTTTGGCTGAAATCTTCAAGGTTGTTTCCCGTGCAAATAAGTACATCGACGAAACTGCACCTTGGGTTCTGGCAAAGGACGAAAGCAAGAAGGCTCGTCTGGCAACCGTTCTGTACAACCTGCTCGACACCATTCGGATTATCTCGACATTGCTCTCTGCCTTTATGCCGACCACCATGCCGAAGGTTTGGGAACAGATTGGTGCAGGTGTAGCAGAACGCACTTATGAAAATGCGGCATCGTTTGGTGTTCTCCCGAAGAATGTCACGGTACACAAGGGCGAAATTCTCTTCCCGAGAATTGATGTAGAAAAGGAAATCGAAGAACTGAACGCCATCATCAAGAACAACGAACCGCAGCAGCCAGCAGCAGAAGAAGCTGCTCCAGTTGCAGAACTTGCTCCGGAAATCACCATTGACGATTTCGCTAAAGTTGATTTGCGGATTGCAAAGGTCGTAGCATGCGAAAAGGTGAAAAAGTCGAAAAAGCTGTTGAAATTGCAGCTGGATGACGGCATGGGCGGCAGACAGGTTGTTTCTGGTATTGCACAGTGGTACAAGCCGGAAGACCTCATTGGAAAGAAAATCATTCTGGTTGCAAACCTCAAGCCGGCAAAACTCTGCGGCGTAGAGAGCAATGGTATGATTTGTGCGGCAGATGCTCCGGATGGCAGTGCAAGTGTAATCTTCCCAGACCAGAGCTTGCCTTGCGGTGCAAAGATTCGATAACCTCTGCCTTACAACTTTTCATAAAAACAAAAAAGAACCGCTGATGCAAGGGAAAACGACCTGCATCAGCGGTTTTTCTGTTTATTTGGGCTCTGTCAAAATCACCCGATAGCCATCGTGCCATGCGTGAATATGGTCTGGATGAGCTTTTGCGTAGGTGAACATGGTTTCCTGCAACTGCTTTATTTCCACGGTTTGTATAGCAGTTGCTCCGATAGTATTCGATAACATCTGAATTGCAACTATAAAAAGAACCGTTGATGCAAGGAAAAACAACCTGCATCAGCGGTTTTTCTGTTTATTCGGTCTCTGTCAAAATCACCCGATAACCATCGTGCCATTCGTGAATATGGTCTGGATGGGCTTTTGCGTAGGCAAACATGGTTTCTGCCAGCCCCTCCCGCAGGAATGCTTGCAACTGCTCTACTTCATGCAGCTGCACACCCGTACACAAGTCTGAAATGGAAATACAAACCGCTCCGCTCTCTGTTCGCATGAGCCGAAACGGCCAGACTTTACAATCAAACGGCTTGTCCTGCTCTGATAAGCCACAGCCGTGCTCGGTCAGCACTGGACAGGCATATAATTCCTCGCCTTTGAGCGGCGGAGCGGCAAAGGTTTGTTCTGCCCCAACGGGAACAAACGCTGTTTCTGGGCGGTATTTCTGAATCGCTGCCACTGTTTCTTTCGGCAGCACAGGCAATTCCCAGATGTCACTTGCCTCAAACTGACAGCACAATTGACACGCTGCACAGGTCGTTCGAGATAAAATCTTTTTCAACATCGAATCCACTTCCTTTCTCGCTTTCCACAATGAACTGTGGAAACTTTTGTATTTGACAAGAACATTCCACAATTTTAATTGCAATCATCGCTCCAAATAGAACATGATACAAAAAGAGGCTTTCTATCCAGAAAGCCCCTTTTTTCAACTTGCAATCCTGAAAAATCTCGCTTACTTTTCGAGCGGTACAACCCAGTTAAACGGATCCGGCAACTTGCCCCACTGAATGCCCGTCAGGGTATCGTAAATTCTCTGAGAAATCTTACCAATCTTATTGTTGTTGATTTCCATAACCTTATCATCCCACTTCAGATGACCAACCGGAGAAATAACGGCTGCAGTACCTGTACCAAACACTTCATCCAGCTTGCCTGCATCGTATGCATCTGCAATTTCCTGAATGGTGATCCGGCGTTCTGATACCGGCAGACCCCAGCTCTTGCACAGTTCAATGGTAGACTTTCTGGTGATACCAGCCAGAATCGAACCTGTTTCCAAAGATGGTGTAACGATTTCGCCATCAATTACAAAGAAGATGTTCATTGCACCAACTTCTTCGATATACTTCTGTTCTACACCATCCAGCCACAGAACCTGAGAATAGTTCTGCTTATGAGCATCATCCTGGCTGTGCAAAGAAGCAGCATAGTTACCGCCAGTCTTTGCATAACCCATACATCCACGAACGGTACGAACGTACTTGTCTTCTACATAGATGTTGACCGGATTCAGACCCGATGCATAGTATGCACCAGACGGAGAAAGAATAATCATAAACAGATACTGTGCACCCGGACGAACGCCCAAGAACGGGTCAATTGCAATGATAAACGGACGAATATACAGGGAAGTACCTTCCAGATGCGGTACCCAATCCTTTTCCACTTCCAGCAGTTCCATCAGGCACTGCATGCCCAGTTCTACCGGCAATTCCGGAATAACCAGACGTTCATTGGAACGGTTCAGACGCTTAAAGTTTTCTTCCGGACGGAACAGCTGAATTTTATCATCGGCAGTCCGATAAGCCTTCAAGCCTTCAAATACAGTCTGACCATAATGGAAGCACATTGCTGCCGGACTCAGGCTGATGTTATCATACGGAACAATTTCCGGATCGTGCCAGCCCTGACCTTCATCATACGGCATAATCAGCATATGGTCGGTAAAGATATGACCAAAGCCCAGCTTGCTTTCATCCTGCGGCTTTTCCTTTAAGGTTGCCGCTAACTTTTTCTTGATTTCCATGATACAATCCCTCTTTTTTCATGATGGTAACAGAAAACAGGAGGAAAAACTGCTGCTTTCTGCTATTTAACCCTATTATAGCACAAATCTGCACCGTTTGCAATTCCATTTGCAAAAAAAAATCGGAAAATTACAAAAAAAATCAGGTACAGCGATTGGATTTGCTGCACCCGATTCGGTTATTTTGTTAGCAAATGCTGCTTACTTCAGGAACAGGCTGAGAATGATGTCTGTTCCAAGTTTGATTCCACCGCCAACAAACACACATAGTAAAATCAATCCGAACAAGCCGCCCATACAACACACCTCTTTCTTAAAAAAACGACCGGCTTTCTGTTTTCTTACAAGTGCATTGTACCATTCCAATTGTTCAAAAATGATAAAACTGCTGATTTTTTTGCTCAAAAACAAACCCAGACAGAATCTCTGTCCGAGCTGTTTTTCAAAATCCTTTTTCTTCATTTTCTTATAGGGGTGTGCTTGATTATAAAATACAGTATTGTTAGACTTTTATACCGTTTCTGCTGGCTGCTCCACATTGTCTATGATGTTTGGACTGGTACACCATACCAATGTCGTTGTGCAGGTTGTTCCCGACTGTTTGCAGGTATTACAATACCAGTCCTGATAAAGATACATCGTACAATGTCCCAGATGTTTGTTTCCATGAGAATGATGGAAAGCTAGTGTTCCAATTACACAATTGTCTTAAGATTTGGCTTTGTTTCGTAGAACACCTTTCTACGATATTTTGGGGCAAATACAATGTGATACTTGCAATTTCACTTCGAATGTGATAAACTATGTATGTCATTCACTTTGTGATGACCTCCTTTTGATTATTTTTGCAGTTGGTAACCGCAATCTTATTATAATCAAAAGGAGGTCTTTTTTCAAGACCCATTGCTATGCTATAAGCTCTTTTGAACCCCCGACCTAGCCGGGGGTTTTCTTATTATAAAAAAGACCTGCTCCACAAAATCAGAGCAGGTCTTTTTCAACTCATTTTGAATGAATTTAGCTTTTACAGAGATTCTTTCTTTGCAGCAGCTTTCTTCATAAAGGATTCGCTCTTTACCAAGAACCGCTTATGCGTGCAATGTCCCACTTCGCCAGCTTTATCGGATGCAGTAATGGCAAATGTGATTTCTCGACCGGATACCGCTGTAATTTCTGCGGTTGCAGTGACGGTCATGCCCTCCGGTGTGGCTGCGGTATGTGCCAAATCCAACGCTGTTCCAACGGTGGTTTCGCCATCCTCCAGAAATTCTGCAACAGCTGCACATGCTGTCTTTTCCATCAGTGCTGCCAGCATTGGTGTTGCGAATACCCGCAATGAACCGCTGCCAACAGTCACGGCAAGCTGTGCCTCTGTTACCTGCACGCTGGCAGATGCCTTTGTTCCAATTGTAATGGGCTGCATAAAAATGCCTCCTGTTCTTATTTTTCCAGAAAACGCAAGTTGTTTTCTTTATTCCGTATCTGTATTTGTAGAGCTGTCCGGTTCTTCTTCCTCCACCGCATCTGGCGACAGCATATCGCCTAAAATCCGGTCATAAGTCAACGTATCCAGCTTTTCGTTCCGTTCCTGTCCCGGTGCATAGTTGGTGGAGTAAATCGGTGTTACCGGCATTTCATCCATCATGCTCTGTGTAAAGGAATCCTTTGGCATACCAACTTCCTGCATCATCACATACGGCAGATAGAAAACGGAAACTTCTTCCTGCGGCTGTACCTTTGTCATGTCCAAACCGAAGTTGTTCCACATAACATACTTCTGTTCATAGAGGGTGCTGCAATTCTCACTGGTGATTCCCAGCTGTGCATAAATGCCATCTTCGCCCCGCAAGGATGGGAAATGGTCACCGATAAACAGCACAATTGTCGGTTCATCCAGCTTGCTCAGACGGTCAATGAAATCTGCCAGACCATCTGAAGAATGCTTTACCCACTGCAAATAGTTGTCAAATTCTGTTGCACCTGTTCCCTGATTGTATGGCTGGTGATTCTGCATTGTGGTTGCGTGCAGATACAGCGGTTCATCGGTATCGGTAATCAGCTGTTCAATCTGATTATAAACGGTATTGTCATCAATATACGTTCCATACAGGTCAACCGGTACGGTGAAATCATCTTCAAAAATCATGGTATCGAATGAGAATCGACTATAAATCGAACGACGATTATAGAAACTGCCTTGGAACGGATGAACATAAGCGGTAGAATAACCCTGTGCCTTATAGTAGGATGGAATGGTCGGCTGCTGCCGTTCAAGCAGCATTCTCTGCGGCATATTCGGGTCATTCAGTGACTTTACAGGCAGACCAAACAGCAGTTCAAATTCTGTCCGAACTGTATAACTTGCATAAGTCGGTGCAATCGCAGTGCCAGAAACGCCCTTGGCTGCAACTTCATCCAGACCAGCATATACATCATCCGGAATGTCCAGTTCGTCAAATACCCGAAAATCTGCATAGGATTCCGACATGATCTCAATGACATTCGGTTTTACACCGTCTTTGAAATTGGTCTGATCGGTCACTTCGTCCAGATACTGGGCAACGGTAGAATCTTTGTCTTCTTCATAGGCAACTGGTTCTTGCAGCTGATTCGCAATGTTTTCTGAACCCGTCTGCATAAAGAATGCCAAAAAGCCGTTGTTTTCAAATTTTTCATTCAGAATAAACGTATTATCTGCCTTGGAAACGTCAACACCGAAAAAAGCGTAAACCGGTGTGGACAAGGTTGGTACTAAAATGACCAATGCACAAGCCAGCAAACAGGACAATCCTGTAATCATTCGCCGCAGCCGCTTGGTGTGCAGCGAAAACTTCGGATTAAACCAAAATGACACCACAATATATGCCAATACAATGCCAACAAAAATAATCAAACGAGGCGTAATTTTAATGTACGCAAAAGACGTTAAACTCTTGACACTGCGAAACAGCTTCATATCTGTCATAATCAAATGGTTGCCGTTCGTGTTGTATTTGAATAGCTCTGTGATACTCAGTGCCATATACAACACGCTTTGCAGAAGCATGGCGAGCCATCCTTTCCGGAACAGCAACAATGCCCCTAAGAAAATCAATCCGGCAATCAAAATGTTGAATAACATGATAGTCGGATGGTCTGCAATGAAAATGACCAGCTTGCTGAGATATTTATCTTGGTTCAGCTCAGCCATGCAGACAATGAAAATCGGAAACAACAACAGCAACATGCGATTGGTCATCGTGAACCGCAGTGTGTTCTCATTCCGCCGTTCATTACAGGCACAAATCTTTGCCCGCAATGCAGAAATAATCTTATGTAGCGACTCCATAACGGAACAATTCCCCTTTCAATGATGGATAAACTGCCGATTTTACGGACAGTTTTTCGTTTTTTCGCTTTTGTTCTATCCTTTACTATAGCACAAGTTGCAGAAAACTGCAAGTCTCTCTTTTATCATTTTTCCGCTTTTTTTAGATTTTCGTGAAAAGTGAAAAAAGCCTTTCTTCTCCTGCTGATTTTTTGTATATTTTCGTTAGATTTTACAATGCTTTTCCACGTCTTTTTATAGAGCGGCTGCATCCGCTTTTCCACAGACGATTCCAGAACCATCCATGCTTTCCACAATTTTATGTTGTCCGTCTGAAACGGGCGTTTAAAGCAGTCTGTCCGTGGAAATCCGAAAATTTTCTCAAAATGAGTAATTTTTTTCAAAAAGGGCTTGACAATCTTTCCAAAACGAATTATAATAAGATTCACACGTAACTCATTTTGAAAAATATGAAAGGAGATTCCCCTCTTATGAACGCTATGTTAGAATCCTATCGCAACAGCTGCAACCAGCTGACCATTCGCATTTCTGAACTATCGCAGCAAATTCAACAGACCTGCTCCCAAACGGAAGCAGATTGCCTGAACAGTCGCAAACACCTGCTCCAAACAGAACGCTTGGAATTACTCCGGGATATGCAGGACATGCAGCCTTATGTAAGGGGGAATGTGCATGAACCATAAACGCTTGCATCTTCCGATGGAACTGATTACCGATTCCCATTCACAGGAACAGAAAGCGAACCAATGGTTGGATTTTTTGATGGAAAATTGCTTAACTGCAAGACAAAAACAAATTCTTGTGCTATACTATTATGAGAAGCAGACACTCCGAGAGATTGCCGACCAGCTCGGCATTACCGAATCCACAGCCTGCCGCACGAAAAATCGTGCCTGTCGGCGGCTCTCTCATTATGCCTATCCAAATTCCATCCGAAAGGAGCTTTCCAACCATGAAGACCCCGATTTATGATGCCCTGCAAGCATATGCAGACCGTCAGCCCATTCGTTTCCATATGCCCGGCCACAAGGGGCATTCTGCTATTCCTGCTTGGAATCCGCTGTATGCCCTCGATATTACAGAAATCTCCGGTGCTGACAGCCTGTTAGAAGCAGATGGCATTATTGCAGAAAGCGAACAGATTGCAACTGCTCTGTTTTTCTCTGCTGGAACAGTCTATTCCTGTGCCGGTTCTACGGGATGCATTCAAACGATGCTGACCCTTATGAAACAGGAAAACCGTACCATCATTGCTGCCCGAAATGTTCACCGCAGCTTTTTAAATGCCTGCATCCTGCTGGGCTTAACCGTCAAGTGGGTATATCCGGAAACCAATAACGGACTGCTCTCCGGACAGTATACCCCAGAACAGTTTGCTGCTGTGCTGGCGGAAACCGAAGAACCTGCCTGCGTCTATGTGACTTCGCCGGACTACCTCGGAAAAACCGCTGACATCGCTGGCATTGCTGCCGTCTGCAAGCAATACAACGCTCGTTTCTTAGTTGATAACGCCCATGGGGCACATCTTGCCTTTCTCAAAGATGGCAAGCACCCCATTCAAAACGGTGCAGATTTCTGCTGCGACTCTGCCCACAAGACATTACCTTGCCTGACAGGCTGTGCTTATTTACACGCTGCCCATGAGGAGGACGTTCCACGCATCAAAGATGCGATGTCCATGTTCGTTTCTACCAGCCCTTCCTATTTAATGCTGCTCTCGCTGGATGTTTGCAATGCCTATCTAGCCGGAAAAATCCGCAGCGACTTGGAACGTATCTGCAAGCGAGCAGCTGCCCTGAAAAAGCGACTCTCGGAAAAATATGTCTTTCTGGATGGCGACCCACTCCATCTGACCATTGATGCTGCTGCCTCAAAACTGGACGGTTTGGACTTGGCTGCTCGCTTGGAACGGGCGGACTGCGTGCCAGAATATGCAGACCGGGAAACGGTTGTACTATTATTATCGCCTTACAATGTGCCGGAAGAACTGGATGTTCTGGAAGTCACGTTGCATATGATTGTCGCCGAATCATATCCGAAAACACAAACGGCGGAAATTTTACTGCCACAACCGGAAGTTGTTTGTAATATGCGAGAAGCTGCACTTGGTGCACAGGAAGTCATTCCCGTTGCGGAAAGCATTGGGAGAATCTGTGCAGCAGTCAAAGTTCCCTGCCCGCCAGCTGTTCCGATTGTATGCAGTGGCGAACGGATTGATGCCCAGAGTGCAGCGGTTTTGCAGCATTACGGGATTTCGGAAATCGCTGTGGTGAAAGAAATGGATTCGGGAGAATCTGTAGCAGCTGTTGCAGAAGAACCGGATTTGGAAACAGGAATCCATTCAACGGAGCAATCCGAATGAATCCAGATTGCTGCACAAACTGCGATTTCAAAACCGGTTTCGTAGTATTAGAAGAAATTTGTCCCGTTTGCAAAATCGGCATCCTTTATGGAGATGTTCACACAAAAGGACTTCTCTGCAGCAACGGCTGTAAGTCGTTTCCTTTTGCAGTTCCTTTTGCCGGAACACGAAACTGTGAATCTTATCTATTTGCAGATTACACTTTCACGATTACCGATAAAATTAAACGGGACTTGATTCTGACTGCTGCAAAAGAATTTCAATGTTTGCCCTCATTTCTCTACCGATGCATTTTAAAAAAAGAACCGTTTTTTATCGCACAAACGCTCTCAGCGGCAAAAGCTGCACAACAATTTCTAGAAGAACAGCAGATTCCGTATAGAGCAACGCCGGAAATTCCTATTATCAGCCACTTTTCCGCCTGCTCTAAAAATCATGACATCCCATAATTTTATCAAACAGCAAAAAGCGGCGGTGCTCAAAGCACTGCCGCTTTTCTGTATGATTATGGGAAAGGTTCAGCCTGTTGAAATTAATACATGCCGCCCATGCCGCCTGCCGGCATTGCCGGAGCTGCTGGTTCATCCTTCTTGATATTTGCAACTGCACTTTCTGTGGTCAATACCATAGATGCAATCGATGCTGCGTTCTGCAAAGCACTTCTGGTAACCTTTGTCGGGTCTACAATACCGTTGCTCAGCATATCGCAGTAAGTTTCGGTGTAAGCATCAAAGCCATAACCAACCTTGCGGCTTCTCCGAATCTTGTCGATGATAACGCTGCCTTCCAGACCAGCATTTGCTGCAATCTGACGGAGCGGTGCTTCCAGTGCACGCAGAATGATTTCTGCACCAGTCTTTTCGTCGCCCTTCAGAGTCGGAACAAGCTTTTCAATTGCCGGAATTGCATTGATCAATGCAGTACCGCCACCAGCTACGATGCCTTCTTCTACAGCTGCCTTGGTTGCAGACAGAGCGTCTTCAATCCGCAGCTTCTTTTCCTTCATTTCTACTTCGGTTGCTGCACCAACATGGATAACTGCAACACCGCCGGACAGCTTACCAATCCGTTCATGCATCTTTTCCTTATCGAAATCAGAGGTAGAAACAGCAATCTGATTCTTGATTTCCTGAATCCGGTCTTCGATGTCTTCCTTCTTGCCAGCACCGCCAACCAGAATGGTGTTTTCCTTGTCGATAACTGCCTGGCTAACATGACCGAGCATTTCCAGTGTTGCATCCTTCAGTTCCATATCCAAATCCTTGGAGATCACCTGTGCACCAGTCAGGATTGCGATATCCTGGAGCATTTCCTTTCTTCTGTCGCCAAAGCCCGGAGCCTTGACTGCTGCACACTTGAATGTGCCACGCAGGTTGTTCAGAATGATGGTGGTCAGTGCTTCGCCTTCGATGTCTTCTGCAATGATTAACAGCTTCTTACCCTGCTGTACAATCTGTTCCAGCAGCGGCAGGATTTCCTGAATGTTGCTGATGGTTCTATCGGTCAGGAATACCAGTGCATCATCATATACAACCTTCATCTTTTCCCGGTCTGTAATCATGTACGGGGACAGATAACCACGGTCGAACTGCATACCTTCTACAACTTCACTGTAGGTTTCTGCGGTCTTGCCTTCTTCAATGGTAATGACGCCGTCTGTTGTAACCTTTTCCATGGCTTCTGCAATCAGCTTACCAACCTTTTCATCTGCGGAAGAAATGGTTGCAACTCTTGCGATGTCTTCTGAACCGGAAACCTTCTTGGAATTTGCCTTGATGGTGTCAACTGCTGCATCTACAGCCTTTGCGATACCCTTGCGGAGTACCATCGGATTTGCACCAGCTGCGATATTCTTCAGACCTTCGTGAATGATTGCCTGTGCCAGAACGGTTGCAGTTGTTGTACCGTCACCAGCTGCGTCATTGGTCTTGGTTGCAACTTCTCTTACGAGCTGTGCACCCATGTTTTCAAACGCATCTTCCAGTTCGATGTCCTTTGCGATGGTCACGCCATCGTTTGTAACCAGCGGAGCACCGAATTCCTTATCCAGAACGACATTTCTGCCCTTCGGTCCAAGTGTGATCTTTACGGTGTCTGCCAGCTTATCAATACCAGCTACGATTGCATTTCTTGCATCTGCATTGTATTTAATTTCTTTTGCCATGATTCTTGCACTCCTTTTCTCAAATCAACGGATTGTTACCCTTATTCTACCACTGCGATGATTTCGCTTTCATAAACAACGGTCAGTTCTTCGTCATTGTCCTTGATCTTCTGACCAGCGGACTTGCTCAGCAGAACCTTGTCGCCTGCTTTCACAGTCATCGGAATCAATGTACCGGTAGAAGCAACCTTTCCTGCACCACAGGCAACAACGGTTGCAGTTGCATAGCTGCTGGAGGCAGCCTTTGTTGTCAGAATCAGACCGCCTACGGTCTTTTCTTCCTTTTCCTCTTCAAACTTTACGATGACTCTATCTGCCAACGGTTTCAACATAACGCTCTTCCTCCTATAAACTTTTATCATTTATCACTTGTATGCTGTTTGTGTTAGCACTCTTTTTTCCTGAGTGCTAATCTTATTATAGCAACTTTTCTGGAAAAATCAAGCCCAAACGCTGTCTTTTTTGGAAAATTGTATAGATGCACAAATTTATAGTAAGAATCGTTGGAAATTTATTGTGTATTTACAGCAATTGTGACGATTTTCCCAGTTCTATTTGAATTTCGCCGATTTGCCAACAAATACATTTTGGATTTTTACAAATTTCATAATTTACATTTCGCACACAGAAAAACCACATAAATTTCACCAAATAATTTCCATCCTGTGTTATCATACTGTTAACAGGCAATTTAAAATTTGCCACAAAAATCAAAAGAACTGTGAGGTTGTATGAATTATGGCATTAGAAAAAGTACTGGTCGTAGATGATGACCCAAATATTTGCGACGTCTTAATGATGTATCTGGAAAACGAAGGATACAGCGTCATTCTCTCCTATGACGGCGAAGAAGCATTGGTGAAGTTCAATGCCCTCAAGCCGGACATCGTTCTGCTGGATGTCATGCTGCCAAGTATGGACGGCTGGCAGGTTTGCCGGGAAATCCGGAAAAAGTCCAGTGTGCCGATTATCATGATCACTGCAAAGGGCGATACCTTTGATAAGGTGCTCGGTCTGGAGCTCGGTGCAGATGACTACATCGTAAAGCCGTTTGACACCAAGGAAGTTGTTGCTCGAATCAAGGCAATTGCAAGAAGAGTCAGTGCTGCTCCGGCTGAAACCGAAGTACGGGAAGTTCGTTATGACAAGCTTTCTGTCAACATGACTCGTTACGAACTGCGGGTAAATGGCAAGGTTGTTGACACGCCGCCGAAGGAACTCGAACTACTGTTCTATCTTGCATCCAACCCGAATCGTGTTTACACCCGTGACCAGCTGCTGGATGAAGTATGGGGCTTTGAATATTACGGCGACTCCCGTACCATTGACGTACACATCAAGCGGCTTCGGGAAAAGCTCGAAGGCGTTTCTGACAAGTGGGCACTCAAGACCGTTTGGGGCGTTGGCTACAAGTTTGAATCTGAAGAAGAAGAATAATGAAAGACCGTGCGAAAAAATCTCGCCGCTTTCATCCGCTTTCCCTGCGTTTAATCTGTACAGAAATTCTGGCAATGCTATTGGTGACAGTCATCACTGCGATTCTCAGCATTGTCTGGTATAAGGGTTCTGTTTTTACTGCCATTGATAAAAATGACCGGGTGATGGCAACCAACATTGTTTATCACTACGATCGGGAAAAATCAACAGAAGAAACCAGTGCGGATTGGATTCCCAGTGGTTATATTCAAACTTTATTCGGCTGGACAACAGATGCTTCACACACTCTCTATTTTCTGTTTGATGAAACAGGTGCATGCTTGATCTGTTCGGAACAAGTCAACTGCAATCGGACAGATATTCACCTAAATGTCAATATTTTAAAAGATATTCAATCAAATGGAAAATATTTCTCGGATACGCTTGCCATGCTGAATCCAAAAGAACCTCGTCCTATGATCAGCAATGGTTCTCCAGTTGTATTCACAGAACCAAACGGAACAACTACAACCTATTATTTATTCAGCAATACCCGTACATCCGTTCTGGATGCCTTTACTTCCCGTACCTGGATCTATGGCGGTCTGTGCTGGATGGCTTTAACAACAGGATTGATCGGAATTACACTTCTCTTCCTGAACCGCAGTCAAAAACCACTGGAACAAATGATGCAGGTTGCCCAGCAATGTGCAAAGGGCAATTATACAGAGCATTTGAACCCGGGCAGCTTTGAAGAACCATCCTATGAGGATATGGCGTACAGCATCAATGAACTTGCCTATGCCGCAGAAAATGCGGAAAATCAACGAAAACAATTTGTTTCCAATGTTTCCCATGAGCTGCGAACCCCAATGACGATTATCAGTGGATATGTGGATGGCATGCTGGACGGCACTGTTCCCAAAAATAAGCGGATGCAGTATCTTTCGATTGTTTCGCAGGAAATGCAGCGGCTGAAGATTTTGATTTCTTCCATGCTGAACCTGACAAAGTTCGACAATGGAACGATTGAGATTCATTATCAGCTCTTTCCCATTCAAGATTTGGCTTTCCGTACCATTTTGATGTTTGAAAGCCGTCTGGAAAAGCGGAATATTACGCTGGAAGGACTGGATTCTGAACCCGTACAGGTTTGGGGCGACCCCGACCTCATCGGACAGGTCATTTATAACCTATTTGAAAATGCAACGAAGTTCGTCAATACGGGGGGAACGATTACGTTCACCTTTAAAGATGAACCAAACAACACCAGCATTGCCATCCGAAATACCGGTGCGGGCATTTCCAAAGAAGAATTACCGAAAATTTTTGAACGCTTTTATAAGTCGGATGATTCCAGAAGCCACGACAAAACGGGGCTGGGCATCGGACTGGACATCACCAAACACATTGTGCGTCTGCACAAGGCACAAATTTCTGTGAGCAGCGAAGAGGGCGAATATACCGAATTTCTGATTCGTCTGCCGAAAAAGGATGCTCCGGCAGAATCGCCGACAGAGAATCCCGAAAAGCAGCCAAAAGATGCACGATAAAACAGGCAGACGATGGAACTTTTTTACATCGTCTGCCTGTTCTGTATTTTGACTTGAAAGGAGTCTGTTTTCTGATGGAAGAACATCCGTTTTCTCCGATTCCGCAGCAGCAGCCTGCTCCACAACAGCAGTCCCCTGCACCGCCGCCCTATACACAGGTTTCCTCCTATGCAGTACCATCACCAACTCCGGAACAGACGCAGCCTACTGCACAAGTTCCACCGCCGCCAGTTTATCCGCCGAACTTTGGACAACCACAGCCGGCTGCACCTTATCCGCCACAGCAGCCTATCTATCCGCAGATGCAGCCCATGCAGCCGATGCCTGCTCCAAAGCAGAAAAAACGGCGAACCAAACAGAAACCTTCTCCCGAACAGGCTCGCTTGACAAAATTGGCTTGGATTGCCATTTGGCTGGCGTTTCTGCTGCTGGTCTACTGCATCGCCAGCGACTTGTTCCGCTATTTTGAGATGGACAGCCAAACCCCAACTTTACAGCAATCACAATCCTCTACCTTGAATATTCAATATCAGGAACGCCCTGTTTCGGATGCCATTACACAGCCGGATGAAAACGGAGCGTACACGGTTGCAGGCGTTGCGGAGGCAGTCGCTCCCTCGATTGTTGAGATTACGGCTGCTTCCGGCAGCATGCCAACAAGCAGCGGCTCTGGTATTATCTTGTCGGAAGATGGCTACATTGTCACAAATGCTCATGTTCTGCAAAATAGCGATACGTTCTGGGTCACATTGAATGACTCTGATGAAGCCATTTCAGCGGATTGCATTGGAATGGACACCAAAACAGACTTGGCTGTTTTGAAAATCAACCGCACTGGATTACCAGCTGCAACCATTGGCGATTCTGATTCCCTGTTGGTTGGCGAAGAAGTCGTTGCCATCGGCAACCCTGCTGGACTGAATGGAACGGTAACCAATGGGATTGTATCTGCTCTGCACCGGAAAATCAAAAGTGCTTCTACAGGCTTTGAAATGGACTGCATTCAAACCAATGCTGCCATCAGTCCGGGAAACTCTGGCGGTGCGTTGGTGAACCTGTACGGGCAGATTGTCGGCATTACTTCTTCCAAATATACCAATGCTTACAGCGGTTCTGCTTATGAGGGGCTGGGGTTTGCCATCTCTATCAATGCTGCTATGCCGATTTTGGAAGAATTGAGTTCGCAGGGCTATGTGTCCGGTCGGGTTCGCATGGGCATTACGTTCCGGTCGCTGGATATTACAGAGGTGCAGGAAGAATTCCACGAAACTTACCAGCTAAGTGACCGGACGCAGGTATCTGGGCTTTGGATTTCTGAAATTGCTGAGGACTGCGATATTTCCAACACAGAATTACAGGTTGGCGATGTCATTGAACGAGTAAACGGCACGGAAACAGCGGATTATGACCAGCTGAATGCGGTTTTATCTGACTGTAAGGCAGGCGACTCCCTTACTGCGGATTGCTGCCGATATGATAAGAATGGGAAAAAATCTTCGTTTACGATTACATTTCAGCTGATGGAAGACCGATCTGGGAATTTCTAAACTATAGATGGTAATCGCTGGGAAATAATATTCTTAGGGAAAGCGGTCAAGAATGATTCGGCAAGGCTGGGGCACATCCCCAGCTTGCCTCGGGAACTGCAATTGCCTCTGAAACCTTGTAATCTCATTACAACCTTCTGACTTAAATGGTAATTGCAGTTCTATTCGTTGTTATTCTTAGATTTTCCCTTGCAGATTCTTGTGCAGTTGATTTGCTTCGCAAACGTGGGCTGCTCGCCCACGCCTCGGCAGCATTTTTGAAAAACTGCTGCACCGAAAAACTTTTTAGTTTGTGCAGTGTTTGTCGGAAAACTATGCTCTTAGGAAAAACAGTCTTCCACATCCGGCAAAAGGGGGTTCCACCCCTGCTTTTGCCTGCCAGCGTGCTGCAATT
>OGDN01000251.1_pt1 | contig 110695 bp, 96 predicted proteins | sample 1570271 | NCBI WGS metagenome assembly OGDN01 (sample SAMEA4384481, study PRJEB24528) | human gut metagenome
TCGCTTTGCATAAATTTTCTTTTGAATCTTTGTCTAACTTTTTGGGGTCAGTTCAATATAGTGAAATGGTGTTTTTTTCTTCATCCTGAAAAATCTCCTGTTTCATATTGGCGTATATGTTGTGCTTTTATTAAATTTATTATACGCATTTTTGCATACAGCGTCAATGCTTTTCCTTAAAAATGAACAGTTGTCGCATTGCATTTATTTTATTTCCCTTTTAGGCGATAGAACCACCTAAAAAGCAACTTAGAACCATGTTTTTGTAATACTATACAAAAACACATTGACAATTTCTGTTGAAAATTGTATAATAAGAACAAGGAAAAAGGAGGATGATGAGCATGAAAAAATGGCATCAAAAGTCAATTGCAATTTTCATCGCAGCAACTTGTTTACTTGCCGGAGGGACGATTGGTCTTTCTCAGGAATCCCTGTCAAAATTACAACTGACAGCAGCAGCAGAAACAGAAAACACAAACTTGGTAGGGGCTTCCTTTGGGTTGGAATTGGAATATGACTATTTGGATGACGGAACTTTGGAGATTACAAAATTTGTAAGTTCCTATTCCACAGATGTCGAGCTGCCATCCACAATCGAGGGGAAACAAATTACCAGTATCGGACACAGTGCATTTAGTGGCTGTAGCGATATCACCAGTATCACCATTCCGAATGGTGTCACCAGTATTGGATATTGGGCATTTGAAAAGTGCAGCAATTTGACCAGCATCGTCATTCCAGACAGTGTTAAAACCATTGGCGGATATGCATTCTCCAATTGCAGCAGTTTAACCGACATCACGATTCCGGATGGTGTCACCACAATTGGATACTCTGCATTTGCAGATTGTCGCAAATTAACCAGCATCAACATTCCAGAAAGTGTAACTCGTATTGGAAATTCTGCATTCTCCAATTGCAACAGCTTAGAAACATTTATGGTTGACCCAGAGAACCCTTCTTATACATCTGAAGACGGCGTATTGTTCAATAAGGATCTGACAACGTTACTGTATTATCCAAAGGGAAAATCTGGAGCATACACCATTCCAGACGGTGCAATCAATATTGGAGAAAGTGCATTTCGGGGTTGTTCCAATCTAACAGATGTCATCATTCCGGACAGTGTTACAACAATTGGAGCAAGTGCGTTTTCCGACTGCATTAACTTAACAAGCATCTATCTTTCCAGTGGTGTATCCAATATTGCAAATACTTCATTCTCGAATTGCAGCGACTTAGAAGCATTTATTGTTGACGCAGCGAACACTTCCTATACATCTCAAGATGGCGTGTTATTTGATGAAAGCATGGAAACCTTGCTGTGTTACCCGCAGGGAAAAACAGGTACTTATACCATTCCTACTTTTGTAACCAGTATCGGATATTCTGCATTCCGGAGTTGCGAAGGCTTAACCAGTGTTACCATTCCGGAAAGTGTCACTGCAATTGGAGATTGGGCATTTCGGCAGTGCAGCAATTTGACCAGCGTCACCCTTCCAAACAGTGTCGCCAGCATTGGAGAAAATGCGTTTGGATATTGCAGTCAGCTGACCGATCTCTATTATAATGGTACTGAAGCAGAATGGAACGAAATTTCAGTTGGTTATGATGCAGTTGCTTCTAGTGTTTCTATTCACTATGAACCTGTTGTAACAACCACCACAACCACAACTACGACGACAACGACGATAACCACAGAACCAGAAACAACTACCGAATCAGAAACCACAACGACTACACAACCAACTACCACAACCACAGAACCATCCACAGCAACGACAATCACGACAACTACCACAACAAATGTGTATACATTCATTCCTGAAGCAGACAAATGGAACTTTTTGAATTCTGGTTACAGCTTTGGCGGATATGACAAAAAATATCGTGATGGGATATCGGATTCTTATTATAGCAAATTGATGAATGGATTGACCAACATAGAAAAAGCCCATGTCAATGGCCTATTATATCAAAATTGGTCAGGTTCTTGTTACGGAATGGCTGTGACTTCTATTTTAGCAGCAAATGGCATTTTGAATCCGTCCGATTGGCAAGATGGTGCCATTTTCTTAAGTGATATCGATGCTCCACCAAGTGCAGAAGTAAAATCTTTAATCAACTATTATATGGCATTACAAAAAACAAATGTAGTTGAAAATAAGAGTAAGACGTTTCTGTTTTTTACAGAAAAAGAAAAGCTGCAAATTTTAGTGAATTGCTTAAAAGATGGATCGCCTACGCTCCTTACATTTTGGGGCACTGCATCGAATGGGAATGAGTGGGGGCACGCAGTTGTTGCCTACGACTTACAATATGGAACTTACAGTATTAATGGTAAAGCTTATAACGGAAAAGTGTTGATTTACGACAACAATGCGATTCAATTATCAGATGATAAGTACGATTTGTATTTCAATTCCTCTAAGGGTACTTGGACGATACCGCATTATAGCGATGCAAATCGATTAGGATTTATTTCGGATTATATCGGTTTCATCAATTATCATGGATATATTGATACACAAGATGACCCAATTACTGCTGACCCATTTATCGCTTCTCTGCAATCCAATTCACTGGAATCAAATTATGCTCTCACAAAAATTAATTTCAACCAAGACAAAAATTCCTATACATTCTGTGCTACAGAGGCAGATGAAATTCGAACCTTCTCTGACTTTACAGACAATGTAGACGAAAACAATGGTGACTTGAATTTTGCAATGAGAGATGCAACCAAGGGCTATGAATTGAAGTTGGATGGAACAGAAGATGTTGACTTGTCCATGTGGTATGAAAATAGTGCATTCTTCGTAACAGGTTCTAATAGCAATGTTGCCGTATTCGCCCCGTCTGGTTATGTATCTTTAAAGGGCAGCGATACCGATTATCATTTCAATATGCTCTATAATGATGGATATCATACAACAGACTGGTATTCTTTCCAGGTAGAAGGAAATCATGTCGATGCTGCCAATATGAAGCAGACCGAAGAGGGCTATGTCCTTCATGCAGATAACTTAAACAATGTTACTGCACAGGCATACAACGATGATGCAAATGCAGAAATCACTTTCTCAACCGATTACACCGATGTTTTACTCTATGAGATTGACGAAGAAACCATTGGTGTTGCAGTCGATGAAGATGGCGATGGTGTATATGAAACCACCATTGCACAGAGCGATGCAGATGATACTGCATATGGCGACTTGAATACCGATAATAAGGTCGATTTGAGAGATATCATCGTTTTGAACAAATATCTCGCAAATATGATTCAGCTTTCTGATACGCAAATAGAAAATGCCGATTGTTACAAAGATGGCAGCGTGGATGAAAAAGATGCGACCTCTTTGATGAAGTTCGTACTCTTCTTGACAAACAAACTTCCGGAATATCCGGCTAGAACTTAATTTGCAATTCCTTGTAAAAACAAATCGAAATCCGCCTCCCTGTGTTTATGAATCCGCACAGAGAGGCGGATTTTCTTTTTATATTTCTCCGATTTGGCTCTTTGCAGTAGAAAATTAGATGAAAATTTATTTTTTTGTGTAAAATACAGAGATTTCCGCTATTCTTTTGTAATAGCTTGACAGAAATGAACGGAAATGCTATAATATTGTAAAAGAATTTTGCGGGATTCTAAATTCTTTATTTTTTAGTTGGAGGAACAGTTATGAAGATAACATCAAGAAAAACGATTGCAATGCTCTCTGCGGGGATACTTACACTGTCATGCATTCCGGCGGAAATGTTCCCTGTTTCGGCAACGTCTGCCGTTACAGAAAACACACTGCAACTGGGTGCTCCGGTCACCATTGACAACAATCTGGTGTGCGAAGTGCTGGAGCAGAAAGAAGACGAAACATTTCTTCTGAAAATAACGGATGTGAAAGATACAACCATCACTTCTTTGACATTCCCAGAAGAATATGACGGCTATCCGATTCAGTTCGTGGAACTGGGAGATTCTGTATTTAAGAATTGCACAAATTTGACGGAAATCACACTGCCGGATGAAATCAGTGCCATTCCGCAGCAGGCTTTTTATGGCTGTACATCGCTGACAACAGTCAATGCTTCCAATGTAACGGAAATTGAATCGGAAGCTTTTCGTAATTGCACATCGTTGACAACGCTGAATGTTTCTGAAAATGTCGTTAAAATGGGTGAAGATGCACTCTATCATACTGCTATTTTTAATGAGCAATATGATGAAGACGGCAATGAAGCTGTTATTAAATATTTCAATAACTGGGTAATCGGAGTGAAGAGCAATCTCAGCGAAAATGAAAAAGACATTGTTATTCAAGAAGGAACAGTCGGAATTGCAGATAGCAGCATTCGTCGCATTAATTCTGTTCAACTTCCAAGCACTTTGAAGTATATTGGGGACAAAGCATTTCAGAATCAGTACCCTTATATCAATCTTTCAGAAATGAATCTTCCAGAAGGTTTGATTTCCATTGGAAGTTATGCATTTGAAAGCACAGACTTAAAAGAAATTACAATTCCAAGTACCGTGGAATCTGTAGGAAGTTATGCATTTAGCAAAACAAAAATTGAAACAGTTGTGGTTGAATCTGGTGTAAAAGAAATCAACGATTATGCTTTTAATGGCTGTTCCAACCTTAAAACTGTTACAATCGGCGACAATGTTCAAAAGATGGGGACTTATGTCTTTTCCAATGATACCGCCCTCACAGATGTCACAATTGGTGATGGAACAGAAGAAATCGGCGAACGTGCTTTTGAAGGAGATCGTGCTCTTTTAAATGTTACGATTGGCGAAGGGCTGAAGGATTTACAGTATGGTACATTCGCAAAATGTACATTTTTGAAAAAGATTGACCTCCCAGACAGCTTGACTTTCATTTCAAATGGTGCATTTTATGATTCTGCATTGATGGAAAATGGTCTGTCGCCACTGAAATATGCGGATAACTGGCTGATTGGCTATAATACCAATCATACGGATGATTCAGAAGTGACCGTTAAAAAAGGTACTGTGGGAATCGCCTCCGAGGCTTTATATAAACATCAAATGGAAACTTTGAATCTTCCAGATAGCCTAAAATATATCAATAGTGGAGCAATTTCTTACACAAGCAACCTGAAAACAGTAACACTTCCGCAGGGATTGGAAAGAATTGAAAGTGACGCTTTTAAATTAAGCGGCTTATCCGAAATTACAATTCCAGAGAGCGTGGAATATATTGGAGATGCTGCATTCTACCAAGAGCCCTGGAATAGCAATTTTGAAAAAATCACAATTCTGAATCCGAATTGTGAGATTTACGACAGTTACAACTCATATACATTAATTGGAAAAATGAATGTTTTCACCATTTACGGTTTCAATGTATCTACTGCACATGAGTATGCAAATCACAACAATCGGAATTTCGTCGCACTGGATGCTGTAGAAACAACTACGACCACAGAAGCAACCACGACTACAACCACTACCACTACAACCAAAGCTACTACAACGACCGCTCCTGTTACAACAACTGCAACGACTACCACAACAACTGAAGCAGCATTGATGCAAGGGGATGTGGATGGGGATGATGTTATTTCTGTATCCGATGCAGTCGCTACGCTCAAAATCTATGCGATGTCCGCAGCTGGAATGGATGTCAGCGATTTCACCGCTGCACAGTTCCAAGCAGCAGATGTTGACGGAGATGGCGTCGTAGCGGTTTCCGATGCAGTATTTTTGCTGACCTATTACGCAAGAAAAGCAGCCGGTATTGATGTTACATGGGACGACATTGTGAACAAGTAAACCTTTAAGGCAGTATAGATGGAAAAAGCAGGTAGGGGCTTCCCTACCTGCTTTTTTCTTTTAAGTTTCTGAATTTTTTATGAAAAAAAGAAAAGAGGTATGAATTGCATTCATACCTCTTTTTGGTGCCGCTGACCGGACTTGAACCGGTACGGATTTTACTCCGAGGGATTTTAAGTCCCTTGTGTCTGCCTATTCCACCACAGCGGCGATGCTTTTATTATACTACAAGAAGCGGAATTTGTCAAGGGCTTTTTGAAAAAAATCTGATATTTTTTCTTTTTTTACAAATTCCCTGTATTTCAAGTAGAACCCCTCCCCTATTTTTCCGATCAAATCGTTTCTATATCCGTGAACCACTTTCCTGCTCCATCAGAAATACATTCCACTTCTAGAAAAAATCAGCTCTTCTACTTGACAAACCAAAACAGACATGCTATAATAACAGTGTTATATAACACTGTTATACTCGAATAGGAGGATGCATATGCTCACCACAGAAACAGGAACACAAACTCGCATTTTAGCAGCTGCAAAGACCGAATTTTTAGAAAAAGGATTCCGAAACGCCTCGCTCCGAACCATTGTCAAGCTTGCAGGCGTGACAACCGGTGCATTCTATGGGTACTATTCCAATAAGGAAGCCCTCTTTTCTGCACTCGTAGAGCCACACGCTGCTGCCATTATGGGAAAATTCATGCAGGCACAAGACCACTTTGCCCAGCTGCCAGATGAAGACCAAATTCAACAGATGGGGATGGAATCCGGTGCTTGCTTTGACTGGATGATTGACTATCTCTATTCCGACCAAACCCATTATGATGCTGTCAAACTGATTATCTGCTGTGCAGATGGAACGCCCTATCAGGATTTCATTCATCAGATGGTAGAGGTGGAAGTGGATGCAACCTTTCAGTTCTTGAAAACCCTTCATCGCCTCGGGAAAACCGTTCCCCCGATTGACCGGCAGCTTTGCCATATTGTCAGCAGCGGAATGTTTAGTGGCGTATTTGAAATTGTCGTGCATGATATGACCAAAGAAAACGCAAAAAGTTATATTTCTGCACTTCGTCGGTTCTATCAAGCGGGCTGGGCGGAGTTGATGCAGATTAAAATATAAATCATTTTGGCTAACGATGTGGGGGTATCCCCAATAGTTAGTAATAACTAATCCAAAGGAGGAATTCTCTTGAAAAAACAACCATCCAATTTATCCAGATTGATGCAATATGCTGGTTCACACCGCTATCTCACCTATGCATCTTGGATTTTGTCTGCTGGCAGTGCCCTGCTCGCACTCGTTCCATTCTGGTATCTCTGGAAAATCATTGCAGAAGTCATTGATGTGATGCCCGATTTTTCAAAGGCAGAACACCTCATTCAAAACGGCTGGCTGGCAGTATTATTTGCAGTCCTTTCCTTTGTCGTCTATGTATGCGGATTGATGTGCTCGCATTTATCTGCATTTCGTGTTGCAACCAATCTTCGCTTGCAGATGTTGCATCATCTTGCAGAATTGCCGCTCGGCTTTACACAACAATTCGGAAGCGGTAAACTGCGAAAAACCATCAACGAATCCAGCGGAGCAACGGAAACCTATCTGGCTCACATGCTGCCTGATACGGCAAATGCAATTGCAACCCCAATCGGTTTGATTGCATTGCTGTTATTCTTTGATTGGAAACTTGGTCTGTTAAGTTTGATTCCGGTTGCAGCTGGTTTCTTAGTCATGACAAGCATGACTGGCGAAAACATGAAGAAGAAGATGGAGGAATACCAAAACGCACTCGATGAAATGTCCAATGAAGCGGTTGAGTATGTGCGTGGGATTCCAGTTGTCAAAACTTTTGGTCAGACCGTCTTCTCCTTCCAGCGGTTCAAGCAATCCATCGACCGATATAAAACTTGGACGATTGCTTATACCAAAGATTTGCGTGTGCCAATGATGCTTTACACCACTGTTATCAATGGCGTATTTGCGGTTCTCATTGCAGCAGCTTTGGTGATGACTCGAAACGGTGTAACCGATATATTCTTGCTAAACCTGCTCTTCTATATCATTATTACGCCGGTTATCTCGCTTACCATGACGAAAATGATGTTTATGAGCGAAAATGGCATGATTGTTGCAGATGCCCTCAAGCGTGTAGATACCATCTTAGATGCTGCACCGCTTTCCAACAATGCTGCTGGAACTGTTCCAACAGATGCTTCCATCCAGTTGCAGCACGTTTCCTATTCCTATGATGGTAAACGAAATGCATTGGATGATGTTTCCCTAACCATTCCATCTGGAAAAACTGCTGCTTTTGTCGGCTCTTCCGGCAGCGGAAAAACAACTGCTGCCAACTTAATCAGTCGCTTCTTTGATACACAAAAAGGTGCAGTATTGATTGGTGGCGTGAATGTCAAGGAAATTCCAAAAGAACAGCTCATGGAAACCGTTTCTTTTGTTTTCCAAAATAGCCGCCTGATTAAGGGGACGATTTTAGACAACGTAAAAATGGGCAAGCCAGATGCGACAGAGCAGGAAGTACGTTCTGCTTTGGAGCAGGCTCAGTGTATGGACATTCTGGAAAAGCTGCCAAATGGGCTGCAAACCGTCATCGGAACGGGTGGTATTTACCTGTCGGGCGGAGAACAGCAGCGAATTGCAATTGCAAGAACCATTCTGAAAAACGCACCGATTTTGATTTTCGATGAAGCAACTGCATTTGCCGACCCAGACAATGAAGCAAAGGTACAGGCTGCGATTTCTGCACTGGCAAAAGATAAGACCATTTTAATCATTGCCCATCGGCTTTCTACCATTACACATGCAGATTATATTTTCGTTCTGGAAGAAGGAAAGCTGATTGAAAGCGGAACGGCAGAAGAATTGCAACGCAAAAACGGCGTGTTCCAGAAGATGTGGGATGCTTACCAGACATCGGTACAATGGAAAGTTTCTAAGGAGGGTCAAACACTATGATGGAAAAAATACAGCGAAAGTTTGCACTTTCTCCGCAAGGAGCAAAAGATTTAATCAAATCTATTATCTGTTGTACGCTGCAAAATATCGTTCTCATGTTTCCGGTTTGCCTGCTCTATTTGTTGGTACAGGATTTGATGAATGGTGGTGTTTCCGGAACAAAGACCGGATTCTATATCGTTGGAATTGTGGTTTGTCTGGCACTGATTTGTGCTGTTACTTATTTTCAGTATAATGCGGCTTTTCTGGTAACCTATGTAGAATCTGGGGTTCGCCGGATTCACCTTGCAGAAAAATTGCGGAAAATTCCGCTTTCCTTTTTCGGAAAAAAAGACCTCTCCGATTTGACCAGCACCATGATGGCAGATTGTGCAACGCTGGAAACGGCATTTTCTCACTTCATTCCGGAATTGGTCGGCTCGATGATTTCTACTGTCTTGATTGCCTTGAGCCTGCTCCTCTTTGAATGGCATATGGCATTGGCTGCTCTCTGGGTCATTCCAGTTGCCTTTATCATCATTGCAGCGTCTTCCAAAGTACAAGACCATTTAAGCCAAAAATCCATGCAGGCAAAAATGGCTTGTGCAGACGGAATTCAGGAATACATCGAAACCTTGCAAGATTTAAAGGCAAATAATGCCGAAAAAGAATATCTGAACGGACTGGAACAGAAAGTTCGTGCCGTTGAACAACGCTCGATTGTCAGCGAATTTGGAACGGCTGCCTTTGTTGTTTCCGCAAACATGATTCTAAAGCTGGGTATTGCAACCGTTGCTCTCGTTGGTGCAATCCTGCTCTCTAAAGGAACGATTGACGTGCTAACCTTTTTCTTGTTCTTATTGGTTGCCTCTCGCCTGTATGACCCGTTACAAGGAGCATTGCAGAATTTGGCAGCCATCATTTCTACTCGTACCAATGTTGCCCGTATGAATGAAATTCTCGACCATCCGACACAGCAGGGTGCAGATGTGCTGTCTAATCAGGGCTGTGATATTACATTCTCACACGTTGGATTTGCCTATGACAACGGCGAAACCATTCTGAAAGACATCAGCTTTACGGCAAAACAAGGTGCGGTTACGGCACTGGTTGGGCCTTCCGGCAGCGGAAAAACAACCGTTTCTCGTCTGGCTGCTCGTTTCTGGGATACCAAACAAGGTACAATTACCGTTGGTGGTATGGACATTTCCAAGGTAGACCCAGAAACGTTGATGACGCTGTATTCCATTGTGTTCCAAGATGTCACGTTGTTTCATGATACCATTTTGGAAAATATCCGACTGGGTAAAAAAGGTGCTACGGATGAAGAAGTCTTGCGAGCTGCAAAGCTGGCGAACTGCGATGAATTTACAGAGAAACTGCCGAACGGCTATCAAACCATGATTGGAGAAAATGGCAGTGCTCTTTCCGGCGGGGAACGGCAGCGGATTTCCATTGCAAGAGCGTTCCTGAAAGATGCTCCCATTATTCTATTGGATGAAGCAACGGCTTCACTGGACGTTGAAAACGAAACACTCATTCAAACGGCACTCTCTCGCCTGATTGCGAACAAAACCGTATTGATGATTGCTCATAGAATGCGAACCGTTGCAAATGCAGACAAGGTACTCGTTTTAAAAGATGGTACTATCGTAGAAAGCGGAACACCAGAAGAATTGATGCAAAAACAAAACGGACTGTTCCGACACATGACAGAATTGCAAAAACAGTCCTCTGTCTGGGAAGTTGGAAAATAACGGTTCCATCAAAATCCATGCAAATAAAAATGCGTATCGGTGTCAAAACCGATACGCATTTTTTGCATTCTAAAACACTTTAGCTCATCAATCCATAGTATAATTTATACGCAAGAATCCGAATGACACTTTCATTCACTCTGTTTTCCGATATTCTGCCTGTATGGACTGCTTGCAATACAATCGGATAGCCTGCTGTTTCGCAAGTAGCAATCAAATCGTTTCCTGCATCCACTGCCTTTAGATAGACATCTGTGATATTCTTTGTTGCACCCATGTCCAAGGAATCTGTGCAAATCAATCCAGAAAAATGCAAGTCTTTTCGCAAAACGCTGTGCACTTCTGGAGAAATAGAAGCTGGATTTTCTGCATCGAAACAGGATACAATGTTATGATTCACCATGACAACGGGTGCACCAGCATCAATTCCCGCTTGAAACGGTTTCAAATCATTTTCATAAAATTGTGATTGCTCTCGGTTATCCACAGAAGAACCATTATGTGTATTCAAGTTGGAGGCATAGCCCGGAAAATGTTTCAGCGTACAACCAGTGTTGGTTTCTCGATATGCTTTTGTCGAGATTTCTATAAATTGACTGGTATCCTCTGCACTTCCTCCAAATGTTCGCTCATAAATATAGTCATTGGGATTGTTTGAAATATCCGCTACTGGTGCAAGACAAAGATTGATGCCAAGACTTTTTAGGAGATTCCCTTTTTCGATGGTTTCCTGATAAACACCATCCCATCCGCCTTGTGCATATAATTCCTGCGGCGAAAGAAATGGCGTATCTCGAAATGCAGGATACTTGCTGACTCTTACAACTGTTCCGCCCTCTTCATCTGCCGAAATCAGCAATGGAAAGCGACTGTTTGCCTGATAAGAAGCAATCTGTTCTTTTTCTGATGCAACTGTCTGATCGCTAAAATTATAGGCAAACATGACAATTCCACCGGGATGATAATCTCTTACAATTTCTTCTCCATTTGTCTGTGCGATTCCAATCAAGAAAAGCTGTCCAACTTTTTCTTCTAATGTCATGGTATTCATGATTTCTGTTGCACGTTCATAATACGCTCCGAAAAGATCGGATGATAACAGCGGTGATGTAGGCTCATAGATGACTGTTCCATCTTCTATGACATATCCATCTGCACTTTCCTTCTGCATGATACCCGTTTCATAACTGAAATAATGCTTCTCCCCGTCAATTTCATAGACGCCTTTCGAGGCAATTCCATCCTGATAATAATAAACATCAGAATCCGCATTGGCAATCATTCCAGTATAATTTTCATCGTTCTTTTTACACTTCATATTGTCATCAGAAAAGGTAAAAATCGCATTGGAATTCCAAACAGGGCTCATACCTGCCACTGTTTTTGCATAAAAAGTAAGCACCATCGTGGCATCCTCCGCCGTAATTGCTCCATCTGCATTTACATCAGCAGCTTTGATTTGATTTTCTGAATAGGCGTTTTCATTTGCATTTATCTTTAAAATGGCGATTGCGTCCGCAGGGTCTACTACTCCGTTTTGATCTATATCACCAATTACTGTTTCCACAACATCCTTGCTGTTATCCGTTCCAGCATAGCCCTGTACAGAAAATGTAGACAAACACATCATACCAGCCGTAACAACAGCTGCAAAAAAATGGGTTTGTTTCAATTTCTATCATCTCCTCATGTTCTGTTCCAAATGGCACAATCAAATGTTTCTGCACCCATTGATTATATCACGCAGGCTTACAAAAGTCAATCAAAATCGACAAAATAACAAGCTCTCCTTGTATCATTCAGGCAAAAAAAGAGAACTAGCGGTTCTCCTTTTTGCATAAAATATCTCACAATGATTATTTGATAGTATAAAATGAATTTCTTCTATCGAATCAAAATCCGGATTGCTGTTTTTGATCTTTTCGTATTCATCCATAATGTTGATGTCGGCATTGAAATACTGGCTTGGAAAACTGCTAAATTCTTTTCCACCTGCTGCAAAGTAGGATATTTCATATAAAGCGTGTTTGTCAATATCCAAATAGAATTGAATGGTTTCTCCTCTTTCCTTTCTGTATTTCGTCCCTTTGAATCCGTACATCGCTGTAATTTCATTTCCCTTAAAAGAATATTCGATATATTTCAGTTCAACTTCTACATCTGTATACTTTTTGGCATAGGGTTCTAATTCTTTTGCCACTGCTAATACATCGAATGGATCACATTCTATTACAAATTCTACTGCATCGGTTTTCGTAATTGTGCGATGAAAGCTCCCTGTTTCTGTCCAGAATAAGATTTTAGAAAAAAGATAGAGGAATAGAAATATGAAAAATATTCCTGCAATAACTATTTTTATATTAGACTTTGTTGAATGACTTGCGATAATTGAACACCACCTTACTATATATAACAAAAAATCCGCTGCAGGAAGCAACGGATTTTTACGATTTTACACGCTGGTGGCAGATTTGCAGCAGATGCAGACATTGGACATTTTTGCACAAATCAAAAACCGCCGAAAATGCGTGATTTTTGGTTGGAGTAGCTGGATTCGAACCAGCGGAATGACGGAGTCAAAGTCCGTTGCCTTACCACTTGGCTATACCCCAATAACACTTCTGTTATTATACCAAAAATCAAACAGCCTGTCAATAGAAAAATAAATTTTTACAATTCAGAAATAAAATGAATGACGGATTCCGAATACCGCAACACGACATGAAAAATAACAGTATTCCTTTTTTAAGCTTTTTCTTGAGAAATAAAAAATGATTTCATGAAACGGAAACTTCTTACAGCTGATGAACATCCACAAAAATCAATTGTATTTACTGACTATAACTAATGTAAAATTTCATCTTTTTCTCTGCCGAAATGGCACCACTTATAGTGTCAGATATACTCGCATTAATATTTAAATCAATAGAAGTTTCTTTAATCACTTCAAATTCATTTACATTATGTGTAACAGCAGATTTCACATCTGGGAATTTATCAATCCACACATAATCACCATTTTTATTCATTTTTGATGATCCAATATAATTTACTACATAATCTCGTGCCACTTTACAATCTATCTTTGCATTTGCATTGATTTCATGAACTGGGATTGTTGCACCTAAACCGTTGTTAAAAGAAGATACAATACCAATTGTTAATCTTGATATTATAATATTATCTTGAATATAATTTGCAATATCTGCTACCATTTCTCGAAGAATATAATCTTTATATTCCTTTACAGGTATTAGCATATTGCTTCTACGAGGATGTTCTACATAGATAGCATTTAATTTCCAATCTGAATTGGAAGCGTTAATAAAATTACTGGCTTGCAATAGTGTAATTTTTTTAGCATTTTTAAGGTCATTATCATTAAGAATTTTTGTTGTTGCTAACGCTCCAATTAATCCAAAATGACTCAGAACAACACTTTTTAAAACTGTTTTTCCAACATTAACCTTGGATTTTTCAACAGGTTCTTCAACTATCACATATTTGTCCACTACAACTTCTCCTATTCTCCTACTTCCTCATGATGATAAATTTTCGTCAGAAATTCTTCTAGATTCTTCGCAACAACCGTGACGGCATTGTTCATTTCGTTGTCAATCAGAACAATCCGAGGCTCGCCGTTCTCGTCCACGGCTCTGTAATCCATAAAATACAGGTCATGCCCTGCCGACTGTGTTTCCCCGAATGGAATGCCAATGTTGGGATACTGCCACTCGTTGATCCAGTTATCATACCAATCTGCAAGCCCTTTTCCGTTTGAGGAAATCCCATAAATCACGGAAAGCCAACTCTCTTCATATGCCTCATCAATCCGACCGCCGTTTTTGATGTTCAACAGGGCGAGATAGGATGCTGGAAGCTTCCAACCCATTGCTTTTTCTGTTTCTGCAAGGTCTTTTTCTGTAAAAGGTGGAAAGGTGTCTGCTTCCTCTGCACAAAAAAGTTTTTGTATCTCTATGTTTTCAAAAAAAGCCATCTGTTTTCCTCCTTTCCACCTGCTCTTAGTACGGCAATGTAAAAGTATCTACCTTCCAAACGCCATCTTCCAAGTACAGAGAGAAGCTGTCATTCTTCGTGGTGGTGTCTTCCCCATCCGTTCCCGTATAAGTCAAGGCAACGGTAAAAGTCAAGGTATCCTCTGTTGCACTTTCCAAGGCAGTAACGGTTGCTCCCTGATACGTAATGTCTGAACCACGGTCACCCGCCAGTCCATACAGCTTTCCGTCTGCTTCCAGCAGCAACGAATCAAAATCTCCGCTGTGGCTCTTTCTGGAAAAGACTTCATAATACGGCTCTGTTGCATCTGCAATGGTATCATAATCGGTAATATGATAATAGTTTGGCTGGTTGCTGTCCGAGAAATCATACTGGAACATCTGCGAAGTGCAGCAATATTGGAACATGGTCTTTGCAGCGGTTTCATACAGTTCCTGTGCCTTTTCCAACCATTCCGAAGTGGTCAGCCCAGTATCTCCAACCAATGCATCTGCATTTGCTGCAGTGGTCATGGTTTCTGTTGTGGAAACAGTTTCGGAAAGCAACGTGGTCTGTGTGCTGGTGGATTCGCTTGCAGATTCTGTTCCTGCAAGCGATGGCTCGGATTTTGTCACCGCTTCTGCGGTTTCTGCATCGGATGATTCGGTTGTACTGTCTGCAACGGCAATTTGTTCCGGAATATCCGAACTCGGGTCAGAAATGGCATCACAGCCGGACAGACTCACCAGCAGACCGGCGGTTAATAATATTCGTTGAAAACGTTTCATAAAAAATCTCCCCCTTGTTCAACTTTACTGCTTGCTATTATAGCACCTTTTTTATTTGTTGTCAATCTTTGTAATGCATTTCTGGGAATTTATGCATGCAGTTCCGAAGCGGAAATCACCTGCATCGCAGGGGCTGTTCCCGTCAGCTGTTGACTCTTTTCATCCGGCTGCGAAATTCCAGCATAGAGCGTGAAGGTTGTTCCATATACGCCACGAGTTCCCTGTTCATCAACGCTGGTAAAGGCATTCTTTGCAAGCGGAATGGAAATGGTTTTCTTTGCTCCTGCCGGCAAGAATACCCGTTGGAATCCGCACAAGCTGTGATAGGGCACGGCACAGTCTGCATTGCTCTTGATATAGAGCTGAATCACCTCTTCTGTGTCGAAACTGCCCTGATTTTCCGCTGTTACAACCGCAATGCCATTTTCATAGTGCAAATCTGTGCAAACAACCGTTCCATAGGTCAGCCCATAGCCAAACGGATACAGAATATTTTCCTGCGTATAGCGATAGGTTCGATGCTGCATGGAATAGTCTGTGAATGCTGGCAGTTTCCCTGCATCCGCATAGAATGTTACAGGCAGCTTTCCAGACGGCGAACACTTGCCGAACAGCAAGTTTGCCAATGCCGTTCCGCCCTCCGAACCCGGATACCATGCTTGTATCCATGCTTCTGTTTCGAGTTCCGGACAAATTGCACTGCCAGTTGCAGTTACCAGAACAATCGGCGTTCCGGTTGCCTTGATTTTCTGAAGCAATACACGCTGCGGTTCTGGCAGCCGTAAATCTGCCTTATCCCCAGAGGCAAACTCGTTTCCAGTATCGCCTTCTTCACCCTCCAGCGTGGCATCCAGCCCCAAACAGAGAATGACCACATCCGCTGCCTTTGCAACGGCAACCGCTTCTGCATAGCGGTCGCCCGGCTGTGCCAATTCGGAACAACGGTCTTTGAACAGATGGCAGCCCTCCGCATAGAGCACCCGACCAGAAAAAGCCCGTTGAATGCCCTCTAAGAACGTAATTGCACGGTCTGGCGTTCCGTTGTAGTTCCCCACCATCGCTGCACGGCTGTCCGCATTTGCCCCGATTACGGCAATGGTTTTCAGCTGTTCCGCCTGTAACGGTAAAATCTGCTGCTCATTCCGCAGCAATACCATGGAGCGTTCTGCAGCTGCTAGCGATTTCGCCTTGTGTTCCGGACAAGCCAAAACCGTAATCGGCAAATCGGCATAGGGTTCTTGTTCTGCAAACATGCCCAGCCGGAAACGGGTCTGCATCACCCGTACACAGGCTTGGAAAATATCATCCTCGGTAATCTTTCCCTCTTCCAATGCCAACAGAATCTGCACATAGGTGCAGCCACAGTTCAAATGGCAGCCGGCTTTCAGTGCCAGTGCAATGGAATCAGTCGCCGTTTCTGTGATTTTATGCGTGGTGTGGAAATCCCGAATCGCCCAGCAATCCGAAACAAAATAGCCGTCAAACTGCCAGTCTTTCAGTTTCTGCATCAGCATCGGGCTGGCACAAGCTGGGTCGCCATTCACCCGATTATATGCCCCCATCACGCTTTCCACTTCTGCATCTTCGACCAACGCTTGAAAGGCAGGCAGATAGGTTTCTTCCAAATCCTTTGCAGAAACTTCCGCATCAAAGGTATGCCGAACCGCTTCTGGTCCACTGTGCACGGCAAAATGCTTTGCACAGGCTGCTACTTTTAAATAGTCCCCGTCCTGCTGCATGCCGTGTACCATGGCTGTTCCCAGCGTTGCAATCAAATACGGGTCTTCTCCATAGGTTTCCTGTCCCCTGCCCCAACGAGGGTCACGGAACAAGTTCACATTCGGTGTCCAGAGCGTCAACCCCTTATAAATATCCCGGTCGCCCTGCTCGGAACAAGCGTGATACATCGCCCGTGCTTCGGTCGCTGTCACCTCGCCCATCTCCTGCACCAGTTCGGGCGAAAAGGTTGCCGCCATGCCGATTGCCTGCGGAAACATCGTCGCCGTGCCGGCTCTTGCCAGTCCGTGCAAGCCCTCGTTCCACCAGTTGTAGGCAGGAATCCCCAGCCGTGGAATTGCCGGGGCATCATATCGCAGCTGACTTGCCTGCTCTGCAACGGTCATTTGCTGCACCAATGCTTCTGCTTCTTTTCGATAGGTTCGATACATCTTGATTACTCCTTTCCTGTTCCGCAGAGATACTGTTCTACAATCTCTGCACAATCTTCTACACATCCAACACAAGGACGCTTTTGATAATAGGCTGCCGTTCGTGCTTCGGGTTGGGCGGTTTCGTGTTTTGGTCTGGCTGCACCGAGCAGTTCCGCACAAATGATACTGCCGTTTTTCTCCTGAAATGCCTTGGTCATTTCCTGTACGACGGCATAAACTTCTTTTCGTGTCGCTAAATCATTCGGCTTTCCGTTGCTCAGCTTTAACCCTGCCAGCAGTGCCATCGCAGAAACCGCTCCGCAGGTCAACCGCAGCCGCCCCATTCCAGCACCCATGCCCTCGGAAAACCGCAGAGCATCTTCCTGTGACATACCAAACTGCTCCGCAAATGCACCCGTTACGGCTTGAGCACAGTTATAGCCCTCCCGAAACAGGGCAACGGCTTTTTCTGTGTAAATACTCATGATAAAATCCTTCTTTCTAATTGTTTAATTGTTTTCGCTGAATGCCGTAGGAAAGCCCCACCCAAAGCAGGAGGATTCCGGCGGTAATCAGTGTGATTTTTTTCCCAGTCGCTGCACCAGGGGCGTGATACGTCCAGACGATTTCATGCGTTCCGGCAGACAGCGGAATCCCCAAAAAGGAGAGGTTGACTTTTTCATATGCCGTTTCCGTTCCGTCTACCGTCACGGTAAATCCGGTATCATACGGCACGGAAAGCACAAACCAGCCGTCTTTCTCTGTGGTAATCGTTCCGGAAATCGTATCTCCTCGCACCTGCTCCGCCGTTGTTTCCAGCGGTGTGACCTGCTGTACTGCCTGCTCCAATACGGTTTCCGGCAGCGTGTAGCCATGAATATTAGAAACCTGATACGTTCCAGCGGAAAGCGACAATTCCAGTGTATCTGTTACATCGGAAAGCAGGTAGGTAAAATGATAGTTCTGATTGTGATACTTCCAGCTTGGTGCAGTCAACTTGTTTTTGATGCCGTTTATCATAATGAAAACATCATCCGAATTTGCTACTACCGTATTATCTACCTCCATAGAGAGCAGCAATAGCTTTCCGGCACAGGATTTCGGCAGCGAAATGGTTTTTGTCATCGGCTGTTCTGTGGAAATCAACAGTGTCTCTCCGTTTCGAGTCACTGGAAATTCCTGCTCTATCGTTTGCAAGACGGATTCCATCTCCTGTTCGGATATGGTTTGCAGGGATTTGGGCTGTTTCATTTCCGTGTCAGCGACCTGTTCCGGCAAAACGATTCCTGACAGCAAATCCAAAACCTGTTCTGCTTCATTGTGCTGCTGGAACGTATCCATGGAAATCCAACGGTCTGTTGCATAGCCAATCGGCAAGGCATACTGATTTTCATAGACACAGTAATCCCCACTCGTATATTTTGGCTCATAACCGAATAGGGTTTTCCCCTTGAAATCCAGTCGGTACTTGTCCCCCATCCAAATATGATACGCCAAATTTTTCACTGCATCTACTGCCGCATTGTTGCGGATACTGGTTTCATTGAACAGCTGATGATAATAGAAATTGGAATAGGTTTTATTCTGCACCGAAGCATAGACCGTAGAGAGAAAACACGTTCCCTGCTGGGTCTGGTTTGCGGTTGCATAGGGCTGCGTGGCATTATAAACCCGATACCAGCTGTCATCCTGTTCTGTTGTCTGTTTCCAAAGGGTGTCGATGTCTGCATTTTGATACTGCTGCAAACATTCCTGTTTCAATAGCGTGTGGTCTGTTGCATTCAGCAGGAAGCTATAAACCAGCTGCATGCTGCATGCCATCCATAAAATGCGTTTCCAGTTGTTCGGCATTTTTGGCGTCCGCCAAGGTTGCAATAGACACAAAAACAGAATCGTTTCTACAATCGTCAACCCCAAGAAAATCCAGCGTTTCGACCCGTGCAGCATGTTCCAAGCAAAGAAAAATCCAGATGCCAACAGCAGCACAAACAAAGGCAAAATGGTCTTCCATGGAATCTGTTTTGTTTGCAGGGACTGGAAGAAAAAGCCATATATCAGAATCGCCAGCGGCAGCAGCGGAATATAGGCTTTCCCATCCAGATACTGGAAGCCATTAATCAGATACAGCAACATCGGCAGACACAACAATAATAGCAATGTCACGGACAAAAAGCGAACGGCTTTCTTTTTCGTCCAGCAGCCGACCAGCAGGGCAAACAGTCCCGTAATCGTTAAGCCAACGCCATAGGGCTGATAGAAGAAATAGGAAAGCTGCACCGTTGGCACAAATACTTCTAACCAGAATTTTTTATCCAAGTGCGTTTCGGAACGTCCCTGCAAGAGGGCAAGAGCAGTCGGGAGCAAAAAACACATACAGAGCATTCCTGCAAAAAACAAGTGCACCAGAATCCGCAGCAAAAAGGATTTCTTCAAGCCGGATTCCTGCAAATAGAGAAACCATGCATACAAAAAAATCGTCAGGAAACTGCCAACTGCAAAAAAGAAGCTGCACCCTAAGATACAGATACTCGCCAGAATCAGCGAAATCGAAACATGATGATGCGTCTGACACCGCCGAACGGCAAACAATGCCCAGAATAAAAACGGCAGATAATTCATGAACATCAAATGCCGATGGCCATGATAAATCAGCGGAGCGGAAAACAAATACAGAAACCCACAGACAAAGGCAATCCGTTCAGAAAAATGCTGTCGGCAAAACCAATAGCACAGCATGCCGCTTCCCCAAATCAACAAGATACTACTGCATTGAATATAGTCCATCATCGGCACAAACGGCAATAGGTAAGAAAGCAAAAAAATCGGATTGAATAATCCGTAATAAGTAAATTCATAGATGTTCTGCCCTGCTCCAATGGCAGAAGCAAAGTTTGGAAAGAGTTGTCCCGTCTGGTAAAACCGTGACCGGAAATAATCCGGAAAAATGATGTGCTGGTTGTTCCAGTCCATCGTAGAACCAAAAATCAAATCTGGATGAATCACCCAGAGCAGGCATAAAAATATCGTCAGGCAGCCCGTTAAAATCGCTGCTGCATAAAAATCTCGAATCGAACCATGTTTCTTTTGTCGGATTCGTTGCATGTTGTCAATCCTTTCGTCCCCGGAAATCAAACTCCACCAATTTTGTCCATTATAGCATAGCAAAAAAAGAAAGTCAACCAATTCTTTCCCGTGTTGGAATTTCCTTGGTTGACCATTTCTCCTTGAAAAACAATGTTATACTTCGGTTGCTTCCCCTTCAATTACATCATCCGGAATTTGTTTCTTTCTTGCGTTTACCGAGATGATGGCGTTAATGAATCGCATCAGACCACTGACAATCAACATAATGCCAATGATAATCCAAACGACACCAGACAGATAGAAGGTACAAATCAAAACTGCAACCCCCATCAAGGTAATCAGAACGGAAAATGCCAATGGAATTTGCCAATCGGAACTAAACTTTTTCAGCTGGAATGCATCCATCAAACCCGTAATACCGCTGATTAAGATGAACAGACCAATGCAAAACGGGATGAACGTATCTGCCAAAAACGGAATAATGATAATGATGCCGCCGATGATCAGCAGCCCAATGCCAGAGGCAAGGTAAGGCGGCTTTTTCTCATACTGTTTGGTCGCATAATAAATGACAGTGTAAATCAAGCCAATCAGGGCGATGACAATTCCGATTGCCATAAAGACTTGATTCAAGGCATCCCGTCGGCGAATCAGCAGAACCCCCAAGCCAATCAATAGAAGCGGCATGATGAATTGCAGTGCCTGCATCATTTTTTTGTTGTCGGTTTTCTTCTTTGTTTTTGTTGCTGCCATGGAAAAGACCCCTTTCGTTTTTAAATAAGATGTTGGATATATTTGAAGTACAGTTTCTGCAATGGCGATTTTGCCTGATAAATCGCCTCTGCAAGCTGCTGCAACGCTTGCTCTGCTGCTGCACACGCTTCTGCGGATGGCGTTGCTCCGCCAAAGTTCACGGCGGAAACCAATTCACAGAATGGTGCAGTGTTGTCACTCGGCAGCTGCTGTTCCTGCAATTTCTGTGCAGCGGTCTTTGAAAATGCCAGAACGGATTCATTTCCGGCTCGAATGGAAACCGTTCCCAACAACCGTTCCCAATATGCATACATCCAAAGAATTGCTTTTTTGCGGTCTGCTGCATGGAACTGTTCCGTTCGTTTCTGCAATGCCCACATTCGTAACAGGAACGGTGCAGCAATCACAGCTGCAAGCAGCACCAGCACCAACAAAATCCGCAGGATGGTTCTGCCAATCGAGGAATGATTTCCAGAATCGGTGTGGGAATTTGTGCCCAGTTGTGACGGCGTTGAAGTGACAACAGCCGTGGTTTGTGTTGCAATGCCAATGGTCTGCTCGGTTGTCTGTTCGGTGGTTGCAATTTCTGTGCGAATTGCTGCCGTTGTGGTGGTCGTTGTTGTGGCTTCCGCAGTGCCTTCTTCCGGTTCTGCTGCTCCGCCGTAGTATCCCGGTGTAAATTCAAATGGAATCCAGCCGTATCCGGTGACGTAAAATTCACACCATGCATGGGCACGGGCATCCGTCAGCGTGACCGTGTAAGAACCATCTTTTTTCTGCTTGGCTTTTTCAAAGTCGGACGGCGTTGCAACATAACCTTCGCAATACCGTGCCGGAATGCCGGCATACCGTGCCAGCAGAACGCCAGCCGTGGCAAAATGGACACAATAGCCCTCGTGATTTTCCATCAAGAAATAGTTGACAAAATCTCTCGATCCCGGTGTCTTGCCCGGAGAAGTGGAGTAAGTCGCATTATCCGCCAAGAACTGCCGGATGGATTCCAGTACAGCCAACTGGTCGGAGAGGTTCTCCCCTGCACCATTCCGCAAATCTTCTGTGGAAAAATCCGGATTCAAGTTGGTCTGCTGAATGGATGCTGGCAATGCATTATAAACCGCCTGCAAGGCATCCGTTTCTGTTTTCTGCGTGTACTGCTCATAGACAAACGGACGGTATAAATATTGTTCTGCCAGCATGGATTGAATGGCGTGCTGGTCATATGTTCCATCCTCTTTCAACGCCTGAAAATAGGTTGTAACCGGGATGGCATCCGTAGAATCCGGCAGGGAAAGAGCCGATAAAAACTTCTGTGTATTGCTGTCCGTTGCGTTGAAAATCTCTCGCTGTAGGTACATATCCTGAATGCCGCTGTTTTGCAGCAAATCAGAAAAGTTTTGGTGCAGCGAAACCGTGAACGAATAGTTCTTTTTGCTGTCCAGTTTCGTTACAAAATCTTCTTCATACTTTGCCTGCTCTTGATAAGAGGCATACGGCACATAGCAACGGCGTTCCCATTTCAGTGCAGAGATGTCAACGTTGGTCATTGCCGTGGCATCCTGATAATTCTGAAACCAATACGGATACAGCTGCGGATAGCAGAGAAAGGTTTCGGATAAGGTTACTAAATCGGTCTGGTCATCCCAATCCGATTGTTTCAACGCTGTCCATGCATTGTCGTCATAAGTCGTACCGGTAAAGGATTTCAAGTACATGGCAGAATCCGGAAGCTGGTCTAACGTCAACTGCAACTGTGGTTCGTTCTGAATGTCAATCGCCCGTTTCCGTCCCAACTTCTGTACCCGCATGGCGTTGGTCAGCCCTAGGGCAGCCCCTACATTGGAAAGACTGTCCTGCAAATCCTCTACATCAAATGTTTGCAGGGAATTTTTGATTTCCTTTCGCTTTTGTTGGACGGATGTTCGTTCTGTAACACCGCTGAATGTGAAAAAGCCCCACGAAAGCAGGAATACCAATGCCATCAATCCGGCAACAATCATTCCGCAGCGTTCTGCCATCGTTGTCCGCATGGTGTAGGCAGCTGTGAAACGGTTTCCCTTGCGGAAAAAGCCAATCTCTCGCTGTTCCTGTGCATAGCGGAACGACGTCAGCTGCATGGCAAGCAGGGATGCCCAGTAGAGCAATACCAATGCCATGGCAGGCAGAGAGAGTTCCAAGCCGTTATATAATCCCAGCTCAATCGGGAAAAACGTCACAATGAACCCAATTGGAAAAAACGGTCGGTGAATCGTGAACCAACAGATTGCAGCTGCTAAAAAGACGATGCAGCAGATTAAAAAGAACGTGGTACAGGTGGATTCCTCCAACGTGGTATCCATCTGGTAATAGAGTACTTTTGTGTCATAAATCTGTTGGTAAAAGTGGTTATAGAAGAATTGAAAGCCAACGATGAGCACGTTCCGCTTCCAGAAGAACCCGATTGTTCCAACCGCAAGACTGACTGGGGTCAGCCATCGCAGCTTTTTCGGCAAAATACTGAGTACACTATATAAGATGAAAATCGCAGCGGCTACGAGAATCAGTTTTGTTCGGTTGTAAATCGGCGAAAACATCGACAGAGAAGCGGCAATTGTTCCAACAAAGCCACAGGCTGCCAGAAAAACCGCTGCCAAGTTCCGCATCCAAGCCGCTGCTGGACGAATCGTAATGGAAATATCATCCTGTACCTGAATGCCATCGCCGGTCAGATGTTCTTCAGTCTGTGTCATGCGTTACACACTCCTTTCCGTTCCGGGATTGCAAACAGCAGCCAGTGTTTCCAACAGCGTTTCCATGGAAATGGGAAAGACCGCTGCCTGCTGCAAGACCGTTTCATCTGTGGACAGGACAAGGATTTGTTCCGCTGTCCGGCGGTATGCATTCGTATCCAGTTCCGCTGCATGGGTGATACAGAATAATTCTGCATAGGTTGCAGGCTCAGAAACCGGCTGAAATCCCGTGGATTCTGTCGGAGCAGGCGACTCTAAAACTTGTACCATGCACCGTTGCAGCTGCTCCGGTGTTTCTATGGTTTCATGCTGTGTTCCCTGCTCGGTATTCCAGAACAAGACCACAGGCACTTGCTGCCGCATCAAAATACAGGCAAGGGCATGGGCTGCCTCCATCTGGGCATCCACTTTTGCCCCCGTGATTTGCATGGCTTTGGTTTGTGTCCGGTCGATCCAGATGGCACATTGTTTCTCCAGCGGTCGGCTGTATTCCTTGACAAATAATGTTTCTTCTCGGCTGCTGCGTTTCCAGTGAATCCGTTTCGGATTGTCCGTATCTCGAAATTCCCGAATCCCAAACAATTCTGTATTATCATCTCCGGGGCGGTTCGGGTCGTAATTGACACTGTCCTCCATCTCTGACCGCTGCAAATACGGCATACACAAACTTTCTGCCTGCTCCGAGGGAACAACAATCCCCTCCGCTGCCGTGCATTTTCGCACAGAACAGCCAAACAGATGGAAATAATCTGCAATCCGACATTTTTTTACAGAGATTTTCAGTTTTCCGCAGTGCATCGCTGCGAACTGAAAGGAAACCGTTGCAGCAAAATTCCCCTGCAAGGGCAGCTGCAATTCTAACTGCTCGGTTTCTTTCGTTGCAACCTGCTGTAAATTGAGTGTCACATGACAATAGTTCAATGGAAAATGGCTTTTGTTTTGCAGGGTGCAGTATAATTTTTGTGACGTTCCCCGTCCCATTTCTGTCTGTGCCAGAGAAAGCGAGATAGAAAGCCGCCTTCGGACATGGTGCACGAGCCACAGCTGCGTGAGCGGCAATAAAATCAAAACCCCCAGCAGCAGCATTGAGAAAATGCCCTCATACAGCACGGAAAAAAACAGTCCGATGATGAGCAGCACCAAATAAATGAGCTTTGTATACCACATCGGCATCACCGCCTTTGTGCAGCGGTGGGTTTTGGAACGGGTACGGTTTGAATCAATTCCTGAATCAGCTGCCGGACAGCCTGCGTGTGGTTGGTATGATTTTTCAACAGAATCCGGTGATTGCAGCCATCTTCAAAAATCGCTGTGACATCCTCCGGCACAACATAATTCCGCCCTCGCATAAATGCCATACCCTTGGCGGCATCCGTCAAAGCTAATGTGCCTCTTGGGCTGACCCCTAACAGCACATCTGGATGATTGCGGGTTGCCTGCACCAGACTGGCGATATAATAATAAATCTTATCGTCTACATAAACCGAGCGGACAGCCTGCTGCATTTGCAGCAAGGTATTACTATCTACAACCGGCTGCACGGTTTCCAACGGATTTCCATCATGACGGGTTCGCAGAATCTGCATCTCATCTTCTAAGTTTGGATACCCCATCTCTAACCGGAACATGAAGCGATCCATCTGTGATTCCGGCAGCATTTGCGTCCCAACAGAACCAATCGGATTTTGCGTTGCAATGACTAAATGCGGCTGCGGCAGCTGATAAGTACGTCCATCAATGGTAACGGAATGTTCCTCCATCGCTTCGAGCAGAGCGGATTGCGTTTTGCTGGAAGTTCGGTTGATTTCATCCGCTAAGAACAGCTGACAGAACAATGCTCCCGGCTGAAAGACAAATTTTTCTGTGCTCTTCTGATAAATCGAAAAGCCTGTCAAATCAGACGGCAGTACATCCGGCGTGAACTGCATTCGCTTATAGGAGAGCGAAAGGGCTCTGGAAAATGCCAGTGCCATAGTCGTCTTTCCAACCCCCGGCATATCCTCCATCAATACATTTCCGTTTGCCAGTACGGCAAGCAGAATCTTTGCAATCAAAACATCTTTTCCGACCACTGCCTTTTTGACTTCTGCAATGATGCGGTTCATTTGCTGCACATATTCTTGTGGATTTGTCTGCATAAATTGCCTCCTGTTTTTGCAGCAGCCTGTAAAAATCGCAGACTGCGTATTTTTCTGGTATTTATTATAACAGTTTTCCGGAAAAAATGCAATAGAACCGGAAAATTTCCCGTTTGATTTTCATTTTTCAAAAAGGGGTTGACAACGAAAATCTGCTATGCTATACTTTGGGTGTGGTACTCTCCATACAACACCCAAAAAATAGAAACAGAGAGGAATTGGAACATGCAAACATCGAAAAAAATCATTGCGTTGGTTGCTGCCGTTGTTGTGCTTGCCGCTGCTGGTGGCGGAATCTGGCTGCATCACCGCAAAACAGCAGAAACAGAATCTGCCGCAGCGGTCTATGTCAGCACGGTTGCAGAGCTGAACGCTGCCAACCCAGACTTGACCACCCTGTGTTACAGCGGTGTCACAGAAGCACAGGAAACCAAAGAAATTAAAGCGGACACCTCGAAAACCATTGCGGAAACCTATGTCAAAGAGGGCGACACTGTAAAAAAAGGAACGCCGCTGTTCCTGTATGATGTTGCCTCGATGCAATTGGATCTGGAGCAGGGACAAATTGAAGTAGAACAGCTGAACAACCAAATTGCCTCCTATCAGGAGCAGATCCAACAGCTGGAATCGGAAAAGGCAAATGCCGATGCTGACCAGCAGCTTTCTTATACCACTCAAATTCAATCCCTGCAAACCGACATCGACAAGGCACAATATGACATCAAGGTGAAAAATATTGCCCTGCAAAAGCAACAAAATGCCATCGACAATGCAAAGGTAACTGCTGAAATGGACGGCATTGTAAAAACCGTCAAGACACCGGAAGCCATGCAGGCAGATGGAACAGATGTCATTATGACCATTACTGCAAGCGGAAACTATCGCATCAAGGGAACGCTCAGCGAACAGCAGCTCGGCATGGTGTCAACAGGGGAAAAGATGGTGATTCGCTCCCGAATCGACCCAGAACAGTACTGGACGGGAACCGTTACAGAAATCGGGACAGAAGCAGAACAAAATTCAAACAATAATATGATGTATGACAGCAGTTCGTCAGACAATACCGCCTCGAAATATGCATTCTATATCAAGCTGGACAAGGCAGATGGCTTGCTGCTCGGACAACACGTTCTCATTGAACCGGATGTCGGACAGAATAGCGGACATACTGGTATCTGGCTCTATCAGGATTACCTCGTACAGGATGGCGATAACAGCTATGTCTGGGTATCCAACAGCAAACACGAACTGGAAAAGAAATCGGTAACGCTCGGCGATACCGATGACGATTATGGCATTGTCGAACTGAAAAGCGGACTCTCTGAAACGGATTTGATTGCCTATCCGGCAGACGATTACAAGGAGGGCATGAAAACCACCACCAACGCCAACAATCTCAGCGATGGCGAAACAGATGGTGATTTCTCAGACGAAGAGCCAATCGAAGAGCCGATGTATGACCAAGAAGAACCAATGATAGAAGAAACCGAAGAAGCAGCTGCGGAAGATGCAGCGTCAGGCAGGTGATGCCGGTATGTTGAAACTGGAACACATCGAAAAAGCCTACCAGCAAGGCAAAAATACCGTTCCTGTGCTGCATGACATTACGTTTCATGTTGCCCACGGGGAATTTGTTGCGATTATGGGGCCTTCCGGTTCTGGGAAATCCACCCTCATGAACCTGATTGGTTTGCTGGATACACCAACCAGCGGCTCATATTTCTTCGATGGAACAGAAGTCAGTCGCTGTTCCGAAAATATGCTCTCGCAAATCCGCAACGAAAAAATCGGATTTGTCTTTCAGAACTTTAACCTGCTCCCTCGGCAATCTGCTCTGGAAAACGCTGCTCTACCCTTGCTCTATGCGGGCGTAAAACCAAAAGTTCGACGGGAACGGGCAAGAGAAGCACTGGAAAAGGTTGGATTATCAGACCGTGTTTCATTCCTGCCTACGCAGCTATCCGGCGGACAAAAACAGCGTGTTGCCATTGCACGGGCAATGATTAACCATCCAAAATTACTGCTTGCCGATGAACCAACGGGGGCTTTGGATACCGCTTCCGGTGAACAGGTTATGGAACTGTTCCACGAGCTGCATAAAACCGGCGTTACCATTGTCATGATTACGCATGAATTGGAAATTGCACAGCACGCAGAACGCATTCTCACCATTCGAGATGGTAGACTGGGAGAGGAGCAGGTCGGATGAAACGGAAAAAAATACTTGCAATCAGCATTGTTTGTGTGCTGCTGGTTGGCGGCGGCAGCGTTGGCGGTGCTGCCTACTATAAAAAGTCCAAGAATGAAAAACGGGTCGTCAATGTCACTCCGGTTGTCAACATGATGGGCTATGATTACGGCAGCGAAAAAACCATTGATGGAACGGTCATCACGGGCAGCAAACAAAATGTCATGCTGGAGAAAAATCAAGTTGTGCAGTCGGTTCTTGTGAAAAAGGGCGACAAGGTAAAAGTCGGAACGCCGCTGATTGCCTATGATACGACGGCTCTAAAACTGGCAGTACAGGAAAAAAAGAATGCTGTCGATGCGGCAGAGGACGACTTACGGCAGGCAAGAAAAGAATTGGAACGCCTGCAATCCCTGCACCCGGCAGAAGACCAAGTATATGACATGATAGATGATTATGATGAACCGGAAGAACCGGATTTGGAAGAAGACCCGACTGCTGGAGAAGTTGTTGCACCGGTCTTTCCAACGACAGAACCTACGACAACCGATGAAACCGAACCAACTGGAGAAGAATCCACAACAGAATCAACAGATGTCACAGAAGCTCCGACTGAAGAGCCAACACAGCCAGATGACGGTCACCTGCACAGCATTATGAAGGATGCCTCGCAGGGGGATGGCTCTATGGAAAAGCCCTATGATTTTTATTGTGAATCCGATACGATTGTAGGAGCAGATTTGCTTCTTGAATTGCAGCAGAGCAGCAGCTATGCTCGTTTTATCGTGCCGGAAAAGGGATACCGCTGGCTGATTCAAGGGTCAGCCCTGCCGGAAACCCTGACAGACTGGGCAGTAAATCAGGGCGTTTCTGTTGCAGAAGATGGCATGGTATCCGTTGACTTCAAGCAGGTTTCGTTCGGCATTTTTCAGATGCAGGGAACGGGCGGCAGCAGCTCTGCGGAAGACTGGGGCGATGAAGATTTTGACTTTGACGATGATTTCTGGGATGACAGCGATTCAGATGGCGAATCTGAAGATTATATGTACTCTGCTCAGGAACTTTCCAACATGATTCAAAAGCAGCAGTCTAAAATTAAAACGCTGGAATTTACCAAAAAATCTGCCGATTTGGATTATGAAGTGGCTCAGAAAAAACAGGATGACGGCATGGAACGCAGTCTGATTGATGGCGTTGTCACGGAGATTCACAGCGACCTCACCGAAAAAGAAGCAGAAACCAAACCGTACTTGGTCATTCAAGGCTCTGGCGGTTTACAGGTAAAAGGCACGATTAGCGAATGGAATCTGAATCAACTGCAAGTTGGCACGGAAATTCAAGCGATGTCCTATGATACGGGCGACAGTTTCACCATGACTGTGACTGGCGTGGACGATATTCCGGAAACGGATGGCAGTGCTCCCTATGATGAAAACCCCAGCAGCAGCGTTTACACGTTTGAAGCAGAAACCAGTGAACAACATGATATTGCTGTCGGCAGCTGGCTCTCGCTCTCGCTGCAAGAGGCAGCCGACACCAGTACCTTCTATTTACCGCTGCAATATGTCCGCAAGGAAAACGGGCAGTATTATGTCATGAAAGCGAACGACCAGAACCGACTAGAAAAACAGTGGATTCAAACCGGAAAAATTCGGTACGGTTCTGAAATCGAAATCAAGAGCGGTGTTTCCGAAACTGACCGTCTTTGTTTCCCGTACGGAAAAGATGTCAAAGAGGGCGTTCGCACCAAAGACACCGATGAAGTACAGTGGTAAGGAGGGCAAATCATGCTGGAAAATATTCGATTATCCATTCAGGGCATTTTTGCCCATAAAATCCGTTCTATTTTGACAATGCTGGGCATTATCATCGGGATTGCAGCCATCATTGCAATCGTTTCCACCATTCGTGGAACAAACGAACAAATCAAAAGCAATTTGGTCGGTGCTGGAAATCGTACCGTTACCGTTTCCCTCTATCAAGGCGAATATGAGCTGGATTTGCAGTATCAAGGACTTCCGTCCGGTGTTCCGGTGATTTCCAGCCAAGTAAAAGCACAGTTATCCGCCATTGAGGACGTTTCTGCCGTTTCTCTGTATCGGACAAGAAGCTACTGTGATTCTATTTTCTATCAGAATACCAAGCTGGAGGGCGGTTCTGTCTGGGGCATTGATGCGGATTATTTTCAGACTGCCGGCTATCATGTGCAATCCGGCAAGGGCTTTCGGGATGCCGATTATACCAACGGCAACAATGTTGCCATCTTAGACGAAGATGCTGCACAAAGTCTATTCGCTGGTGCAAATCCCATCGGTTCTGTCATTGACATCAATGGTATGCCGTTCAAAATCATTGGAACGGTTGTCCAGAGCAGCACCTTTGAACCAGTCATTCAGTCCATTGATGATTATCATTTGTATGCAAACAGCACAGTGGGAAAAGTCTTTTTGCCGGATGGTGCATGGCCGACGGCATTTCAATACGATGAACCACAAAACTGCCTGTTGAAAGCAACCGAAACCGATGCAATGACAACAGTCGGCAAACAGGCAGCGGATATTCTAAACGGCAGAATTTCCGTTTCCGGAACAGGCGAAACCATTCAATACAAGAGCAAAGACCTTTTGGAACAGGCAAAATCTTTGCAAGAACTCAGCAGCTCGACCAACACGATGTTGATTTACATCGCCGGTATTTCCCTGCTGGTTGGTGGGATTGGCGTTATGAATATCATGCTGGTATCTGTCACAGAACGTACCCGTGAAATCGGCTTGAAAAAGGCACTCGGAGCAAAGAAACGCAATATTCTGTTTCAGTTCCTGACGGAAGCAGCTGTTTTGACCAGTGTCGGCGGTCTGTTGGGGGTGATCGCTGGGATTGGCTTGTCTCGTATCATTGCAAAACTGGCGGAAGTTCCCGTTTCCATCAGTCCGGCTGCTGCCATCATTGCCGTTTTATTCTCTATGGTGGTTGGCATTCTATTCGGTTGGATTCCCTCTGTAAAGGCTGCCAACTTGAACCCGATTGATGCTTTGCGATACGAATAAACATGTTCTTTTATCACAAAAAGCGGACTGCTGAAATGCTCAGCAATCCGCTTTTTTTGCGATGAGAAGATCAATTCTATTTAAGATGCCATGAAAACAAAGAATGCACGATAGGTCATATAAACGTCAATCTTTGCAACGACTTCAAACGGTGCGTGCATACACAGAACCGGAACGCCGACATCAATGGTGTCTACATCCAAGTTTGCAATATAGGCTGCAACGGTACCGCCGCCGCCGCCGTCAACCTTGCCCAGTTCGCCGGTCTGCCATACAACCTGTTCCTTGTCGAGCAGCTGCCGAACCGTTCCTACAAATTCAGCGGAGGCGTCCGATGTGCCAGACTTGCCTCTTGCACCTGTGAACTTTGTCACGCAAACGCCATGATTCAGGTAAGCACAGTTGTTGCGTTCCATTACATCTGGGAATGTTGGGTCAAATGCTGCGTTGACATCTGCGGAGAGGCATTGCGATGCGTGGAGAACGTGTCTGCCCTTTGCACCGAAACAATCTGCCAAATCTTCAATGAAGTATTTCAGATAAGAGGAGCATAAACCTGTATTGCCATCGCTGCCCGTTTCTTCCTTATCGGTCAGAATCACAACAGCAGTGTGTTTCGGGGTGCTGGTGGTGTCCAGCAAGGCACGCAAAGCCGGATAAGAGCAAACACGGTCATCATGCCCATATCCACCAATCATGCTGCGGTCAAAGCCAATTTCCTTGACTGGGAATGCCGGAACGGCTTCCAATTCTGCGGAAACAAAATCAGATTCTGTAATGCCATACTTTTCATACAAGATGTGCAGCAGGTTCAGCTTGACGGCTTCGCTTTCTTCGGATTTCTTGAACGGCATCGAACCAACCAAAACATTCAGTTCTTCGCCCCGAATCAAGCCAACAGATGGACGTTTCATCTGTTCCGTTGCCAGATGCGGCAACAGGTCGGTTACACAAAATACCGGGTCGCCTTCAGCTTCGCCGATGTTGACGGTTACCTTGCTGCCGTCTGCCTTGATGATGACACCATGCAGGGAAAGCGGAATGGCTGTCCACTGGTACTTCTTAATACCGCCGTAGTAATGGGTCTTGAACAGTCCCAGTTCGCTATCTTCATACAATGGATTCTGCTTCATGTCCAGACGAGGAGAGTCAATGTGTGCAGCACAAAGCCGAACGCCCTCGGTAATCGGTGCAGAACCAATGATGGCGGCAATCATTGCCTTTCCACGGTTGTTCTGGTAAACCTTATCGCCGGCTTTCAGAGCCATACCCGGCGTAAACGGAACAAATCCATGTTCTTTCAGCAGGGCTTCTGCGTTGGCACAAGCCTCCCGTTCGGTCTTAGACTGGTTCAGGAATGCCATATAGTCCTTGCAAAGTGCTTCACAAGCGGTCTGGTCGTCTTCGCTCATCCGCAGTGCACCATGTTTTTTGGAAGCAAATAATTTTTCTTTTAACTGTTTGCTTTCTGATTTCTTTTCTTCTGCCATTTCAATAAGCCTCCTATGAAAAAGTTGGTTGGCAGCACAGCTGGTTTCGCTGTGCTGTTCTTATTATAGCACAACTGTTTCAAAAATGCAATACGCAATCAAATTGCTTTTTTTGATGCAAAACCGATGATTCTTGGGAAAACGATTGAAAATGGAGTCGGCAAAATCACTTCGTTCTTTGCCTGTGTGCTGTTCGCCGGTGGTTGTGTTCTCCGAAATTGTTATCACACACTCTTAGATTGCAGTTTTCAGGAAGTTTTTGTTTTTAGCATGGCGAACAGCATTTGCTTGTTTTTCTTAGGTTTCAATACCTCTTATCAATACCTTTGTTAGGGAGGACAGCTTGTCCTCCATTTTAAAAGATGCCCTGCCCTTTTGTCCCTCTGGGACATTTCCCCACACTGTGGGGAATCACCCTCTCCGCCAAGCTGAGCCAGCTTGACCGCTTTTGCCTGCGGCTCGTATCCAGATAACCAGTCTGAATCATAAAAAAGCAGCTCCCAATCATACTGGGAGCTGAAATCGTGCTAATTAAGACGGAACTTGATACCGCCGAATATAATATTCTTTGATTTTTGCAATGACTTCTTCGGAAACCACTTCTAAATTCCTGCAATCTTTATTGTTTTTGATGATAAAATCCGAATGTTCTACAAAGAACTGCTCCGGTAACTGGGCATCCATGCGAGCCTGTGCTGCTTCTTCTGTAATCGAATCCCGCTGCAAAATCCGTGCTTTCCGCAGTTCTGCTCTTGCAGTCACGGAAATAATCAACTCGCAGAAATCATCTGCCCGACTTTCAAACAGCGTTGGAGCATCCAGCAAAATCAATTTCTGACCCATTCTCGAATGATGATGAATCTGCCGCAGAATCTCCCCCATAATATAAGGATACATGATGGAATTCATCAATTCCAAATTCTTTTTGTTTTGAAATGCCTGTTTTGCCAAAGCTTTTCGGTTGAGTTCCCCATTTGGCAATAAAATATCAGAAAAACATTCCGTCAACTCCAACAGGCAGCGACTGCCCTTATGTACCACCGCCCGTGCAATCTGGTCTGCATCAATCACGCAAAATCCACTCTCTGCAAATAGGCGGGAAACGGTACTCTTTCCAGCTCCGGTCTGTCCAGTCAGTCCAACCACCATGACCCCGTTTAGACTGTTCATAGCTGGATCACCTCGAATCCAGCTGCCCGAATGAGTCGGTTATAAACTGCAAGTCCGATACCATCCCGTTTCGGGGCACGAACATAAACCGTTTTTGCTCCGATTTCATCGCAGTGCCGCAGACAGTCAAATAAATGCTGTGCCTGCTCGGCACTGTTCTTTCCGTAAGTCAGGCACGGAATAGATAAATTCTGCTCTTCGCCATCAAATACCAACGCATAACAGTCCGCTGTTTGATGCTGGGAAACATACGCACAAAATGCAGCATCGCTGCCTTCTACCAAAATGACGTTTGCCTGCGGAGAATAATGCTGGTATTTCATCCCCGGAGAACGAACCGTTTGCCCAGCCTGTATATCGTGCAGAATTGCAGGGTCTAAAATGGCAGTCTTTGCAACCTGCTCCAAGTCTTCTTTCGTAATATAGCCCGGCCGCAGAATCCGAACGGTCTGTGCATCCTCAAAGCAAATGACGGTTGATTCCACGCCCACTTGACATGCCCCGCCATCAATCACCGCTGCAATTTTTCCGTTTAAATCGTGCATCATATGGGCAGCGGTAGTCGGGCTGGGATAGCCGGAACGGTTTCCGGATGGGGCTGCGATTGCCGTTTTAGACAATGTAATCAGCCGTCTTGCGATGGGATGGGATGGCATCCGGATGCCAACCGTATCCAATCCGCCGGATGTGACAGACGGGATACAATCCTGCTTCGGCAAAATCATGGTTAAAGGTCCTGGCCAGAACCGTTCTGCCAATCGATATGCCAAGTCTGGAACGGCGGTCACCAGTCCAGACAGTTGTTCCATCTCGGAAATATGCACAATCAAGGGATTGTCTGCCGGTCTGCCCTTTGCTGCAAAGACTTTTTTCACGGCTTCCGGATTGCAGGCATCCGCTGCCAGCCCATAAACGGTTTCGGTCGGCATACCAACCACTTCCCCTGCCTGAATCCATGCGGCTGCTCGTTCTAAATCTGTTTCTGTATCGGATAATAAGATTGTTTCCATTTATTGTTCCTCCGTGTCTTCCATGGTTTTGGCTGCCAGTTTCTTCAGCTGTTCTGAAGTTGCAAGGGCTTCAAATACTTCCTCTAAATTTCCGTTCAGTAAATCTTCCAGCCGATACAGCGTCAAGCCGATTCGATGGTCGGTCATTCTGCCCTGTGGGAAATTGTACGTGCGGATTCGCTCCGAACGGTCGCCCGTTCCAACCTGCATTCTTCGTTCCGAGGCGATTTTTTCATTTTGTTCTCGCTGCATCGCTTCATAGAGCCGAGAACGCAGAATTTTCATTGCCTTATCTTTGTTTTTAAACTGGCTGCGTTCGTCCTGACATTCTACCACAATTCCGGTCGGCAAGTGTGTAATTCGTACTGCGGATTCCGTCTTGTTGATATGCTGTCCGCCAGCACCGCTTGCACGGAATACATCAATTCGTAAATCCGTTGGATTGATGTTCAATTCTACATCGTCTGCTTCTACCAGAACGGCAACCGTAACGGTAGAGGTGTGGATTCTGCCCTGCGATTCCGTTTCCGGCACACGCTGCACCCGATGCACACCGCTTTCATATTTCAGCTTGGAATATGCACCCTCGCCCACAATCGAAAAACTAATTTCCTTGAATCCGCCCAGTTCGGTCGGGTTTTGATTCAGAACTTCTTGCTTCCAGCCCTTCGATTCCGCATACATCGTATACATCCGGTAAAGACTATTGGCAAACAGTGCTGCTTCTTCCCCACCAGCACCGCTGCGGATTTCAATGATGACATTCTTGTCATCGTTCGGGTCTTGCGGCAACAGCAGAAAAATCAATTTCTCGTGCAAATCTTCACAAGCTGCCTTGGCAGTATGATATTCTTCTTGTGCCAGTTCTTTCAGTTCTGCATCGCCATCGTTTTCTTGCAGCAATTCTTTTGCTTCGTCCCGTTGCTGCATGGCATGCAGATATGCATGATAGGTTTCTATGATTGGGGTCATGCGTTTATATTCCCGCATTTTCTCTGCATACAGTCGATTGTCTGCAAGGACTGCTGGGTCTGATAAGGAATCCGCAAGTTCTGTATAATTTTTCTCCATGCGGCTTAATTTTTCTAACATAAGTTTGTGATCTCCTTTGATTTTTGCGGTTTTGTCTTATTTCGATGTTGGCAGCGTGTTCGTCGATTCCGAAGAATCGGTTTCCCGAATCACCTGTTTGATTCTCCGTTCAATTTTGTTGCGGGGAACCATAAACTCTCTGCCGCAAGTGGTACAGCGTAGTTTAAAATCCATTCCAGAACGAATGACATAAAACGTATTTCCGCCGCAGGGATGCGGCTTTCGCATCAATAAAAGATCAGCTGGTCTAACATCCATGATTGTTTCTTCTCCCATTGCATTTGATTGCTCATCCATTTCACTGGGTGCATTGCACATAAGTACTTCTATTATACCCGATTTCTTTGCATAAGGCAACATTTTCAGGGAATATTTTTTTGCATTTGTAGAAAAATAATAAAAATGTCCTGCAAAAACAGGGCATTCTTCCAAAAAGAACACCCTGCTTTGTGAAAAAAATAAGAAATGAGGCGTTTTCGATGCAAAAAATCATACAGGCAGCGTTTCCGAGTGTCGATGCTGCGGAATATGCTGCTTCCTACTTGCAGCAGCACATTCCACACGTGGCACAGGTTTCCGTTACCCCTCGAAACCCGAACAGCATTGCCATCGGCAGTATTCCGCAGACGTATTTTTCAATCTATACGACAGCTGCTGTTTCTGCCCACAATATCACCGGCAGAATTGAACGGCAGTTGAATGAAGAGGAAATCTTAGAGCCGGAACGCAACCAAACGGCTGACCTTCGCATTTCCTGTTCCGCAGAAGCCTATCCAACCGCACACAGTATCTTGACGGCATTGGGCGGCAGCCAAATGCAGAACTGGGATGCCTGACAAAATAGCGGATTCTAACGGGAATCCGCTATTTTTGTCATAAGAAACCGGCTGACAGCAATCAGGCTTGCAAAAAAATGCTCTTTTGATTATAATAAGAGGAAACAGAATCCCCCAGATGCTGGGGGATGTTTCTTCTGTCCTGTTCCCTTGTGCATAAACAAAAACCGCTCATCATAAACTGTAAAAAAACAACCTGCTTGGCAGAAAAAACAATGGGAGGTCAAAATGACAACATACTTACCAGAGGGCATGCGGCTGCATACCATGGAAAATCAAACCGCTCTACAAAGTGTTGCAGCGTTACAGGCTGCCATGCACCGAAAACAAATTTTAGAAGCCCGTGCCATCGTCTGCGATGCAGCACACAATCTCATCGTAGAGTTGCCACATATGCGAGGCATTATCCCACGGGAAGAAGGGGCAATTGGCATTGCAGAGGGAACAACCAGAGAAATTGCACTGATTGCAAAGGCTGGAAAACCCGTCTGTTTTCAGGTACAGGAACTGACGACTGATACAGACGGCGTTCCGCTTGCGATTCTCTCTCGCCGACAAGCACAGCTGCAATGTTGGCAGGAATTTTTATCGCACTGCACGCCTGGCGATGTCCTGCCAGCTCGTGTGACCCACATGGAGAAATTCGGCTGTTTTGTAGATATTGGCTGTGGGATTCCATCTATGATTCCCATTGACTGTATCTCTGTTTCTCGAATCTCGCACCCGTCTGACCGCTTTACGCTGGGGCAGACGATTCAGGCAGTTGTCACCAGCGTTTCTGATTTTCGGATTGGCTTATCGCACAAAGAATTACTCGGAACATGGATGGAAAACGCTGCAAAGTTTGCGGTGGGAGAAACCGTTTCCGGCATTGTGCGTTCCGTGGAATCGTATGGTATTTTTGTGGAACTAACACCGAATCTCGCCGGACTGGCAGAGCCAAAAGAACATATCTTACCGAAACAGCGTGCCAGCGTTTACATCAAAGCCATCATTCCGGAAAAAATGAAAATCAAACTGGTGCTGATTGATGCATTCCCCGATACAGAATCGCCGGATGCTCTCTCCTATTTCGTGCAAGAACCGCATCTCTCCACTTGGAACTATTCGCCAATCGGAGCGGCCAAACAGATTCAAACGCAATTCGATGCCTGTTAAAGTTGAATGCTGTCCTGTTCCAGAAATGCACTGGACAAATACAGCGAACCGCTGATGACAACACAGCCGTGGTTCTGCTTCGCCTGCTCCAACGCTGCTTGAAATGCCGCTTTATGTGGTAGGCAAGTTGTGGAAATGGTGGGCGGAAAGCAAGCTGCCAGTTCTATCGCTGGAACAGCCTGCGGTGAAAAATCATCCACGCAGAAAACAACGTCCAACACTTCGGACAATTCCTTGACGGCGGTCTGATAGTCTTTCCCTTTCACCATGCCCAAAATCGCAATCATTGGATGGCTGCCATAGTCTTTCAAGACCTCTGTCAGAGCAGCTACCCCAGAGGCATTGTGTCCGCCATCCATCAAAACCAGCGGGTCTTTCTGTAAAATCTGTACCCGAGCCGGAAGCTGTACCGTTGGCAAAGCTGCTTGAATGGCAGTTTCCGGAATCGGGAATCCAGATTGTTGCAGAATATGCAGCGTTTCAATGGCAGTGAGGGCGTTGGCAATTTGATGCTTTCCCGGCATATGCAGCGTATAGACTTGATTTTGATAGGAAAACTTTGTTTCTGTCAGGGAACGCTGCAAAATCGTACAAGCCTGCATCTCTGGAATCGTAACCGCTGTATGCTTTTCAGCAGCAGTTTCCTGCATAATGGAACGCACCAACGCCGGATTGTCCGGTGATACCACAACCGGACAGTGTTCCTTGATGATGCCTGCTTTTTGGGTTGCAATTTCCGGCAGTGTATTTCCCAGAATCACCATATGGTCAAACGAAATCGACGTAATCACGCTGACCAATGGGTCTTTTATCACGTTGGTTGCATCCAGCAAGCCACCCAATCCAGTTTCCAGAAAGACTAGTTCACACTTCTGTTCCACAAAATAGAGCAGGGCAATTGCCAGCGTAACTTCAAACTGCGAACACGCCTTGGATACATGACACGCTGTCACCTGTTCGCAGAGTGCACAAAGACGGTCGTCTGAAATATCTATTCCATTGACCTGAATCCGGTCTTGATAGTGCCGGACAAAGGGCGAGGTAAACTGTCCGGTTTTGATACCAGCGGCAATGGCTGCTGCCGAACCATATGCAACAACAGAACCTTTCCCGTTCGTTCCGGCAATGTGAACGAATCGCAATTGTTCCTGCGGATTGCCCAGTTCTTCTAACAGGGACTGCATCCGGGACAAGTCTTTTACAGGCTTTCCGCTCTTGCTGAACTGCTGGAGATAAGCAATGGTTTCCGATATGGTCATAACCGAAACACTCCTTTCAAAAAAGAACCATTCGCAGCAGATGCGACATCCGCTGCGAATGGAATGGTGTGATTTTGATTCAAATATGATTATTGCAAGCCAGCAATGGACTGTAAAATCTTTTCCATCTTTTCGGTTGCCTTTGCCAGCTTTGCCCGTTCTGCAGCAACCAGCTGTTCCGGTGCTTTTGCAAGGAATCCCGGATTGTTCAGCTTCTTCTGCAAGAAATCAATGTCTTTCTGTGCCTTCTGCTGTTCTTTTTGCAGTCTTGCCAGTTCCTTTTCTCTGTCAACCAGCTCTGCCATCGGGATGAAAATTCTTGCACTGTCTGTTACTGCGGTTGCAGCATCCTGCAAATCAAACGATGTTCCAACTTCTACGCTGGATGCAGATGCCAGCTTTTCAAAGAATACCGCAGCAGCTGCAAACAATTCGGTATCCTGTGTTTCAATGTAAACGCTTGCCTTCTTGGACGGCGGAACATTCATGGATGTCCGGCAATTCCGGATGGCACGAATCGCATCAATGACTTTTTCAAACTGGGCAGCTTCTGCATAAGCGTGTTCTTCGGTATAAACCGGATAGGATTCCAGCATAATCATGGATTCTTCGTTGGTCAATACCTGCCAGATTTCTTCGGTGATATACGGCATAAACGGATGCAGCAGCTTCAGCATACCACGCATGACCCAAACCAGAACGGCTTGTGCCTGTTCCATGGTTGCACCGCCAGCCTGAATTCTCGGCTTGGTCAATTCAATATACCAGTCACAATAAACATCCCAGATGAAATCATACAGCTTGGAGCAGGCAACCCCGATTTCAAACTTGTTCAGGTTGTCGTTGACTTCCTTTGCAAGGTTGTTGAAACGGTCTACAATCCAGCGGTCTTCCATGGTGAGATTTTCCGGCAGTCCGTTGAACTGGAAGTCCTCCGGCAGATTCATCATGATAAACCGAGAAGCGTTCCAGAGCTTGTTTGCAAAGTTACGGGCAGCCTTTACCTTATCGTCGCTGTACCGCATATCATTGCCCGGAGCGTTGCCCGTTGCCAGCATAAACCGCAGAGCATCTGCACCGTATTCATCAATGACTTTCAGCGGGTCAATGCCATTGCCCAGGGACTTGGACATCTTTCTGCCCTGTTCATCCCGTACCAGACCATGAATCAAAACCGTATCAAACGGCACTTCGTTCATGCACTTCAAACCGGAGAACATCATCCGGACAACCCAGAAGAAAATAATATCATAGCCCGTTACCAGTGTGTTGGTTGGGTAGAAATATTTCAGTTCTTCGGTCTGATTCGGCCAGCCCAGTGTTGAGAACGGCCAGAGAGCAGAGCTGAACCAGGTATCCAATGTATCTGGGTCTTGCCGCATCGGCTTTCCGCACTTCGGACAAGTTGCAGCATTTTCCTTGGTGACAACCATTTCGCCGCAGTCATCACAATAGAATGCCGGAATCCGGTGTCCCCACCAAAGCTGACGGGAAATACACCAGTCTTTGATATTTTCGAGCCAGTGGAAATAAATCTTGTCGAACCGTTCCGGAACAAACTTCGTCTTGCCATTCCGAACGGCATCAATTGCCGGCTGTGCCAATGGCTTCATCTTTACAAACCACTGCTTGGAAACTCTCGGTTCTACGGTTGTTCCGCAGCGGTAGCAAGTGCCGACATTGTGATTATAATCTTCGATTTCAACCAATGCCCCTTCTGCTTCCAAATCGGCAACAATGGCTTTCCGTGCTTCGTAGCGATCCATGCCGGCATACTTCGGATAATCGTCTGTAATTTTTGCATCGTCAGTCATAACATTGATGACTGGCAGGTTATGCCGCAGACCAACTTCAAAGTCGTTCGGGTCGTGGGCTGGGGTAATCTTTACAACGCCTGTTCCGAAGTCCATTTCTACATAGTCATCGGCAACAATCGGAATTTCCCGATGTACCAGCGGCAGAATCAAAGTCTTGCCAACCAGATGCTGATACCGTTCATCATTTGGGTTAACTGCAACAGCCGTATCACCCAGCAAAGTTTCCGGACGGGTGGTTGCCAGTTCCAGATAGCCGCTGCCATCCTTCAACGGATACCGCAAGTGCCAGAAATGACCTGCCTGGTCTTCATATTCGACTTCTGCATCGGAAATGGAAGTCAGGCATTTCGGACACCAGTTAATAATCCGTTCGCCCCGATAAATCAAGCCTTCTTCGTAGTAGCGAATGAATACTTCCTTGACTGCCTGATTGCAGCCTTCATCCATGGTGAACCGTTCCCGTTCCCAGTCACAGGAAGAGCCTAATTTTTTCAGCTGTTCGACGATTCTGCCGCCGTACTGCTTTTTCCAGTCCCATGCACGCTTTAAGAATCCATCCCGTCCGAGGTCTTCTTTCTTGATGCCCTCTTTCCGCATGGCTTCTACAATTTTTGCTTCGGTTGCAATGGAGGCGTGGTCTGTTCCCGGCAGCCACAATGCACTATAACCAGACATCCGCTTCCAACGAATCAAAATATCCTGTAAGGTTTCGTCCAAAGCGTGTCCCATGTGCAGCTGACCGGTGATGTTCGGCGGCGGAATTACGATGGTGTACGGCTGCTTCTTGGAATCTACTTCCGCATGGAAACAACCCTTTTCCATCCACTCCGCATAGATGCGGTCTTCAAAGTCTTTTGGCTGGTAAGATTTTGCCAGTTCTTTTTTCATGTTTGAAACTCCTTTTCTCTCTTTTTTACAAACAAAAACGCCCTGAACGGTTCGATTGGAACTGCTCAGGGCGAACGATTTGCGTCCGTGTTACCACCTGCATTCAGAGAATTCTTCTCTGCACTCATGCAAATCCAGGGATTTGCGTTCTCGATAACGGGAGAACCCGCTGCACACTACACACCGCTTTGCGGCTTCCCATGCAGAACTCCAAGACTACCTTCCCTGTCATCGCCTGAGAGATTTTCACCAGCCATCTCTTCTCTATGCAGCCCGAAAACAGGTACTCCTTCTCTTCCTCGTTTTTCGCATTTCCTTTATTATAATGCACCTTGCGGCATTTGTCAAGGGAAATTTTACGAGGTTTTTGTGAAATCCCTGTTTATCCGGCTTTTCGCTGCTTTTCTGCCAGATACTGATTCAGCCCATCGAACAGCGTAAAGGCAACTTTCTGCTGATACTCGGTGGACTCCAACAGGGCAGCTTCTTCCGGATTGGATAAAAAGCCGCATTCTGCCATAACCGTTGGATTTTCGCTGAAATAGCAGAGAAACAATTCTTTTCCGCACTGTTTAATTTCCCGTTTGTTCTCCGGCTGAAGCTGGGCAACAAATGCATCCTGCAAGGCTTGTGCAAGAATACTGTTGTCCCGATTGGTGCTGGAATAGAACATCTGTGCACCGCTGTAAGCGGCATCTGTGAATTGATTCTGGTGAATGGAAACACAGACCGCCGGGTCATATTCATTGAACAATGCCAGCCGGCGATCCATGTCGGAACTTTTCTGATTGGCGATTCCCTCAACGCCCTCTTCGTGAATAGAACGATCCGTATCTCGGGTAACAACAACCGTGTAGCCTTCCATTTGCAGCATTGCCCGCAGATGAAGCAGGATTTCCAGATTGATGCCCTTTTCGGATACGCCATTCACGGAGGTGCAGCCGCCATCCATACCGCCATGTCCGGCATCTAATACAATGGTGGGCGGTTCATAAGGGGGACGGGTTGCAAGCGTTTGTACAGCTTCTTCTGCTTTCTGTCCGCCAAAATAGACCGCTGTCACCCCACAGACACAGGCAAGCACTACAATGACGGATTTTCGGAGAACCAACTTTGTCAATGATTTCATATGGCGTTCCTCCCTATCACTCGTTATTCCATCTTATGAAATCTCGTGTGAAATTATACGCCATTCGCCTTGTCCGTTCCTCAGAACGACACAATCAGCTGCATTTTAAAGGCTTCTTCTCCATATAGGATTCCCGAAAAAACACGAATTATTCAGCATCTACATGCGGTAATTCTGGGTAGTCTTTATCCTGCAAGATAAACCGCATCAAAATTGTCGTGTCTTTCTCTGTCAAATTCTGATCTGTATTGACATCTGCATTTTTCAGAGCCATATCTGAAAGTGTCAGAACCTGTGCGAGATACTTATTCAGTACAATGCTGTCTGCCAAGTCTACAACGCCATCCAAGTTGACATCGCCATAATTGATATTTTCCAGTGTGTCAGTTGTTGTGACTGTTGTGGCGGTCGTTGTGGTAGATGTTCCGGTGGTGGTCGTTGCAGAAGTTGTGGTTTCGCTGCCGCCGCCTGTCAAAGTCAGAACGCCATAGCCTGCGGTGCTGGTGTAACCCATACCGGTCAGGTCATTCCAGTTGCTGATTGCAGTCCGCTTTCCATCGCCTGTTCCGTCATCGTTTACCTGTACATCAAAGCCGAGTACCTGTCCATTTTTAAACGGAGCGATTCCGAACGGAATTGCCATTTCTACCAGATAGCCCTTGTCGGTCTTTGCGGTTGCAGATACAAAACGGTCTGTGGAAAGTCCATCGGTAATCGTCTTTTCGTTGTCGTAATTGACACGAGCCTGTAAATCGTCTGTTTCGTAATAGTCTGTCTTGTGGTTATTTTCATCGAAGAATACTTCTACCGTATCCTGTTCATAAGCGTTTGCACTGGACTTGCTCAGAACTGGGTCAGTGACTTCTGTCAGAACATAGAGGTTGTTTTCATCCCAGAGCATCTTTGCCGTTCCGGTTGCACCATTGCCCACGCTGAAGGTGTTGACATCAATGGTCGGAGCATCTTCCCAAACGGAATCAATCGTTCCATCAATGGTCGGTGTGCCATAGGTAGCCGTTGCAGACTTCGGCTGTGCTTTCAGTGTCACAATACCGCAGGTTGGAACCATTTTCGTTATAATTCCATTTACCATGAACTGTTTAATGAAGTCCATGTCGTTCCATGCATATAAAGAATGAAAATGAACATCTTCATAAGTGCCATCTGTTTTTTGTACATAAGCAGTCACATCGCTTTCTGCAACCAAATCCAGATAAACGATGCTTCCGGCTTTTCCGGTTAGCGGAACAGAAATGTCCATGCTATCCTTGCCATCAAAATCCGTTACCGTTTTCAACAGCTCGCCTTGCTGGTCAGTTGTGCTGCCATATACGGAAAGACTACTCAGTCCTGGGTCAAGGTTGGAAACCCGAATCACCAAGCCATCTGCATTCCAAGCAGCCTTGAATGTCATATCACTTGTAGAGGTGTTTCCGTCTGTACTCAATCTTTGCAGGGTCTGCGGTGTCTGAATCGCAAATGCCTGCTCTAAATCTGCATCAGATGCGTACTGATAAGCGTTCATCGTCTGAATCTTTTCCACTTCGGAATCCGTATCAACAACGGCATAGTAGGACGGCTTTGCCTGATAATCCTTGTCGAACAGCAGCGGATAGCCGCCAATCCAGCTGGTGGAATCGGTAATGCCCCAGATAACAACTGCGGATAGGTTCACACCGGATGCTTTCATTTCCTTGTACATCTTAAAGCAATCCTGATACCGCTGTGCCAGTTCCAACTGGTCAGCTACGGCGTTGGATTTCTGGGAAACATCCAATTCGGTTACCTGAATTTCCAGCCCCAAATCCGAATAAGTCTGCATTGCCTTTTTGTATTGGTCAATGGTCGGTGTACTCATAGAGATATGCGACTGCATACCCATTCCGTCAATCGTTCCGGCAGCAATCAGCGGCTTTAAAATATCGCTGACGATGTAGTTCATCTTGGCGGTGTTGTATTCGTTATAGTCATTATAGAACAGTTTGCAGCCAGTCGGTGCATATTTTCTTGCATATTCAAATGCCTTGAGAATATAGGACTGGTCGCCATAAACCTGCACCCATGCAGACTGTCCGTCCTTAACATTGTTCGAGCCAGCTTCCCGAATCGTTCCGGCATCGGATGCCGCTTCGTTTACAACGTCCCATGCATAAAATTCCACATCCGGATATTCTTCTGCAAGCGTTGTCATCACGTTTTTGATGTAGTTTTCCAGACGCTTGTTCATGGTGTCCTTGTCCACCCATGCACCGTCTGCTTCGTAATTTTCCTTGAAGAACCAGTCTGGTGTCTGACTGTGCCATACCAACACATGACCACGAACCGGAATGTGATTCTTTGCTGCAAATTTCAACAGCTTGTCTGCACTCTTGAAAGAAACCTGCGGGTTTGTATCATCGCCAGTTTGCTTGAGGTATGCAATGCTCTCTGCCTGATTCAGAACGCTGTCCGGTTTCAGTTCGTTGCCCAGCGTTAAGCTGTTATAATGCTTCAGAATCAAATCCTGAGAGGCTTTCTGTGTCAGTTCGGAGTCGGTTGCTGCACAGCCCAGCTTAAATTCATCTGCATAAGCATCTTTCAACGGGGTCAAATCGTCCTGAATCGCAGGGTCTGGCAGCTGCTTTCCGGTGCAGTCGTCAACATAGAAATCCATCAGGTCTTGTTCTGCTGCCGTGGGAACGTAACCCGTCTGAATATAGACTGCACAGTTTACAGCACCCTCCGGAATTGTCAATTCGCTGCCGACATACGTCCATTCGCCCTTGTTTGCTGTTGCGGTGGCAATGGTATAATAGTTTTCCTTGCCGTTCAAGTCATATTGCAGGTTGATAGAAAATTTCTGCTGTTTTGACCACTTGTCTTCGTTGTACATGACATAGCAGCCCAGAGAATAATATTTGCCGCTTTGCAGCATATCGGATTTGTTGATGCATGCACCGTTCCAGAGCTGTGTTCTTCCGCTGATGAATAAGCTGTAGTCCCCGCTGTGGCTGGCAGTGTTCACAACGCTGGCGGTTGCAGAGCCTCTGCCCGTCCAGCCCTGTGCCGTGCCATCATCAAAATCATTATTGTATTCGGTTTCATAGGAAACATCCACTTTTTCCCCGTTGACTGTAATATCATCAATGTAATAGCACTGGTTGGTGTTTGCTCCCGGCATTTCCACATATAAAATGATGTTTGTGACGTTCTCCGGAATGGAATAACTGCCCGTCAACTGTGTCCATTCGCCTTTCTTGGCACTGACATTCTTGATGTCCTTGTACTGGTCTTTTCCGCTGCTGTCGGTGTAAAGCAGCTTCAATGCCATGTTCTGATAATCGTTCCCATCTGCAAACATAGCATAAGCAGAAAAAGTATAGGTCTGCCCCGGTACGGCAACACCGGACAAGGAGCAGCGAGGTGCACCCCAGTCTGCTGTTCGGTCAAAGACATACAGAGAACTGTTCCCATTGTGTGCATAATCGGACGTAATGGAAATGGTCGAGCCAACGCCTTTCCATGCTCCATAGCCGTCTTCAAACGTGCTGTTCATCAGCTCTTCCGGTGCAGCCTGTACCGGAACGGCAATTACAGTGCTTGTGATTGCCAAAGCTGCCGCTGCTGCGAGAGCAGCCATGCGATGTTGTTTCATTTGTAAAATTCCTCCTTTTTCGTGTTGAACTATTGCTATGAAACTATTTTCCTGTTTCTATCGAAAGTATAGCAGAATTTCACGAAAAAGTCAATCATTCTTGCAAAAAATCTGTATGATTGATTCACAAAATACACATTGCATCGCCAAAGCTAAAGAACCGATACCGTTCTTTTACGGCAACATCATAGGCGTGCATCGTTTTTTCATAGCCCAGCAACGCCGATACCAACATAATCAAGGTGCTTTCCGGCAGGTGAAAATTGGTCACCAGTCCATCCAATACTTTAAACTGATAGCCCGGATAGATGAAAATATCCGTGTAACCATCTGCTGCAACCAATTTTCCATCGTGTTCCGTGGCAACTGCTTCCAGTGTCCGGCAGGAGGTCGTTCCAACGGCAATCACCCGTCCCCCATTCTGCTTGGTCTGCAAAATCTTGTCAACGGTTTCCTGTGGGAGGTGATAATGTTCACTGTGCATCTTATGTTGCAATACATCGTCCTCTTTGACCGGACGGAATGTCCCTAACCCAACGTGCAGCGTTACAAATGCCGTTTCTACGCCCTTTTCCCGCAATGCTTGCAGCATCTCTTTGGTAAAATGCAAGCCAGCAGTTGGAGCGGCTGCCGAACCCAATTCCCGAGAATAAACCGTCTGATAGCGTTCTTTATCCTCCAGCTTCTTCGTGATGTACGGCGGCAGCGGCATTTGTCCGATTTCATCCAGCACTGTATAGAAATTTCCGTCACAGGAGAATTGCACAATGCGGTTGCCATCCGGCTTGACTTCTACGACCTCTGCCAGCAGCTTTCCGCCACCAAACGAAAACTTCGTGCCGACTTTTGCTTTTTTGCCGGGGCGGCAGATAATCTCCCACAGCTTATCTCCTTTCTGCTCCAGCAGTAGGAATTCAATAAATGTCCCGTTGTCTACTTTTTCCCCGTAGAGCCGTGCCGGCAGAACCCGGGAATCGTTCATCACCAACAGGTCACCCTTTTGCAGGATGTCGCATAAATTATAGAAATGGCGGTGGGTAATCGCTCCGCTTTCCCGATCCACTACCATTAAACGGGAATGATCTCTGGGGGTAACTGGTGTCTGTGCAATCAGTTCTTCCGGCAAATTGTAATAAAAATCTGATTTTTTCATGATGTTCTCCTAATTTTTTTCAAAATAATATTGACATACCACGGAAAAAATGGTATGATGGTTTTAAGATAGAGGTGCACTCTCGATGAGTATGCTCCGCCTGGGCAGACCAGCCTGTAAAATGCGGAACGGAAAGGTGCGAGTGCCGAAGAACAGAACTGCGGTCGATTCTGTTCTGGTTGCAGTGTTCCGAACAGGGCTGTAACTGTCATCGTTATGATGGAGCGCTATCGGCATGAATCTCATGTCAACCTATCCTATTATAACGCATACTCTATCGGTTTTCAACCGGTTTTTTTTATTTTTAATGATTTTTTGGAGGATTCACAAATGAAACAGTGGAAAGTTGGTATCATCGGTGCAACAGGTATGGTTGGTCAGCGGTTTGCAACCTTGCTGGACGGTCATCCGTGGTTTCAGGTTGTCGCTCTGGCAGCCTCCCCTCGTTCGGCTGGCAAGACCTATGAAGCAGCTGTCGGCAGCCGTTGGGCAATGACAACCCCGATGCCGGAAACCATGAAGGACATGGTAATGCTGGATGCACAGGCTGATATCGAAAAGATTGCCGGCATGGTAGACTTCGTATTCTGTGCAGTTGACATGAAGAAGGATGAAATCCGTGCCCTCGAAGAAGCGTATGCAAAGGCTGAATGCCCGGTCGTTTCCAATAACTCTGCACATCGGTTCACACCGGATGTTCCGATGGTCATTCCGGAAGTAAACCCGGAACATCTGGACATCATTGCCAGCCAGAGAAAGCGGCTCGGCACAAAGAAGGGCTTTATTGCTGTCAAGTCGAACTGCTCCATTCAGAGCTATGTTCCGGCACTCTCTCCGCTGCGGAAGTATGGCATCAAGCAGGTTCTGGCTTGCACCTATCAGGCAATTTCCGGAGCAGGCAAGACCTTCCAGACTTGGCCGGAAATGGTTGACAATGTCATCCCGTTCATCGGCGGCGAAGAAGAAAAGTCTGAAAAAGAACCGCTGAAGGTTTGGGGCAAGGTAGAAGGCGACCAGATTGTTTCCACCGAAACACCGCTCATCACGACACAGTGCCTGCGTGTTCCGGTTTCGGATGGTCACACCGCTGCTGTATTCGTTTCGTTCGACCAGAAGCCGTCTAAGGAAGAAATCCTGAACGCTTGGAAGGAATTTGCTGGCGTTCCGCAGGAACTGGAATTGCCACACGCTCCAAAGCAGTTTATCCACTACTTTGAAGAAGACAACCGTCCGCAGGCAAAGGTTGACCGCAACCTCGAAGGCGGTATGGCAGTTTCTGTTGGTCGTCTGCGGGAAGATACCCTGTTCGACTACAAGTTTGTTTGCCTCTCTCATAACACCCTGCGTGGTGCTGCAGGCGGTGCAGTTCTGCTGGCAGAACTGTTGGCTGCAAAGGGCTATTTTGACTAAGTAGACTTTCATTTTCCATTTTTAAAATACGAACCAATTTGAAAGGAGCGTTTTCACCATGAAAAATACGATTTTTACCGGAGCTGGCGTTGCCATCATCACACCAATGTTGCAGGATGGTTCGGTAGACTTTGAAGGACTGAAGAAGCTGATTGATTTTCAGGTTGATAATGGCACGGATGCCATTATCATCTGCGGAACAACGGGCGAATCTTCCACGCTGAGCGATGAAGAACATCGGGACTGCATCCGGTGTGCAGTTGAACACACCCACAACCGGATTCCGGTCATTGCCGGAACAGGCAGCAACGATACCAAATATGCCATTGAACTTTCTCGGGAAGCACAGGAACTCGGTGCAGATGGCTTGCTGCTGGTAACACCATACTATAACAAGTGCACCCAGCGTGGCTTGATTGCACATTATACTGCCATTGCAGACAGTGTTGACATTCCGATTATCCTCTACAATGTACCGAGCCGTACCGGCGTTGCCATTGATGTGGCAACCGTAAAGGCTCTGGGTCAGCACAAGAACATTGTTGCTGTGAAGGAAGCTTCTGGTAACATCGGCTACACGGCAAAGCTGGCTGCACAGTGCGGGGATTTGGTTGACATCTACAGCGGCAACGATGACATGATTGTTCCGATTATGTCCCTGGGCGGTAAGGGCGTTATTTCCGTTCTGTCCAACGTCATGCCGAAGGAAACCCACCAGATGACACAATATTGTCTGGAGAATAACTTTGCTGCTGCTGCAAAGTTGCAGCTGGAATACCTGAACCTGATTAACAAGCTCTTCATCGAAGTCAACCCGATTCCGGTCAAGGATGCTCTGAATCAAATGGGAATGCCGTCTGGCCCGTGCAGAATGCCGCTGTATGAAATGAGCGACGAACACAAGGCTGCTCTGCACGATGCCCTTGCTGCACACGGCTTGGTTTAATCCTGCCGTTCCCATAAAAACAAAGGATGTGAAATCATGACAAAAATTGTTTTATGCGGTGCAAACGGAAAAATGGGGCACACCCTCGCTGGCTGCATTGCAAAACGGGAAGACTGCACGGTCATCGCTGGGATTGACAGCTACACCAAACAGTATGACAGCTTTCCAATCGTAGAAACTGCGGAACAGCTGCCGGAACAGCCGGATGTCATCATCGACTTTTCCAACCCGTCTTCTCTGGATATGCTGTTGAATTATGCGTTCACTCATCATGTTGCGTTGGTGCTGGCAACCACTGGTTACAGCGAAGCACAGATTGCACAGATTCACACAGCAGCGGAACAGATTCCGGTCTTTTTCACCTTTAATATGTCCTTGGGCATTAACCTGCTGGTCGAACTGGCAAAGCGGGCAACTGCCATTCTGGGCGACCAGTTTGACATTGAAATCGTGGAAAAGCACCACAATCAGAAAATTGATGCACCGAGCGGCACGGCAATCATGCTGGCAAATGCCATCAATGAAGTGAAAGACAATCGGTATCACTATGTCTATGACCGCCATGCTCGCCGCATGAAGCGGGAAAAGAACGAAATCGGCATGCACGCCATCCGTGGCGGCACGATTGTTGGCGAACACGATGTGATTTTTGCCGGCAACGATGAAGTGATTACCCTTTCCCACAGTGCAGCATCCAAAACCGTCTTTGCAGAAGGTGCTGTCAATGCCGCTGTTTTCCTCAGCGGAAAGCCGGCTGGACTGTACGACATGAAACAACTGATTGAACAGTCTTAACAGCTGAAACAATCTGATTAAAAAAGAAACCGGATTGGTTCGATTTGATACGAACCCATCCGGTTTTCTTTCTGTCCAGAAACTTGTTATTCTGCGTTTTTCAACGCTTCGCCAAGCGGAACTTTCTTTACTTTTCGATTTTGCAGGAACGCAATAATTGCATATCCGCAAATCCCCAATATCACCATCTTTACAAAAACATAAAACGGAACATAATATTCCAGCCAGCCCGGATAGGATGCAAAGACCTGAATGCAAACATATTTCATGATAAAATGACAAATCGGAATCGTCAAAATCATGGAAGCGATTACAACAATCGAAGTTGGCAGGACGTAAAGCCCATTGATTTCCGAATTGCGATAGCCCAAAATCTTTGTCATGGAAATGGACTGTGCATTCTTTTCAATGATAATTTTCGACAGCAAGTAGACAATCAGCATGAACATAATAATGCCAAAGACATAGAAGATTGCCATCATGTTGCCCATGGAAACTTTCAGCTGACGAGAAGTCTTTGTCATATCGTCTACGGTAATGACGGTTGCAATGTATAGATCATCAATATCTGTAATTTCTGTATTGCTGAAATAACCATTGAAGGAATCGGCGTCCAAATCAAAAGTCTTGTTGAACTGTTCCTGCGGCATAAACATGGCAATTGCTGCCGGATAATCATAAACCCCATCTACATGGAACGTGTATTCCTTGTCCCCATAGGATTCCTTGACGGTGATGGTATCGCCTTCTTCAACATTCAACTTGTTGGCGTACGCAGTGGAAATGATAACGCCATCATCTTTCGTTTTCCAATCCAAATCTAAGTATGCACTGTCTGACTGAATGCCGTAAACGGAAACTTCTTCGCTCTTCTTGCCGTTCTCTTCCAGCGTTTTCAGAGAAGTTGCACTATACTTTTCTGCTTCTTCATTTTCAGTTTCCTGCGGTGCTTTCAAGAGATACTGATAATCTGCAATCATATTGCTGGTAATCTGCTCCTGAAAATGGTCTAACATCGGTTCAAACATAAAGCCAAACATCAAAATAAAGTTTGCGAACAAAATTCCAATTACAATCGTGATATAGTTCGGCAGGTTCTGGAAAATGACACGAATCCGGAACCGCTTCAAAATACCAATCTTGCTGTTCAGGCGGAATGCTTTTTTCTTCTGATGCCGTTTCAAGTCCCGACGAATGAATTTCAACGGGGACAGGCTCAGCTTGTTCATCAGAACAAACAGGTTCATCAGGAACATCAAAATCAGCGGAATAACGGTCGTCTTTACAAACGCATCTGCACTCCAGATAGTCACATAGGTTGGTAAGCTGTAACTGCCGTAGTACATGGAGGCTGCAAAGTCTTTCAATGCGGTATATCCTAAGATGTTTCCAATCAATGCCGCTACCAGCATCACCAAAAGCGGCATCGTCAAATAGTGCCGAATCAGTTCCCCTTTGGTGTAGCCGGATGCTCGCAGCGTTCCGATGACATTCGCTTCTTTGGAAATCGTGTTGCTGGTTGTAATCGCAAAGACAAACGCAATAATCAACACTACAATATACAAGAATACCGTAATGCCTGCATTGTCGCCCTTGATGTCATCACCCGTGAACTGAATCGCCTGATTCGTATACTGTGGAATGTAATTGGTGACGGCATTCATGGAAGCGGCTGCATCTGCACTTAACGCCTCTAGGAAATCATCGGACTGTTCTTTTGCAGCATTGTCATCTTTCGGCGGATTGTCATAAATCCACGAATAACGATAATGTAAGTGTGCTGTGCCAAATGCATCGAAAGCATCATCGGTTACAATCGCAACACCAAACTTTACCGCATCAAACATCATATCCGATGCACTGGAAAAAAGTGCACTGTAATCCGACAAGGCAACCAGTCCGCTGATGGTAAACGCTTTGTCTTTCAACGTCAACGTATCGCCAATTTGCAAATCGTTGTTATCTGCATACATGCGGTCAATTGCAATTTCAGAATCTGTGTCAGGAAGTGCCCCGTCCATCAAGCAAATCTTGTCCACATCTTTCCGGTTCTTGAAAATCCGGAGCGTACTGTCTACTTCCTTGGTGTCATATTCCAAATAATAATTCTGATAGATGGAAACGTCTTCATCGTCCTCGATGGTTTTTAGCAGGTCATCGCTGCCTTCTGCATAGAGTTCAAAGTTTCCATCTTCAATGTTGTATTTGTCGAAGCTCTCATCGTATGCCTTTGACATACTCGAAGCCGCCACAATAAACCCCGATACAATGGAAATCATCCCTGCAAGGAAGATGAATAAAACAATGTATTTTCCAATCTCGCTTTTTAATTCTCGTGGCAACCGTTTGTTCAGAGGATTTCTCATCAAAATACCTCCTTACCATTCCAGTTCCGCAGCCGGAATCTTTGTTTGATTGACCGTATTGGTACGAATCATCCCATCTCGCAGCTGTACCACACGGTCTGCCATGTTTTTAATCGCATCGTTATGGGTAACCATGATAACGGTATTGCCGTATTTTTTGTTGACGGTTTCAATCAAAGATAAGATTTCTTTGGAGGTGTGATAGTCCAGTGCACCGGTCGGCTCATCGCAAAGCAGAATATCTGGATTTTTGACAATGGCTCTGCCGATGGCGGTTCGCTGCTGCTGCCCACCAGAAAGCTGATTCGGCAGCTTGTGGCGGTGTTCATAAAGCCCCAGCGTTTTCAACAGGTCATCGACATCCAACGGATGGTCACTCAAATATGCCCCGACTTCTACATTTTCTTTGATATTCAAGTTTGGAATCAGGTTATACATCTGGAAAATATATCCAAGATGTTTCCGCCGATACAGCGTCAACGTCTTTTCATTCATATCGGCTGTCTTTTCCCCGTCAATGGAAATATAACCACTGTCGGCGTTGTCAATGCCGCCGATGATGTTTAACAGGGTGGATTTTCCGCTGCCAGATGGGCCTAATAGCACACAGATTTCCCCTTTTTCAATGGAAATATCAATGCCCTTTAAGACCTCCACACGGCTTTCTCCCTCACCAAAGTGCTTTTTGATGCTGCTGATTTCAAGAAACATGCTCATCCTTCTTTCTGATTGTCGTAGTACGTTGCTTTTTAGTTAGGATAAACTAACTATGATTCATCATAGCACTTTTTGAAAAAATTGTCAAGCAAAAAAATCCATTTCCAGATAGTTCGTAAATTGTAACAGCTTTCCGAATATTTCATGATACTTTTTATGCAAATTATCGTTCTATTTGTTCTGGCGATTGTATCAATAAGACCGGAATTCCCACCTGTTTGGCTGCTTGTATCTTCTCCGGCACGCCGCCTCTTGCTCCGCTGTCCTTGGAAATCAAAACAGAAATCTGATGCTCCTGCAAGTAGGCAACCGTTTCTGCTATAGAATAGGGCGGCATTGCAAACCAGAACGTTGCCGGAACGGCTGCGGCTGCCTGTCGGGAGGCGGCTGTGTCTAACACCCGTGCAAATGCCCGATGGGAGAAATCCGTCACCGCTGCCGCATAAAATGGCAATGTTTGCACCCCCACCGTAAAGAACAAATTTCCTGTACACGAACAAAGCCAATCTGCAGCAGCTTCTTTGCTGGAAACAATGTGCAGCTTCTCATAATCATAGTGCAAGGTTGGGCGGGAAATGCGAGTATAGGGAATCTGCTTTGCCTGACACACTGCCTTTACCGTTTCCGTCACCACAACTGCAAACGGATGGGAGGCATCTACCACTTCATCAAATCCGGTGAGTGCCTCCGCAAAGCCAGCAGCATCCAACCGCCCAACGTGTACGGTGCAGTTCGTTCCGGCTAAAATTTCTTTCCCGTAAGGCGTTGCCACAAATGCCGTCACAGAATCTGTTTCCGGCAGGGAGCGAATCCAATCCGTTGCATCACTTGTTCCGGCAATTACGGCAATCTTTCGCTGCTTCATACGTTATACCCTCTTGGTGTAATCATCTTTCCGTTTTTTAGATAAGTCTGTGAATTTCCAATCAAGACCACACAAAACATATCGACTGGTTCTTCTTTCAGCTTGGAAAGCGTTGTGAACCATGCGGTCTGGTCGGGTCTTCCAGCGTTGCGGACAATGCCAACGGGGGTATCAGGAGCACGATAAGCAGCAATGCGGTCAGCTGCATCCGCTAAATAGGTTGTCCGTTTTTTGGACTTCGGGTTGTACAGACAGATGACAAAATCTGCTTCCGCTGCACAGGTGATTCGCTTTTGAATCAGAGAAAGCGGTGTCATTAAGTCGCTCAAACTAATCACAGCAAAGTCATGCATCAGCGGAGCACCTAAAATCGCAGCGGCTGCACTGGCAGCAGTTACTCCCGGTACTGCAATCACTTCTACATCTGCCTGCTCCGCTGCAATCACTTCCAGTAAAATGCCTGTCATGCCGTAAATGCCACTGTCCCCACTGGAAACCAGTGCAACGGTTTTCCCCTCCAATGCAATCGAAACCGCCAGCTTGCAGCGGTCAATCTCCTGCCGCATTGGTGTAGAACGAAACTGCTTATCTGGGAACTGCTCCTGTAATAGTTGAATATAAGTCGTATAGCCCACGATCACATCGACGGTTTCCAGTACCGAAACGGCTTGTGTGGTCATATGCAAAACATCGCCGGGGCCGAACCCGACTGCATAAATGGTTGGCTGCATGAAAATTTCCTCCTTATAAAACAATGGGCTGCAATTCGCAGCGGCTGGCTGCCAGAGTGACACCCGAATACTTTACTTTTCTGGTCAAAATCGTACCCTTTCCAGCGGCTAAATAACTGCATGCCTCGGAAACAGACGGCAGCCCTGTCACCTGCTGCACAAAGGCAGAGGCTTCAAACAAGTTCCCACAAGCTCGAATATCTGCATCCGGTACAATTTGCAGCGGAATGTGATATGTTTCACAAAGCTGTAAAATAGCTGGTTCTGCCTGTTTTCTGGAGATGGTCGCCATCGCTTTTATCGAATCGCAGGCATATTGATATGTTTCCAAAAAAGATAAAAAGCACGTTTCCAAATGCACAAATGGAATCGATTTCTTACAGCCCACACCAATTACCAAATCTTTTGGACGTAAATACAATGTTGGCAGCGTTTCCAACCGTGTCTGGGTGCGGTCAGAAATGACCACCTTTCCGGCAGAGTTTGCCTGCTCGGAAAAAGAAATCTGTGGGTATTGTTCTGTTCCGGTAACTGGCAAATCAGATTGCAGCCAGATGGACTTCCCGTTCAGCAATGCACCGCTGATTTGTTTCAGAACGGAGATGTTTTCGATTGCAAGATGATTGTTCTTTGCCACTTCATCAAAGGCAAGCTGCCCTTGTAAGTCGGTTGCAGTGGTAATCACAGGTTCTGCGTGCAGAAACGCTGCTATTTTTCGTGTCCAGTCATTCGCTCCGCCCAGATGCCCCGAAAGCAAACTAATCACATACCGCTGGTCTTGACTCACCACCAAAACCGCTGGGTCAGTGCATTTCGTCCGCAAGAGCGGTGCAAGTTTTCGGACGACAATTCCAGTCGCCAAAACAAAGACCAGCAAGTCTGCTGCCTGAAAATCCTGTGCAAGGATTGCATCAGTAAATTCTTCTTTTCCCCGCAAAACACCGCCGAATTGTTGCTGCAACGATTCTGAAATTTGTTTTCCAGCTGCGGTCAAATAGTAATAATAGTTCATGATTCCACACCTTTCCGGTATTCGTGCGTAAAGGTCTTATCATAAAGCTTCGAGAGAGCGTAAGTGTCCCCCAAAAATTCCCCAACCAATACCAATGCAGTCTTCTGAATGCCAGCAGCTTGCACCTGCTCTGCAATCGTTTCCAGCGTTCCGGTTACAAGCTTCTGGTCTGGCCAGCTTGCTTTATAGACTACCGCAACCGGCGTTTGCAAAGGATAGGAGGTAGACAACCGCTGCACCAACTCCGCAATCTGTCCAACGGATAGGAAAATCACCATCGTTGCCTGATGAGCTGCCAGCGATTCGATTTGTTCTCGTTCTGGAACGGGTGTTCTGCCTGCCATACGAGTCAAAATCACCGTCTGGGAAACGTCCGGCAGCGTGTATTCTTTCTGCAAAGCCGCTGCAGCTGCCAGAAATGAACTTACCCCCGGCACAACTTCATGGGCAATTCCCATTCGGTCTAATGCATCCAGCTGTTCCCGAATCGCACCATAAATCGACGCATCGCCTGTGTGTACCCGAACGGTTGTTTTTCCGGCTTGTTCCGCCTGCTTCATAACTGCAAGCACTTCTTCTAATGTCATGCCGGCACTGTCATAGACCACGCTTTCCGGCTTTCGGTCTGCCAGTACTTCCGGATTCACCAACGAACCTGCATAAATCAAAACATCTGCATGGTCAATCAGCCGCTTTCCTTTGATGGTCAATAATTCTGGGTCACCTGCTCCAGCTCCTACAAAATAAACCATTGTTTCTGTTTCCTTTCTCTATTTGCTCTGCGGTTGGCGGATGATGAGGGTAGTAAAATAAGATGTCGGCTCTGCGGTTGGCGTTCCAATCCATTCCCCTTCCATGCCGATATTTTGCAGCATCGTGGTATGTTCCAGCAACTGCCGTTCCTGCAACAGGGGAACAAGCCACGGCAACGCTTTTCCGGCTTTCATCAGCACCAATGTGTCGAACTGCTCCAATGCCTGTTGAATGGTTTCCGGTGCTGCTCCGCTCGGCAAAACCAGTAAGGATTCCTGCCGTTCACACAAGCTGCACTTTGCCTTTGCTGCTCCGGCAGAAAAAGCAGAGATGCCAGCAACCACTTCCGTTGCATAGCCATCTTCTTCTAGCACCTGCTGCACATAAGCAGCCGTGCTATAAATCGAAACATCGCCCAGTGTTACCATTGCCACCCGTTTCCCAGCTTGCAGGCAATCCCGTACAGGCTGCAACAATTCTCCCCGTAACCGCTCCCGATAGTCTAAATGCTTTTGCATGGGAAACAGCAGCGGAATGATTTCTTTTCCGGAAAATGAAACCACTTGTTCTGCAATGCGTGCCGCTGCAGACGGTTCGCCTGCTCTTGTAATGGGGGTTACCAGTACCTCTGCCGTTTCTAACACTTGCTTTGCCCGCAGTGTCAAGTCCAGCGGTTCTGTTCCAACCCCGACCGCATAAAAAATTCCCGTTTTCATGATGATTTCCCTCCTGTACAAGCAAATAACAGCACGGGATGATAGGGCTGCAAGACGTGATACCGCCCTACTTTGCGACTCTGTCCGCTGAAAACCGGAATGATTTCCAGCTGCGGTGCATCCTGTAGCAATTGTGTAACTTCCGCCTGTGTTTCCAAAGTCACGGCACTGACAACCAGTCGCACGGTTTTTGGCAGCTGTTGAATCTGCCGCAAAATCTCCGGAAATGCTCCGCTGCTGCCACCAATAAAAATACAATCCGGAACGGGCAGTTCCGAGAGAACGGTTTCAGCTCGTCCTGCAAGGACTGTTACATTTTCCGCATGCAGATAGGCACAGTTCTGTCGCAAGATGTCCAGTGCTTGTTCCTGATATTCTACCGCATAAACCTGCCCGTAAGGGCAGCACTTTGCACAGGTGATGGAAACGCTGCCCGTTCCAGCCCCCAAATCCCATACAATCGAATCTGGCTGCAATCGCAGTTTACTGATAATCACCGCCCGTACTTCCTCTTTTGTCATCGGTGCACCGTTTCGCAAAAAAGCATCATCCGGCAAAAATACCGCTGCTCCAATCGGTTTCGGGTTCGGATTTCGGACAGCCGTCACACAGAGTGCTGGATTTTCTGCGGAACAGAATTGCTCTGGTGCTCCGCTCCAGGTTTGTTCGGTTTCATAGGTCAAGTCTGCACCAATATACATCGTGGTATCGGAAAGCTGATACTGACAGAGTGCCTGTGCAATCTGCCGAACACCATCTTTTGCAGAGCAGAAAAAGAACGTCAATGCATGCTGAGCAACCGCACACGCAATCGAACCGGCTGTATAGGGCTTCCCGTGCAGGCTGCTGATGAAGGCATCTTCCATTGTCAACCCAAACTTTACCCCGAGTAATTGCAGCGAACCAACCCCCGGAATTACAGTGATTTCCCAATCTGGATACCGATTCCGAACCGTTCGATAAAAGCTATAAAGTAAAGGGTCGCCGGAAACCAAAATTGCAACCGAATCGGTTTGTAGCAGGGTCGGCAGCTGCTCCAATAAGGCTGACAATTGTTTCATGGGAATCTGTTTCTTTCCGGCTGCTAACTTGAGAAACCGCTCCGAGGCAATCACACAATCCGCCTGCTCTAACACCTGCTTGGCAAGGGGCAGCAAATAGTCCGGCTGCCCACTTCCGCCACCAACCAACCATAATTTATGCATCCTGACACCACGCCTTTCCAACTTTTGATACTTGTTCTGTTTCTGCCAGCACTGTTCCAGTGCGGTCTAATAGAATCAGTCCGATTTGCATCGTTCCATGCGTTCGCTTCTGGCAATTCTCTAACGCTGCCTCTGCAATGCTCTGCCAAACAACATCGGAAAATGGCATCTTTGCAAGCAGTTCCTGCATTTCTGTGGTGGTGTTGCAAGCATACAGCTGTTGAATTTGTGCCGTGGTCGCCCCAGCAAGTGCAGCATGCGTGCAGAGAATTTCCCGTTGTCCGCCTGCGGTGTGGCTATGCAGATAGAAAATATTCGCTGCTGGTTTCATCAGCTTTCCGGCAACGCCTGCCAGCAATAGCGTCTGTATCCCAAATTCTTCGGCACAGTCCAGCAGATACCCCAAATAATTGCTGCACAATACAATTTTTCCGGCATGTTCATAGCGTTTTTTCAAGTAGGTTTCCCCAGCATAGCCCGTCACCAACGCACACGCTGTTCCATATTCTGCCCGACACATGGACAGCTCCAACCGCAGCGACTCTCGTACCGCCTCTTCACTCATCGGACGCACGACACCCGTTGTTCCTAAGATGGAAATTCCTCCAACAATGCCCAATCGCCCATTAAATGTACGTTCTGCAATCTGTTCTCCATTCGGAACGGAAACGGTTACGATGGCACTGCGTGTTCCAATCACCGACCGCACTGCCTCAGTAATCATCGTTCGGGGCACGGGATTGATGGCAGGTTCTCCGACAGGAACACGCAAGCCCTTTTTCGTGACGATTCCAACCCCTTCGCCAGCTTGAAACGTCACTGCTCCGTCTGTTGTTCCGATTTCTACCTTGGCACAGACCAAACAGCCGTTGGTCTGGTCGGGGTCATCACCAGCATCTTTCCGAATGCCGCAAATCGGGGCTTCCTGCGGCTCAACTGCAAGGGAAAGCGGCTTGCCCGATGGCAGTGTGTATGCAATTCGCTCCGGACAAGTTCCAGTCGTCTGCCAAAGCACCGATGCCAGAGCTGCAGCTGCTGCACAAACACCCGTTGTATATCCCTCTCGCAATGGTTTCATGCCTGCTGCTCCTATTCTTCCAAAATCTGATAAATCTTTTTCGTGTCCAGATGTTCCCGAATTGCATCTGCCAGCTGATTGTATTGCCGTTCTTTCTCCTGTTGAAAATCCCGTACAGGGGACAATTCTTCTGTTCGTCCAGTCTGTTTCCGGAGCAGTTGCAGCAGGGCTGCTGTAGTTTCAGCTGTATCAAAAAATCCATGCAAGTACGTTCCATAAACCGTTCCGGCTTCGTTGCAGTAACCGTTTAATGTGCCGTCTGCCCGTCTGGTAAATGGTATCGCATGGCTGCCGGCAGTTGACCGCCCCATATGAATTTCATAGCCCGTAATCGCACTTCCTGCCAGCGGTGCAAATACACCGGATGGCTCTGCAATCGTCCCTTGTACTTGCTGCTGATGTTTCTGTGGTTGGAAAATGGTTTCCATGTCCAACAATCCAAGCCCTCGCAGACTGCCGCCGCCTTCGGTTTGGTCGGGGTCAGAAACCTGCTTGCCCAGCATCTGAAAGCCACCGCAGATTCCAAACAGCAAGCAGCCTTTTTCATGCAGTTTCAAAATGGCTGCCTCTAAGCCGCTCTCTCGCAGCCACCGCAAATCGGAAAGCGTGTTTTTCGTTCCCGGCAGAATCAACAAATCCGGTGTGCCCAACTCTGCCCGACGTGTAACATAGCGGACAGAAACGCCCTCGATGCCGGATAATGCTGCAAAATCGGTAAAGTTTGCAATGCGGGGCAACCGAATCACGGCAATATCCAGTCCTGTTCCATCCGTTGTTTGCACGGATAGCTGCTCCGCAAGGCTATCTTCTTCCTCCAAATGCAAGGGCAGATATGGCAGCACACCCAGCACGGGAACACCTGTCAATTCTTCCAACATCGTCAAGCCACTCTCTAAAATGCTGATGTCCCCACGGAATTTATTGATGATGATGCCCTGAATCCGGCGGCGTTCCTCCGGTCGCAGCAGGGCAATCGTTCCATAGAGCGAGGCAAATACACCGCCTCGGTCGATGTCGCCCACGACAATCACGGGCGAATCCGAAATGGCAGCCATGCCCATATTGACAATATCCACATCTCTTAAATTGATTTCTGCCGGACTGCCAGCCCCTTCTAATACAATGATGTCATATTCTTCTGCCAGCGATTCATAGGCGGTGCGAATCTCCGGAATCAGTTCCTGTTTTCGCTGGTAATATTCTTTCGCCCGTAAGTTGTCATAAACTTTCCCGTTCACAATCACCTGCGAACCAGCCTCGCTGGTTGGCTTTAAAAGAATCGGATTCATGCGAATATCCGGTGCAATGCCAGCTGCTTCCGCCTGCATGACCTGTGCCCGTCCCATCTCCAGACCGTCTTTGGTGATATAGGAATTGAGTGCCATGTTTTGCGATTTAAACGGGGCAACCCGATAGCCATCTTGATGAAACATCCGACACAGCCCAGCAGTAACAACGCTTTTTCCGGCTGATGACATCGTTCCAACTACCATAATGGACTTTGCACGCATAGAAAATACCTCCTTTCTGGTTATAAACAAGCTTGTAATGCCTGTAACAAAATCTGATTTTCTGCATGGCTGCGAATCGCTGTACGGTAGTACGTCGCATCCAACCCCACATAATTCTCACAGTGCCGAATAAGAATGTGCCGATGCAGCAACCGTTCCTGCAAGTCCGTACAAGCTGCACGGAAAAAGACAAAATTCGCTGCTGGTTTCCAGACTTGCAGCGTTGGAATTGCTTGCAAAGCATGATAAAAAGCAGGCTGTTCCTGCTTTAAAAAGGTCTGAAATTGCTGCTGGTAAGCAGCATCCTGCAAGGCAGCGATTCCGGCAGCAGCTGCCAGCGTATTCACCGACCAAGGCTGTCCAGTCTGACGAACTTTTTTAATCAAGGCAACATCCGCACAGACCCCATACCCCAGCCGCAAGCCCGGAATGGCAAAGCGTTTCGTCAGCGATTTCAAGAAAAAAACATTCGGATATGCTGTACAGCTTGCAAGCAAAGAGGCTTGCTGTGCCTCGCTGGTCATGTCGCAAAAACATTCATCCAATATCACCCGAATGCCGTTCTTCAAACAACAATCCAGAATCGGAATCAGTTGGCTTTTTTTCAGCAGCGTTCCAGTCGGATTGTTGGGGTTGCAGAGCATCAGGCAATCATATTGCCCAGTTTGCAACTCTGGCAAAATCGCATCAGTTATCGTCAGATTCGGCGACATCTGCCAGTGTATCACAGAACAGCCAATTTCCTGCAAGGCGGTTTCATATTCTAAAAAAGATGGAACAGGCAACAAGGCTCGTTTCGGATGCAGACACTGCAACGCCCGAAAAAGCACATCTGCTCCACCATTTCCGCAGACAATTTGCTCCGGCTGCAATGCATGATGGGTTGCAATCGCCTGCGTCAAGGCGGTCTGCTGTGGATCTGGATAGTGCACCAAGGTGGGAATGGCGGCAGAAATCGCCTGCTTGACCGACTCCGGCACACCAAACGGGTTGATATTGGCGGAAAAATCCAGTAAATCCGGTGCATTTGTTTGTTCGGTATAGATGTTTCCACCATGCTGCATGGATGTCATAACTTCCCTCCTATCACAGACTGAGCCACAAGAGCAAACCGCCCACCAATCCGGCAAACAGCAGGCTGCTCCCGAACAGCAGTTTGTTGGCAGTCAAAATATCGGTTGGCTGTGCGTGACGGGTCACATCGCCAATCGTTGGCTTTTCTACTGCTTTTCCAAAGTAAATATGTGTTCCGCCCAGCTGAATCCCCATCGCTCCGGCGGCAACCGATTCTGTCTGTGCGGAGTTTGGGGAAAGATGCTTCCGCCGATCTCGCAAGTAAATCTGCAATGCCTGCTTTCCGTCCAACCGTAGCAAAACAGCGGTTGCCATCATCAGCCATGCAGAAATGCGAGCCGGCAGCCAGTTCCAAAAATCATCCAGCTTTGCAGCGGCTTTTCCAAAGTATTCATAGGTTTCATTGCGGTATCCGACCATGGAATCCAGCGTATTGACGGCTTTATAAAAAAATCCCAGCGGAACACCGCCCAAAAATAAATAGAATAACGGTGCAATTTCTCCATCAGATGTGTTCTCTGCAACCGTTTCCACACACGCTTTTGTCACCTCTTCTGCGGAGAGCGTCTGCGTTTCCCGTCCCACCAGCCACGAAAGCTGCTTTCGGGCAAGCGGTAAATCCTCCGCCTGTAATGCACGATAAACTTTCTTGCTCTCTGTTGCCAGACAACGAGCCGCTAAAATCTGATAGCACCAAAATGTATGCACGGCAAACCACAACCAGAAAGAAACCCGATAGCAAAGCCACAGCACCAGCAGTGAAATTCCAGCACTGAGCAACGGGATTCCAACTGCTAGAATCACGCCGGCAGCCGTCAAGCCGCTGGGTGTTTCCGGAAACCATTTCCGCAGTTGTTTTTCTGCTGCGGAAATGCCCTTTCCCATCCAGACCACCGGATGCGGCAGCCAATACGGGTCGCCAAAACAAAAATCCAGCAGGACACCCAATAGAATGCTGCTGACAACACCAACCCCCATCATGATTGTACTCCTGTCCGCAGCTGCATGGAAAGTCCGCAGAAAATCCGTTCAACGGTTTCTGCTTGTGCGGCAAGCTGTGTGTTCATCCGTCCGACTGCCTCTCTCCACTGTCGGTCTTCTGCGGAAATCGGCACTAATCCGCAGCCAACCTCTTGCGTAATCAAAATGCAATCCTGCCAGTTCGGAACGGTTTCTTGCAGCAAGGTCAACGGGGCTTTATTCTGTTGCAGTGCCTGCGAAACAAGTGCTTCCAGATGATAAAGAATCGTCTGCCCGTTCCATTCAGAAAGCGGCTGCGTGGCACAGTCAAACACATCCGCCCTGTTTTTGTGATAGGTCTTTAAGGCGTAGGATAACCGCCCCTGTGCATACCCACCGAAAATCAAATGCATGAAATTCCTCCTAACAATGCCACGCTGCCCAACCAAGCGGTTTCACATAATACTAGAAAATATCCTGCCAAATCGCCCGTTACGCCGCCAAACTGTTTCTTCTGCATGCGGGCATAATACCAAAAAATCAGCCCTGCCACGGCACAAGCAGCCACGCCCAGAAGCCGATAGCAACCTATGCACCCCACAGCGGAAAGCAGACTGATGACAATCAAGGCTGTTCCAACTCGTTTTCCGGCATGTTCTCCGAACGTCTTAACCAGCGAACTGGTCGGTGTACACGGAAACCGTGTAACAGAGATACCACTCAAACAACGGGACAGCCAAAATCCACCTGTCAGCAGCCCAATAATCAAGCGATTCTGTTCGGTATAAATCTGAGCATAGGCGGCAACCTGCACCAACAATACCAAAATAACAGCAAATACCGCAAATGGGCCACAGTTCGGGTCTTTTAAAATCCGCAGCTTTTCTTCCATTGGTCGGCGAGAATACAAGGCATCTGCGGTATCACAGAAGCCGTCCAAATGAATGCCGCCTGTGATCCAGACATTCACCAACACTGCAAGCACGGCAAATAAATAGGCAGAACGGTGTAGCAGCTGGCAGACTGTCCAGACGAGCCAAAGTCCACCGCCACAGAGCAGCCCGACAATTGGGAAAAATAACATTGCAAGCCGTAAGTTTTTTGCGTTCCAGTTCAGGCACTTTACAGGCAAAGTGCTGTACATAGATAGGGCAATCAACAGCGACTCAAAGCATGATTTCATGAAAAAGTGACGCTCCTTTCCAGCAGATGGGAATCCCACTGCATACTTCTATTACAACATCCGACCGACTTGCCAACACTTGATTGATGTTACCCAAGTTTTGCAGATATTGCTGCATGGCAATATCATTCGGCACACGGTCGGTAAATACTTCATTGGTGACAATTACAACAGTATCCAGCTTTTTCTGTAAGGCTGCCATGCCATCTAGAATCGCTGTTACAGGGTCTTTCTGCGAACCGCCAAACTGTTCATTGGAGAGCAAATTGCTGACGCATTCCAGCAATCCGCATCCGCCCTGCGGGAAAGCAGAAATCGTTTCCAACAGGTTTGTGGGAACTTCAACGGTTTGAAAGTCCTTTCCTGCTCGCTGCTGGCGATGCCGTTCAATTCTTCGGGCACATTCTGCATCCCATACCTGCATCGTGGCAAAATAATATCGTGGATGAAAGGACTGGGCAACGGCAAGCTGTTCGGCAAGACTGGACTTTCCGCTATTCGCTCCGCCGGAAATTAAAATCTGCATCCGGTGTTCCTCCTCTTCTGATACCTGTGGCACTGCTCCGCAAATCGCTGTGCAGCTTCTGGACAGGATGGAAAATACCAGTGCGGAAATCCGGCTAAAATCGAGCCTTGCTGCTGCACTTCCAGCCATGTCCGACCATTTGGACGCTGCACAGAAAAAGCCGTGCCGTTTTCAGTACTATCTGCATAGTGGAAACTGTGTGCCCGTATCACAGCCCCCTTTTCTGCACAGAGCGTATCTTGCTGAGCCGTCATTGTGACATAACCGAATCGGCAGAGGCGGTTGCCCATCGTTGCCGTTCCGGACAATAGTCCTGCCATCGGAAATATCTTGCCCTGTGCATCCTGTATGGACTGCTGCAAGTATAAAAATCCACCACATTCGGCAAAAATGGGAAGCTGTTTCTGAGCAGCTGTTCGCAGGCTCTCTAAAAATGCATGATTTCCCGACAGCTGCGGTAAATATAATTCCGGATATCCGCCGCCCAAATAAAGCCCGTCTAACTGCTCCGGCAGAGCGGAATCCGTCAGCGGTGAAAAAAATACCAACTCTGCACCGTTTCGCTGCAACAGTTCTAAATTTTCCGCATAGTAAAAGCAAAATGCGGCATCTTTTGCAACGCCTAACCGGAAAGAATGCGGTGGCATAGACGGCAGTTCCGGCAACGGCAACGGCGGTGCAGTTTCTGCTAACGCTTGCAGCCGTTCCAGTGCAATGGTTTTTCGGGCAGTTTCTCCCAGTAAATCAATCTTTTCTTGTAATGTGTCCACTTCTTCCGCTGTGTATAAACCCAAATGTCGGCTAGGTAATTGCACTTCCGGCAACTCCGGCAAATAGCCATATACGGGCAATCCAGTTTCCCGTTCGATAATTTCTTGATAATAGGTTGCCATGCCGCTGCGAACTCGATTCAACAAAAATCCAGCAATGCGATTGTGCGGTTCTAGCTGCAAAAAGCCCTTGCAGATTGCAGCAACAGAACGCCCCATTTTCTGCGGGTTTACAACCAATACCGCTGGTGTTTCCAGCCACTGCGAAACGGTGTAGGCACTGGCTTCGGAAGTCTGTCCGATGCCGTCATAAAAGCCCATTGCTCCCTCTATCAAGGCAAGGTCTGCCTGCTGGGCAGTGGCAGCAACCAGCTTTCGCATGGCATCTGATTGCAGAAAAAACGGGTCGGTATGATAAGCAGGGCGATGCGTAACCGCTTCATGAAACATCGGGTCAATATAATCTGGGCCGCTTTTATAACTCTGCACAACAACACCACTTTTCTGAAAAGCAGACAGCAACGCCAACATCATCGTTGTTTTTCCGCTATCGCTGCCCGTCGCACTGAGCAGCAGCCGTGGAATATGATTCTGCATCTGTTCCCTCCTTGCAATCTGTGGGAAATGCATTAATGGAACGCAGCTTTCCCACAGGATTTTGATTCATTGACATTCATTTATTATAGCATATGGTGCAAGAAATCGTCAAGTTGTGTGATGGGATTGTTGCAGCAGATTGATTCAGAACGAATAGAAAAAACAGGAGAACGAAAAAGGTTCTCCTGTTATGTATGAATTTGTATTTTTCCAGAATGGTTCTTTATTCAACTGGCTCTAAAATCCAGCGTTGCAAATCGTCCCCGATGTCGTTTCGGATGACGACATTTCCGGCATCGTAAAAACCAGTCTTTCCTTGTGTTCCTGTATCTGTATTCCAAACGGACAAGCATGCACTGCGGTTCGTACTGCAAGAAAACAGCATCGTTCCGTCCGCCTGCGGAACGAGAACAAATGTCTGTGCAGGAGCATCCACTGGACGATAAATTTCTGCATTGCAGCCGCTGACAACGCTGCCGCCCAGCTTTACAATGTCCACCACTCGATTGGTTTCACCAGAAGAACACATCGTATACAACCGATAAGCGTTCCGGTCTGTATCATAGGAAATCCGAAATTCCTGTGCCGCTGTGCCATCGGCTGCATCTTGAATCAAGTTGCGTTCGTCTGCATCAATACCATCTGCAACGGTCATATAGAGTCCGCTTCCCGCATTTCGCAGCCGGTAAATACCATTATCAAGAACCCCTTCGGCTTCTGTTTTGGAATCGGTTGTTGCATGAATGATGACTGCTTGCTTGCCCATCTGATTGTATCGCTGTGCAACCAAGTCCAAATCATAGGTTACATTTCCACGCAGAGGGTCTGCAACAGATACCGTTCCGGCGTTTTTATCGTATCCTGTTAGAACCAAGCAATGTTCATGGCTCACCCAAGTTGCCGTATCGCCTTCCGGTGTTGTCCAGCTGCCACCTGTTTCCGGTGCTCGCATTCCCATTGTACCCCAGAAAACAACCGGTCTACCGGCTGCAATGTATGGGAACAGGTCTTCAAAGCTTGTCCCTGAGAGATTTTCTGCATAGGAGGCATTTTTCTGTGCGGTAAAGTAAGCGTTCGCCGTGGCAACGATTGCCGGAGCATAGCAGCCATACCCGTAGGAAGTCATCGGGTCACCTGGGAAAACATACTGGAAATCTGCTCCATAATAGATATTATTCAAGGTATAGAATAACATCTTCGGCAGATACGTTTTTGCAATATCGGTTTTTTCCGCAGAAAATCCGTCATATTGCAGGGCAATCGTCAATGCCGTTGCTTCGCAGCCGGTCGGCAACGATGGAGCATCATTCTGCAAGATACAGTTCACAGACAGTTGCTTTGCTTGCGGTAATGTCGTTGTGGTAGTTGTAGCCGTCGTTGCTTTGGTCGTTGTCGTGGTGGTTGTTTCTGTCGTTGTCGTGGTGGTTGTTTCTGTCGTCGTCGTGGTAGTTGTGGTTGTAGTCGTTTGTTCAGAAGTGGTGGTGGTCGTTGTTGGTTGTATGGTTGTAGTAGTTGCTTCTGTTGTTGGTTCGGTGGTCACAGATTCGGTCATTTCTGTGGAAACAGTCGTGGTCGTTGTTTCCACCGGAATGGATTCTGTCGTCGTAGTTGTCGTTGTGGTGGTTTCTGGTTGCTGGTTTTTCTGGTCAATGTAATCCGAAAAAGAAAGCTCTGTTGCACCGGCTGCCCGTTTTGCATAGTATTCCAGAATCAAAACCGCATCGGTAACATCCACTTTTCCATCGTGATTGCAGTCGGAATAGAAAAATTGATTCGGTGTCAGATTCACTTCTATTCCGGCTGCCATCTTTGCATATATCGTCAACACAAAAACAGCATCATCTACCGCAATCATCCCATCCCCCGTTAAGTCGCCCAAGGAAATGTTATCATCATCCGGTTCTTCTAAGATGGTTTCCGTTGCGGTTTCGGTTGTTTCCGCTGGTGTATCTGTACTTGAAACCACGGGGTCATCCGGCGGTTCGGTTGGTTCTGTAGATTCTGTTTCCGATGCAGATGCACCAGTTTCGGCATCTGCTGCACTGCTCAGCGGCAAGCTGTAAAAAAGGCTGCTGCACGCAAGCACACTGCAAATGGTTCGTTTCCAAAATGTTGATTGCATCATCCATTCCCCCTAAGATACGCTGTTATACTTGTAAAATACCCAGTTCTGAACTGGTAAAAATAGCAGAAAATGCCTGCTCACTCTCCGCAGAAATCGCAATGCTTTGCTTCTGCTTCGGTTGGATCATCTTCTTTTGGTCGGTGAGATAGAAACACAATACAGTTTCTCCGGAATACTTCGCAGCAATTTGAATTGCCTGCTGCATCCGGTCAGTATCCGCAGACGATAATTTGATGCAGAATTTTGCATGAAAAAGCTGTTTTTGCAACTCTTCCAGCGTCAAAACACTGCTGCACAATAGAGAAACACCGCTTTCCTGAACGGACAACCGCCCTTTACACCATAAAATCGTATCCGGCTGCAATTTCTGCTGAATCGCACGAAAGACATTCGGAAACGCCACGCATTCCAGCGTTCCGGTTTCATCTTCCATCTGGAAGAAACACATTCGTTCCTGCTTTTTGGTCAGATGCGGTTTCACACTCTGCAAGATGCCCAGAAATGCCACTTCTGCCTGTTCCGGCAAGTCAGAAAGTTCCGTGCTGGCAGGCACGTGCAGCAGACGACAAAGATACTGCACAGGCTGAAACGGATTTCCAGAAAGATACATTCCGGTAACTTCTCGTTCCATCCGCAGCAGTTCTGCCGGAGAAAATTCCTCCAAGGGTTCTGGTGCTGGTCGCTGCCAGCTGCCTGTAGCATCCCCGCCAAATAACTGCATCTGCCCGACCACTTGCGTTGCAGCGGTTTCCTTTGCAGCAGATAGAACTGCATCTGCCTGCGTCAGCATCTGCCGCCGATTCCAGCCCAGTCCATCCAATGCACCGCTTTGAATCAGACTTTCCAGTGCTCGTTTATTCAATTCTATGCCCTGCATTCGCTCGCAAAAATCATACAAGTCGGTAAATGCTCCGTGTGCCTGCCGTTCTCGTTCCAGCTTTTCAATCAGTGCAATGCCAACATTCTTGACGGCATGCAATCCAAACCGAATGCCCTGCTTCGTACAGGTAAAGGCAGCATGGCTTTCGTTGATATGCGGCGGTAAAACTGCAACCCCTGCTTTCTTACAGGCGGAACTATATGCCAGCAGCTTTGGAAAATCTCCAATGACGCTAGTCATCAATGCTGCCATATATGCTGAAAAATAATGACACTTGAGATAGGCGGTTTGATATGCCAGATAGGCATAGGCGACCGCATGGGACTTATTAAAGGCATACGCTGCAAATCGACTGATTTCATCAAAGATAGACTCTGCAACCGCTTTCGGCACACCATTTTGAATCGCTCCGCTGCAAACGCCATCCAATCCATATAAGAATGTCTGCCGTTCCTGCTCCATGACTTCCTGTTTTTTCTTGGACATTGCTCGGCGGACAACATCCGCTCTCCCGTAAGAATACCCTGCCAGCGACCGACAGATTTCCATGACTTGTTCCTGATAGACCATACAGCCATAGGTGACTTCCAGAATCGGTTTCAACAATGGGTGAGCGTAAGAGATCGAATCCGGATGTTTCCGGTTTTCCAGATACTGTGGGATGGAATCTCGTGGACCTGGTCGGTAAAGCGAAAGAGCTGCGGTCAAGTCCTCCAGACATTTTGGCTGCATTTGCAGGAGAACATGTCGCATACCCGCACTTTCAAACTGAAAAACGCCCATTGTATCGCCGTTCGCCATCATCTGATAGACGTCTACATCTGTAATCGGAATATGATGAATCGAGAAGTGCGGTTCAGTTTCCTGAATCATCCGGACACAATTCCGAATAATGGTTAAGTTTCGCAGCCCAAGAAAATCGAATTTCAAAAAGCCCAGCGTTTCCAAGTCCCCCATCGGATATTGCGTCACAATGGTGTCCTCATTCTTTTGCAAAGGAACCATTTCCAACAGCGGAATCGCAGAGATAATCACACCGGCTGCGTGCGTGGAGGTATGCCGAGGAACACCTTCTATTTTTTGTGCCAAATCCAGCAGCTTTTTTGCATCGGCATTTGTATGCAAAAGCTGCTGTAACGCTTTCCCGTCTGGTGCTGCCAGCGTTTCCGCAATGGTCTGCCGCGGGTCAATCTTCTTGGCAATCTGGTCACAAAATGCATAGGGCAAATGCAGCACTCGCCCGACATCTCGAATTGCTCCACGAGCCTTGAAAAAGTCAAACGTGATGATTTCCGTTACACGGTCTGCTCCGTACTTTTGAATCACGTATTCTTTCACGGCAGGTCTGCCCTCTACGCAGAAATCAATGTCAAAATCCGGCATACTCACTCGTTCCGGATTCAGAAACCGCTCAAAGAGCAGATGATATGCCATCGGGTCAATTTCTGTAATGCCCATGCAGTATGCACAGAGGCTGCCTGCCCCCGAACCACGTCCAGGGCCAACCGGAATTCCATGCTGTTTGGCATAGCGGACATAATCCCAGACAATCAGAAAATAATCCACATATCCCATCTGTTGAATCACTTGCGTTTCTCGCTGCAAGCGATTTCGCACCGATTCTGGAACAGGCGTTCCATAGCGTTTTTGCATGCCTTTTTCACAGAGTGCCTGAAAAAATGCAATGTTGTCAGAAACACCCTCCATAGAAAAGGCTGGCAAATGCAGTGTTCCTGTTTCCAGTTCCACATGACAGCGGTCTGCAATTCGTTTCGTGTTGGCAATCGCCTCCGGCATCGCTGCAAATAATGTTTGCATCTCCTGCGTGCTTTTCAGGTAAAATTCTTCGGTTTCAAACCGTAAAGCGGTGGGGTCATCCAGTGTTTTTCCCGTCTGAATGCACAGCAACACTTGCTGCATCTCCGCTTCTTCTTTGGTCAGGTAATGGGCATCGTTGGTTGCAACCAACGGGATTCCTGTTTCTCGGGAAAGCTGTTCCAACAAGGGCAAGACGGTTTTCTGTTCCTGCAAGCCGTGATTCTGCACTTCTAAGTAATACCGTTCTGCTCCGAATACTGCCTGATAGTTGAGAGCGGTCTGCTTGGCAGCTGCATAATCGCCCGATAACAGCAGTTGTGGAATCTCCCCTGCCAAACAGCCGGACAGGGCAATCAGCCCCTCGTGATACTGTGTCAGCAGTTCCCAGTCCACCCGTGGCTTCTGATAAAAGCCCTCTAAACATGCCTTGGAAACCAGCTTCACCAAATTCTGATAGCCTGTCTGGTTTTCACACAACAGAACAAGATGATACCGCTTTCGGTCAAGTGCTGTTCCTCGGTCAAACCGTGTTCGGCTGGCAACATAGACTTCACAGCCAATAATCGGATGAATGCCAGCTTTTTTGGCTGCCTGATAAAACGAAATAGCAGCGTATAGATTTCCGTGGTCAGTCAGTGCAACCGCAGTTTGTCCCAGTTCTTTCAGGCGTTCCATCATCTCTGGAATCCGACACGCTCCATCTAGCAAACTGTAGACGCTGTGAACGTGCAGATGTATAAAGGCATCATTTTTCTGTTCCGACATGTTCTCGCAACTCCTTTGCCATCATGGATAATTTCTGAAACCGATGGTTCACACCGGAACGCCCAATGGGAGGGTGCAGCAGTTCGCCCAACTCTTTCAGGCTGAGTTCCGGATTTTCCAGCCGCAATTCTGCCAGCTCCTGCAAGTCCGGCGGGAGCGTGTCCAGTCCTCGCTTCTCTGCAAGAAGCAGAATTTCTTCCGTCTGCCGCATTGCCGCAGAAACCACCTTGTCAATGTTTGCGGCATCGCAATTTCGCACCCGATTCGCCTTGTTCCGCATATCTTTCTTAATCTTGATATTCATCAAGTCCAGCGTGCATTGCTGAGCCCCCATAAACGTCAACATATCTTCAATCTGTTCGCTATCCTTGACATAGAGCACAAAACTTTGCTTTCGCTGAAATACATGCCCCCTGATGCCTAATAATTGTTGCAGGAACAGACTCAAGTCGTTACAGAGAACCGAAGTTGGCGTGACAAATTCCAGATGATAGGATTTGTTGGGGTCCATGAGATTTCCGCAAGTCAGAAATACCCCTGCCAGGAACGCCGGCATGCTGTTCTGCACAATGTTACAGAGGTTGATTTGCCGATTGTCGAGGTGGATGTGATAGCGTTCACAGATTTCTGCAACCGCAGCTGGATTTTGCAGGGAAAGGCTGTAAAGTCCGCCCCTGCCCCGTTCGACTGTAACCGTTCCTTTCGGGAACGAAAATACCGTATGTAACAGCTGCGGCAGCAAGTCCACAATGGTTTCGCTTTCGCTTTGCAGACAGATTTGCTCCGAAGTAAACACACGACTGTACAGCAGTATGCCATACAGACAGGAAAAGGCTTGGTCTTTGTCTAAGATGGTACGTTTTAATGCCTGCCGGACATCCTGCGAGAAGGACATGGCGGTTCTCTCCTTTCCAATGGTCGTTTCTCTTGTGTGCCATGTTGCCCTCTTACTGAGAACTACCTGCAACGGTGGAAAATGTCACAAGAGAAAAAAATTTTTTTCGGTTTCTCCACAAAAAAACACCGCCCTGCTTTGCCGCAAGGCGGTGCGGTGGGTTCGTTAGGGACGATCCTTTCCAATATCTCGATGCTGCTTGATGACGTGCATGCCCTTTTCAATCAGATAATCCCCGATGAGTTCGGTAAAGGTAATCGAACGATGTTTGCCGCCCGTGCAGCCGAATGCAATCACCAGACGGCTTTTCCCCTCTTTGATGTAGAGCGGAATCAGGAAGTCCAGCAAGTCTTCAATCTTTTGCAATAGGATTTTGGATTGTTCAAACTGCATCACATAGTCCCGTACGCAGGCATCACAGCCCGTATGATGCCGCAACTCCGGAATATAATACGGATTCGGCAGACAACGAACATCGAACACCAAATCCGATTCTGTAGACACGCCATATTTAAAGCCGAAAGACGTTACTTTAATCGAAAGCGAATCGGATGGCGTTTCCAAGAAGGTTTCTCGAATCTGTTCTTTGAGTTGGGAAACAGAAATATAAGACGTTTCAATATAATAATCTGCAATTGCTTTTAATCGTAGCAGCTGTTCCCGTTCAAATTCCAGTGCCTGATGCAGACAGCCGTTAAATCGTTCATCCAGCGGATGTTTCCGGCGTGTTTCCTTGTAGCGTTTAATGATGACTTCGTCCTGTGCTTCGATGTAAAGCAGCTTTACATGTAAATCTGACTGTTCTTTCAACCGACAAACACAGTCATAGGCATCCGCAAACATTTCTCCTGACCGCAAATCCGCAGCAATTGCGATTTTTTCCAGCTTATTTTCGGATTCCCTGCAAATTTCTACAAATCGGTGGATGAGCTGCGGCGGTAAATTGTCAATGCAATAATACCCAATATCTTCCATTACATCCATGACTGTTGATTTTCCAGAACCGGACATTCCAGTTACAACGACAACCTGCATCTGTTTTCCCTCCTGTTATTTTAAAATCACGGGTTCTAACTCCAGACAGTAGCCAGTTTTCTCCTTTACGGTTTCAATTACAAAATCGCAGAGTTCCAGCACATCCCGACAAGTTGCATGGCCGGTATTGACCACAAATCCAGCATGTTTCACGCTGACTTGTGCATCACCAACACTTGCCCCTTTCAAGCCGCACTGGTCAATCAGGAAAGACGCATAGCTGCCGACCGGACGCTTGAACGTACTGCCTGCACTCGGCAATTCCAACGGCTGCTTTGCAACACGCTGATTTTTCAACTTCTGCATCTCTTCCCGAATGTCTGCATATTTTCCGGCTTGCAGCTGCAAGGTCACACCCGTTACAATCTTTTTCGTACCGGAGAACATGCTGTGCCGATAGGAGAACTGCAATTCCTCCGGCGTTGCCGTCCGAAATGTTCCCGTTTCGTCCAGATATTCTACACTGCGGACAACGTCTTTCATCTCTCCGCCGTACGCTCCGGCATTCATATAGACTGCTCCGCCAATTGTGCCTGGAATCCCTGCCAGACATTCCATGCCCGTCAGGCATGCCTCTAAGGCAATTTTTCCAACAGCAGACAAGGTTGCTCCGGCTTCGCAAAACAATGTCGTTTCATCCAGCTGCCGGACGTTGGAAAACGCCCTGCCCAACTGTAATACAATGCCGTGATAACCCTCATCTGCTGCCAAAATATTGCTGCCATTTCCCAGTACGACCCAAGGAAGATGCTGTTCCTGACAGCATTGCAGAATTGCCTGCAAGCCCTCTCGATTTGCAATCTGTACCATTGCCTGACACGCTCCGCCAATGCGGAATGTTGTATGCTTTGAAAGCAATTCCGCCGGCAAAATCGAACAGGAATGGGCGTTACAACACGCCGTAATGGATTCTAATCCCTGCATGTCATTCTCTCCTGTCTGGTTTTTAAAATGCATCGTAATCCTTAATCACCTCTTTGGCTTCTGCTTCCAAGCCTAAATGATCCAGCAAGTCGGAAGCTGCATTGTAACCCATCTTCTTCTGACGGTTGTTCATCGCTGCAACTTCCAAGATGACTGCCAGATTTCTACCCGGCCGAACCGGAATCGTCAGGGACGGAACTTTTACGCCCAGCAGGGATACAAACTGGGTATCCACGCCCATCCGGTCATAAATCTTTTCCGGATTCCACTGTTCCATCTCCACAATCAATTCAATTTTTTCGGTATTCTTAACCGCACCAATACCAAACAACCGCCGTGCATTGATGATACCAATACCACGCAGTTCCAAGAAATGGCGGATGTTATCCGGCGAACTACCAACCAAGCTGATGTTGGAAACCTTCCGGATTTCCACTGCATCATCGGCAACCAGACGGTGGCCACGCTTTACCAATTCAATTGCTGTTTCACTCTTACCAACGCCGCTTTCACCGGTGATGAAAACGCCTTCGCCGTAGATTTCAATTAAAACGCCGTGACGGGTGATTCTCGGTGCAAGATTCAGGTTCAGAAACGCAATCAGCCCAGCGATAAAGTTGGAGGTGCTTTCCTTGCTTCGCAGGAGCGGAACGGAATATTTCTTTGCCAAATCGAGCATTTCTTCAAAATACGGCAGCTCTCTGGAGATGACCAGAGCCGGAATCCGCTGTGAAAACAGCATATCCAACCGCTGTACCCGGGTTTCTTCATCAATCGTGGACAAGTATGCATATTCCATCTTGCCGATAATCTGAATCCGTTCCGGATTGAAGTATTCATAAAAGCCCATCAGCTGCAAGCCCGGACGGGTGACATCTGCCTCATCAATTTCAATTTCAGAAGCATTTTTTGGGGTGTAAATGATTTCCAGTTTAAATTCATCAATGATTTTATCCAATGAAATAGTGAATTTTGCCATAGCCTTTGACTCCTTTTTCATTCTGTTTCTTTATTGTTGTCCGTTTTTTGCTTCCTTATGCCGGAATTAGTCCATATCTAATACGACTGTCATGTTCTTCGATGCGTTTACCATAGCATCTGCCAAGTCCTGCATCGCCTTATAGCGGTCTGCTCCGAAATAAGCATCGACATCAATGAAATCTCGGTCAGACTCCCAGAAAGACGGGTAAACAAAATCCTGACAGATTGCTGCGGAGAAGCCAGCGTTGTCCAGTTCCTGAATGATAGCAGTCATATAGGAAACGGTTGTTTCACTGTATGGAGTCATCCATGGCTTTCCGCCCTTTTCGACAGAATTATCCAGCCATCTGCCAGAGCCATCGATCAGCGGAATGCTGGCATCTTTATACAGTTCCGGGAACTGATTGTCGTTGGTTACGCTAATCAAAGCATAGACAGAAAAGCCCTTTTCTGCTGCGAGATTGACAATTTCCGAGGCGGTCATGGTGCCATCACAAATATAAGTTCCGGCAACATAGGAAACGGTAGAGGCATAGTTCAGCCAACCACCCTGCAACTTCATCGGCACAACAACTGCCTTTGTTCCGCTGACCTGCTCCAGTGCTGCGGTAAAGGTATCGGCACTTTCCAGTACAGAACGATCCAGCCACTGTGCAGATTTGGCATCGGAGAAGTTCGCAAGCGGAACGCCCTCTTTCTTCACTGCTTCTGTGGTCGTGGTCTGTGTTTCGTTTGCAGCAGTTCCAGTTGTTTCATCACTGCCGGAGGCGGTTGCGGTTGCCTGTGTGGTGGATTCGTGCGTAAATGCCGTTCCTGCCATCTGTATATCAGTAGAAACGCCTGTAGTTGTAGCCCAAACCACTGAAGTTGCAGTTGTTTCCGGTGTGGTTTTCAGTTCCACAGTCGAACCAGCTGCCGCCGGAACAGCCGTTGTTGCCGTTGTGGTTTCCGATGTGGTCGCTGCTTCGGTCGCCTGCGTAGTCACAGCTGCATTCATTTGCAGGCTGGAATCCGAAGTTGCAGCATCATCCTGAATGAATGGCTTTGCGATGCTGTAGCCAACAAATCCAACCAAACCAGCCGCTGCAATCATCACCACTGCGGACAAGACATTATGCACCGAGGAGGATTTTGTGTTCCCGGTTTTTACCTTGTATACTTTTGGGGATTTCTTTTTCATATGGGTTCGCTCCTATTTTTCTCTCGATCGTTGTTCTACGAAAAATGCTCTTTTTCAATCTGCCAGCTGATGGAAGAAGTCCACAGCTGTTTTCAAGTTTTCCTGCCGAAATAAGTAGCTGCCAACTACCAAGTTATTTGCTCCAGCTTTCACTGCCTCTGGAGCAGTTTCCGCATTCACGCCGCCATCTACCTGAATGCTGACAGACAAGCCCTGTTCGGCTGCCTTCTGCCGCAGGAACTGCACCTTCTTCAGCATCTCCCACAGGAAAGACTGTCCGCCGAATCCCGGCTCTACCGTCATGACCAACACCATTTCCACAGAGGACAGATAGGGCAAGACTGCCTCTGCTGGGGTATTCGGCTTGATGACAATGCCTGCTGGAATGCCACAAGCATGAATGGCATCAATTGTTTTCTGTGGGTCGCTTTCGCTTTCCAAATGGAACGTAATGCCGTTCGCCCCAGCCTTTGCAAACCGTGCTGCATAGTGCAGCGGGTCGGAAATCATCAAATGTACATCTAAAAATAAATCGGTCTTTTTCCGGATGGCTTCCAGTACGGGAATACCAAAGGAAATATTATCGACAAAACGCCCATCCATGACATCAAAATGCAGCATATCCGTACCGCTTGTTTCCAACGTCCGTACCACTGCTTCTAAGTTACACATATCTGCACTCAAAATCGAAGCAGAAACCTGTATCTTCTGCATGTTTCCATCGCCTCATTTTCTATTTCTTTCTATTGCAATCCGTCGCTGAACGCTGTATGTAACAGCGGATTCTTACTTTATTATATCGAACTTTCCGGTTTCCGTCAAGGCTTTTTTCGGTTCTTTCCAAAATAATCAAGTTGCTGCAAAAATGTCACAAAAATAACATCTTTTGCTCAGATTCTGAATCTGAATTTTGCTGACTTTTTTCTTGTCTTTTATATAGTATGAGCGGTGGTTCGATTCCATGTCAACCCTGTCCCAAAAGATGCCCTAAAATTTGTACCAAATTGTCGTACTTTTTTGACGGCTGTATAAAAATGCAACCACTTTTGGTGCTCTTTTGGCGGAATCTACAACTCGAAATCACAAAAGACTCCTATTTTCACAAAAAAGTACCATTCTTTTTTTTGCAGGACACCAAAAAAACACCATTTTTCACAAAAATATCACTAACCATTCCGCTGCAATTTGTGGTATCATATAGTCACAACAAACAAAAAAGATTTTGCAGAGCGAACGAAAATCGTGCAAAATAGAAAAAGGAGGAGTTCTTATGAACACAAAAAAATTACTCGCTGCCGTTACCGGCGTTACCATGTTGGCAGGTATGCTCACCGCTTGCGGTTCTAGTTCCGATTCCAGCACCGCCAGCAGCTCCGACCCGAACACCCTGACCATCTGGGCGTGGGATGACAACTTCAATGTAAAGGCTGCCAACCTCGCAAAGGAATATTACCAGAAGGAACATCCGGATGTAACCGTCAATGTTGTCAGCATGGCACAGGATGACATCGTACAGACACTGAACACCGCATTTTCCAGCGGCACTTACAAGGGTCTGCCGAACATCGTTCTGATTGAAGACTACCGGATTCAGAACTACCTGAATGCTTATCCGGGCGAACTGAGAGATTTGTCCAACACTGTTAATCCGGATGACTTCATGGATTACAAGTTAGGTGTTATGACACAGGATAACAAGGTGTACGGCGTTCCGTTCGATAGCGGCGTTGCGGCTCTGTTCTACCGCACCGACTACCTCGAAGAAGCTGGTTATACCACCGATGATATGCAGGATTTGACTTGGAGCGAATTCATTCAAATCGGCAAGGATGTCAAGGAAAAGACCGGCAAGTATATGCTGACCTTAGACCCGAGCGACCTCGGACAGATTCGGATGATGATGCAGTCCGCTGGTGCTTGGTATGTCAAGGAAGACGGCAAGACCGTTGACATCGCAGACAACGAGGTTCTGAAAGAATCCGTTAAGACCTATCAGCAGATTATTGATGCAGGCATTGCAGAACAGATCTCCGGTTGGGATCCGTTCGTCGGTGCATTCCAGAAGGGTGACGTTGCTTCTGTTCCGACTGGATGCTGGATTGCTCCGACCATCGCAGCAGCAGAAGACCAGAGCGGCAAGTGGGCAGTTGCTCCGCTGCCAAGACTGGATAACGTAGACAGCTCTTTGAATACCTCCAACATCGGCGGCGGCAGCTGGTACGTGCTCGACAAGGTTGGCAATGGCGAATTGGCAGAAAACTTCTTAGCAGAAACATTCGCTTCCAATGTTGACCTGATGAACGACTTGGTTTCTGAAATCAATCTGGTTAGCACACTGAAGGCTTCCGCAGATGCAGAAAACTACAAGAAGCCGAATGAATTCTTCGGCGGTCAGGAAATCTTCAGTGACTTCTCCAAGTGGACAGAAGAAATCCCGACCGTCAACTATGGTCTTTACACATACAGCATTGAAGACATCATGTCCGAAGCCGTTCAGTCGATTCTCCAAGGTGCAGATATTGACGAAACACTCGCCAATACACAGGTTCAGGCAGAAGCCGCTGTACTCAACTAAGTTTGGTTGTAAACTCTCTGACAAGAGTTACAAAACAGAGATTTGGCTTGCCGCAGACGCCCCCTTTTCTGCGGCATTCCACATCCTGAAACCAACGGTAAAGGAGGAGGATCCTTATGTCTGAAATCAAAAAACAAAAGAAAAAAGAAACATTCGCTCCGATTGGAAAAGTCAGCAATCGTTGGGGCTGGGGCTTCGTTTCCATCAGCGTCATCATGATTTCCGTTCTGGTTTTCATTCCAATGATTCAATCGTTCCTGCTCTCGCTGCAAAGCGGTCAGGGCAATCAACTGACATTCGCCGGTCTGAGCAACTATAAACGCATGCTGACGGATACCACCTTCCGGAAAGCATTGGTCAATACCTTTTTATATTTATTGGTTCAAGTGCCAGTCATGATTATTCTCGCCTTGTTCATCTCCGTTCTGCTGAACGACAAGAAGCTCAAGTGCAGAAGTTTCTTCCGGATTGCCATTTTCTTACCGTGTGTCACCTCGCTGGTTTCCTACTCTTTGATTATGAAGAGCATCTTCTCCGGCGACGGTTTGGTCAACCAGATACTGATGGCAATGCATCTCATTTCTGAGCCAATCGGCTGGACAACCAGCCCTGCATTTGCAAAGGCTTTGATTATCATCTCCATCACGTGGAGATGGACGGGCTACAATATGATTTTCTACCTCTCCGGCTTACAGAACATCGACCCTTCGATTTATGAAGCTGCAGAACTGGACGGCTGCAACGGCTTCCAGAAATTCTTCAAAATCATTGTCCCGCAGTTGAAACCGATTATCTTGTTCACAACCATTACTTCCACCATCGGTACATTACAGCTCTTCGATGAAGTTAAGAACATCACTGACGGTGGCCCAGCCAATACGACCTTGACCATTTCCCAGTACATCTACAACCTCTGCTTTAAGTATACACCGAACTTCGGTTATGCGGCTGCGATTGCCTTTGTCGTACTGGTAATGATTGCAATTCTGTCCGCCATTCAGATGAAAGTGGGAGGAGATGATTAATTATGGCAGCAGCTACAACGATGCCGTCCAATGTTGGACGGAAAAAGAAAGTTCACCCGTTTCACATTTTCAAGTATGTATTCTTAATTCTGGCTTCCATTATTTCCATCTTCCCGTTTTTGTGGATGATTATCTGTGCAACGAACGATGCCGTTGACATCAACCGTGGTACAGTCACCTTTGGAACAAGCCTGTTCAAGAACCTGCAAAACCTGTTCGCTGCAGACCGTGGATTTCTGAAAGCACTCGGAAACTCCGCCATTATCGCTGTCATTACGACCGTTCTGGCACTGCTGGTTTCCTCTGCTGCCGGCTATGGGTTTGAAATGTTCCGCACCAAAAATCGGGACAGAGTCTTTAATTTCCTGCTCCTCTCGATGATGATTCCATTCGCAACCCTGATGATTCCGTTGTTCCGGATTTTCGGTAAATTGAGCGACAGCGGATTGTCTTTCATGGGTCTGAACACCTTTGCAGCCGTTATCATTCCGGCAATCTCCACGGCATTCCTGATTTTCTTCTTCCGGCAGAACACCAAGTCGTTTCCGAAGGATATCATCGAAGCTGCTCGGCTGGATGGCCTGAATGAATTGCAGATTTTCTTCCGGATGTATATGCCGGTTATGAAGTCCTCTTATGCAGCAGCTGCAATCATCACCTTTATGAACAGCTGGAACAACTACCTCTGGCCGTTGGTTGCTTTGCAATCCCCGGAAAAGAAAACCGTTCCGCTGATTCTCTCCACCATGGGTGCTTCTTATAACCCAGACTATGGTATGATTATGGCAGGGATCGTCATTGCAACCCTTCCGACTGCTCTGATTTTCTTCCTCATGCAGAAGCAGTTCGTACAGGGCATGATTGGTTCTGTCAAGTAAATTTCCCCTACTCGCAAACAACAAAATTTCTTCCTTATTTTTCCTTCTTTCAAAAGATTAATGAACGTGATTGCAGAATACCGCAGTAATTTCAAACTGCGGTATTTCTGCTATAGAAAGGATGGTTTATCATGACCTTTTCAACCGATATTTTAAAAAATCCGGAAATCTTCCAAATCAACACCTGTAAGCCACATTCCTCTCATATCCACTATCGCAGTACAGCAGAATGCAAGGAACAGCAGAGCAGCTTTTTCCTGTCCCTGAATGGTGACTGGAAATTCTTTTACAGCGAAAACCTGAACACCCTGCCGGAACACTTCGAGCAGATAGGCTATGACGACAGCAATTGGGACACCATTCCTGTTCCAGGACACTTACAGACCAATGGCTATGGACAGATGCAGTATGTCAATACCATGTATCCGTGGGACGGCGTGGAAAACTGCAAGCCAGGTGAGATTCCGGAACGCTTCAACGCCACGGGCAGCTATATCCGCATGGTTACGATTCCGGAGGCATTCCGCAAAGATGCAGAGATTCGGCTGGTCTTTCATGGGGCAGAAACGGCAATGGCTCTGTGGGTCAACGGAACATTTGTCGGCTATCATGAGGACAGCTTCACCCCAGCAGAATTTGCAATTACAGATTACCTGAACGATGGTGAAAATAAGATTGCCGTGCAAGTTTTCCAGCGTTCTTCCGGCAGCTGGCTCGAAGACCAAGATTTCTGGCGGTTCTCCGGCTTGTTCCGTGATGTAGAATTGTATGCCGTTCCAAAGCTGCACCTGCAAGACCTCTTCGTTCACACAGATTTGAATGACACATTCTCAAAGGCAGATGTTCGGGTAGACTGTGCATTCTCTGGCACAGCATCCGGAACGCTGCATGCGGTGCTCACTGACCCGAACGGCAAGCCGCTTGCAGAACAAAGCATACCTGTAACAGCATCCGAACAGGTTGTTGCATTCTCTGTAGAGCAGCCACTCCTTTGGAGTGCAGAACAGCCGAATTTGTATCATTTGGTTCTGACGTTGCAGGATGCAGATGGAACGGTTCTGGAAGTTGTTCCGCAGCAAATCGGTATTCGGCAATTCCGTATGGAAAATGGTATCATGAAATTGAATGGCAAGCGGATTGTATTCAATGGCGTAAACCGGCATGAATTTAGTGCAACCCGTGGACGTGCCATCACGAAAGAAGAAATCCGCTGGGACATCTTCACCATGAAGCAGAATAACATCAATGCCGTTCGTACCTCACACTATCCGAACCAGAATGATTTCTATGAACTGTGTGACCAGTACGGCTTATATGTGATTGACGAAACCAACATGGAAACACACGGAACATGGCAGAAGATGGGAGCGATTGCTCCGGACGAACACACCCTCCCGAATGACAATCCGCACTGGACAAATGCTGTTCTGGCAAGAGCCGCTGCCATGCAGGAACGGGATAAAAATCACCCTTGCGTTTTGATTTGGTCTTGCGGCAATGAGTCGTTCGGCGGTTCGAATATCTATGCGATGTCAGAACAGTTCCGGAAACGGGATTCCTCCAGACTGGTACACTATGAGGGCGTTGTCAATGACCGCCGATTCAATCAAACCAGCGACATGGAAAGCCAGATGTATCCGCCGGTAACCAAAATTGAACAGTTCCTGAAAGACCATCCGGAAAAGCCGTTTATCTGCTGCGAATACTCCCACTCTATGGGCAACTCCAACGGGGCATTGTTCAAGTATACCGACCTCGCCAAGAGAGAACCACGCTATCAGGGCGGTTTTATCTGGGACTTCATCGACCAAGCAGTTTTCAAGAAGAATGAATACGGCGAATCATTCCTTGCAACAGGCGGCGATTTTGACGACCGTCCGACAGACTATAATTTCTGTACAAATGGCATTGTCTTTGCAGACCGCACCCTTACCACCAAAATGGCAGAAGTGAAGTACTGCTATCAGCCATTTACGATTGCCTGCACACCGCAGGGCTTCACCATTCACAACGAATTCCTGTTCACGGATACGACTCCGTATTCTATGACTGCAACGCTCTGCAAGGATGGCGTTCCGGTTGCAGAACAGGAACTGCCGCTGCCCGTCATTACTCCGCAGACGACGCAATCTTTTGCAAATCCGTTTGCTGGAACTGCAACAGAACCAGGAGCTTACACGTTGACCATTTCCATCTACAGAACCGCTGCAACCGACTGGGCAGATGCACAGACAGAAGTTGCATTTGGACAGGCTGCTTGGAACGTGGTTGTTCCAACGACCGAAGAACTGCTGCCTGCTCCGGAACTGATTGTGGGCGATGTCAACTATGGCATTCACGGTTCTGATTTCCACATCCTGTTCGGCAGGGATAAAGCAGGCATTGTTTCCTATCAGAAAAACGGCGTGGAACGCATTGCCTCTCAGGTTGGCATTCCCAGACCGAACTTCTGGCGTGCTCCGATTGAAAATGATTTGGGCTGCCGGATGCCACATGATACCGCAATGTGGAAAATCGCTTCTCTGTATGCCGTTCCGTCTATCGTATCTTGCAAGCAGACGGCTCACACAGTGGACATTGTCACCCGTTATACATTCCCACAGAATCCAGACAACGGCTGTTTGGTCACCTATCAGTTCTATGGGGATGGCAGTATCACCGTAACGATGCAGATGCTGGGCTGCACGGAATATGGCAATATGCCGGACTTCGGAATGCTCTTGCAGATGCCGCTGGCATTCGACCAGATTGCATGGTATGGCAGAGGCAAGGATGAAACGTACTGCGACCGGAAAAACGGCTCTCGCATTGGCTGCTACACCAGCACCGTTGCAGAACAGCTTGTTCCGTATGCCTATGTACAGGAATGCGGCAACCACACCGATACACAGTGGTTCACCATTACCAACGCAGACGGGCACGGCTTCCGCTTTGCAGCAGAACAAATGGACTTCTCCGCCCTGCCGTATACACCGCACCAGCTGGAACAGGCATACCACTTGCAGGAACTGCCTCGTTCTTACCGGAATGTGGTTCGGATTTCCGCCGGAGAAATGGGCGTTGGCGGTGATGACAGCTGGGGAGCAACTGTTCACCCAGAATTTACCCGTCAGTCAGAAACCGGACTTTCCTTTACGTTCCGCATGACTGCTATCTGACAAAAATTTCATCGTGATAGTTGAAAAAGCACCGCTTTGCTGAGAACAAATCCAGCAAAGCGGTGCTTCCTATTTGTATTTTTGTATCTTTTAGAAAAATTAGTCTACCAAGGTCGGATGGAAATCTTCCTTCCACGGCAGACCCCACTTGTTCAGAGCATCCATGAACGGGTCTGGGTCAAATTCTTCTACGTTATAAACGCCCGGCTTCTTCCACTTGCCTGTCATCACCATCATTGCCCCAATCATTGCCGGAACACCAGTGGTGTAAGAAACTGCCTGAGAGCCAACTTCCTTGTAGCATTCCTGATGGTCGCAGACGTTATAAACATAGTAAGAAACTTCCTTGCCATCCTTCACGCCCTGACAAATACAGCCGATGTTTGTCTTACCAACTGTCCGAGGGCCGAGCGATGCTGGGTCTGGCAGAACGGCTTTCAGGAATTGCAGCGGTACAATTTCCTTGCCTTCATACAGAATTGGTTCAATGGAGGTCATGCCGACATTTTCCAGACAACGCAGGTGGGTCAGATAGCTCTGTCCGAACGTCATAAAGAACCGAATCCGATGAATGCCCTTGATGTTCAGAGCCAGTGATTCCAGTTCTTCATGATGCAGCAGGTACATATCCTTTTCGCCGACTTCATCGAAGTTGTAAACCCGTTTGATTTCCATCGGTTCGGTTTCCACCCACTTGCCATCGAGAATATAGCTGCCCTTTGCAGAAACTTCCCGAATGTTGATTTCCGGATTGAAGTTGGTTGCAAACGGATAACCATGGTCACCGCCGTTGCAGTCCAGAATATCAATTTCATGGATTTCATCGAAATAATGCTTCTGTGCATAGGCACAGAATACACCCGTTACGCCTGGGTCGAAACCACTGCCCAGCAGGGCTGTAATACCAGCCTTTTCAAAGCGTTCCCGATATGCCCACTGCCACTTGTATTCAAACTTTGCGGTGTCCTCCGGCTCATAGTTTGCGGTGTCCACATAGTCCACCTTGGTTGCAAGGCAGGCATCCATAATGGTCAAATCCTGATACGGCAACGCCACATTGATGACAATATCCGGCTTTTCCCGTTCAATCAGGGCAACCAGTTCGTCAACCTTGTTTGCATCCACCTGTGCGGTGGTGACAACGGTCTTTGTACCCTTTGCTTCTACAGCTTCCTTCAGGGCATCACACTTCGACTTGGTACGGCTGGCAATACAGATTTCTGTAAAGACTTCGCTGTTCTGGCAGCACTTGTGCACAACGACACCGGCAACGCCGCCTGCTCCGATAATTAACGCTTTTCCCATTTTTTATAACTCCTTTTTCTCTCCAAATTAACAGCAATCCCATGTGTAAATCACATCTTGGAAATTCCGCTGTTTCAGATTCTCTCGGCTGATAAAGAAATTGGCAACGCCGGAATCGCCCCACATAATTTCCCGCTCTCCGATATTGTCAGTATCGATTTGCAACAGCAAAATATCGTGGTCATCTTCTTTCGCAATATTCCGTGGGTCTTCCTGCGTAAAGCACGGATAACCGCCAATTTTATGTCCAGGTGCATCCGGTAGCCAGTCTGGTGTTTCGTCTAATTCGTCTTGATCCCACAAATATTCTTCCAGTTCTTCTTCAAATGCTTCTTTTGCATCTTCATCCGCAAGCAACTGTTCTGCCTGCTCCGGATAGAGTTCCCGCATGAACTGTTCTATTTTTTCCCAAAAACGATAATCAGACATGGACATCCGGTCAGTAGTCTGTTCAAATTTCAGCCCAAAGCAGCCCTCAATCGGGAAGAAATCTTCTTCACACGGCAAGTTATTTCCCTCTTTCGCTGCAACCTCTTCTTCAGTGACAGTTGGGTCAACGGTTTCATAATAGCAAATCCGAAAATCTTTTTGTTCGGTGTTGTTATCAAAATCACAGCCTGTCAAGTCGTCATTGATTGCCCAGAATTGCAGCAAACCAGACGTTGGAAAATCCGGAATGGTAATCTGCCGACAGTCAATCTGTGCCAGCAACCGCATCTGTACGCCTTCGCTGTTGGTCGGAATGGCAGCGTCATGCGGCACATAGCCCCGACCGCCGAACTTGCTCTCTGCAATCCCTGGCGTGGTATCGACCAGTTTCAGCCGCATACACGGGATCTCTGTTCGTTGCAGCAGCTCCGGCACGATGTCTTTCATCTCAAATTTGTTTTCCTGCATGGGGGTTCCTCCTTTATGTTTCCGACTCTCTCAGAGCATCCCGTACATTGTTCGGAATTGCAAAGCAGCCCTGATGCAGAATCGTGTTATAATATCGGGTACGAATGCCCAGACTATTCCACCAATCCGCCTGCAAATCGGTGCGAGGGTCGTATTTCTTGGATGCAAACCCAAACAGCCAATGCCCAGAGGGATAGGTTGGAATGTGTGCCTGATAAACCAGTGCAATCGGGAAGAATGATTTAATCCGGCTGTGTGCCCGTTTCATCGAGTTCGCATAGGAGGTATAGAACGTGCTTTCATGCTGATTCACCAGAATGCCATCTGCTTTCAATGCTTTGTAGCAGTTCCCGTAAAACTCCTTGGTAAACAGCCCTTCACCAACACCGAACGGGTCGGTAGAATCAACGATAATCAAATCATATTCGTTTTCTACTTTCCGGACAAACCGCAGCCCATCCTGAATGTGCACGTCAACTCTAGGGTCATCAAATCCGCAGGCAGTAAACGGCAGATATTTCTTCGACAGTTCGACTACCATCTCATCAATTTCCGCAACGTCAATGTGTTCAATGGACGGATAGCGTACCAGTTCCCGAACCGTTCCGCCGTCCCCTGCTCCAATGACCAGAATGTTCCGAATGTTCGGGTTGGTTGCCATCGGAATATGGGTAATCATTTCATGATAGATGTACTCGTCTTTCTCTGTCAGCATTAGCAAGCCGTCTAATGTCATGATTCTGCCAAATTCCACCGATTCAAAAATATCAATTCGCTGAAAATCACTCTGCACACTGGCAAGCTGTTTATCCACACGCATGGACATCCGCACATGGTCGGTGTGATTTTCCGTATACCAAATATCCATCATCTTGCTTGGTTTCACCCTTTCTTATTGAACTACCTGTAAGCTGGACAGGGTCATATCCTGTGAACCTGTCAGCGAACAGCCCTTTTCCTTTGCATACAAAATATAAGAAACAATTGCTTCGGTGATGCGTTCGCCCGGTGCGAGAATCGGAATCCCCGGCGGATAACACATGACAAACTCGGCACAGACTCTGCCGATGCTGAATCGCAGCGGAACGGCTTCCTTTTCTGCAAAGAATGCCTGCTGCGGCGGAAGTGCCACATCCGGCGGAATGTATTCGCTGTTCAGCATGCCTGTCGGGTCGCCGCCATACAGCCGCTTGATTTCGGAAAGAGCGGAAATCAGCCGTTCAATTTCCAATTCCCGGTCGCCAGCGGTGACAATTGCCAGAATATTTCCGATGTCACCGAATTCAATTTGAATATCATATTCATCCCGTAACAGGTCATAAACTTCAATCCCTGCTAAGCCGGTGTTTCGGGTGTGAATGGAAAGTTTCGTGGTATCAAATGCATAGAACGAATCGCCGTTGCAAAGCTCTGAACCGTAGGCATAATAGCCGCCCAGCCGGTTGATTTCCTCACGGGCATAGTTGACGAACTGCACCGTTTTATGGAACATCTCCCGCCCGTTCAATGCTAAATTCCGGCGTGCGATGTCCAGCGATACCATCAGTAAGTAAGAGGCACTCGTTGTTTGTGTCAGGTTGATGACCTGCCGCACATAATCGGCATTGACTGTATCCGCACAGAGCAGCATGGCACTTTGCGTGAGCGAGCCGCCCGTTTTATGGATGCTGACCGCTGCCATATCTGCTCCGGCTGCCATCGCCGAACATGGCAGATTTTCGCCAAAATAGAAATGTGTCCCGTGGGCTTCGTCTGCCAGCAGCAACATACCGTGGTCGTGGGCAAGCTTCGCAATCTTTCGGATATCTGCACAAACGCCGTAATAGGTCGGATTGTTGACCAGAACCGCTTTTGCATCGGGATTTGCTAAGATTGCCTTTTCCACATCTTCTACCGCCATTCCCAGCGGAATACCTAAGTCTTTCTGTTCGCCTGGGTCAACGTAGACGGGAATCGCTCCGTTGACAACCAAAGCGTTGATGGCACTGCGGTGCACATTTCGGGGCATAATCAGCTTATCCCCTGCCTTACAGGTGGAGAAAATCATTGCCTGTGATGCACCCGTTGCCCCGTTGATGATAAAGAATGCATTCTTTGCACCGAACGCTTCCGCTGCCAGCTGCTGTGCATCCCGAATGACGGAAACCGGATGACAGAGATTGTCCAGATTTTTCATGGAATTGACATCCATCCGCACACAGTCTGCTCCTAAAAACTCCGCCAGTTCGTGATTGCCCCGTCCGCCTTTGTGTCCCGGAACATCAAACCGGACAACCCGATTCAATCGGTGTGCTTGCATCGCTTCGAGCAGCGGTGCACGCTGTTGGGTAACCTGTTCCATACAGCCTGCCTCCCTTATCCATAAATATTTCTGCCGCTGAAAATCTCAATCATTTCCCGCCGCAGTTGGTTGGTAATATCCAGACGCACCCGAGGATCTAACTCATAGACATCGGTCTTAAACAAATAATTTTGCAGCTGCATTTCTTTAATCAGCATCCGGCAGTGAAAAATGTTTGCCTGATACATATTTATATCCATGGTATCATACCGCAGCAGGATTTCCGGGTCAATATAGTCCTGAATGGAGGTGATGTTGTGGTCGATGAAACATTTTTTGCCGTTGACATCTCTGGTAAAGCCCCGTACCCGATAATCAATGGTGATAATATCCGAATCGAAACTGCGAATCAGATAATCCAGCGTATTCAACGGCGAAATTTCTCCACAAGTCGAAACGTCAATGTCGACCCGAAAGGTCGTCACTTCGTTGTCCGGATGACTTTCCGGAAACGTGTGAACCGTGACATGACTTTTGTCCAGATGGGCGTGAATGTCCCGCCGTTTTAAAAAGGTTTCTCCCTGATTACAGGATACATCAATCTGAGAGGGAACGTGCCCTTCTGCAATCAGAATGTTGACGGATGCCCCCTGCGGTTCATAATCCTGCTTGGAAATATTCAAAATAGAAGCCCCAATCATCTCTGTTACATCACAGAGAATGTTGGTCAATCGTTCCGAGTTATATTGCTCGTCAATGTAGCGGATATAGTCCTGTTTTTCCCGTTCTGTCTTTGCATAACAGACATCAAAAATGTTAAAGCTCAGCGTCTTTGTGAGATTGTTAAACCCGTACAATGCCAGCTTCTTTTCCAACCCTACCATCACAGCCTTCCATAAAATGTCAGATTCTAAAATTGGATTGTTCTTGTATCGACAAATCCATATCAAACATTCATTTTAGCACATTTCCGCCAAAAAAGCAACGGCATCCAAGAAATTTTTTCGGAATTTTCCAGAAACCTTCCTCAGGATAAATAGTGCCGCAGCAAATACCCTTCCCGTACGCCATACGGGCTGACGTAAATCAAATGCGTATGCAGCTGCCGGATGATGACATCCAGAATTAAAATGCCAGGGAGAATCGTGTGTACCCGTTCCGGACAAACCTGTAAAATCAATTTCTTCGCTGCTTCATCTCGTTTTAACAGCTGCTTCTTCAACTTCTGAAACTGTTCTGCTGTAAAGGAATTCGCATCCGGCAGGGGTGCTTGCTGCGTCTGAATCAGCTGCAACACTGCACGAGCCGTTCCGCCAACGGCACAGAGCAAATCATAGTGCGGCAGTTTGTCCGCCTTGATTTTCTTCCATTCCCGCAGAACCCGTTCTTGAATCTGGGCAGCTTCGGCTTCTTTTGGCAGAAACTTTTCCACCATTTCTGTATGCAGACGCAGTGCTCCAACGGGCATACTTTCCATGAAAGCTGGCCCATCTGCTGCAAAGGTGGTGATTTCCGTGCTGCCGCCGCCGATGTCTACCAGTGCCCCTTCTTCCATCGGTGCACCATGCATCACACCAAAATAGTCCAGAAAGGCTTCTTCATGTCCGGAAAGGATTTGCACGGTGTAACCTGTCTTCTGCTGAATGGCAGCGACAACCGCTTCTGTATTTTTGATGTTTCGCAGCGAGGCAGTTGCGAAAACAGTCGTCTGGTCAACCGAAAGCTGTTCCAGCAAAGATTTTGCATCCAGCAACACAATACAAGCCTGCTCCACGCCAGCTGCGGTCAACTGCTTCTCTTTCACATAACTTGCCAGTCCTGTCATATAGCGTTTGGAAAAAATCGGTTCAAAGTCCTTCTGCTCCACCTTGTAAACTGCAAGGCGAATGCTGTTCGAACCCATATCAATCAATGCAACATTCATGATTTTTTTGATACTCCTGTTTCTTTTTTCGTCCTGTGCGTGCACAGCCCATTCTTATAGTATACTGCAATGGGCAGAAAAATACAACAAGATTCCTGCAAATTCTTCAAAAAGTTTATGTAAAAAGTGAAATCTGAAAACTTAACGTAAAAATAACAAATGGTTTACATTTCTAAGCTGGCATAAAAACAGACGATGTAGTATAATAAAAGAAAACAAAACTCTTGTTTCTTTTTTCTATCATTTTGATGATTTTTTTGTGCAAGTTCTTCAAAATGCAGCCGTCTGTTTCCAGTCGGACTGCGTTTTGCTGTATTCAAAACCAATCAATCAACCAACAGGAGGCATTATTTATGGCAGATCAGCGTTGCTACGCCAATCGAGAACTTTCATGGCTGAAATTTAACCAGCGTGTTCTAGAAGAAGCACAAGATCCAGCAAATCCACTCTGTGAACGGCTTTCCTTCCTCTCCATCTTCCAGAGTAATTTAGATGAATTTTTTATGGTGCGAGTTGGCTCGCTCTTTGAAAAGATGCAGGTATCCGAGAAAATTCGGGAAAATAAAACCAATATGACTTGCAGAGAACAGCTTTTGGCAATCTTTGAACGGGTTCGCCAGATGCTCCATGATAAAGACAACACTTATCGGGATTTACAGAACTGCCTGAAAACAGAGGGCGTGGAGATTGTAGACTTTCACACCATTTCTCAGCAGGAAGCGGATTATTTGCAGTCTTATTTCCGCTCTGAAATCGAACCGCTGCTCTCTCCGCAAATCGTCAGCAAAAAGCAGCCGTTCCCATTCCTGCAAAACAAGGAAATCTATGCGGTTGTCGTACTGGAGAAAAAAGGCAGCGAAAAAATCGGAATCGTTCCGTGCAGCAGTCCAGTATTCCCAAAATATGTTTCCCTGCCGAACCAGAAAAACCGCTTTATTCTGACCGAAGAACTCATCCTGCACTTTGCATCGGATATTTTCTCTCGCCATGTCATCAAGAGCAAATCGCTGATTCGAATCGTTCGGAGTGCAGACATTGATGCAGAAGAAGAAAACATTGAAGATGAAACCGATTATCGGGCTGCGATGGAGAAATTGCTCCGTGCCAGAAAGCGGCTGCGTCCGGTCAAGATGGAATTTTCCAGACTGATGGATCCGTCTGTGATTGCCAAGCTGTGCGAATACTTGCATCTGAATGAAGCACAGGTTTTCCACTCAGAAGCTCCGCTGAGCCTGTCGTTTGTTTCACAGGTACGGGACTTGCTGCGGAAAAATCGTTCCTTGTTCTATCCTCGCAGAGTTCCGCAGCGTTCCGCAAACATTGACGACCACCGCTCGATGATTGCTCAGATTCAGAAGAAAGACCGCTTCTTATCATTCCCGTTTGAAAGCATTCGTCCATTCCTGAACCTGCTCCACGAAGCTGGAGAAGACCCACACGTTGTTTCCATCAAGATGACCCTGTATCGGGTGGCAACCAACAGCAAAATCGTAGAAGCATTGATTGAAGCCGCAGAAAACGGAAAAGATGTCGTTGTACTGGTGGAACTGCGTGCCAGATTTGACGAAGAAAACAATATTGAATGGTCAAGACGACTGGAAGAAGCTGGCTGCCGGATTATCTATGGTCTGGATAATCTCAAGGTACACTCGAAGCTGTGCCTGATTACACGGAAAATTGGCAATTCTATCTCTTATATCACACAGGTTGGAACGGGCAACTACAACGAGAAAACTTCTGAAATCTATACGGACTATTCTCTGATGACTGCCCGTCCGGAAATCGGCATGGAAGCAAGTCGGGTCTTCAATGCACTTTGCATGGGGCAGACCATCAAGCACACGGAATATCTGCTGGTATCTCCGCACTGCCTGCAAAATCACGTTGCAGACCGCATTGATGTGGAAATTGAAAAGGCAAAGGCTGGACAGCCGGCTTATATCGGGCTGAAAGTCAATTCTCTGACAGATAAATACCTGATTGATAAGCTGATTGAGGCTTCTCAGGCAGGGGTCAAGATTGAAATGATTATCCGTGGTATTTGCTGCCTGATTGCCGGCATTCCAGGACAGACAGAAAATATTACGATTCGCAGCATTGTTGGACGATATCTGGAACACACCCGAATTTATATCTTCGGGGCTGGAAATCAGGCAGATGTTTATATTGCCTCCGCAGACTGGATGACGAGAAACACCATCCGGCGTGTGGAAGTGGGTGCTCCGATTTATGATAAGGATATCAAGTCAAGAATCCTCTCGATGTTCCGAATCATGATGCAGGACAATGTCAAGGCAAGAATCCAGCAGCCGGATGGCTCTTATAAAAAGGTACAGAGCAATGCTTCTCCGCTGAATGCACAGGAATATTTCTATGCACAGGCGTATGCTTCGGCAAAGGCAATTGCAACTGCGGAAACAGAAGTGGAAGCAGAGAAATAAAAATCTATGTAAAATACAACGCCCTACTGGAAATGTGTTCCGGTGGGGCGTTTCCTTTTTCAGGTTAAAAAATCTGCAATTATTGTTATCTTTTTAACATTGTTCCAATAAAAATATACTTTTAGGGTTGACAAACAGAATCTTTTCGGGTATAATAGAATCAAAATGTTTCACTGTTCCAATAAAAAGGAGATGCTTTCTATGAAAATTCGTTCAATGCTCGCCGCAGCTTGTGCCTGCCTGATTACTTCTGGTTCAATCTTACCTTTCACAACTGCCCTCCCTGCACAAGCAGCGTTTGATTTGGGAGATTTTGACGGAAATGATTCCATTGATGTGGATGATGCCGTATCCGTTCTGACATTCTATGCAAAAAAAGCTGCTGGAGTTGCAGTAGACGACTTGAGCGATGAACAATTTAATGCAGCAGATATTGATACAGATGGTTCTATTACGGTGCAAGATGCCGTCTATATCTTAACCTATTATGCACAGACATCCGCAGGATTAGAGCCATCTTGGGCGGATATTCTGCCAGAAGTTTATGGAGCTCCAGCTTGGCAAACGGCTTATTATGACCTGCTGCTTTCCGGAGCAATTCCAGATGAAAGCGGAAATGCTACTTATGCTCTTATTTATATCGACCAAGACGACATTCCAGAATTATTGGTGGATTCTTACGCTGGCGGTAAACTATATACTTATAAGGAAGATACCGGTTGTTCTTTGGTACATAGCTGGGCTTCTGCAAGAAGCAGCGGATTCTGTGGATATGCGGAAGGAACGGGATATTTCTATACATTCAGTTCAGCCAGTGCTTTCATCGGCTCTATGGGGAAACAGGAACTGGTTGGAGATTCGTTTGTCCTGCGTGATCGTATCAGCATGGATAATGGCACTTATCAGCATAATGGCATAAGCTGCACAAAGTCGCAATATAATTCTATAGAAAAATCCTATACAAATAGTTATTCTAGTTATGATACTTATGATTTTCTGAACTTTATGAATCGTCTCTGGGATAGAAGAACGCCTGATTTTAACCAACTGAAAACCGCCTTGGAATCCTATCGTCCAGTATATGCTATGGAGGTTGCTGATTACAATGGAGATGGAAAAGAAGAAGCATTTGTTGTGTTGGGTGAAAAAAATTCCTCTTCAAAAACCGTTCAAGGCATTTATTATATAGATTCTGATGGATACATCTTAGAGGCTCGCACCGATTTTTCTGTTGATTTATTCAGCAATGCAAATTATGTGGAATATGATGGCAAGGGATTTTTCGCTTGTGATGTTTCCGGCGGCGGCTCTGGATGGGTCACTTACTTGTTTAGCGTACAAGATAGTGGGGGGTATGAATTGAATCTGTCCGGCTCTTTGCAGAGTTTCTTCAAAAAAGATGATACCTGCTATACCACAAAAAGTGTATTTTCTGCTCAGTATGGTCACCAGTATGTCGATGTTCCATTGAACTATGACAAGGACACACAGGAGTTTTCTTATCCGGAATCTTAAAATGTAGGCATCATAAAATAGAAACAGCCGCCCTGTGTCATCAGAGCGGTTGTTTTTCAATGGATCAATCCACACCCCTCTGCAAAGAGGGGCGACAACTCATAGCGTATACTAAAACTAATGATTTCAATCCACACCCCCATAAGGGGGCGACAAGTGCAGGTTTATTCCGTCAACAGATTCACTGCTGTTTGGAATCCAACGACAAATGCATTTCTCTGCCAATTTTCGCATAATTCACACAGGGCTTCTTGTCCTTTTTCTGCATGTCTTTTCTGAAAATAAGAGAAAACAGAATCCATTTGTTCTTGTAATTCCGGTGTTTCAAACACAAACGGATTTTCATTGCAGTTCCCTTCATACAGAAATTCCAATTCTTTTTTCATAAGTACAACCTCCTTTCTTGACAACGCCCGAAAAACATGCTATAATAAAAACAGACAATGTTCTTGAGCATTGGTGTCAGGCTGTAAGTGTGATAAGCTACCAACCAAACAACACTTACAGCCATTTTTATATGAAAATCAAAGTACGGTGCATTTCGTGCATTCATTCGTTCTTGACTTCCATTAATTTTATTATATACTGCAAATATACATTTGTCAATCTGCAAATTTACACAAACTTTCTGAGCCGTTTTAGAAGAACTGCCGAATTTTCTTAGGCTCGACAATGACCGACAAAATTCGACAAAATCCAAATTGACAGGCAATCCAAAGCCATGCTATAATAAAAAAATTTATTCCGACAAATTTATTATTACTATGTGTTTGTTTTCTCCGAACGGGAACACACCAAGCAAAAAGGACGTTTCTGCATCGCTGCAAAAACGCCCTTTTTCGTTGTATCAAATGAGAAAATGCCGATATTACTTAGAATTTGCCAGCCTTTGCTGCTTCTTCTACAGATACAGCAACTGCTACGGTTACACCAACCATCGGGTTGTTGCCCATTACAACGCTGCAATTCTATGTATTTTCCTGTTATTCTAAAAGCATATGAAAATCAACGCATTTCCGCTGTTTTTCCCGTTTTTCTACTCTACTACATCTTTTTTCGATTCTTCTTGTGTCTGATTGGAACGTGGACACAATGTGGACGCAGCATACATCTGATTCAAAATCTCCTGTGTGTTCTCTTCCATCTTTTTGGTTATATGCTCATAAATATTCAAAGTCGTACGAATATCTTTGTGACCAAGCCGCATCTGTACCACCTTTGGCGGAACACCGGATTCTAATAACTCTGTACAATGCGTATGCCGTAAGCTATGATAATCAAATGATGGCAAATTTAATTCCTGATGAATCACACGAGAAGCATGCTGCATGGTACGTGGTTTAATGAAACTACCATCTGCATTGCAGTTCACAAAATACAACTCTTCTCCATTTCCAACTGTATTTAAATTTCTGGTATGTGCTTCTTCATAGTAATGCACATAATAAGAATCATACGCTTCCCGATTCTTTTCTTGCTGCTCTTTTGTCCGCTTTAAAAGTGCAATGGTTTCATCATCTAATTGCACAGTGCGAAAGCTATTATATTTCGGGGTGCTAAAATATAGAATAGAATTTCCGTTTTCATCTGTTTCTGATTCTCTATATTGTATTTGCCGCTGTATATGCAATTCTTTTGCTTCAAAATCAATATCTTTCCACTGTACTGCATAAGCCTCTCCATGCCGCAAACCGCAGCGATAGCCGAACAGCAATGGGATGTGAACAGGATGCCCTTCTGGAAATCGGCGAAAAATCTGCTGAATTGCCTCCGCCGGAACACAAAACCGCTGTTTCGTTCGGCTTGGATTTTTTGAAACTGCATTTCTTCGGGGCAGAGCAACTTCTAACATCGGATTTTCTTGTATCAATTTCTGTTGCTTTGCGTATCGAAATGCATTTGTTAAGATGCCTTTTACTACCACCAAAGTATTTCGTGCATAGCCAGATTGAAAAAGCCGATTGATGAATTGCTGTAATGCAATCGTAGAAATAGAACACAATTTGTATTTCCCAATTGCTGGAAGAATGAGATTTTTTATTTTTTTCTGATAATTAAGAATGGTTGTTTCTTTTAGATTGGTTTTACAATACTCTTCCATCCAATACTGCATATAATCAGAAACGCTTCGTTCAGATGGTGTAAAATGAACCCCTGTATTTTGATATTCCTGATAAGCAGCCATTCCGGCTTGATATGCTTCTTGTTTTGTTTGAAATCCAGCTTGTGTAATCCATTTTCGCTGTCCGGAAACGCTGGCAGATTGAAACCGATATTCCCATGATGTATACACACCAGCACGATTTTTGCGATGACGGGTTAGCACTTTCCCTGCCATATGAAATTCCTCCTATTATAAGATTACCCCCACCGGAGCAGTGACACCGCTGCTCTGATGGGGCTTTTTTCATTTATAGATTTGTCCTCTGTTTCCGGCATCAATTACAACGACAATCCATTCTCCATGGTCAACTGTATAGATGATTCGATAATCACCGACACGCAGACGAAAATAGTCTGAATATCCTTTTAATTTCTTGATGTCTGTTCCATCCGGAAGCTTTTCAATTGCGGTTACAACCCGACGGCGTTCATTTTGTGGCAACTGGTCAATGAATTTCTTCGCCCGCTTTTTCAATACAATTTTATACGTCATTCCAGTCCCCACTCTTTTTTACATTCTTCCAGAGAATAAACCTGTTCTTTTTCTGGGTCGGGGTCGTTCTCATAGGCTTTTATCATTTCTTGGCAAAACTGTTCGTCTGCATCTTCATCCGCAGTGATTCCCTGAATATAGGCTAAAATATAGCCCATTTTGTATGCTGGGACAGCGTCCAGTAATGCAATTACCTGTTCCTTTGTACTCATAACAATTCCTCCTCATTCGATTTGATAGGATTTTTTTCATTCAATATTACCTTGTTCTCTCAATCGCTGGCTTTCTCTGTATTGATAAGCCTCTGCTGTTTTGGTGAATGTAACTGTTGCATTGTAATTTTTCTTTACAACGGCTTCGATTTCATCCAGAGAAACACGGAAAAATTCTTTTCTTGTATTTACCAGATTGACACGCTTATCCGCAAATGTATTATGCAGGATCGTTTCAAGAGCAGGTGCATCATCGCTGAAGATCATAGCGTGTACATCAAATTCAAACGGAACAGAAGCACTGCTTAATTCGTTGATTCTGTCCATAGGTTCTAATCTTCTGGTCATACCAATTTTATAAACATTCTCTCCGAATGAACCAATGTTGCTGATAACATATACAAATCCGGCACGAGTATTCTGTTCTTTATGTAAAACATCTTCTTTGCTCTTCTGAACATCTGCAAGTTTTTTCTGCAATTCTTCAATTTGTGAAATATACAGCTGTTTTTCAATATCCTGCGTATTTTGCATATATTTCATCAATTTATCAATTTCTTTCTTGAACTGAATCTCTTCCTTTGTCAGCTTTTCTTTTTCTCGTTCAATCTCACGCCGTGCTTTTTCTTCTTCTACCATTTGTTCCCGGATTGCCTTTTGCTGCAAGCGTTCCTGCTCTTTCTGGTATTCGTACTGATATTTTGCAGTTAATTGTGCCATTTTGTTTTCTAATAACTTCTGTGTGATAGCGATTCCATCTGTAACAAATATTTTGTTGATTGTTTCAAATGCACGCATCATCTTATTTCTGGAAGTATCCATATTTTTTACAGTAACACTTGCAATGATCGTTGCACATTCAGAATTAAAACATCTGAGGATCTGCTTGATATCCGCTTTCTGTGCTTTGCTGTCATAAGCCCGAATAATTACAACCGCTTCTTCATTGGTAACAATATTTTTTTCTTCCATCTGGATCATTTTAAATTTGTTTTTGTATTCTTCAGATGTCACATTTTCATCTACATCTACTTTAGAGAGTTCATATGTAATTTCAGATTGAAGTTCTTCTAAATAATTCCGTTCTTTTTCTTGTTCTGCCTGCAATTCTGCAAGATTGTTCTGTAATTTTCCCTGATCTTCTTTCAGCTTTTGCAATGCCTGCTCTGCTTTTTTCTGTGTTTTTTCTGATTTCTGTTCGATTGTTTGTGCTTCCTGGTTGGCTCTGCTGATAATTTCGTTTGCTTTAGAATTTGCGTTGTTGATTTGTCCGGATTCTCCCATTTTTACACCGTAGAACAACAATGCATTTTCATATTCATTCATGTTTTCCTCATAGGAACTTTTTTGTTTCATAAGGAAGAAAATACCGGCTGCTAATGGAATGACAAACATCCAAAGGGCAAAACAAATTGCAATCACAATTGGATCACAATATATGGGTGTCATTCTTTTTGTGTTAGAAAGTCGTTTTCCACAATGTGTACAATGTGTTTGTGTGTTTTCATTCAGTGTTTTGCAATGCAAACAATATTTCATTTCTTATCATCCTCACTCATATATTTTTCTTCTAACAAATCTATAATATCTGCAATTGCTCGAAGTTGCTTAGAACGTGGCATTTTTTCCAATAAAGCTTCGATTTCCTTGCAGTTGTTTTCTTTTTCTGTCTCTGTTACGGTTAACGGAGAATGGTTTCCGTTATTTCCATTTATCACATTGCTGGATTGAATAATGTTGTTTCCGCTAACTGTTGGATTGTCCGTCCTTCCCAACAGATAATCAACGGAACAATCAAGGTAATCAGCAATTTTAGCAAGATTATCTGCTTTTGGCATGGACGCTTTATAATTTTGCAACGTTCGTTTCCCCATCCCTAATTCAGATAGCATCTCTTCAGCTGTAATTCCAAATTCTTTTAATCTTCTTTTGATTTTTTCTGAAACCTCGGATGAAACGTATTCGTTTTCCATAAAAAGCAACTTCCTTTTTTGTTTAAAATCACGAAAATAATTAAATTTAGCTTTTTCTATTGACTTTTGGCTAAGTTTAGCGTATAATAAAATCACAGTTAAGACAAGCACGGCTGACAAGCAGAGCAGCAGACAGAACAGACAACAGGTACAAATTGACTTGGTACAATGGCAGTTGACTTTTCTGAATGCTATTTTTAAAAACAGTCATGCTTTACAGCTTAATTGTAACATATTCAGACAAAAAAGTCAACAATATTATGCAAGAAAAGAGGGTGATGATTTGGTTTTATCCGAAAGTTTCAAACTTGCAAGAACTGCAAAGAATCTGACGCAAACAGAACTTGCAAAGCTGATTGGCTGTACAAAGCAGACCATCAGCGACATCGAACGGGGATACCGTCCACCATCGGCGAAAATTGTAAAGGCGATGGCGGAATGTACGGGGTGTTCTGCTGATGAAATCCTTGGCGTAGAAAAGAAAGGAGAAGATGAAAATGAATGAGAATGAAATTCAGGTATGGAACTATGAGAGTTCCGAAATCCGGACAGTACAGGTGAATGGCGAACCGTGGTTCGTGGGAAAGGATGTGACTGCTGTCCTTGGATATGCGAATAGCAGCAAGGCTCTTTCAGACCATGTAGATGCAGAAGATAAACTCAATAACGAATCGTTATCGAGTTTAGGACAGCGTGGTGGATGGCTTATCAATGAATCTGGTTTGTATAGCCTTATTCTTTCCAGCAATCTTCCAAATGCGAAACAGTTCAAGCGTTGGGTCACCTCAGAAGTGCTTCCATCCATCCGCAAACACGGCAGCTATTCCGTACAGTCGCAGTTTGCAGATTTATCCCCACAGTTGCAAGTTCTGATTCAGATGGAAACCCGTCAGAAACAGATAGAAGCCCGTCAGGCAGAGCAGGCAACCGCACTCGCAGGGCTGGAACAGAAGATTCAAAACACCTGCGAGGTCATCGCTCTGGACAAGACCGCATGGCGAAAAGACAGCGAACACCTGATTAACAAGATTGCACGGGCAACCGGAGAGGGTTACGGCGGTATTCGGTTAGTTTACGAGGAAATCTATCGTTCCATCGAATCCAGAGCAGGCGTTTCCCTGAATACCCGTCTGACCAACAAGCGGAATCGGATGGCTGGCGAGGGCGTTTGCAAGTCAAAACGGGACAGGCTGACACGGGTTGACATCATCGCAGAGGACAAGAAGCTGATTGAAATCTATGTGGCAATCGTCAAGGAACTGGCTGTGAAATACGGCGTTTGTGCGTGAGAGGGGGTGAGAATATGAACAACATTATTAGAGAAGACAACATCACGCCAAAAACAACGCTGGTTTTGCAGCCGATGCCGGAACAACTTCTGACCGTAAAGGACGTTTCTTCCTTGCTGAAATGCAATGTTGCAACCGTTCACAATCTCCGCAAAACTGGATTGCTGCAATTCTTAAAACTTGGCTCGTACAAGTGCCGTGTATCTACGTTTCTTGCGTTTTTGGATGAATATGACGGAAAGGACTTGGATTCATTGGTACAGGAACGGATGGCAGAGCATGAGTCGGAAAGTTGAGTATCGGAACGGACACAAATACGCCATCTGCGAGCAATGCGGGCTGGATTGGAACGTATCCTGGCAGTTTACAGGGTGGTATGTGTGTCCGGTCTGCCGAAACAAAAACAGAAAGGAGCAGCGAAATGACCCCAGAAGAACAGCGTCTGAAGAAGAATCAAGAATCACTGGAAAGCTACAACTGGTATAAAGCCCACCATGTTTGCGTGCGGTGTCGTAACGCTTCCGCAACGGACGGATTTGTCACTTGTCCGAAATGCCGGGAAGCGATCAACGCAGGGCATCGCTTCTGGTACGCTGCATTAACGCCCGAACGGAAGAAAAAAGGACAGGCGAAAACAAAAGCCATTCGGGCTAAGTGGCGTGAACAAGGACGCTGCACCCGATGTGGCAGAGAGCGAGAAGACCCGAACCTTTTAACGTGCGAACGGTGCAGGAGAGGAGATAGAGAGCGAAAATGCAAACGATGATTTTAGGCGGCATTGCTGCCGCTATCTGCTGGGTTGCCTGGCAGCGGCACAATCACCTACTGGACAAGCAAGCAGCGGATTCCGGGAGAGCGTTGAAGCCCGTTCCGGTCGGGTTCGACTACCAGGCGGCAAGAGAGCAAGCTGACCGCATGGAGAGCAATCTCAAGCAGTACGAGCAGTGCAATCAGCTAATCAATGACAGCGTTGTGGCAATCCAGACGGGCGAGGGTATGCCCATCGAGATTACCCATTTTGACAACGGCGGAAAACGAGTACATACCACGCTGACCGACATCCCACCGGAGATCATCAACGACTTTGCACATCGACTACTGGACGTTTGTGCAGAACGGTGCAGCACTCCCCCGTCTGACAATGACTAACGGAAAAATCCGTCTTTTTGGGTAGAAAAGCAGGAGAAAAACAGGAAGAAAAACGCAGTAGGGGAGCGGATGCAAATGCAAGTTATCAAGTATTGCCTGCGATGCAACGAACCAATCAGCGACATCTACCACAACAGCTATCACAGCCACATTGCGTTGAAATACTGTGAAGCATGCAGAAAAGTGGTGAAAAAAGAACAGGATGCACAGGCGAAAGAGCGTTATCGAAAACGCAAAATGAATCAGAAATTATCGGAAAGATGGTCAGAAGAAGAAACGTACAACACCATCAAAATTACAGTTGGAGAACTTGGAAACGCCATGAAGAAGCAACTGAAACTGACAGAAGAGAAATGCGAGGCTCTGGAAAAAGAGTTGCTGCAAGAACGGGCAAAAAAAGACCCTCGCACCGGCGGCAACCAGTGACGAGGGATAGCAAAAAAATAAGAACATCCCAATCTTAACACAGGGAGAAAGGAAAGTCAAGATGCAAAGAGGAGAAATTTTTTTAAGACAGAACGCAATGAAAGTTGCAATCATGTGCGTGGAAGCCATGCATGCAGATAACACCACGCTCGACCCGATGCAAGAGGCTGACCATTTCGATGTCATGAAGCCGCTGTATCGGATTCTTGGCGAACTGGATGCAGCCGCACAGGCGTTTGTAGATGCAGACTTGCAAACGCTGGCAAAACAGGTCGAGGATGAATCAGACCTGAATCTCAGCCAGCTGGACTTCTTGGAAAGCGATGTGGTGACGGATGATAAAGATTGAAAATGATTGCAGCTGCTGCGAGCGATGCGGAAACTGCGGTGCAAAACGTGTGCCGCACGTTTACTGCGATGGATGCGGTGCGGAAGTATCCGGTGACAGCAAACTGATTCGGATTGTCGGTGCGAACGATGATGCTTGGCTTTGCGAGGATTGCCTTGCAGAATGGGTGGAAAGCGTCACAGTCACGACTTATGCCGCCGACCTTGTAAGGGAGATGCATGCAGAAGATGTTTGAATCCGGCGTGAAAAAGTATGTTTTCGTGCGGGTCAACTATGAATTTGGCTTTCCGGTGACGTTCCACGATGTCGCACATGTCGAATGTGCATATTGTCAGATGTATGACAAATACAAGAATCGCTGCAATATCACCGGAGAGTACATCGTAGAGCCAACCCGTTATGTGGGCTTTGAATGCCCGTTGGAATTGGTAAAAGAAGGAAGTGAAGAGCATGGACAAACAGAAGATGGAACAGAAACCCGATGAACGGCGGCTGCCGGAACGGTTGCTGGCAATCCAGAACGAACTAAAAGCCCCGAAAGGACAGTACAACAGCTTCGGAAAGTATAAATATCGCAGTGCTGAGGACATCTTAGAGGCGGTCAAACCGCTTGCAGAGCAGCACAGCGTTTTAATTTACTGCTCGGATGATATTGTCATGGTCGGCAATCGCATCTATGTAAAGGCAACTGCAACGGCAGAGGATGTCACAGGCAGATGCAGTGCTATTACAGTGACCGCCTTTGCGAGAGAACCGGACGACAAGAAAGGCATGGATGCCAGTCAGATTACTGGCACGGCATCCAGCTATGCCCGAAAGTATGCGTTGAATGGTCTGCTCTGCATTGATGATGCAAAGGATGCAGATACAGACGCTTACCAGACCGCTGGAAATGCTCCCACAGCGAAGCAACAGCAACCCCGTCAAATTTACTGCAGCAACTGCAAAAAGCCCATACAAGCCGCAAAGGGCAAGGATGGGCGATTGTATCAGCCGATTGACATTTACAAGCAATGCAGAGGGCTTTGCATTAACTGTTTTCAGGCATCTAAGGGGGCAGGAAAATGACAGACAGAAAAGCATTTGCGAAGAAAGTGAAAGTCCTCTGCGACACCCGAGAGCAATGCAATCAGCACATCATTCAGTACTTACATGCAAATGGGATTGCTACAGAAAGCCGTAAGCTGGACTTCGGAGATTATTCCTTTGAAATCAATGGGAAGTGCTTCGAGCGTTCCTGCATCGTTGAACGGAAAGGCAGCGTGGACGAGCTCTTCGGGAACTTCGTCCACGACCGGGAACGTATTCAGAAAGAGTTCGATGCAGCTGCAAAGAATGCCCGGCACATGGAGTTGATTTTAGAGGGCGTAACGTCAGAGGAAGAACTAAAGGCGTTTGAAATCCCAGAAAAACAGATGATTGCACAAAATCGGAAAGTAAAACGCATCGGCGAAACCGTCTATTTCGCTCTGCGGTCGCTGCGATCAGGCAATCGGTGCGGCTTACAGGTGTCATTTGTTAAAAAAGAGGACACAGCCAAAAAGCTGCTGGAAATCTTTTATTATTACTATCGGAACTACGAAAAAGCGGTTGCACCGCTGCGAAAGGAGCAAAAACAATGATAAACAAGGTAATTTTAATGGGTCGGTTGTGTGCAGACCCGGAACTCAGAAACACACAAAGCGGCATTGCTGTTTGCCGTTTTCGGATTGCCGTCAATCGGCAGTACAGCAAAAACAGCGACCAGAAAGCGGATTTTATCAACATCGTCAGCTGGCGGCAGCAAGCGGAATTTGTCAACCGATATTTCCACAGGGGGTCGATGATTATCGTAGAGGGCAAGCTGCAAAACGCAGATTACACGGACAGCAACGGGGTGAAACATTATGCTATGGATGTACAAGCGGACAATGTTGACTTTCGGGGAGAGTAAGACAGCCCAGAACGCCGCACAGAGCGATTATAACAGCCAACCACAAAACAACTACCAGCCCACGCCGCAAACGGCTTACAGCGAGCCGCAGACACCGTCTTACAGCAATCCGATGCAGGGCGTTGTCAACCAGTCGCAAAGCGTTGTACATACCTATGAGGCGGATGTTAAAAGTGCCAACAGCCAAACACCGGAGATTGATTTGAGCGACTTTGAAGAGATTCTCGGCGATGGTGACGTACCATTCTAAGAAAAGAGGTGATAGCGGATGTTGGAAAGCGGTCATGTTATATTGCCACGGTTATTTTTTAGAGATTGGGAATGGTCTGATGATGCAAATACAGTAGCCGTTTTCCTTCGTCTGCTCATTGAAGCAGATATTGTTCCGAACACTTGGCACGGAATCGAAGTACCACGTGGCGGAATGGTTTCCAGTTATGCAAAACTGGCAGAGAAAACAGGGCTGTCTGTAAAACAAGTGCGAACTGCGATAAAACACCTTGAAACGGCAGGGTATGTGGCAAGGACAACATATGCAAAATGTACCGTATTTGCTGTGAAAAACTTTGATATGTTTCAATCAGGGGCAAGCAGTGGGGCAAGCAGTGGGCAAGGTAAGGGCAAGCAAGGGGCAAGCAAAGGGCAACAGAATAAGAAGATAGAAGAAGATAAAGAAGATAATTATCTATCTATCTTAGATGCAGAAAACCAAAATTTTCCTCCAACGCTGGAAGAAATCCGGTTATTTGCAGAGCAAGAGAGAATCCACATTGATGTGCAAAAGTTTTATGACTATTACACGGAAAGAGATTGGAAGACGAAAAACGGGAATTTTATCCGAAACTGGAAAAAGACCCTACAATATTGGGGCAAAACAGAGGGAACACCGCACAAAGGAAAGAAACAGCAAGACCCACCAGTATCAGAAAATGCAGCGGCTTATGCAAGTTTGATTTATAACTTGGATGAGCCGATGTAACAAGAGAGGGATGACTATGCCAAAAAAATATTCCGAGCAATTTAAAATGCAAGTTGCCTATGATTACTTTGTAGACCGCTGCTCGGTCAATGCGTTATGTGACAAATACAAACTTACTGTTCACACAGTTCGATATTTTTACAAGAATCGGCGTGGAGAATATCGGGATGCAATTTTTCGGAACTGGAAGGACGAAGAAAAGCGGCTGCGTCGTGCGGTATTTGATTACCTAAGCGGCGGATCAGCCGAAGAAGTCGCACAGGAATACAATATCTGCACGCAATGGCTTTTAAAGCTGGTTGATATGCGTTTCGATTCGTATTTGATAGAGCCACCAAAATTCACAGCAGAGGAACTTGCGAAGCCAAAAGCTTTTGTCTGTGTGAACGACATGACACAGGAAATCTTAAAACTGGATGTGCAGCACTGTCCGCTGTATGGCATTCGAGACGCAACAACCGGAAAATGGTTGCAGCGGCTTGATAACAATGGAAACATGCACCCACTGTTATATTCGACGGTGTACGAAGCAAACGAAAAATTATCGCAGATACGAAAGATACGAGGGTTGCACAACGTCGGAGCAATCGAGCTAAAAACACAGTGGTACGGATGGAAATGTGAAAGAGGAGATGAGTCATGCTGAATTTCAAAAAAATAGATAACGTAACATATAAGCAGATTGATATCATGAAGCATACAATAGGCTTTAATCGTGGTAGGATAAGAGGTACAAAGTACCGCAGATATGCCCCTTATCGAAACTACTTTGATGCAGGTCCGGCAGACATAGCGAGCATTGAGAGCCTTGTCGAAATCGGGCTTATGAAAGAGTATCGGAAAAATTGGTTTGAAGTAACCGATGATGGCAGAGAATTTTTGGAACTTGTCACAGGCGTAACTATCCTTGAGGAGGAAACATGAGCAAAATCAACGCCACGCAAATCCTGCCCATTGCCATGATACTGCTGGATGTTGGTGCAGCAGCGGTTTGTTTGTGGCATAAAGACCACAGACGGGCGGTTTATTGGTTGGCTGCGGCGGTTTTAAACGTGACTGTTACATTTTAGTGAGCAAAGGAGAAATGAGGATGACAAAAGAAGATCTGACACAATGCAATGCCAAATGGAAAGAATTGCATCAAATCGAAAAGCTGCTTACAGAGATTCAGGCAGATGCACGCAGTACGAGAGCGGTTTGCTATGACAGCGAGCCAAAGCATAAAGGTGAGCCGATTCCAGCCGTGCAGACGTACGTGGAACGGTTGGAAGAACTATCGAATTGGTATGAACAGTTAAAAGGCAGCCTGATGAAAGACATCCGACAGGTAGAACAGGAAATTTCAAAACTGCCGCCGGATTTACGGGTATTGATGCGGTATCGGTATGTACAAGGGAAAAAATGGGAATGGATTAACGGGAAGATGTACATTTCAGAATCAAAGTCTAAAAGAATGCATAAAAGGGCTTTGAAACTATTAGAAGTTGGACTTGTTTGACACAGTTGCAATGTGCTATAATGGTAATATCAAAAAATGAAATCCGGATGGGAGAACTTCCTGTCCGGATTTTTTTACCTGAAAAACGGAGGAGCGACAAGTGCAAAATAAGGAACGATATGAGAATTTACAGTACGGCATTTATCGAAGTGTTGGAACATACGATATTCCTCAGCTGCATGGAATCAATGAGATAAATTTTCCAAAATTCATAGGATTTAATTTTGCACGGACAGATAAACACCCCGAGGAAAAAGGGTTGCATTTCTTTTTAGATGATTATCAATTCAATCGGATTTGGAATAAGCCAGTGCAATATCTCCATTTGATACAGAAATTTCAATGTGTTTTAACACCAGATTTTTCTTTGTACACGGATTTTCCTGTTGCGATGCAAATTTATAATCACTACCGAAAGCATTGGATTGGTGCATTTTGGGAAGAACATGGAGTTACAGTTATTCCAACAATTGGTTGGAGTGATAGACAGTCATTTGAATGGTGTTTTGATGGAGAACCAACGGGGGGCGTGGTTGCTGTTTCGTCAATTGGAACACAAAACCACTCAGAAACGAAAGCAGCATTTCTATATGGATATGATGCAATGCTGGAACGGTTACAACCAAAAACAATTCTATTTTACGGAAATGTCCCGAAAGAATGTAAGGGAAATATTGTGCACATTCCTCCGTTTTATGAAAAATTTAAAAGGTGATGCGATGGGTGGTAGAGGCAGTTCCAGTGGAATGAGCGAAAAAGAAAAACCATATGGTTCAGAATACGAAACAATATATAAAAATAGCAATATCAAATTTGTAAAAATAAGAGGAAATTCTGTTACAGCACCAATGGAAACTATGACAAGAGGAAGAGTATATGTTACACTTGATAAAAACAATCAATTAAAACATATTACGTATTATGATAATAAAAACAAAAGAAATCGTCAGATTGACCTTACACATGTTCACGATGGGAAAAAGCCACATACCCACCATGGATATTATCATGATGAAAATGGTACAACCAGGCTGACATCAGAAGAAAGAAAAATGGTTGACAGAGTAAAAAGAATTTGGTATAATAGAAATAGCAAGAAATAGTTTAAGAAGGAGAATATGTACTCAGACTGAGATAAAATCTAAAATAAAATTCCATGTTCATTCAGCAGTGCTGTTGAGCTTCTATAGAATTTTATTGTCTGAGAATCGTACAAGGTGACGGTGCAAATCCGTCTACTTGCAAAGAGAGTGCAGAAATGTACTCTCTTTTTTTATTCTTTTTTTGGAGGGAGGACGTTGGCAAATGAAGAAAACCTGATTCCGATGGACGAACGAACAGAGAACGAACAAAGAGAAATTGCAAGAAAAGGTGGCAAAAAGTCCGGAGAAGCACGCCGCAGAAAAAAAGACATGAAAACCAAAATGAAGCTGCTGCTTTCCCTGCAGCCGACCGCCAGCCAATCAGAATTGCTGAAAGCGATTGGCATCCCGGAAGAGGATGCAGACAACGAAATGCTTCTGCTGGTCGCCATGTTTCAGGCTGTCACGGAAGACCGAGATACCAAAGCATTTGATAAGGTCATGGACGTACTTGGAAAGACCGTACAACGGGAAGAACTGACCTTGAAAAAGCGGCAGGCGGCGAAGCAAGACAAGCCGAGCAACGGCATGACGGAACAGCTGATTGCAGGAATGCAGGAACAGGAGGTGGAAGATGATTTACACGAAGAAGCAGCGGCAATTGATGGAACTGTGGCGAACAAAGAAGTTGCAGCGGATTAACTTGCTGGAAGGGTCTGTTTCTTCTGGGAAGACGTGGATTTCATTGGTATGCTGGGGGTTCTGGCTGGCTACCATGCCGCAAAATCAGCTGTATCTGATGTGCGGAAAGTCGTTGACCACGTTGAAACGAAACTGTTTGATTCCGCTGGAAGCCATGTTCGGGCAAAGTAATTTTTCTTTTTCAACCTCTGCCAAAGAAGCCTATCTGTTCGGCAGGCGGATTCTGCTGGAAGGTGCAAACGATGCACGCAGCGAAGGCAAAATTCGAGGGCTGACTTTACAAGGTGCGTACTGCGATGAATTGACGCTGTTTCCAAAGGATTTCTTTGTTATGCTGCTATCCCGTTTGCGTGTACCTGGTGCAAAGCTGATTGCAACGACCAATCCCGACAGCCCCCAACACTGGTTGAAAAGAGAATACATTGACCGCATGGCTGAACTGGATATGTTGACCATGCGTTTTTTATTAGAAGACAATACAACGCTTGACCCACAGTATGTGGCTGCGGTAAAAGCGGAATATACAGGCGTGTTCTATCACCGCTTTATCTTGGGCGAATGGTGCGTTGCAGAAGGGCTGATTTACCCGATGTTTGACAAGGCGGTGCATGTCA
>OGDN01000260.1_pt1 | contig 109172 bp, 121 predicted proteins | sample 1570271 | NCBI WGS metagenome assembly OGDN01 (sample SAMEA4384481, study PRJEB24528) | human gut metagenome
CTTGCCAAAGGCGAGAAAAGAACACGAAGTGTTCGAAATGCGAATGTGTGGGAGGGGGAAGCTGAATAGTTACTTTATTTCTCTTTATTTTTGTTCAAGACCATTCTCTTATGTTTTGAAGAGTATACCCAGTATTTTGAGGATAACTTCTTGACATCTTGCTTCCTGCTTTTACTGTTGCAGTATTATAGTTACATGCCGCCGCGTCTGAGCTCTTCCCTTTTGCAGCAGAAGACTGCTCTCCTGCTATACCACCTATATACCCACGCGCACTCGCCGATGCAGAAATCTTTCCGGTATTATAACAGTTGCGCACATTAACGACAGATGCTGCAACACCACCTGCCATTACGGTTCCATCTGCCGGAGATCGTCCGCAGAACGGATTGGTATCTCTTGTGCTGCCTGTGCTTTCTGGGGCTGTGCCATGATAAGGCAAGACGCCATAAAAACGATTGCCAGTATCCCTCTTGTTGCTTTTTTGCTCATAGTCATTCCTCCTAGCCTTAATGATATATTTAAACCGTATCATAAAAATATTATAATTGCAATATCAGCTCAACGCCAAACGCAAATTGCTCTTCGTCAAGACGGTACTTCTCCAGTACTTCCGGACCGCAACTATTGGAGCCGATACCATTTTGCGCATAATCGATACAAAGCACCGTGCTATCAGATTCCTCCAGTTCATAATTGTGTGCGACGCGTTCCAATTCTTCCTGTGTATACACAGACGCGTTGAAAGAAAATGGATTCTCCGACACAACGGTAATTCCGGAGTTTGAATTTCCCACCGTAACAAAATCGCAGTCATAATGGCTTCCGTTTTCCTGCGGACGAATATAATCTTCATGCAAGTCTGCCACTTTAGAATGATACAGTCCGTGGCTGGAAGCTTGATGCTTGTCCCGATAACTCTCCTGCGGTCCCATTCCATAATACGTAACTTCATCCCATGTTTTATCTAAAAATAAACGAAGCCCAAAACGTGGCAGCACAGGAAATTCCGGATCTTTTTCAGCAGAAATAGAAGTTTTTATTCTTCCAAAACAGTCAATTTCCCATGTCAGTTTCATATCTAAAATCTTTTGTACCGTATCCGCGACGACAGCCAAATGTTCCTGAATCCGAATCGTGTTGTGATCCGGAACAATCTCTATCTGATAAGCTCTCGTATATGCTTCATCGTAATGCGCCTTTTTCCATTCCTCTTTGAGAAACATATCATTGTCTGTCGGCGCACGCCAGATATTTAACTCCATCGGATGATTCATGCGTTTTTTTCCAGCGGTCTCAAGTTCCGTAAATAAACCGGTACGTTTGTCCAAAACATACGTAAATTTATCGGAACTAAAGCGAAAGGAAACATGGTTTTCCGTCACACGAATTTGGTTTGCAGCAGACATTTCGCCGCCTTGCATATATTGTACTGCGGTTTGGTTTCTGTCATCTTTATTGTGGAGTTTCCACTCCTCAAAACCCAGTTCATGCCCCGGTTGCAAAAGAGGCATTTTCTTCTTCAGATAATATTTCAGTTTCAGGTAGACACGCCCTGTTTCCGGAATGTTCAATACAAGTTCGGTCTCTGTGTCCTGATGTGGTGCTGCCGAAACATCCGTAAGGCTGCCCTCTTCTACCATCGTTCCATCCTGCGTCAATTCGTAGCGGATTTCCAGAAAATCTTTCATATCATCAAAATCCATATAATTGTGAAGGACAAGTTTTCCGGTTTTCTCATCATACGAAACGATACGCACCGGACGGTATACATTTTTATACTCCAAAATACCGGTGTGCCGTCTGCGATCCGGGTAAACCAGTCCGTCGATACAAAAGTTACCATCGTGAATCCGTTCGCCGTGGTCGCCGCCATAATAATACATGGTCTTTCCGTTTGTCGCTTTGCCATGTGCGATTGCGTGATCACACCACTCCCAGACAAAACCGCCACACATCCGGTCATCGCTTTGGATCCTCTGAAAATACTCTTCGAAATCGCCCGGTCCATTTCCCATACTGTGGCAGTATTCTACCAGCAAAAAGGGCTTGCTTCCATCTTTTTCCAGATATTCCGTAATCTCTTCCAATGACGGATACATCCGGCTGTAGAGATCCAGATTTTCAAAATGATACGTGCGGTCATAATTGCGGTATCTTGCACTTTCGTATTGGGTGATGCGGCTGGGATCAAACTGTTTTGTCCATGACAGGGCCTTTTCAAAATTACACCCATATGCGCTTTCATTTCCCATAGACCACATCACAATACCGGTACGGTTTTTCTCCCGCTGCACCATCAGTTGCACGCGATCCGTAATTGCCTTCTCCCAGGCAGGATCATCGGCAATCTTTTCATTCCAGCGTTGAAACCGGTTTTCTTCGGTATCTTCTTTTCGGTAGATCATAAAAGGACCATGCGCTTCCAAATCTGCCTCGTCAATAACCATAAACCCGTATTGATCACATAACTGGTAAAAATACGGCGCATTGGGATAATGACTGGAGCGGATTGCATTAAAATTATGTTCTTTCATCAATGTAAGGTCTTTTTTCATCTGCTCGATACTTATCACAGCTCCGGTTTCCGGGTCGGAATCATGCCGGTTTGCCCCACGGAACTTAATTTTCTGTCCATTAAAATATAAAACTTTGTCCTTAATTTCAATCGTACGAAAACCGATTCGATCAACAATCACTTCCTCGTCTGTTTCAAAAACAACCGTATATAAATAGGGATTTTCCGTATTCCATAAAATCGGATCTTTGATTTCTAATTCCACTTGTCCATTATAAGATATTTCGGCGTTTGCGACACATTGTCCCTCTCTATTTTCCACTCTGATTTTTGTGGTTATCGGATGATAAAAAGACAGTTCGATCTGCACTATCGCGCGGTCTGCATTTACCTTTGTTTTTATAAAATAATCTTGTACTGCCTTCTCCGGCCGTTTTAACAGATAAACATCGCGGAAAATTCCACTCATACGGAACTTATCCTGATCTTCCAGATACGATCCGTCGCACCATTTCGCCGCCAAAACTGCCAATGTGTTTTCGCCCTCCTGCAATAAGGATGTGACATCAAATTCGCTGGTTGCATGTGAGACCTGACTATAGCCCACATAAACGCCATTCAGCCAAACATAAAAACAACTGTCAACTCCTTCAAAGTTCAGAAAGGCTTTTGGTGCATTTTCCACTTTTTGGTAATCGAAGTGGTGTACATACGTCCCACATGGAATATCCTGCGGAACATATGGGGGATCAAACGGAAAAGGATAACGGATATTCGTATACTGATGCGTATCGTACCCTTCCATCTGCCACACACTCGGAACGGGAATCGAATCAAATCCGGAAAGTTCCCGGTCTTTTTCATAAAATGGTTCCATTACATCGTAAATACTTTCATAATACTTAAACTTCCATTGTCCGTTCAATAACTGAAACCGATCAGAATGCTCCCTGTGTTCTACCAGATCCTCCATTCTGACCGATGCCGGAATATAATATGCTCTTGCCGGCACAGTATTTTCATGAAGCACCATAAGATCTTCATAATAACGTGGTACGATCATTGCAATAACCCCCTTTTCATCTTGACTTTATCATACCTTTTATCCCAGTAGCTGTCAACATAAAAAGGGGGAATTATAGTTTCCATTTTACAGTTTCAAAGCCCGTGTTGCGTTAAGAACCGCCAGTACCATAACACCGACGTCAGCAAAGATGGCAAGCCACATGCCGGCGATACCAAGTGCGCCTAAGATCAGGCAGATTGCCTTTATAGCAAGGGCAAATACGATGTTTTCTTTGACAATTTTCAATGTCTTTAAAGAAATTTTCATTGCCAGAGAAATCTTGGCAGGGTCATCATCCATCAGAACGATATCCGCTGCTTCAATCGCCGCATCGGAACCAAGAGCTCCCATAGCGATACCAATATCTGCACGGGAAAGAACCGGTGCATCGTTGATTCCGTCTCCGACAAAGGCCAGTTTTTCTTTTGCATTTTTCTGAGCAAGAAGTTTCTCGACTTCATTTACTTTATCCGCCGGAAGAAGTTCGCTGCACACCTTATCCATTCCGATTTCTTTTGCTACTTTTTCCGCCGTCTTCTTTGCATCTCCGGTCAGCATGACGGTCTGTTTTATACCATGTTTTTTCAATCCGGAAATGGCATCTTTCGATGTCTCTTTGATCACATCTGAAATCGTGATACAGCCGGCATAGTTGTTATCAACGGCTACGTATACCATCGTTCCTTCGTCATATTCACGACTGACAGAAATCCCCATCTTGTTCATCAATCGAAGATTTCCGGCATATACCGTCTTTCCGTCTACAACGGCTTTCACACCATGTCCTGCAATTTCCTCGATGTCATAGACGCGTTCCAGACTCATTTCTTTGCCGTACGCCTTTTTCAGACTCACACTGATCGGATGGCTGGAACCACTCTCCGCATACGCAGCGTATTCGATCAGCTGCTCTTTGCTTGTACCCTGCTCCGGATAAATACCGCTTACCTCAAAAACACCTTTCGTCAGTGTACCGGTTTTATCAAATACAATATATTTTGTGTCTGCCAGCGCTTCCAGATAATTGGATCCCTTTACAAGGATTCCGTTTGTCGAAGCACAGCCAATTCCTCCGAAAAAGCTAAGCGGAATGGAAATCACAAGAGCACATGGACAGCTGATTACAAGGAACGTAAGTGCACGCACAATCCATTGCTGCCATGCCGGTGAAATTCCCATCAGCAGGGAAATGAGTGGCGGCAAAATTGCCAATGCCAGCGCACTGTAGCATACTGCCGGTGTATAATATTTGGCAAATTTTGTAATAAAATTCTCCGAGCGGGACTTTTTCATGCTTGAATTTTCAACCAAATCCAAAATCTTAGACACCGTCGAATCTCCAAATTCTTTTGTCGTTTTCAATGTAATCGTACCGGTAAGATTGATACATCCACTGATGACTTCTTCTCCGCATTTTGCATTTCTCGGAACACTTTCTCCTGTCAATGCACTTGTATTTAATGTTGTATTTCCCTCTGTGATCACGCCGTCAATCGGCACTTTCTCGCCGGGATTTACAACTATTTCTGTGCCTATTTCCACATCATCCGGATCTACCTGTTCCAATTTTCCATCCACGATAATATTGGCATAATCGGGACGAATATCCATCAAAGCCGTGATGTTTTTACGGCTCTTTCCAACCGCAAAACTCTGGAACAACTCGCCAATCTGATAAAAAAGCATAACGGCACTGCCTTCCCGGAAATCGCCGAGAAGAATCGCTCCTACTGTTGCCACCGCCATCAGGAAATTTTCATCAAAAACCTGTCGGTTCAAAATTCCCTTTCCCGCTTTTTTCAGGATGTCGTATCCGATGATAAAATACGGAATCAGATACAGGATTACCTGCGCGATCATCGGCAGTTCCACCAACGTATCAATAATCGATACGGCGATAAGAAGTACGAGGGATATAATAATCCGGTATAATACTTTTTTTTGCTTCTTTGTCATAAACTCTCTCCTTTACAGGAAGATTTCACAATCGTCCTCTACTTTTTTACAGTTTTTGTAAGCTTCCTGCATAACGGCATCCACATTGGCGCCTTCTTCAAATTCCACTTTCAATTTCAATGTCATAAAACTCAAGGCTGCATCTTTTACACCTGTTGTATTTTTTACTGCTTCTTCCATCTTTGCTGCACAGTTTGCGCAATCTACGTCTACTTTGTATGTCTTTTTCATGATAATAACCTCCATTTTTTCAATAACTTATTTTTATTCTTCTTCCACATGTTCTACGCCCATACTCAATATGTTTCTCACATGTTCATCATCCAATGCATAAAAGATAATCTTTCCTTCTCTTCGGAATCGTACAAGTTTCGCGTCTTTTAAAATTTTGAGCTGGTGGCTGACTGCGGATTGAGACAGATTCAATATCTGCGCCATATCGCCCACGCACAATTCGGTTTCCAGTAAAGCATGCAGGATACGGATGCGGGTCGAATCTCCAAATACTTTAAAAAGTTCTGCGAGATCGTACAATTCTTCTTCTGCCGGCTGCTTGTCTAACACCCGTTTTACCACATCCTCATGTACTGCCAGAAAATCACTGTTTGTTTCTTGCTGTTTCATAAGTTCTGCTCCTTTCTCAAAATTTTATCATATGAACATTTATTCATATTTACATATTTAATTATATTTATATGTTTTGTATTTGTCAATACTTAAATGCAATTTTTTTCATAAAAGAAGCCGGACATCTCATTGGGAGAAGTCCGGCTTCTATCGCAATCATTATTCTATTTCTTATTTTACAGAGATATTCTCGCCTTTCAAACCATTGAACGCGCCTTCAATCTTCGCATCCGGATGAGCGATCAACCATTTATTGCGGGCTACCAAAAGCTTGTCTTCTTTTGCTCCTTCCGGTTTTACAACCAGATCAAGGTTCGTGTCTTTCGGAAGAACAACTACACAGCGGAAGTTTGCGCCGTCTACGCTGCATGGAGCATAGTGAAGTGTCGTCGCATATACGTCGATCACGGTTCCCTTTGGTACTAAAAACGCCTCGATCTTAGAAGTATCATAGGTATCATCTTCTTCGATATCCTGCTCACTTCCGATCAAAAGGATCAAATCTGTAGCTGCAACATTGATTTCAGAAGAACGATGATATTCTACTGCATTCAAAAGATGGTTGTTACCATTGCAATAACCAATCTGAATTGGAAGTCCGCCATACAAACTATCTGTAAAATCTTTCATCACCGGCAGTGCCTCCAATGCGCTTTCCGATGGCACATAAACAACTTCGTCATCCGGACAAGGCATCTCCTGCATTTTCTCGATCAATGCATCTACGTCGTACTCTCCTGTCAGAACACGTCCATATTTTTTGAAAGATGCATCGGTTACTTTTTGAATCTGAATACTCATAATTAAAATACCCTCCTATAATATATAATATTTAGTAACTATTCAATCTCCCCATACACTAGATCCTGAATAGTTACGTTACTTATATTATACAATGAGTTCTGCAATTTCACAAGATGAAATTACCAGTTCTTCACGATCCATTTTCCGGTTTTGGACAAATGGCTTTTCTTTATATTCGTTGTCGTTTTGCACGATGGTTTCAAAAGTGCTGACGTCTCATTTTTGTTACAGAGACTCCATGCCACTCTGCCGATATTGTACTTCTTCAAAAGGCTCATCCACTTCTTAGCCTCTTTTTTATTGATGGCACCGTTGCCGGAAGCATCACAGATTGAAAATTCACTTACGATGACCGGAAGATTTTTCTTGTGTGCCCGGATCAATTTATTGCGGATACCGTCGCCATGTGTCGCCGCATAAAAATGAAGAGCATATAAAATATTCGTCTGTCCCCGGATCGGATCGTCTGCCACGACGTCTACATCCTGTGACCACGTCGGTGTGCCGACAATGATCAGCGCATCCTTATCATTCTTTCGGATCAGGGAGATCATTGACTCCGCATATGGTTTGATATCTTTTTTCCATGTTACATTTCCGTTCGGCTCATTGCAAATTTCATAGATCACATTTGTCTGTGCCGCATATTTTTTCGAAAAATAGGTGAAAAATTCTTTTGCTTTTGACTGATTTGTCTTGGGATTTCCATCTGACAAAATATGCCAGTCAAGAATTACATACATTCCAAGATCCGTCGCTGCCTTAACCCCCTCTTCTACTTTGCTGTAAAGCGATTTTTGGTATCCTGCACCCGGATCACTGTACAACGCAAGACGTATGGTATTGGCCCCCATTTTCCGGAAACTGTGAAATGCTCTTTTATTTACATATTGTGGAAACCAAGCAATTCCGTGTGTACTCACGCCGCGAAGATTAACGGTTTTTCCTTTGGAATTCACAATTTTCGTTCCCTGCACCCGAAGCAGTTCGCATTTTTTTGCCGCCTGACTTGCATCCGCATGGAAGATCAATCCCAGAAAAGCCCCTATGATCAAACTACACCTTATCCATTTTTTCATTTTTGCAACACTCCTATGCTTTTTTTATTGTAACTATTCAGGATTAAATGTACGGAAATCAATGAATCGTCGCGCTTGCACGTAAGAGACTTTGATTTCTGGACATTTAAATCCTAATAGTTACGTTTCATTATAACTTTTTTTATTCTTTTTTTCAATTCTTTTCAAAAAATTATTGAAGATTTAATCCAAATATTGTATACTGTTATTGCACTATAATTATGAAAAAGAGGATTGAAACTTATGACGACACAACAGATTCAATACATCATTGCGATCACAGAAGAAGGCAGTTTTTCTGCGGCTGCAAAGAAACTGGTTGTTACTCAGCCATCCATAAGCCAGCTGGTCAAAAATATTGAATACACGATCGGCGCTCCCCTGTTCGACCGAACAACGCAGCCGATCAAATTAACACCGGTAGGAATCGCCTACTATGAAGCGGCCAAAAAAATCGAAAATGTAAACCGCGAACTGCAAAATCGTGTATCCGAGATCAATGATCTCCAGTTTGGAACATTGACAATTGGGACCTCACCGTTCCGCGCTGCCTGCATGCTTCCAAAAAGCATCGCCTATTTCAAAGAAAAATATCCGGGAATTTCGATCAATATCATCTCTGAACCAATCGAAATTTTGAAACAATATCTTTTGGATGGCAACATTGACATCTGTATTGAAAATGATGTCTTCCAGCCGCAATTTTTTACGTCCGAAAGTTTGTCAACGGAAACATTTTATCTGGCAGTAAATCCTTCCAATCCTTGGAATGAGGGTAAAGAAAAAAATGTGCTGACGGCGGATGATATTTTACAGGACAGTGAGAAATTATATGATGACTGCACTGTCAGTGCCGCAGAAGCAGAAAAGCTTCCGTTTATTCTATTGGATTCCAAAAACGAATACCAGGATTTATCGGCAAATATTTTTGAAAATCTCAACATGAAACCGGATATCACACTCCGTGCTTCTAACATTGAGACAAAATTCCACTGGGTGACTTCCAATCTCGGTGCCGGCTTTATTCCGGACACGCTGATCCGTTTTGGAAATTTCAAAGAACATCCAAATTATTATAAGATTCGTGAACCAAAACGTTCCGACCAGCTTTTTCAAGAAGAGATTGTTGTCGCTTACAACAAACACCACTTCCTGACAAAAGCGGCCAAAGAATATATTATCGAACTGAAGAAATTGATCGGATTAGGAACCTGGCTGACTGCTTAACGCGTCAATCTTCCAACAGACAACCAATTCCTAATTTAATATCGAATTGTTTTAACAATTCCTGATCATTTTGTTTTCCACCGGCTGGTCGTATTTCAATCGTGTGCCAGTCGGCTTTTGGTTCCACAAAGATCATTCGCACAAGGCGGTTATCCCATGCAAACTCCCAATGCAATTCCACACATTCTTTCACTTCACCGTCTACCAGAATTTCCACTTTGCAGTCATTTTCCTGTGCCGTCTGAAAATATTCTGCGACAACGATAGAACAATATTTATCTACCGTAAATACCTGATCGTCATCGTAAGACAGGTTCTCCAACTTTTCAAGTTTCCAAAAAGATCCATCAAAACAAGGATTTTCCGGAATTATGTAAGAATTTGTTTCTTCTTTTTCCATCGCATATTGAAAACAATGCATAATATTATCAGCGATAAATTCATGTCCTTCGATACGCGGGTGCACATAATCACTTGCATAATCCTGCCATAAAAATCGATTTTCCCGAATATTTTCCATCACAACACTTCCGATATCCAAAAGAGGAATATGATAATAATGTGCGATTCTGGTCATCGCCCCCCGAGTGCAGTTCCCATTTTGATTACAAAACAAAAGGACACAGACATACGTTCCGTTTTCCAAAAAATGGTGTACCAGTCCTTCAAATGCCTCCTGAAAATAATACTGTCCCGGGTCATTGACACTGTAATCCAAAAAAACAAGATCCGGTTTCTTTTGCAGCAACTCATCCATAGCAAATAACGCATTTGCTGAAAATGTTCCCGATACACTGGCATTGATAAATTCCGGCACTGTACTCCCCGGAAAATAACTCTCCCATTTTTGCTCCATTTTATTTAAAAAGGCGTTCCCCTTTTTTACTGTTTCCCCTTTTGATACAGAAGCTCCCAGCGCCGCAATTTTTTTCTTTTCTCCCCGCATTCCAGCCTCTATGATTTCCCGAATTGGCTGAAGATTTGCTCCTTCCATTGCTTCCGGCTGTATATAACTACACTGCTCCATCTCATTCCTCCTTATCTTTGCATCAACAATTCAAGACGTCATAATCTTAAATCATGTTATTTTTTGTAAAAAAAAGTAAGTGGCACTATATCGCTATAGTACCACCAGAAAAAAGTATGAAAAAGGATTATCAAAAATACCTTGCTAACGTTATTTATCTTACTGAAATACATTGTAACACAGTTTTTCGAAAAAGGCAAATTAGAATTTGTTATAAACACTATAACTTTTACGTTATATGTATATTTTTTACAATTCTATGGTATTGCCCGAATCTATTGACTTTTCCACATTATCAACCTCCAGCCAAATGGTGCTATCTGTTGGATTGTAGATTTTTTTCCCGTTTTGCGAAAAAATTAATTGTTTATATTTTTGATGATAATTGCATATTTCTCCATTTGTTGCATACCAGACATCCTCTTTATTCGCCACTTTTTCAAACAAGTCATCAACAATATGCCAGTTATCCTGCTCATCAAATTCAAAGGTATGTCCCCAAACATAAAACAGATAGGAATCATCTGCTACTGTATCATTCAAAAATTCCTCTGCCAGTTCCATTAATTCCGGTTCCGCATGGTGACAGGTCGGATTAAGGATCAGCCAGTCTTCCGGCAAATGAAATTCATAAGTACTCTCTACCGTACGAGCATAACTGATTCCGGCATTTTTTAATATCTGAATCAACGTTTCATTATATAAACCATACGGATAGGCATATCCGGTAATGATTCTGTCATACATGTTTTCCAGTTCCCGTCGGCATTTGATAATATCTTCCATCAGCTGCATCGTTGGAACAGTCGTGGATTTTTGATGGTCATATCCATGATTTGCCACTTCAACAAGTGAATTATCATACAAATCTTTTGCTTTTTTTTCTGTTACATTAATATACGTTTCTCCTTCCGGAAATACCGCATCTTCCTTGGAAAACCAGCCGGGAATGATATTGAACGTTCCCTTGATATGGTATTGTTCCATTTTTTTGATCAGGCGCTCATCCTGCGTAATATTATCATCATAACTAATGGTAAATGCTTTTTTCTTTCCTCCCGGAAATCTCATATAACATTGTTTCATAGTTACCCTCCAATTATTTAATCAAATCGTGTATTTTTCTATTGTATCAAATTTTACTCATTTACGCAATGCTTTTGTCGCCTCTAAAAAAGCCCCCTGGTTCATATAGATAAACAAGGATTTTGCATAATCGTACTGTGATACAGCCTCCCAGTCACTTTCATCCAAAATGACATTCTTATAAGAATCTAAAACAATCTGATTTTTCTCCGGATATTGTTCCCGCTTGCATCGCATGATATACGGACAAACTACAATGGTCACATCTGCATCCGATTCCTGCTCTACGCGCTGACACTCTGTCTGCAGTGCCTCGATAAATGCCTGCGCCTCTTGCTCTTCCTCAGTCGTATCGGCTTTCAGATAATACGTTTTTTTCATCTGGAGATACGACTGAAACCGGCTGTCACTGGCATCATTGTTCCTGATTTTTCCATCGGAGGCTTTTCCTCTTACATCGCGGATGGCATCATAGTACGCATAAGAAATGGTCTGCATGATATTGTGCTCTTCGCGGTACATGCTCTCATACATCGCATCGAATACACTGCTTAGTATACAATAGCTCATACGATCCAGTTTTTCTTCCGGTGTATATTTCATGAAGAAATGAATCCGGTTGCGCCACATATAATAATTGATAAACGTATTGACTGGTTTCGCATTGGAACCCATTTTGTGCAGCACGACGCTGTCCTTGATCGTTACAACTTTATAGCCGGCAAGATGAAACCGATAACACCATTCCATATCATCCCAGTAAATAAAATTGTCTTCCGGCATGATTCCGATATCGCTTTCTTTGATAAAACGGGTCCGCAGCATAACACTGCAGGTCGCTACCGTATCACATTCATTGACCTCCGGAATGTTTCCATCATCCAGATAATCCGCATAATGAGTAATTGCCGTAAAATTATCAAAATCCAGATCCAATCCGTACTGCTGCACATAGTCCGGATAATCCATATGATAAACGATCGAACCACACACGCCGGTATCCGGATGTGCATCGAGATAGTCTGCCAGTGCACCAATTGCATTTTCATCCACTAAAATATCGTTATCAAGGCAGCATAAGTATTCGTATTCTTCTTCTAATATTTTCCTTATTCCAAGATTAAATCCGCCGGATCCCCCTAAATTTTCTGGATTGACTAAAACCGTAACGGCATCGCCATAGGTTTCCTTAATCGCTTCCACGGAACCATCCGTCGAGGCATTGTCTGCCACATACAGGTCAAAATCCTGATTTTTGGATTCCAATACACTCCGGATACAATTTAATACATAGTCTTTTTTATTATAATTACATATTACAATTCCTATTTTTTTCATCCGTTTCCCCTTATAAAAAATTCTCCCACCAATTGAAAAATCAGTGGGAGACTCAAAAAATCATACGTTATTACTTGATCTGTGCTTTCAACTGCTCTGTCAAAAGTGGAACAATCTTATTCAGATCTCCAACAATACCATAATCCGCTACATCAAAGATTGGTGCATCCGGATCTTTGTTAATGGCAATGATGATGTCAGATTCTTCCATACCTGCAGTATGCTGGATTGCTCCGGAAATACCGATAGCGAAGTATACATTTGGACGTACTGTCTTACCTGTCTGTCCTACCTGACGATCTACAGGAAGCCATTCATTCTCTACAACGGCACGGGAACAGCTTACGGTTCCACCGATTACCTCTGCGAGATCTTCCAACAGTTTGAAGTTTTCCTTGGAACCAACACCACGTCCACCGGATACAAGAATTTTTGCATCCATGATGTCTACGGTATCCGTAACGGATTTTACTACGTCAAGGATTTCAACATATTTGTTGTTTGGTGTAAATCCAGGATTATAGTTGATCACTTCTGCTTTTGCACCAGCCTTTGGCTCGATCTTCTGCATAACACCCGGACGAACGGTTGCCATCTGCGGGCGGTTGTCAGGACATGCGATCGTAGCGATCGTATTTCCACCAAATGCAGGACGAGTCATGAGAAGCTGATTGTGCTTCTGCTGATCTTCTTTTCCGGGAACAGCATTGATTGGGAAGTTACCAATCTCAAGTACTGTACAGTCAGCGGTCAAACCTGTCTTCACACGTGCGGAAACACGAGGACCAAGGTCACGGCCGATTGCTGTAGCACCTACCAGCATGATATCTGGTTTGTACTCATTGATTACGGAAGCAAGCGCATGCGTATATGGCTCTGTTCTGTAATCTTTCAATTCAGGATCGTCTACAACGATAACCTTGTCTGCACCATACTCAGCCAATGTATCAACCAGTCCGGCTACTCCGAAACCGATCAAAACAGCTGTTACATCTGTATTAAGGTCTTTTGCAAGTTCATTTGCTTTTCCAAGCAGCTCAAGTGCGATGCTGCTGATTTCATTGTCTACCTGCTGTGCATAGACAAATACACCTTTATATTCTTCTAAATTCATTTTTATGGATCCTCCTTGTTTTCGCTTAGATTACGTGTTTCTCCAACAGCTTCTCAACGATGTAAGATGCTGCTGCATTTGCATCCTCAGGAGTAACTTTTTCTCCAGCGCCTTTACGTACTTTATCCGAAGCTTTTGCAATTTTTGTTGGAGATCCTTTCAAACCAAGATCAGAATCATCTACATCTTTAAGGTCTGCTCTTCCCCAAACGGTAATCTCTTTGTCATAAGCATCGAAGATTCCACCTGGTGTCATATAACGAGGCTCGTTCAATTCAGAAAGAGCTGTGATAAGACATGGCATCTTAGCTTTCAGTACGTGAGTTCTGTCGTCATACAAACGTTCTACAACAACAGAATCGCCTTCGATCTTAATATCTTTTGCATATGAAATAACAGGGATATCAAGATGTTCAGAAATCTGTGGTCCTACCTGTGCGGTATCACCGTCGATTGCCTGACGTCCTGTAATGATCAAATCATAATCAATGTTTCTAAGTGCACCGGCAATGGTTGTAGAAGTAGCCCATGTATCTGCTCCTCCCAAAACTCTGTCAGTAACAAGAATACCATTGTCAGCTCCCATAGCCATAGCTTCGCGAAGAACTTCTTCTGCTTTTGGAAGTCCCATGGTAAGAACGGTAACTTCTGCACCATTCTGCTCTTTGATGCGAAGTGCTGCTTCCAGACCAGCTTTGTCATCCGGGTTCATAATTGTAAGCATTGCACCACGGTCAAGTGTACCATCCGGATTAAATTTTACTCCACCTTTTGTATCAGGTACCTGTTTAATACATACTACTATTTTCACGATATGAACCTCCTTATTTCAACAAGTTTCCAGAGATAACCATACGCTGAACTTCTGATGTTCCTTCGTAAATCTCTGTGATCTTAGCATCACGCATCATACGTTCCACATCATATTCTCTGATGTAACCATAACCACCATGCAACTGAACTGCTTTTGTTGTTACTTCCATAGCAACTTCGGCAGCATATAATTTAGCCATTGCAGCTTCTACGGAGTAAGAAACTTTTGCTCCATCTGCAAATTCCTGTTTCTTCAATGCAGCTTTATATACAAGAGATTTGGCAGCTTCTACTTTTGTAGCCATATCCGCAAGCTGGAACTGTGTGTTCTGCTGTGCAGCGATGGAACGTCCAAACTGTTTTCTCTCTTTTACGTAAGCAACGGTTGTCTCAAGAGCACCTTCTGCAATACCAAGTGCCTGAGCAGCGATACCGATACGTCCACCATCCAGAGTATGCATTGCAATAGGGAATCCTTTTCCCTGTGGTCCAAGGATATTTTCCTTTGGAATACGGCAGTCTTCGAAAATCAATTCATAAGTAGAAGATCCACGGATACCCATCTTCTTCTCTTTTGTTCCGAAAGAGAATCCCGGAGTTCCTTTTTCTACGATAAATGCGGAGAAGTTCTTTTTCTTTCTTCCACGTTTGTCTTCTGTTACACTTGTGATAGCGATTACGATGTAAACATCTGCTACTTTACCATTGGTAATGAAGCATTTGCTTCCGTTAAGTACCCACTCATCTCCATCAAGAACAGCTTTGGTCTGTGCTCCCTGAGCATCGGTACCGGCACCCGGCTCTGTCAATGCGAAAGCACCAAGTTTTTCGCCATTGCAAAGAGGTGGAAGGTATTTCTGTTTCTGCTCTTCTGTACCATAAGTAAGGATTGGATCACAGCAAAGACTTGTATGTGCGGATACGATAACACCTGTTGTACCGCAGACTTTTGAAAGTTCCTCTACGCACATTACATAGGTCAAAATGTCGCATCCCTGTCCACCATACTGCTTTGGCACCGGAATTCCCATAAATCCATATTTACCCATTTTGTCTACCGTAGACTGTGGGAAAACTTCTGTTTCATCTGTTTCCTGTGCCAACGGCTTTGCTTCATTTTCAGCGAAATCTTTGAACAATGTTCTCGCCATTTCATGTTTCTGATCTAAAGTAAAATCCATTATTAATGAACCGCCTTTCTGTATATTTGATGGATCCTATATCCACCGAAATTATTTGCTGTAATCGTAGAATCCGATACCAGTTTTTCTTCCGAGCTTTCCTGCACGAACCATCTTGCGAAGCAATGGATGAGGACGGTATTTAGGATCACCTGTCTCAGCCTGAAGTACTTCCATGATAGCAAGGCAGATATCAAGACCTACCAAATCGCCAAGTGCAAGAGGTCCCATTGGGTGGTTTGCACCAAGCTGCATTGCTGTATCAATACCTTCAACAGAAGCTACACCATCAGCATAGATGCCAACTGCTTCGTTGATCATAGGAATCAAAATACGGTTTACAACAAATCCGGCTGCTTCTTTTACTTCTACCGGTGTTTTTCCGATCTCTTTAGAGATTGCAACGATTTTCTCAACCATCTCGGCTGGTGTATTCTCACCTGCGATAACTTCGATCAATTTCATAACCGGAGCCGGATTGAAGAAATGCATACCGATAACCGGACGATCCAGTCCTGCACCGATCTCTGTGATAGAAAGGGAAGATGTGTTTGTAGCAAACATACAATCTTTCTTTACGATATCCTGAAGTTCTTTGAATGTCTGTTTCTTAACATCCATTACCTCAAGAGCTGCCTCTACGATCAGATCACAGTCTGTACAGATTTCTTTTGTACCTGTTGTGATCTTAGCAAGGATGCTGTCAGCAGCAGCCTGATCCATTTTTCCTTTTGCAATACGTTTTTCAAAACCTTTTGCAATTTTGTTTTTACCGTTTGCAGCAAATTCATTATTAATATCACACAAGCAAACTTCATAACCTTCTGTCTGAGCAAATGCCTGAGCAATTCCGGAACCCATTGTTCCAGCACCAATAACGCCAACTTTCATTGATACATACCTCCGTTTTTTTATTCTCCGGACCGGACAGATCCGATCCGGAAAGTTATTATTTCATGCTAAATTATTTATTCTGGAAAGGAACTACTTTGAGTTTTTTCTCTTTGTCCTTCTCAAGGAAGTTACCCATTCCTGCTTTCTGGTCTTCTGTCTCAAAGCAGTCACCGAAAAGTTTCTCTTCGATCACGATTGCCTGATCCATATCAACCTGAAGTCCTTCATTGATTGCTTTCTTGCAGTTACGAACAGCGATCGGAGCCTGCATAGCAATACCTGCAGCCATTTTCTTTGCTGCCGGCATAAGTTCTTCCAAAGGATATACCGCATTTACAAGACCGACGCGGTATGCTTCCTCAGCTTTGATGTTGCGTGCTGTGTAGATCATCTGTTTTGCCATTCCTACAGGGATTACACGAGCAAGACGCTGTGTTCCGCCAAATCCGGGAGTGATACCAAGACCTGCTTCCGGCTGACCAAATACAGCATTTTCAGAACAGATACGGATGTCACAGCTCATGGAGATCTCGCATCCACCACCAAGAGCAAATCCGTTTACTGCTGCAATAACAGGGATAGGGAAAGTTTCAAGTTTGCGGAATACATCATTTCCTTTTTTACCGAAAGCTTCTCCTTCTGCTTTTGTCAATGTGCTCATCTCTCCGATATCTGCACCGGCTACAAAAGATTTCTCTCCGGCACCGGTAAGGATCAGACAACGAATCACATCAAGATCTACACCATCCAATGTAGCATCTAACTCATCCAGCACCTGGCTGTTCAAAGCGTTCAATGCTTTTGGACGGTTAATGGTAATAATACCAACTTTGTCTTCTACTTCATACGTAATGAATTCCATTTTGGGAACTCTCCTTTCTGTACTGTTTTTTCAGAAATTAGTCACGTTCTACGATTGTAGAGCATCCCATTCCTCCACCGATACAAAGTGTTGCAAGACCTTTCTTTGCATCACGTTTCTGCATCTCATGAAGAAGTGTTACAAGGATACGGCATCCGGAAGCTCCTACCGGATGTCCAAGTGCGATTGCACCACCGTTTACGTTCAATTTACTGAGGTCAAATCCAAGTTCTCTTCCTACTGCTACAGACTGTGCTGCAAATGCTTCATTAGCTTCGATAAGATCAAAGTCATCAATACTCATGCCTGTCTTAGCAAGAACTTTCTTTGTAGATGCAACCGGTCCGATACCCATGATCTTAGGATCCACACCGCCAAGAGCACCTGCTACGAAAGTAGCCATAGGTTTAACACCAAGTTCTTTTGCTTTTTCTTCGCTCATAACAACGATAGCTGCTGCACCATCATTGATTCCGGAAGCATTACCGGCAGTAACAAAACCGTCTTTGTTGATTGGACGAAGTCTTGCAAGTCCTTCCATTGTCGTTCCAGGACGTGGTCCCTCATCTTTATTAAAGATAATTGTCTCTTTTTTCTTCTTAACTTCAACCGGTACGATCTCATCATCAAATTTACCGGCTTCCTGAGCAGCTACAGCTTTTGTCTGACTTGCAACAGCAAACTCATCCAGTTCTTCACGTGTCAGGTTCCATCTTGGATCCTTACAGATGTTATCTGCTGTCTGGATCATATGATAATCATTGAATGCATCCCAAAGAGCATCGTTTACCATCGTATCGATAATGGTATTGTTGTTCATACGATATCCGAAACGAGCCTGTTTCAAAGCGTATGGAGCCATGGACATGTTTTCCATACCACCTGCTACTACGATATCTGCATCTCCTGCCTGAATCATCTGTGCTGCCATATTTACACAGTTCAAACCGGAACCACAAACAACGTTTACGGTTACTGCAGGTGTCTCGATTGGAAGTCCTGCATTAATAGAAGCCTGACGTGCAACGTTCTGTCCAAGACCTGCCTGGATTACACAACCCATGTAAACATGATCCACCTGATCTGCCGGTACTCCTGCTCTCTCCAAAGCTTCTTTGATCACGATAGAACCAAGTACTGGTGCGGGTGTTGTACTAAGGCTTCCACCCATTGTACCGATGGCAGTACGACATGCGCCTGCTAATACTACTTTTTTAGACATAATATGTATCCTCCTTGTTTTTTGTCATTACTTTAATTTTTTATATTGCAGCCGGATAAAATCCGGTTTATAAACCTTATATTATTCAGAAAACCTTTCCTGCAGTTTCTTTTCAACAATCGCCGGTACAAAATGCGAAACATCCGAACCATACGATGCCACTTCCCGCACGATCGTCGAGCTCAAAAATGCATATTCCAGGCTGGTAGTAAAAAACATCGTATCGATTTCCGGATTCAGGCTGTGATTCGTTTGTGCAATCTGCATTTCCGATTCAAAATCCGATACCGCCCGAAGTCCTCGGACCATCACTTTGGCTCCGACTTCCTTCGCAAAATCTACGGTTAATCCCTGAAATGTCGCGACACGGACATTATTAAAATTTTTCGTCGCCTCTTTGAGCATCTCTACCCGCTCGTCCATCGAAAACAATGGATTTTTCCCACTGTTTACCAAAACAGCAACGATTACTTCATCCACTACCTTCGAAGCTCTCTTAATGATATCCAGATGTCCATAAGTGACCGGGTCAAAACTTCCGGGGTAAACTGCTTTTACCATAATATGCTCCATTCTGCATTCAATCGTATTTGAAACCTGACAAAAAATAACTACATTGTTATTTTTTTAACAATCCATCTTATCAAGTAACAAATACATAATAACACCATTACTCCCTATTGTCAAATAATTATCAATCTTTTTTTTTCAAATCTTCCCCCTTGACCCCCCTTTTCATAAATGTTAAAATAATATCAAAGTCTAACAGTAACTATTCAGGCTTGCTGGGCAAAAACAATGAATCGACGTGCTTGCACGTTGGAGACATTGTTTTCTGTACAGTAAGCCTAAATAGTTACCATGTAACTTAAATAATTAGGAGGCGTCTTTATTATGGATTACCAACAGATGTATCAAAACAAACTTACGACAGCAGCTTCTGCTGCAAATGTTATTCAATCCGGTGACTGGGTCGATTACGGCTGGTGTGTCAACACTCCGGTTGCCGTGGATAAAGAAGTAGCAAAACGGCTGCCATCTCTTGAAAATGTAAATTTCCGCGGCGGAATCTTAATGTGGGTTCCTGAGATTTTCCAGATTGAAGATCCTGCAGCTCATATGACATGGAACTCCTGGCATATGGGAGGTATCGAAAGAAAAGCCGTTGCACAGGGATTTTCTTTCTACTCTCCGATCCGTTATTCGGAACTCCCACGTTATTACCGTGATTTGAGCTGTCCTTCCCGTGTAGCGATCTTCCAGGTATCTCCGATGGACGAACATGGCTATTTCAGTTTTGGTCCGAGTGCTTCTCATCTGGCTGCCTGCTGCGAACGCGCCGAAGTGATCATAGTCGAAGTAAATGAAAATATGCCTCGCTGTCTTGGCGGTTTTGAAAATGGCATTCATATTTCTAAGGTTGATATGGTCGTAGAAGGCGATAACCCACCGATCGGTGAAATGGGCGGCGGCGCTGCTGCTACCGATGTTGATCAGGCTGTTGCCAAATTGATCGTAGAAGAAATTCCGGATGGAGCCTGTCTCCAGCTCGGTATCGGCGGTATGCCAAATGCTGTCGGTACGATGATCGCCGAATCTGATCTGAAAGATCTTGGTGTGCATACTGAAATGTACGTCGATGCCTTTGTCGATATTGCAAAAGCCGGAAAGATTACCGGAGCAAAGAAAAACATTGACCGCTATCGTCAAACCTATGCATTTGGTGCCGGTACCAAGAAAATGTACGATTACTTAAATGACAATCCGGAATGTATGAGTGCTCCTGTCGATTATACAAACGACATCCGCTCGATTTCCGCATTGGATAATTTTATCTCCATCAACAATACTGTGGACATAGATCTCTACGGACAGGTAAATGCAGAAAGTGCCGGAATCAGAAATATCAGTGGTGCCGGTGGACAGCTTGACTTCGTTCTTGGAGCTTACCTTTCCAAAGGCGGAAAGAGTTTCATCTGCTGCTCTTCCACATTCACAAACAAACAGGGGGAAAAAGTTTCCCGTATCCGTCCAACGTTAGCCAATGGATCTATCGTTACCGATACACGTGCAAACATCCACTACTTTGTTACAGAATATGGTAAAGTAAATCTGAAAGGACTTTCGACCTGGCAGAAAGCAGAAGCTATTATCTCTGTCGCTCATCCGGATTTCCGTGATGAGCTGATCAAAGAAGCGGAAAGCATGCACATTTGGAGACGCTCTAACAAATAAAAGCAATAACAAACCGGCGGTGCAGGAAGCTACACTATCCTGCACCGCCGGCTTTATTTTAGTAACGATTCAGGCTCCCCCTCCATACATTGATCCTGAATCGTTACCTTTTTTATATAATAATGCACACCAGGCCGCCATTGGAATCATTTACTACTTTTTGGATCGTATCCTGCAATTTTACCTGACTTTCTTCCGTCAGACGATTTACTTTATTTAGGATTCCGTCGTCCACCAGCTGCCGGATCGTTTTCCCAAAAATATTGGTATCAAAAATTCCATCCGGATTTTCTTTTCCGTTTTTTTCGATGTACTCGATCAGATCTTTTGCCTGTTCCTCACTTCCCACAATTGGCGCGATTTCCGTCTCAATGTTTGCCTGGATCAAATGCAGCGAAGGACAGACGGCCCTTATCTTTACGCCGTATTTGTTCCCATGTTTAATAAGTTCCGGCTCTGCGATCTCAATTTCTTCCATCGTCGGAGTGACGATACCGTACCCGCGGCCCTTTACCTGCTGGCACGCGGTCTCTATACTTTGATATTCCGCTCTCTTTCCGGCAAGTTCTTTTAACGTCGCAATCAGCTCATATTCACCGGAAATCGGCGTGCCGATCAAATCACTTAAAATCTCATAATAATATTGTTCTTCAAACTCGATGGCGACATGGATTTCACCATTTTGCATCTGCTTATCCTGAATATAGATTCCTTTTACATAGTCTGCATCCAGTTTTACCGTATCTTTATTGACATCACGCATGACGTGCATATTTTTAAGCATTTCCAGGCATTTTGTCATCAGATCCTTTTTCAGCCAGTGATCGCGGTCTAAAAATTCAACCCATTTTGGAAAGTAAAACTGAATCTGACCAATTGGAAAATCGGCTAAAATCGTTTCCATCATAAAAAACACATCGTCTTTTTTCAGATTTTTGCAATCCATTACCAAAACACTGATTCCATATTTTTCCTGCAGCTTTCCGGCAAGTTCTCTGGTGGATTCCTGATGAGGTACACGGGTATTCAAGATCATGATTGTTGGCTTTCCTGCCGCTTTGCATTCTGCCACTGTTTTTTCTTCCCCCTCAACATACTGTTCTCTGGATAATTCTGTAAAACTCCCATCTGTCGTCACGATTATTCCGATATTGGAATGTTCACGAATTACTTTGCTTGTTCCGATCTGGGCTGCTTTTGTAAACGGAATTTCTTCGTCGTACCATGGTGTCTTTACCATCCGCTCCTTCTCTTCTTCACGATAGCCGACAGCATCTTTTACAACAAACCCCACACAGTCGATCAAACGCACTTTTCCGCTTTCTCCGCTTGGCATCTGAATCTGCGCTCCCTCTTTCGGAATAAATTTTGGCTCTGTCGTCATGATTGTTTTTCCGTCGGAAGACTGTGGCAATTCATCTCTGGTACGCATTTTTTCCGCTTCGTCCTGCATTTCCGGTATGACCATCAATTCCATGAAATTTTTGATAAATGTACTTTTTCCGGTGCGGACCGGTCCTACGATACCCAGATACAATTCTCCGCCGGTTCTTGTATTGATATCTTCATATACATTATATTCATTGTCCATAAAAAAACCCCCTTGCTAAACTGTTACAGTATATGCAAGGAGGTTTTCTGATATGTTACTTATTTAATTTTAATTTTCTTAACTGCTTTCTTTCCGGAAGAAGCCTGTACGGTAATCTTTACTTTACCCTTTTTAATGGCTTTTACATTTCCGTAAGCATCTACAGAAGCAATTGCCGAATTACTGCTGCTAAAGCTGATCGTATCGGTAGATTTTGCTTTTACAAGGGAAACGGTCAATTTCTTCGTCTGTTTCCGTTTCATCGTAGAAGGTCCTTTTACTTTTACTTTCTTCGCTTTCACTTCTTTTTTCGAAACAACTACGGTGATCGTTGCCTTTTTACCGGAAGAAGCCTGTATGGTAATCTTAGCCGTTCCTTTCTTCTTCGCAGTGATCATTCCGGATGTAGAAACGACAGCCACTTTCTTTTTATTCGTCTTATAAGAAAGAGTATCGGTACTTGTCAGCGGATTTTTCTCTGCTTTTATAGAAAGTGTCTGGCCTTTTGCCATATATACTTTCTTTACACTTGGTTTATTCAGGTAAATACGAATACTCTTCGCCGGCTGTTTTACCGTTACCGTACAACTTGCATAACGATTCGTATTTGTTTTTGCTGTAATTGTCGCCGTTCCCGGACCAACTGCACGAATGACGCCATTGGCATCTACTGTCGCCACTTTAGCATTGTTCGTAGAGTACGTATACGTAACTGCTTCATTTGAATTTGCAGGAAGAACGGTCGGTGTCAATGTATGTGTCTGACCTACATTCAAGGTTACCTCTTTGGTAATGCTGATGCCTGTTACATTTACCTTCTTTGGCGTTACATTAACCTGTATAGAAGCCGACACTCCGGATGTTGCTGTCGCTGTCAACACAGCCGTTCCTGTCGATTTTGCCTTTATCGTCAAACGGGTTCCGGAAGTCGTGATGGACGCAACTCCAGGATTACTAGTTGTCCATTCAACCGTATCTTCTGTGTCATTTGGTGTCACCACATAACCGCTTGTCAAAGAAGCATTTGTTGTCTTATTAATAGTATAAGATTTTCCTTCTTCCAATGTAATCGGTGCATCCAAAATCTGAATTGATTTAGCCGGTGCATGAACCGTAATCATAAACTCAGAAGATTTCACATTGCTGTTTTCTTTTGAAATCGCTACGATCTTAGCAGTTCCTTTTTTCAAACCAGTTACATTTCCCTGCTCATCCACCGATGCAACCTGGGCTCCGGAATTTACTTTCCATTCTACTTCTTTATTCCCTGCATTAATTGGTTTTACTTTAACCTCCAAATGAATGGATTCACCAACATTAACAGTATTTCCACCGATAATTTCGATAGCAGATGGTTTTACATTCTGGTCATCCGTTACCATAAAATAAAATGTTTTACTGATTCCACTCGCCTGACCGGTTACCGTAATTACGACAATCTCATCACTCGCCTGTTTGGTTGTCAGATTTCCCATCTGATCCACGGAGATAACATCCGGGTTCGAAGAGGTAAAGATCAACTGTTCTTCGGAAGCAGGATCCGTTCCTGCCGGATATCTTAACTTAATGTCAAGCTGATCTTTTCCACCATTTCCATTCGGAAGAACATATGGGTTATTTGCACTGGTTACCAGGTTATCCGGAAGGTTATCTCCGTTTGTCTTAACCGTATCAAAACCGGATGCGGATGTCTGGCATACGACAGTAATACGATCGGATTTTGAACCTGATTTTATCGTAATAAATGCCGTTCCATTGCTTGAGATATCTGCTCTCTTAATTTTAATAACTGCTTTTCCGTCTTTGAAACTGTCTGTTCCTTCCACAAAATCAACCAATGCCGGATCAGAAGACTCCCAAGTATATCCCTGCGTTGTCTCGGCCGGTTCTACCGTCGCCGTCAAAGTGACACCGCTTGTCGCTGCCTGACCGCCGGATGGAATATACAGAACTTTTTCTCCATTTTCTTCTACAAACATATTTGGATTCTGTGTTACTGAATTATCTCCATTTGCTGTCACAGATACTTTTTCCGTGACAACATCCGTAACACTGACTTTATAATCAATCTGCTGTGCACTCTGCCAGAAAGAACTGGATTCAAGGATCTGAAGTCCTGTCGTAAACTTCACACGAAGAGTAACCGGACTCTCCTTGTCGATATATTCTTTTCCATTCACAACAAAATGATAAGTTCCTTTGGCATCTTTCGTTACATTGGCACTCAATCCACAATATTCATTTGTAACAACTACTCCATCTTTTACGGAATAAATCTCATGCTCTTCCGAACCATCGATCACCAAAATCGTTGGTGTACTGCCTTGATAAAGAGTTTTCTCATTTACCGCATTAATCTTTAATTCATAGTCACGATCGATCGGAAGCGGCTGAACCTCTCCGTCCGGCTGTCTCAATATCAGTGCCGGATACGTACTTACTCTTCCGCCTACTGTACCATAAAGACCACTTACCGTATTTCCCTGCATCGTAGAACTGATTGGCGCTGTCAGCTGAGCAAGATAAAGGTCATCTTTCATAACTTCAGCCGCCATGCTTTCTGTAAGGTCACTAAATGTAACATTCTGCAGGAAAGTACATTGTTTCAAAAGTCCGGTTTCAATCGCCGTTACCTTTGTCTTAGAAATATCAAATTGAGTAATATTCGTCTGCTCAAATGCGTTGTTTCCGATTTCTTTCAATTTGCTGGCACGTACAAAATCCACGGTACGCAGACCTTTTTTCACTTCTTTCGTTCCATACTGTCTATAGTTTACTTTATAACTTACTTTCTTCGTACTATTCTCATAATGAATCTCTCGATTTGTATTATCGATCAATGCACATTTTGCAAATGCGCTGGCTCCGATGGAAAGAAGGCTTGATGGAAATACCACTTCATCCAAAGAGAGACAGCCCGAAAAGGCACTGTTTCCAATGGATTGAATGCCGGTTCCAAACGAACTTCCCACACCCTGTGGATTCGCAAGAATGAGATTTGTACAATTCATAAATGCAGAATCTCCGATGCTTGTTACGGTATTCGGAATATTAATCGTACGAAGTCCATAATAATCATAAAATTTAGCTTTTTCGGATCGGTCTAAAATATTAACCTCTTCTCCTCCACAGCCATTAAATGTATCCTTTTTAATCTCGGTAAGTGCTTTTGGCAGTCTCACATTTTCGAGGCGGCAGCAGTTCATAAATGCAGCTTCCCCGATGTTATCTTCTTTTAACGAATCCGGAATAACCAGTTTTTTCATTCCAAAAACATATGCCAGAGTAACACTCTTTTGATTTGCATTATTTCCCTCTGTATATATTTCCTTCAAAACCGGTGGCATATAAGCTCCAACCATTCCGGATCCGGGTGTCAAAGACACGGAACTTCCTTTCGCCAGATACTTAGTACCAAAAACGCTCCCCGTACCAACCAGACGATTTGCATAGGCTGACTGTGTCGTATCATATACATCGCCAACAGAAATATTGGTTTTATTTGCCTCCAAAGCATTTACAACATCATTTGGATCATAATATTTACGCTGTGCCACCACATAATAATCCTCGTAACCTTCTGTATCCGTCACCGTTGTAGGATCAACGATCGCACTTGGAGCCACAAAAATATGTTCTGACTTTTGCTCACCATTTTTTACTACGATAAATTCATAGTCGCCGTCACTATATGTGGTTTTTACATTTTCCGGTAAAACCATGATGTGAACCGCTGTCATGGAAGCACTGTCATACGATTTTCCACAGTTCAAAAATGCATTATCTCCAATGGATACCAGGCCATCCGCAAATTGCACGGTTCCTTCTTCCAATTTTGTTTTTGTTCCCAATGTCGTCAATTTGTACTGATTTGCAAACGCATTGTCTCCAATTGTTTCCAATTTATCCGAAACAATCACTTTTTCCAGACGTGCACCGCTACTCTTATCTTTGGAATCATTTCCAAAACACAATTCGGGAATATTTTTGATTCCGCTTCCCAGTGTAACCGTCTGCATATAATAGTTATTGGAAAATGCTCCCTTTCCAAGTTCTGTCACGCAATCCGGAAGGATTACTTCTTTTAATCCGGAATAAACCTCCCGCTCGCTCCAGCTATTTGTAATATAATTTGTTCCAAGCATATTATATACATAACAAGCGGAGAATGCCTTTTCCCCAATCGTTTTCAAATTTTTCAGATTTTTCAAAAACGACGTTGTATACAATTTCCAGCATTCTGAAAAGGCAAGTGTTTCAATCGTCTGCAATTTTGCATCTGCCGGAATTTCAATTTTTGTGCCATACAGATAGTGACAACGGTAAAATGTTCCTTCTTTTATCGTTGTTATGGTATTCGGCAGTTTCATGCCGATCAGATAACTTTCGAAAAATGCTGATTTTCCTATATCCGTACAAGATTTTGGAATGTCAATATACGTAATTCCACACTTATGAAATGCTTCTTCTCCGATGCTTGTAAGCGATTCCGGAAGCACGATCGTATATTCCTTGTACAGATTTTCTCTCTGATCGTCCGTAAGATTACTCAAATCAATATCATCACCATACTGGAAATCCGCTCCGGTAAATGCTGATTTGTTAATTTTCGTCAATTTTGTACAAGAAGACAAATCCATCTTCTTGATAAAACTTTCCTGAAATGCATTATCTCCGATATAGGTTATTGTCTTTGGAAGACAGGAGTAATCTTTGGTTCCCGCTCCAATAACATAAAATTTTGCTGCATCGCCATCCGCCGTATCAGCTCCTACACCTTTAAAAACAGAATTTCCAATGTATTGAAGACCTTCTTCAAGTCCGACTTCCATCAATCCGGAACAGTTTTCAAACGCACCTGTGCCAATCTTCAATGCATCCTGAATTGGGATTTCCACTTTTTGCAGGGAAGTACAGTTTACAAAAGCCTGTCCTTTTAACTCAAGTTTTGTGGAACGTGTAGAATATTTTCCAAACTCTATCGTTTTAATTGCAGAACAATTTCCAAATGCAGTAGTTCCCACTGTAGTAACTTTGCTAAGATCAACCACATTGTCATTTGCTGCCCCCATTCCCAATGTTGTAAGGGAAGAACAATTTTCGAAAGCGTTTGCATCTATTGTAGTTACCGTTGCCGGAAGAACAATTTTTTTCAGTCCCATACAGTTTTTAAACTCGCCTTTCGGGACTGTTTTAATCTCTGCTCCTGTTGAAAAAGTAACCTGAGACAAGTCAATCTCGCTTGCCTTCTGTGCCCATCCGATACCCTCGATACTGGAAACTTTCATGTTACCAAAATCAATCTTTCCGGTATACTCACTCAGAAATGTTCCGGCTACCGCTCTCGTATAAACAGCATTATTTTTGTATTTAGTAAGAACCTCATCTGCTGTATGCATTCCAATATACTCAAGAACCTGTTTTGCTTCCTCTTGATTCTCTGCCTCTGTGTTTCCTGCACAGAAAACAGCATTCGCAATAATCTTGTAAAAAGTAAGTACATTTTGGTCCTTTACATTTGTGTCCCCAAGCGGAACTCCCGTTTCAATATTCCCCGGTGCCGCCAAAACGACATGAGACGGAATCGCAGCGATCTGTACACTTGTCGTTACAAGGGCTGCCGCCAGCGCAGCACTGAGAATCCGCTTCACAATTCTCGGTTTCTTTTTCATAGTCAGTCTCCTTTTCTTGTTAATTAACATTTACTGTAACAATTCAGTTACTGTTTATTTATAAAATATACAGATTCATTTTATCATTTTTTTGAACTTCCTGCAATAGTTTGTTTATAAAAAAACTGCCTAAACAAAATATTTTTGCTTAGACAGTTTGAAAACTCTTCGTTGATTTTTCTATTATTCTTTGATCTTGGCATTCTCGCCGATCATATCAATTACCTTATTGGTAAGCAGTGTGATTTTATAATATTTTTCAATCGAGATCACATCTCCGTAAAGTTGCTTGAAGTTCTTCTTCAATTCGTCTACGGTTCCTCCCTGCTCTTCCACTTTCTGCATCTCTTTCGTAATCTCATCATCGGTAACCGTGATACCTTCTTTTTCTGCAATCGCCTCTGTCAAAAGCTGGGTTTTGGCAACACTCTGCGCTGCTTTTTTTAATTCTTCATTATAGGTATCTTCTGTCATACCTGACTGTGCCAAAAAGGTATTAAAATCATCAAAACCATACTGCTTTGCTGTATAACGATAATATGCATCCAACTGTGAAGTTGCTATATTCACGATAGAATCCGGATATTTCTTCACCTCTGCTTTATTTTCTACTTGACCATAAGCAGTCGATCCTGCACTATCTTTCTTTTCCTTCTTCAAGTCATCCACGATAGATTTTTTGTACTCTTCAATCGTTTTGTATTCGGTTTTTTCAGAAACCAGCTTGTCTGTCAGTTTCGGTGTATTGTTCTTTGAAATGTAGTTCAAAGTTACCGTAAATACCGCTGCTTTTCCGGCAAGATCTTTATTATTAGGGTAGTCATCCGGGAATTTCAGGTTGAGATCTTTGGTTTCTCCCGGCTTCATACCGATCACACCATCGTCAAATCCATCAATAAATCCGGAAGATCCAAGAGTAATGGCACTTCCGGAAGCGCTTCCGCCTTCAAAAGCTTTGCCATCGGTCTTTCCTTCATAATCAATATTTACTGTATCACCTTTTTTACATTTTCCTTTTTTTATCTTCTTCTCCGTAGAGTTCTGACTTACAAAGGAATCTAACTGGGACTGTACTTCATCATCCGATACGGTACAATCTACTTCAATTCCCTTATATTCAGGAATTGACACACACTCCGACGCAACGTAATCATCGTCCTGCGATGCGGTTGATGTCGTGCTGGAATCTTCTCCTGTAAATTTGCTCTTTATTTCGCTCCAGGAACATCCTGTCAGCACCAAAGAAGCGGATAATACCATACTTAAAATAACTGCTCGTCTTTTCACTTCGTTTTCCTCCTAATAACTTAACGTTAATACTCATTCTATCACACTTTTTGAGAAAATGAAAGTGAATTTTTGTTCACGATTTTAAGAAATTGCCTCTTTCATGCTCTTCACATACTCAGAAACTGGTTTGATACACTCTTTTCCATAGGTTTCAACCAGTTTTACAATGGCACTTCCTACGATTACACCATCCGAAAATTCCGACATTTCTTTTGCCTGTTCCGGCGTGGAAATTCCAAATCCAATGGCACACGGGATGTCTTTTGTCTTCTTTACCTGTTCGATCATCTGCGCAACTCCTTTGTTGATCGTGCTGCGCATACCGGTTACGCCGAGACTCGATACGCAGTATACAAATCCCTTTGCCTCCGCTGCAATCGCCTGAATGCGGTCATGTGACGTCGGTGCGATCAAAGAAATGACATCCAGATCGTATTTGGAAAAGACGGAATCCATTTCCTCTTTCTCTTCAAATGGGACATCCGGAATGATCACGCCACTCATGCCAATTTCTTTGGAACGTTTGGCAAATTTTTCAATGCCATAAACAAAAATTACATTTGCATATGTCATAAACACCATGGGAACGTGCATTTTATCCTGTATGGATTCTACCATATCAAAAATTTTGTCGGTCGTCGTTCCAGCCGCCAAAGCTCTCTCGTCGGCTTTCTGAATGACAATACCTTCTGCGACCGGGTCTGAAAATGGGATTCCGATCTCAATCAGATCTGCGCCGCTTTCCTGCAAAACCGGAAGAAGCTCTTTGGTTGTTTCCAAATCCGGATCTCCTGCTGTTACAAATGGTATAAATGCTTTTCCATGATCAAAAGCCTGTGCTATCTTACTCATAAAGTTCGACCCCCCTGTATCTTGCAATGGCTGCCACATCTTTGTCGCCACGTCCTGAAATATTTACTACAATAATCTGATCTTTGTTCATCGTCGGAGCCAGTTTTCTCGCATACGCCAGAGCATGGGAACTCTCAATCGCAGGGATGATTCCCTCGATTCTTGACAAATATTCAAAAGCGGAAACGGCTTCTTCGTCTGTGATCGGCACATACTGAGCACGTCCGATATCATGAAGATGGGCATGTTCCGGTCCGATTCCCGGGTAGTCAAGTCCGGCTGAAATCGAATATACCGGCGCGATCTGTCCATATTCATCCTGACAGAAATAAGATTTCATACCGTGAAATACGCCCAATGTTCCATTGGCGATGGTTGCTGCATTTTTATCGGTATTTACCCCATGCCCGGCAGCCTCACATCCGATCAGCTGTACCGATTCATCCGGAATAAAATCATAAAAAGCCCCCATCGCATTGCTTCCGCCACCCACGCAGGCAATGACAGCATCCGGAAGTTTTCCTTCCCGTTCCATCAACTGGGATTTAATTTCTTTTCCGATAACACTCTGAAAATCTCTTACAATTTCCGGAAACGGCGCCGGTCCCATAACCGAACCGATCACATAATGCGTATCATCAATACGGTTAGTCCACTCACGAAGTGTCTCATTTACGGCATCTTTCAATGTCTGTGTTCCGCTTGTCACCGCATGCACCTTCGCACCCAAAAGTTCCATACGATATACATTCAATGCCTGACGCTCGGTATCTTCTTTTCCCATAAACACTTCACATTCCATTCCGAGGAATGCTGCGATCGTGGCTGTTGCCACACCATGTTGTCCGGCTCCTGTCTCCGCGATCAGGCGTTTTTTGCCCATTCGTTTTGCCAACAGGGCCTGGCCAAGCGCATTGTTCAATTTATGAGATCCGGTATGGTTCAGATCTTCTCGTTTCAGATAAATCTTCGCGCCTCCCAGATCTTTTGTCATACGATCCGCATAGTACAAAAGGGATGGTCTGCCTACGTAAGTTGCCAGCATTTCATTAAACTCTCGTACAAAATCCGGATCCTCCTTATATTTTCGATATGCCTGTTCCAATTCGATTACGGCATTCATCAGTGTTTCCGGGATATATTGCCCCCCGTGAATACCAAAACGTCCTCTAGATTTCGACATTACTTTCATCTCCAATCTTCTTAATTTCTTTCATTTTTTCCAAATCTTTACAACCTTCTATCTCGATTCCACTGCTGATATCCAGCGCATAGGCCGGTACCTGCTGCATTGCCTGCCTTACATTGGAGGCATTCAGACCACCTGCCAGAAAAAACGGATGATGCAGATCTTTCGGAATCATGGTCCAGTCAAAGGCATTCCCGGTTCCCCCGTACACTCCGGGCTGGTAGGCATCGATCAGCAGATAATCACACTCCATTGCATCAGCCTTTCGGATGCTTTCCACATCTTTCGCCCGAACCGCTTTGATCACCTCGACCCCCGTCGCTTCCTTAATCTGAAGAATCTCGTCATTGGTCTCATCTCCATGAAGCTGAACCATATCGATCGCGTTTTCTTTTACATAGCGGATGATCGTTTCCGGGTTCTCATTGACAAATACACCAACCACCGGAATCTCCGGTAATATGTGGAAACGAAATTCGACCGCCTGTTCCAGTGTAATCTTTCGCCGGGTATTGGCAAAGATAAATCCCGCAAAATCCGGTTTTACTTCGTTCACATAGGCTACATCCTCAGGTCTGCGTATACCGCAAAACTTTAATTTCATGGCATTACCGTCCTTTCAGCTGACGCAGTGTCATTTCTTTATCCTGGCTCCGCATGAGCGTTTCTCCGATCAAAACACCATCGACACCGCCTTTTTCCAATGCGGCAACGTCCTCTCTGGATTTGATCCCGCTTTCTGCCACAAATAAAATATCCGAAGGAATGTGCTTTCTCTGACGAATGCAATTATTGATGTCTACTTCAAATGTCTTCAAATTGCGGTTATTGACACCGATGATCCTTGCTCCGGTGCGTACCGCCATCTGAATCTCTTCTTCGTCATGCGCCTCCACCAATGCCGAAAGTCCAAGACTGTGGCTCAGTGTGATCCACTCCCGAAGGGTCTCCTCGTTCAAAAGAGAACAAATCAAAAGCACGGCACTCGCTCCAATCACCTTCGCCTCATAGATCATATATTCATCCACGGTAAAATCCTTCCGAAGAAGAGGAACATCTACTTTTTCATGAATTTCTTTCAAATATTCGGTGCTTCCCATAAAATAATCCGGTTCTGTCAATACCGAAATGCAGTCAGCACCTATTTTTTCGTATTCCGCCGCAATGTCAAGATACGGAAAATGTTCTGCGATCACGCCTTTGGATGGAGACGCTTTTTTTATTTCGCAGATAAAGGAAACACCATCCTTTTTCAATTGCTTTTCAAAAGGAAACCCCGTCTCCGCCGGCAGAGAAAGTGCCTTTTTTTTCATCTCTTCCAGGCTGACGTTCTCTTTGCACCGCGCTACCCGCTCTCTTGTCTTTGCTGCGATCTCATCTAAAATCATAAGATTCCTCCCTGCCTTACTCAGGCGTTGGTTTCTTTTATAAATTCTTCCAGTTTCTCAAGAGCCTTTCCGCTGTCGATCATTTCTTTCGCGATAGCGACTCCCTCTTCCATCGTAATGCCTTCTTTTCCGAGATAAATGGCAATTCCGGCATTCATCAAGATTACGTTTCTCTTTGCACCGGTTTCTTTTCCGGACAAGATGTCTCTTGTGATCTGTGCATTTTCCTGTGGTGTTCCTCCGATCAGTTCTTTCAGATCACAGGTTTCAAATCCGAATTGTTCCGGTGTGATATCAAAGGATGTCAAGCCGCCGTCACGAATCTCACAGCAATGTGTCGGACCGGTAAGGGTGATCTCGTCAAGTCCGTCGTTTCCACAAACTGCCATGCCTCGTTTTACTCCAAGATTTTTCAAGACTTCTGCCAGTTTTTCAACCAGATCGTTGTTATATACACCCAAAAGCTGAATGCTTGCATTTGCCGGGTTCGTAAGCGGACCAAGGATATTAAATATCGTACGCTCTCCCATTTCTTTACGAACCGGGCCGACATTTTTCATGGAAGAATGATAATACTGTGCAAATAAGAAACTCATTTTTACTTTATCAAGAACTTCTTTGCTCTTTTTATCATCAATCGTAATATCTGCTCCCAGACTTTCAAGCACGTCTGCCGCACCACTTTTACTGGATACGCTTCGGTTTCCGTGTTTTGCTACCGGGATTCCTGCCGCAGCGATAACAAATGCGGATGTGGTGGAAATGTTAAACGTTCCCACTTCATCTCCGCCGGTTCCTACGATTTCAAGGACATCATAATCCGGTGCCAAATGTACACCAAGATCACGCATGGCCTGTGCAGATGCTGTAATTTCCGTAATGGTTTCGCCTTTCATACGAAGTGCCGTGAGATAGGTTGCCATCAATACCTGGGATGCTTCCCCTGACATAATTTCTTTCATCGCACCCTGTGCCATCTCATAACTCAAATCTTTTCCATTAATTACCTCATGAATTGCCTCTTTGATTACCATGATAACTGCCTCCTTGAAATTATATTGTTTTTAAAAAATTGTTTAAGATCACTCTGCCATCCGGCGTCAGGATTGATTCCGGATGAAACTGTAATCCATAAATCCTTTTTTCTCTGTGTTTTACTGCCATTACTTCCTGATTATCATCCACGGAAATGACTTTGAGTTCCTCCGGAACTGTCTCAATGTCCGCAATCAGGGAATGATATCTCGCCACATCGATCCGTTCCGGAAGATTCCGGAAAATCGGATCTTCGGTATCAATTTTTACATTGCTCTTTTTTCCATGCATCAATTGTTTGGCATGACAGATCGTGGCTCCAAACACTTCGCAGATTGCCTGGTGTCCCAGGCACACGCCCAGAATAGGAATCTCGCCGCCAAGACTGCGGATCACATCTTCACATACACCGGCATCTTTTGGATATCCCGGTCCCGGCGATAAAATGATATGACTTGGTTTCATCGCCCGGATTTCCTCCACGGTCTTTTCATCGTTTCGGATCACTTTGATATCTGGATTGATCTCCCCGATCAACTGAACGAGGTTATAGGAAAAACTGTCATAATTGTCAATTAAGAGAATCATATCATCAAACCTCCTGTCATATCTTTTCCTGCATTTTGTATCGCATCGATCACTGCCCTTGCTTTATTGCCGGACTCTTCGTACTCCAGTCTCGGCCGGCTGTCCGCGACGATACCGCCTCCTGCCTGCACATAGACCTTTCCGTCTTTTTTTACTGCCATACGAATGGCGATACACGTATCTAAGTTTCCACTGAAATCAAGATAGCCAAGCGCTCCTCCGTATATTCCACGCGGTTCGCTTTCCAGTTCGTCAATAATCTCGCAAGCCCGGATCTTCGGTGCTCCGGATAAGGTTCCTGCCGGCAGCACGGATTTCACAGCATCCAGCGCATCGGCATCGCTTCGGATATCTGCTTCCACCTGCGAACAAATATGCATGATCTTTGAATATTTGTGGATCATCATATATTTTGTCACATCCACGGTACCAAATTCTGCGATACGTCCCAGATCATTTCGTCCCAAGTCCACGAGCATATTGTGCTCCGACAATTCTTTTTCATCACTGAGAAGGTCTTTGACAAGGGCTTCATCTTCCGCTTCGTCTTTTCCTCTCGGTCTGGATCCTGCGACCGGGAATGTCGTCAATCTGCCATCCTGCAAGCGAACCAGCGTCTCCGGTGAGGTACTCATAATCTCCACATCATCCAGGTTCATATAAACCATGTATGGAGAAGAATTTGTCGTCCGCAACACACGATACGGCTGAATCAGGCTTCCCTCATAAGGGCTGACAAACCGCCTGGAAATTACTGCCTGGAAAATATCTCCATCTCGAATATATTCTTTTGCCTTCTCGACGATATCTTCATATTCTTTTTCGGATACATTACATTCAAATTTCACTTTGTCATAAGAAGGAAATTCCGGTAATTTCGTCTCCTCCTGAATCATAGTAATAATGTCATCAATCTCTTTTTCTGCCTTTTGCAGATTCTGCTGCAAATCCCCTTTGGTCTTTACATTTCCTACAACAATGATCTTTTGTTTTAATTGGTCGTACGCAATCACTTTATCAAAAAGCATCAGATCGTAATCATTAAATTCGCCTCGCTTGATGTTTAACACCGGCTCTGCATGCTCAATCATCGCATAGGCAAAATATCCAACAAATCCTCCGGTAAACGGCGGCATATCTTCTATCTTCGGCGAACGGTACTGTTTTAAAATATCCCGGATCACATGAAACGAATCATTTGTGGTGATTGTCTTTTTTTCTCCTTTTTCTTCAATCTCGACCTTATCCCGGAAGCAGGATACCCTCATGACCGGATCGTACCCAAGGAAAGAATAACGTCCCCATTTTTCTCCTCCTTCTACACTTTCCAGAAGGTAAAAACGTTTTTTCTTTGCTGCAATTTTCTGCAATAACGCAATGGGCGTCACGAGATCCGCATAAATTTCTTTTTTTACCGGGATCACATCATAATCCGCCACGTATTTTTCAATTTTTTCTAACAACATCGTAAACATCTCCTTTTTGTTTATTGCTACGATGTGTGCAAAAGAGATTGTCCGATTGTGTGGGAGGAGGCCTGAATAGTTAAAACCTAAAGCAATAAAAAAAGCCTCTGTCACATGTTCTATCACTAGAACAGGGACAAAAGCTATCAACTTCTGCGGTACCACCCTTATTGGCTAATCGGTATAACCCACTTATCATGCACCACCATGCATTCCTGTTGTTAACGGTACAGGCTTCCGTCAGCGTCTACTCGATACTCTTTCAAGCTGCCCTCACAAGTCCATTCAAAATGATATTGCTGCTGCATCGCACCAACCTGCAGCTCTCTGAAAACAATGTTTCACTTTTACTTACTCTTGCTCATCGGTTTCAATATATTTCTTATCTAAAAATCAGTATATCACATTTTTTTCAAATGTCAACCAGATTTTTAAACAGCGGAGACGGAGGGATTCGAACCTTTATCAAATCCACAACGTACGATATTTCGGTAATTTGTCGACAAATAATCAACAAATAATCAGTAAGTAATCCAAAAATTTTTTAAAGAAAATTACTTTTTTTCAACATCGCATTGTTTACGAGTTGTAGTTTATATTCCATCTGGGCGACGTCAAAAGTATAATTCATTTCATTTACTCTTGGCGAATGTCCCAGGATAGATGCAGCCACAACCGCAGACACTCCACTGCAACGCAATTTTGAGTTAAATGTCTTTCGCATAGATGAGATACTCTTTTCGCCCAGTCCAGCAGTATGACACCGCCGACGAATGCAGCCTGAAATTGCCGCCGCTGAAACACGACCGTTTTCATTAGCAAAAATAAACTCACTGTTCCATCCATTTTTTAGTTGGATCTTACGAACGTGCTTCAATAGTTCTGCCGCTTCGTCCATCAAAGGAACATAACGTATCTTTCCTGTCTTCGTCTTGTCCAGATAAGTTTCTTTCGTGTCTAAATTTATCTTCTCGGACTTATTAACAAGGATATATTTATCCTTAAAAGATACACATTCCCATCTCAATGCAGCCAGTTCTCCGACACGCATGCCGGTATAAAACGAAAGCATGACACCATAATTTTGGATATATTCCGGATTTTGTTTAATGGACTCTTTCAATACTTCCATAAATTTCTCCATCTCTTCCTCTGTTATGATACTTCGTGCTGCTGGACGTTTTTTCTCATCAGAACAATGCTTTTTCCACAATCTGAAATCGACGTAGTTACATGGATTTTCTTTGATGATTCTATCACGAAGTGCTTTTTCAAAGACACCGCGAGTATATCCGAAGATACCTTGTACGGAACGATACGGAATTTTTTTCTCTTTGATCTTTCGAATAAAAAATGCCTCTAAAAAATCAGAATCAATGTTTTTCAAAGCCATTTTTTCAATTGTTTCACCAGCAAAAAATCTATTATAATCCGTACGATATCTGCGAACCGTATTCGGACTAACTCCGCAGTCTTCCTGCCGTTTTACCCAAACTTCAAATCGCTCCTGGAATGAATCACCGCTCTGCTCATTGTCGATAATTGCCTGCTCAACATCCTCTCGCGTAGATCGGTTGATAAGTCTTCTTCCTTTCACCGGATCTGGGATATAGGTGTGCCACTTGCCATTGCTCCCCTGCCAGATCTTGTATTTGTGGTTTTGTAAAATCTTTTCCTTCTTTTGCATATCTAATTGTTGCTTTATATTTATTAAATCAATCATACCATTGTCCTGAATAAAGTTCAACAATTCTTTTTCCGATATGCTGCTTTCATTGATGAAATCGTTCATGATAACATCTTCTCATTTCTGTTCTTGGGTTATTGTTTTCCGATGCGGTTTAATTTTGAATTGCCAGACGCAACTGTCTAGCATTGTCCTCTGCGATTTTGTCCCGGACTGATTCTTCCGGAAATGGGATAAGATAACTACATTCCTTGATACGATTCGTAATGCGGTCGTCATATTCCAAGTTGTCTAAGCTCATATTTGATGTAAAAATAGTAATGCGTCGGTTTATGTACCTCTCGTTGATGATCTGATAAAACTTTTCGGCGATCCACGGCTTAACCTGTTCCGTGCCGAAATCATCAATAATCAATACCGTGACCTTTCCAAGACTAGAAAGAAGTGCCGCCTCTCCCCCGTCTTCCCAAGATGCTGCTATATGGCTTATAATCTGGGGCGATGTTGCAAAGCGCACATATACTTTCTTTTGCCGGATGAGATAATTTGCGATACTAACCGCCATCCGTGTCTTTCCAGAACCTTTCGTGCCTGAAAACAAGTACACTCCTTTGCCGTCCTGCTGGTTTGTCTGCCAATTTTCAAGCCAAAACTTTACTGCCTTTGCCGCCGCCATTGCGGTATTTCTGCTAGTTTCACTCTGGTAAAGATCAAAGCGGAAATTTTGAAGCGACACCTCTTCAAATGTCTTCGGAATTTCCGCAAATGCGAGGCGACTCTGCTCTTCTTTCCGCTGATTAATGCCGCAATCACAATCTTTGGCGTATTCATAATTGCCGCGGTTATAAAAAATCACTCCCAAACCATGACACTTCGGGCACACCTCACTGGATATCTTGGAATCCGTCAAACGAGACTGCTCCTTCTCCGTAGTAATCTCCTGCATGATATTTTGTGCCACCCGTCTTATGTCTTCCATCACTTGTCACTCCTTTGTCTGCATAATTGCCCTCCAGCACTTTGGGGAAATTGTTCGGAAGAACAAACCAGTCGAAAGTAATGCACCAACCATTTTTGTTTTTGCCTTGAAGAAATGCGCTGTGCCGAATTTGTTCAACTGCTTCTTTCACAGGCTCAATGCCATACTGCCGTATCCGTGCCTTTAGGTTTTTATACCGCTTTGAACTCGATGAGATACCTTTTACCGGATTTATCCCGATATCAGCCAATTGATTCCACAAGGTAATCACTTCTGCCACATCCTGATCCGTCCTTGTGGAACGTCGGACATCGGTCTGACAAACAGAATCTTTTGATTCTGTAGTTTTATTATCTGGTTTATTATCTGTGTTTATATATGGTATTGGTTCCTCATTTTTAGGAATTGCATTTCTCAAATCTGAGGAATCCATTTCTTGATTTTGAGAAATGCATTTCTCATTTTGTTCCGCTTCTTCCTTCTCATGCTGAACAACTTGATATCCCTTTACTGTGAGGGCATACCATTTTGTTCGATCTGTTGGAATTTTGTTATAATTCCCTGTAACAAGGATCCCCTCTTCTTCCAAGTGCTTCAATGCACGCTCAATCTTCCCTTTTGACATATATGGAAAAAGTTCTGCATAAGCACCTACCGAATTATAAGTCCAATACTTGCCGTCATAATAATGCCGCCCATTACTGCGGTTATGTTCCAGCCAGTAGTAAATATTGTTTAAAAGTATGGCTTCAAATAAACCATACTCTTCGGCTATGCTTGTATCAAATGAATGAATCATAGTATCTTCACTCCCTTTCTCACTTTACTAATAAGGTAGATTGTAACCGTTAGTCTGGCTATATTAAAGTTTTCCTCGTATCTTGGCAGTCTGCCGTTTTGGATATCATGTTGTGCAAAAACAGATACCGCCCCAGCCATAATCTTGCTGATTGTTGCGCCACTTAAATTCATCACTTTTTCCTCACCTCTTATCTCTAAATTATAAAATGACTCTATATTACATACAAATTACACTTATATATTGTTTTGCCCGATTCCTGACAAACTTCTTTGGATATCTCCAACGAGTTACTATCAATAAGTTTGCACACCATTTTCATGCCTAAGTCTCTTTTGATACAATTCTCTGGGATGCTACTCATGCTATCTATCATAACTGATGCACCAAAAGCTTTAACCGTTAGCGGCGACACTTTACTGTTAGGTATTTCCACTTTTTCCAAATAATCTATCTTGGATTGAAGTTCTTCGATCTTTTTATCCTTTTTTGTTTTAAAACCAAAAATCATTTTGTTTCCTCACTTTCCGGTTTCTTGCATCGCTCAAATTCGATTACCCATACGTAAGGGTTCGCATCCCATCCATATATATCAAAATCTGTTTTCTTGACAATCGAATTCCAAATACTTTTGAAGCCTAAAACATAATATCCACCTGAATCTTCCGCAGAATATATAATCGGTTTGTCTTCTAACGGATTTAGTAACTCATAACATTTTTTTGATCCTTCAGACCTTGCTTCATCCTCTGAAATGGCATGTAATCGCTCTACTCTGATATCTGTAACCTTTAACCAAATACGGGCAGCTTCTTTTGGCATATGAATGGATGGTTTCCAGTTTTTACATTTTGATAAAAATTCCTTGTCATCAGCCTTGTACCAAAAAGTATGACTTGCAGCTTGTACAAATGTTTCTCGGACATACAGAATATCTCCCGGTTGGTATTTGCATAGCTTCTCCGGGTTGATAAAATCTCCATATGAATTTTCATAAGAAAGCAATTCACCGTCGTGATCGATGTCGCAAAAATCTACAATATCAATCGGTATTTTTCTCCTTGTACATGTCTTTCTGCCATCCAAAATGGCTTTTACCATTTCCGTATTGAATAGTATAGGCTTTACACCCATTTTCCTCATTCCCTTCTTTTTTCACACCGGACACCCCTCATCAGCAATGCCCGGTGCAGATAAATCAAATGGCTTGCCGTGATGCAAAAGCCATTGGTGCCAGTTACTTCATGGATAAAAACTCTGGATGAACTTCTTCCAATTTTTTTATCGCATATTTATAAAACTGATAATCTGTAAACGTCATTGTCTCCCAATTTCGATCTACAAAATTCGGTTCGCTCTTCTCCACCGTTTTTTTCAGTGGCATAGTAAAAGTCTCTTCCTCAACACACTCCGTCTCTTCTTTCATCTGGAAAGAAATATTTGCAGCTTTACGATTCTGCTGTGCCAGATCTTTTACATCCTGTGACAACAATGTTCTGTTCTTAATCACTTCCTGCTGTTGCTCCGGTGGCAGTTTTGAAGTCTCGTACGCTTTGGAAAAGTTGATATCTCCTGCCTCCAAAGCCTGCTTTCCTTCATCGGAAAGATTATTATTGATAGCATCGATCTGTGCCATCTTTGTCTTTGACACGCCAAGCTGCGCCGCCAAAAAATCACGCATCTTTCCTTTGATTTCTAAGCCATCCTCTTCTTTGGCTTTTTGATAATATGTACGGAGAATTTCAGCTTGTTTTATCAGCTCGAAATCCGTAAGTTTCCGGGTAAACGCGTTCGCCGATGCCAATGTTATCATAAACATATTCTGCGTCATCTCGCGCATCATACAATTTACCTCGTTGAATTCTTCGTATCCGCGTTTTTTATTTAATAAGGCGGCTTCTCTCCGACGGTGTCCGGATACGATGCGGTCGTGACCATCGACACGCGCCACGATGATCGGCTCAATCAAGCCGGAGTGCAGCATACTGTCCGCCAGTTCTTCAACATCCTCTTCGGAAACATGATAAAAGTTATCCATCGATGGAATCAGCTGTTCCGGATCCAGTCGAACCGGTTTATACGAGGTGGTATCAATCCCAGCCATTTTACTGGCATTATTCAACCGGGAAGCCAATGAACGTTTAGGCATGTTCTCCACCTCCTACAAATTCATCTACAAACTTTCTGTAATCAACGCTTGCGGCACAGTTCGGACTAAACTCAAATAACGGTTTATCCCACGCATAATCCATAAGTTTTTCGGAATATCGAATTTTTGTAGAAAAGCAGTCATAGTCACTCTGTGTCAGAATCTGACACCCTGCTTTCTGCATTACCGTGTCACGGTACGATGTGATCAGACATCTGGCTGACTTCAAAGAGGTGTTATAATATCCTTTTACCTCTGCAATCAAGTCAAACAATTCTTCCATTCCATCCAGAGAATTTTTGTCAATACGGATTGGAATAATAACCTCGTCCGAGGCACAAAGTGCATTAATCACATTCAAGCCGATTCCTGGAGGACAGTCAATGATCACATAATCATAATCATCCTGTACCGATACCACTGCTTCTTTGATTCGAAGATTTTGATTGCTGGAACCGTCCATTGCCAATTCATTACTGGCAGCCTCTAAGTTTGTGTTGGATGGTATGACATCAAGTCCTTTCCAATTCGTACTTGTTTTTACGTCTCTTGCCGACGCACCAGACATGATATGTTCCATCGAAGGGGCATCATAATCATGAACTGCTAACACTTTGCTGACATTTGCCTGAATGTCGTTATCAATAAGCAGCACTCTCTTTTGCTGCCGCAACACCAACATCCATGCCATCGTCAAAGCCGTCAATGTCTTTCCGACGCCGCCTTTCAGATTTATGATCGAAACTACTTTCATTTGCCATCTTCTCCTTCCGCCCCTCAGTTTGACAGTCACACTTTTCTGTCGGATCCAGATAGGCACCGCAGAACGGACATTCTTTTGGAATATACATTTGCTTTTTCCCCTTTCCTGTGCTATAATAAGACACAAGGAAAGACTCTCCCGGTCGCCAAACTGTTGGGGTCTTTTCTTTTTTATTTAAAATGAGAAATCATCTGTTTTTGCAGATCTCCATACAAAAAGGATTCTGTAAAGAGTTCACCACGCAGGGTAACAAAGTGACTGTTTTTATAAATCACTTCGCCGACCTGCTTTCTGATTTCTTCTTGCTTGTCTCCATCTGTCAATAGTTTTTTATAAAAGACAATAACGTCACCCAGCTCGATACTGTCCTTAAATTTTTCTAACCGCCAATTAAAAACTCGCGCTTTTTTCTCACGTTCTTCTTCTATCGTACCATTATTACGTGATTTTTCTGAAGAAATAATAGTGATTACGTGATCACGAGTCATGTCAAATTTTTTCGCAAGTTCATCTTTTGACATTCCTTTAAGGAATTGTTTGTAGATCAATGCATTTCTTTTTAATGTCTTCTCTCGCTTCATACTGATTCATCCTTCCTCCATAATAATTATCTAAGTATCTTTCTGCTTCGTCCACATGGTTCCAATCCACCCCGCATGTCACTCCCTTTAGCATCAAAATAATAAATAACACAAAGAGAATGACATGGCCGAGGATTGTTTTTTTCGTCTTTTGCTCTTTCTTCATAGGGCTGCTCCTTTCTTGTTAAAAGGGGCACACGGGAATCGAACCCGCTCACTGGAGTTTTAAACCAGCGTAAATCTTTTCATGCCCAGATTTCTTTTATGAGATCACTGTAATCCGTGGTTCTGTTACATCACTCAGTTCTTTTTTCAGGTACTGTTCAATATTCTGACAAGCCTGATTCTTCCATGCTCCGCCATCGGCTTCAAAAAGGGCACATTGAATCCCCATGCCCCGCTCCTGCTTCATTCGGAAGATGAATTGGGAAGCCGGCTGGTCTACCTCTACAAAAGTCCGGTATGGCTGCAAGCACACCGGGTTCGGAATGATTGCCTCTTCTTTGTTGACAATTCCCTGCTTGATCGTAGCTTTCTGGGTCACACCATCATCACCATAAGCGGCTATCGTTCCCGCCTCGCTGGTCCCGGCAAAGCGTAAAAGCAAATCACGGTCTGCCGAAGGGATAAACATTGACTGCAATGCGATAATAAACTCTTCTGAATCGTAATAATGTCCGAAACGAAATCCTGGAACAGAGGCTTGAACATAGCACAGATGCTCACGCATTCGCTTCGCATCCAATGCACCAGACAACGCTACTTCTGTAGGTGACTCGACATGGAGGAGCATATGTTCCCCCATCGTATCCACTTTCTCGCGTATATACTCAACCAAACTGGTGAGCGTGTGCATCGAAAGGGGATCCGCATGATGAATAAATGGCTCAATCTCCACTAATTCTTTGTCTGAATACGACGTTCCGTCAATATTCAATACTTCCGGCTTCCGTAAGCCGACAACATACTGTAGTGCTTCTTTGATCATATTGTTTCCTTTCTGTGCTATTCCTACATAGCACCTCTCTTGCGATAATCTACTACTTTACTTTCCAATACCTCTCCGGTATCGGTATCTACTACTTGTCCATTTATCGTTTGTTCGTTTACATTTTCATTGAGTGCCAGCTGTCCCGGAAGATGCTGACCATACTCTTCGATGAAGTTTCCACCATCCTTCAAATCTTTCCCGATGCCAAACTGGGTATTGATTGGATGAAGCGGTGCGAGTTTCTGCTTAACGGATACGGTGGATGCCACCTGCGTCCGCTCTTCATCTGTTACGAAGGTCATTTCTATCGTGATCTTTCGTTTGTCCTTCGATGGAGTGTTGGGATCCAATAAATTGGCGACCACCGCCTCCATTGCTTTGTTGAACTTTGCCTGCAATGCTCCGCCGGCAATGTTTTTCAATTCGACTGCTTCCAATGTGTTTCACCTCTTTTCTAAAAAAATAAGGGCGCAGTAGTTGGAAAAAATATTCTACCAGGGGGTATGTTAAAAAAGTGAATGTGGGGACTGCGCCCTATGAGTGTGTGAGGATTCGAACTCCAGTACCTGACACATGCTTGAAAGATACTCCGCGTCACACCCACTCAGAAGCGTGGAAACCTCTTTGCCTATTTCCGACCGCCCCTCCATCCAGTTCATATTTTCCGACCACCAACCGGATGGGAAGGTCACTTGGATTTATCTAAACCGCTATGGATATCCGATCGACAGATCGTGCGGATAACTCATAGGCTGTACGGTTTATGACTGTTCCGTCTTCCATCGTCTTTTGATACTCTCGACTCTGGAGTCTGCCGGAAACCGTAACCATATCACCCACCTTGAAATGGGCGGCAAACTTGGCATTTCTGCCCCAGCAGATACAAGGGATATAATCCGTCTTGCCGTAAGCACGGTTGACGGCAAGAATAAAGTCTGTAACTTCTCGCCCTAATGGTGTCTTGCGGTAAATCGTTGGCTTACAGATGTACCCATCCAATAAAGCCTCGTTCTTCCACCACATATCATGATCTGCGGTGAATAAAAACAGATCATCGACGAAAACCACCAAAACCAAATGGCTCTTTCCTGCTTCGTCCTGAATATTGTAGGAACGGAACGCTCCGTTCACGGTGGCAAATGTTCCTACTTTAATCTCGCCGACCTCTAAAAACTTCTCCGACACCATCAATGGCAGGACATCGGATGTCCCACTTTGGCGCTCAATTCGAAAAGATACCCTTCCGAATCGTTCATTCATTGTTTCATGATCGTATTCCCATTCAGATATGATTTCTCCGAAAAGAGATACGATGTTCTTCTGGATTTTATTCTGCATTTCTCTTCCTCCTGCCTTTATATATAATTTTTTCCACAAACTCTTTTGACAAATGCTTTGCATGTATCTGTGCTTTTTCTAGTTTTGGTTATCCGGTTGCCTGCGCAACAATGTCCGTCATATGTCGGTACAAACTTATCGCCGCAACATATGTAGTGCTGCACAAAGTTGGAACAGTATTCGCATTTCTTCGGACATTCCGGATACTCTCCATATATCTTTCTTATGTGTTCTATCTGCTCTTTCAGCTGCATGTTTTCCTGCTCCAGTTCCTGAACCTGCATTGCTAACATTGAATCACCTTCCTGTGGTGCCTTGTCGGGGCACTGTTTTATTTTTTTATTATAGTGTATTATTAAGGCACTGTCAATAAAAATTTTACGAGGTGACTAAAATGTTCAATTCAAGGCTCAATAAAACTAGAAAATTAAAAGGATTTACTGCTCAACAAATGGCTGATTATCTCGGCATCCACATCCGTGCATATCGAAAATATGAAAGCGGAGATACTTCACCACATATCACTACTTTAGTTAAAATCGCAGATAAATTAGATGTATCTACTGATTATCTGCTTTGTCGTGATGAGTTTCTGAAATCTCACGAAGAATCCTCTGATTGACTTTTGTTGTATCTTCAAGCCTGTCCCAGATTTCTATGCTTCCTAAGCGCTCACCTGACTCAATTGCTTTATAATGTCTTAATCCTATTCCCAAAAGGTCTGCCGTCTGTTGCTGGGTCAGACCTTTTTCTTTTCTTGCTCGTTTCAGATTCTCTCGCATATATGTACCTCAGTCTTCCTTCGTCAGCACCGCATTATTTTTCATGTGTGCCAGTGCTACATCAACCGACTCCATAATGTTTCTAGCTGTAAACTCGTTCCTTGCTGCATAATCTACGATAATCTGCGCTAATTGATTTGTTTTGCCCTGTTCAACAAGGCGTATCTCCAGATTAAAATTTGGTGTCATAAGATCCTTCCTTTCTTCTTTTTTTGACATTTTTTTCTGTTTCTATTTACATTTTTTCCCTTTTCCCTTATACTATTGGTACAGACTGTGCCAGCAGTCGAGTATATAAGGGAAGGAGGAAATGCATATGGCTCAAATACCATACGTTAACAGTACAGGAGAGGTAACAGCCATAGTAGAATTGAAAAATGCTGCCGATGTTTTTCTTGTTGACGAAAATAATTACAGAAAATTCAAGGCACATAAATCATTTGACTACTATGGTGGACATTATACCAAAACACCTGTACGAATAACTGTTTCAGGAACAGGAAGATGGTATCTTATCGTTATAGGAAGTTCCTATAACTATAAGTTTGTCTAACCTTTCTGGTCCCTAGTCAACGCCTCTTCTTTGGCAATGACTAGACTTGCCTCGCAGTGTGTGCAATAGTCATTTTCGAATGCAAGTAATTTTTCCATTCGGCAACATGCTCTGCCGCACTGCGGGCAAACAAAATATTTTTGTACTGGCATAACGTTCACCTCCATAAACGAATTTGTTGCTCTAGGATTTTAACCAACGCCTCTGCTTCTTTTATACCAAGTTTTAAGGTTGCTCCTGGTACCGATGGCGAAATAATGATTGCCTTGCTCACATCATCCGGCATGACATAAAACACATTGTCATACTTTACTTTTGTGGAAGATGCTTTCTTCTCAATTTCGCACACATCTGATTTATTGAGTTTTATTTCATTCATAGGCTTCTCCCTTCTTGCTTTTACAAATTATATTTGATATAATTTCCCATATATAACCAATGAAAGGATAACTTGTTATGCAATACATAGAGTACCTATACAAATATCTAACTCCAGTAATATCCGTCATAATTGCCATTGTTACCATGCGTTTTACACATAATGACAACCAGTCTTCTGTAGCTCGTGAACGACTTGAAAAGGTATATCATCCACTTTTTGTTGCAATAGAACCCTTTTTATACAAAAATGTATCCTACGAAACAGTTCAACCATTTTTAACGGCTTATTATGAAGCAGAGGCTTCCCATTTACTACTCATAAATCCGTCTTTATCTCGATGCATTCATGTTCTTTCTAAAGATCCCGACTGCTTTGAAAGAGATAAATACGGCAACTGCCTTTGGTTTGATATATGTGATATAGTATCTAATGATTATGATAAATTGTGTAAACGTGCATTTTTACCAGTACGTAATATTCATTATCGATTATGTTACAAGCAGTATCGAACCAAAATGAAAATGCTGTTAAACACTCTTTTGATTAATCTTCCCAGCATTATATTTATAGGCTTGTTTCTTGCACTACTGCATCCTTATCTGCTACTCTGCCTTTTCTTATTGCTTTTCTGCCTTTTACTGCGCGCTTGGGCTGAGGATATGAAATAATCCATCAAACTCAAACTTATCAATATCATCTGCAACTGCCAAGAATGTTTGTATCAGAATAAGTATTGTCATAATAGTGATATACGTTGATGCTTCTGGATACATTCGGTACTCATGCACTGCAAGCGATATAACAATTAAAAGCCAAACTATAAAAATAATTGTCTCTACCATGCTATTGCTCCTCCTATGCAGTTTGGGTTTTCTTTCCCATGCTTTTGGCTACTTTGATCCCTTGCATGAACATCAGGAATCCTTTTTTCTCTTCCTGGTTTAAGTCAGCCAAAAAATCTACTACTTCTTTGGCTTCTTGTTTATATTCTGACGGAACAAAAGTTTTGACTTCTTCCATATCTTTCACCTCCCGATAAGAATAATTTAAGCAGTTAGCGCTTTCATTTCAGCGGTCACCGCTTTCTTATTTGTAATAATATAACGGCTACCGCTATTTGTCAACCCCTTTTTTTATTTGTTATTGACTTTTTTAGCAGTAACTGCTATTCTTTAACTATCAAAAAACGAAAGGTGGTGCTTATTATGACTATCAATGAGCGAGTTAAACATTTTAGAAAAAATACCCTGCATATTAGCCAAGCCGAATTTGCAGCGAAACTTGGCATGAAACAAACTGGCATAAGTTATATGGAAAGAGACGGTTCGACCGTTACCGATCAAACAATCAAAGCAATTTGTCTTCTTTATAACGTAAATGAAGAATGGTTAAGAACAGGATCGGGTGATATGTATGCAAAAACCGATACATTTAGTTTAGATGAATTTATCAAAGATAAAAATGCAACGAGTTTAGAGCTTGAAATTATAAAACTATACTTTGAACTTGATCCAGAAATCCGGAAAGCTGCCATTGAATACTTTAAAAATGGGCTTTCTAAAGACAAAAAAAATAAATAAGCGTATCGGGGGAGAGACTGGTTCTCTCTTTTTTATTGCAAAAGGTGTCAGATTCTGACACCTTTTGTCTTTACAAAAACTTTTCAAAATGGTACAATAAATTGGTAATATTTTTTAATTAGGAGGTAACATTGATTAGGGTTAATAAAATTTCGCGAGACCTCTTCAGTTCAAAAAATAATGTTGTTTCTTTGGGGGCACTTAATAGCACTATGATCGACTTCATATGTTCGATAGAACCATCGCTTGCATCACAATTATCTCCCGATGCAGAAATTACTTTTTTTGAAAATCGAATTAAGCATACAGAACGCCACAAAGATGATTTTTCTTCGGATATAATGTTTGAAATATGTTTGGAAGATATTCCTGATATTATTCACGCACCTGATTATATCAGTATTCATCCAAAGAAAAACAGCATCTCTTTCATCAAGGATTATAGCCAACATGTTTCTGTTGCTGTTCGTATTTCATTAGATGGAAAATTATCCTACCGTACTATGTATCCCATAACAGATGCACAATTGCAAAATTATTTAAACATAGGAAGAGCAAAAAGATACAATGACAGTGTAGAACATTAGTTTCTGTATTGACATTTTTATCAAAAAATGTATAATATACTTAAAAGTACATAAACTTTATTAAATGAAATCTGAGGACGGAACAGGCAGCCGTCACGCCCTTGTGGTCTAAAAGAGATGTGGGATTGCCACCCCACCTGTTTCATTTAATTTAAAAAGGTGTCAGATTCTGACACCTTTTTTCACAAATCATTTTTTGAATATTGTCCATATTACAGCGGCTAACATTAAAACCGATTCAATTATCACAGCAATCCGCAAAGCAATAGGCCAATCAAGTGCGCATGCCATAATAAAACTAACTATCAGTAACATAAACAAATCATCTTTCTTTTTCATTGATTTATTTTGAACGATGTGGTATTATCAGAGAAGAGATAGGGCTTTCGCCCTCTCCCACCCTGCTATCAACTTAAGACTTGATTGCTGTAATCAATGTTGCGGCGGCTACTACAGCTTTGATTAACAAGTCAATCACATCTTTCGTTGATAGCTCTTGTTTTCTCCGATGTTTTTTCTTCATCGTCTTCTCCTTTCCTAGTTGCTTTATTTCCTTGCTACAATTATACTATACCATATGTCACGTATCGTGTCAACACTTTTCGTGACATTTTTCTTTACTTTTTTCACATTTCGTGTTATTATGATTAAAAAAGGAGATTTTGCCATGGGAAATTTTCAATCCGTACTGAAAACATTAAGAAAGTCTTTTGGACTTACACAAGACGAGTTAGCAAATAAATTAGAGGTATCACGCAGCACAATCGGAATGTATGAAAGTGGCTCACGCGAACCAGATTATAAAACATTAGGAGCCATAGCCGATTTCTTTAACGTCGACACTGACTATTTGTTGGGACGTACATCGGCAAACACCATTCCTCCTAACAATTACTCTTCCGACGAAAATGTTGTAGAGTTCTTACAAAAAAATCCGGATTATAAAGTTCTCATTGATGCTGTATGTAAAGTCAAAAAGAACGATATCGACCTGGTAAAACAAATGTTAGAGAGATTTTCAAAGTAATATCTCACCAATTTTTTACTCGTCCCCCTCTATCTTTCTTTTCGCCAGCCTATTGACATTTTAAAATATTATGACTATAATAAAGATAGATAAAAAAGGTGTGCTACCGTAAAGCAGACGGTCAGTCCCCTCATAACTTAAACGAAATAACCGCTAAGTTTGGAAGGCTTTGGGCGGTTATTTTCGTTTACCAATCGTATAAAACAAACCAGCAACTGCTGTAATCATTATTACAAATTGAAAGATTTGATCTATAGTCATAGGCCTCCCTCCTTTCACTTGCTCTTCCGAAGAAGATGCTTTATGTAATCAGAGGGTCGAATCCCCTCCGAAAGGAGGGACTAACCGCCTACCATCTTTGGTAGCACAGAAGATATTATACTATAAAATTACATATTTCGTCAATTAAATATTGCTAACAAAAACAAAGAGGCATCAAAACCGACACCTCTTTACTTTCTTCTACTACTTAATTCCAGTCTCCAACAACTCATCTGCGGAGACATGCAACACCTGACAGATCTTAACCACTTTTTCAATTTTGGTGTAAACTCTGCCTTTTCCCATCGACTCACGTCATTTTGCTTGCTTCCAATTGCCTCCGCAAGCTGTGTCTGCTTCATCCCAGCTTGCTTTCTGGCACGACGAAGATTTTCCGAAAAACTCATTCGTCTTCTCCTTCCTTGTGCCGCATTACAAGCGACACCACGAGCTTAATAAGCCCGATAGCCACTAGAAAAATGCCTAATTTTAAAATCATGCTTTACACCTTTGTGTTAATTATATTATGTATATCAAACTTCTTCCTGATTATATTCTGTTTCTGGTACTACAACATCTAATGTGCCATATTCTTGATCTACAAATTGTGAACTTGACTTATAATGTTCTTTTTCTATCACAGATAACATATCATACCAGTCCAGTTTACAGGTACTTATTCCGCCTTGAATATATTTAATCTGATCCATTGCGCTTTGCAAAATCACCCTTGAATCAGTATCTAAATCCTCTCCTTCGTCAAGATATTTTTCTATTTTCTTATAAGCAGTATTCGCCGCAGTATCTATATAATTTATATGTCTATAGGATCTTAAGGCTAATTCCTCTTCCTGCTCCTTAAACTCTACCTTAGAAGATTTTTTAGTAAGCAACCAAGAGAAAACAATACTTCCAAAAATATTTATAGTTGTAGAAGAAAAAGCTACAAGTTTTCCTATAGTTGACAAGTATATAGACATCCCTACTACGAGTGCTGATATAACTAATATAAAATTATCAAGATTAATATACATTTTCTTTAAAAATTCAAAGATAGTTAAATTTTTAGGCCGAATCCTTCCTAATGCATAACCAATAAGAAATGAACACAATACTAAAACAACTACAATTTCAAACATACTTCTTATCAATCCTCTCACCATAGTAATTTCTCATATCATTTAAAGAAATAGGGTTTCTACTATATGCTCCTGTAGCGCAACCTTTTCTTGCTTTTATCCACGGTTCTTCGCTATGTGTAATTCTTTCCAATTCATCTGCATCATAATCTCCATACACAGAATATACGTTTTCCAAAAAATTCACAACATCAGGTTCATCAAATTCAGGCATATCTACTTCCTTAGGCAATGGCTCCCAACCCCAAGCACGATACTTAACATATAAATCTGGGCAAACTGGCCCATGAACCCATGCTTCAAATCTATTGGCAACCAAAGGTTTACCATAATTAGCCAAATACCATGCTTGTGCAAAATAACATAATTTCTGAAGTTTTTTATGTGTCATGCTATCTTTATGCAAAAAGAATTTTGCAACTTTATATATGCTTTCCATAAGAATCCCCCTTTCAGAAATATTATTTTAGTAACAGTATATTAACATGAATTATTCTATGTGTCAAGGTTTTTAGAACATTTGTTTGTTTTTTGTGGAATTTTCATGATTTATTATATTTTTTTACTTATCAAATAACACCGCATAAATCTCCTTTGCCCTTTTCACATCAACTTTATATACATCATTTTAAAATTTATGGTAATTGCGATTTATTAAAATAAATATATTTTCCACTTCCTTATGTATCTTTACTTTTTCACATGATTGTTGATCAATTGGCACCACTCTTCCTGCTAAGTCTAATAAATGATCTTCCAAATCCATTGTTTTCTGTCGTAGTTCAGAATAAAAATCATTCTTTGCATACTTAAAATATCCACTCTTACGAATCATTTCCATGAATACCTTATTGATTTTTGTATAATTTCCATTCAATTTTCCATTTGAATTAAAATCTAATTGTTCCATCACTACCGGTATTTTCTCTTTCAAATACTTACCAAATATCTGTTCAAAGTAAATAGCCTGTAGATTACTGCGGTTAAATCTAATCTCATAAATAAGTGCCAACACAGACACAACAATTGCAATAATCGAAAGTGCAAGTGAACCAATATCACCTGCATCCATTTTATTGGTATTAGAATCAATAATCTCTAGTATTTCTTTTATTTCTTCTGTCCTCATCTACTACACCCCATATGTTCTTATGCTCTCTTCAATTTTTTCCTGTGCTTTTTTATTTTGCGAAGTCAAAATCATAAAATTTTGAGCTTCAATTTTTCCATATTTTTCGCTTATCTCTGAATATAATCCTTGAATAAACGAAGAAGCAATATCTTCAATCTGCTGTGGAAATACGACTTCATTTTGTTTTTCTGCTACAAATTTGTCTTTAACCTGATCTTTAAAAACTTTTACGCCCAAACGATTTCCTGATAAGTTTGTAATCATTTTATCAAATTCTAAATTAATTATATTCTTTTCCATATCAACCACAACTCCTATAAATCAATGTTAAATTATAACCGGTTCCCATTAAATAAGTATTTGACCAACCAATACTTTTCATATCTGGCGGCGTATTTAAGAAATCATGTTCCTTATTAAAGCCTACCCAGTTATCCATATTTGATACTAACAACTGAGGAAAAAACTGAATAACTTTATCCTTACTTAACACATAACAATTATGCTTATCCGCACTCTTTTCAACTGCACTTATCATTTCATACAATCCGACTCCACCAGACTTAGTAATCTCCTTGCGCCCAGAAATCTTATTTTGAAATGCTGCTAACATAAAAAAATGCTCATCTGTATAATCATCATCAAAAAACTTTTTATGCTTATCATATGCTTTAAAAACTTTTTGGTATCTTTCTTCTCCCTTATAATTTTCTGATACTATTTTTTCTCTCACAATATCATCGAGACAAGTATTTGAAAAATTAAGAACACATATATTAACACAACAATATGTACTATCAGTCACGCCCTCTTTTGTATATTCAGGCGATATATCAATATCTACCAAACAATCACTTTTAGCATGCTCGCCAGCATTATCAGCCAGTTCTGAAGCAATTTTAGCAATTGTTGCAGTAGCATCTTCAGATATCCTAAATGGCTTTAAAAATATTTTAACCTCACTCATCAAGTTTGATACAGCAAATTCATCATTTTCACTTATAATTTTTCTATAATGATTGTAGTTCAAAATTTTAGCATATTTCTTACAATAATCCTGTGCCGATATTTTCTGCCTAATATACTCAACAAGAAGGGAGCTTTGAAATCCATGGGTTGAAATATCATAACCATAACCGCCTGCTTTTACACAAACCTCTTTGTAATATTTAAATAATTCAAAAACAATGTACTCTAAAATAATATACGATAATTTATCCTCTGGATATAACTTTTCAAAATGGATTACTAATTTTCTACACATTTTACCATATTTTTTCATCACAAAGCCAATATAAGAAAGAAGTATACTTACTTGTTCGCCTCCGAATTTCTGTCCTCGAATTCCAATTAGTACAGTAGCTTTCTTTTTATAAAAAATTATATTTTTAGACCCTTTTGTATTGTTTGTACTATTTTTATCAATAAAATCCCTAAATGTATACACAATCTCACCTCGATGCTATTATACAATAACTCGTGATGAAACACAAGTCAAAAATGAAGTGTCAGATTCTGACACCTCTCTTTTCCACAACGAAAAAAAGGATCCAGCATCCGTTTCCAGACACCGAATCCTTTTTTTGCTTCTATACATTTATCACAAGCATTTCAGCAACTTTTTCAAGCCGACCTTGCCGACCTTTCCATTTCTCGTCCATTTATTGGACTTCCGGAACGCATTAACCGCTTTCGTGGTAGCGCTGCCCCACTTTCCATCGATAGCTCCATTGTAGAATCCCTTGGTTTTAAGGGCTCGCTGGATGGTCTTCGTGACATGCGTGGTAGTATGCCCCTGGCAGAATACAGATCCAAAATCGCCTTTCACCTGAAAATGTGGACTGTCCGGCGACTTGCTCCAATTTGCCCCCGGCTCAAAGCCATACTTTTCCATCACTGCGATGATAGTCTGCGTATCCTTATCCGCAGCGTTCCAAATGGCTTCCCCTTTGCGGACAGGAACTACATCCACCGCCTTTTTCAAGCAATGAATACTATTAAGTGTCCAAGTGATCTGCACCATGCCGGGACGCGCATACGCCGCCGGTACTCCTGCCGCAAGACATTGTGTCCGCGTGCGTCCCTGTCCGTAGAGATAGTTCTGTCTCTCTCTTGTTCGATAAGTCTCGATCACAAGTGGATTGACACCTTTTGCCTTGATCTCCGCCAGCGCCGCCGCAAGCATGATCTGAACCAGCTTATTCAATTTTTTTGTGTTTCTGCACTGATCTGTTACATTACTCATTTCTTTCTTCCTCCTTAGGTTCTGCAATTTCTGTAGCTTGATTGATTAACTTCTCTGTGACAGCAAGCCCTTTGATAAGGACAGTCGGTACATTATAGCCAAGTTCCACAAGATTTTCAATGATACTCCGGACTTCGTTGACCATCAGGCATGCCAGCGTAAACCAGCCAATCAAATTCAAAAATGCCAGGTCCACATGCAGGACATCTTGTCCAAGTCGCACAAAAACTGTGGATATGATAAATGCTACTGCTATCAGTACCCAATATCCCAGTTTCTTTAGGATGCCTTTAAGACCGATCGCGCTGGATTCTTTCCTTGCACATCTGGACTTGTACCAACCGGTCAGCCAGTCAAAAACGTTCAGCACAAGGTACGCGGCAAAAATGTACCAATAGATTCCAAATACTGCGGTAAGCAATGTAACCACCGCTCCTGCAGCCATGTTGTAAGTGTCATAAATATTTCTCATTTTTCTTCCTTTCCGTTGCTCTGGCGCAACTAAAAAAAGAGCTATTCGCTCTCCGTTTTCTGTTCTTCATTGATTACCGTTGGAGCATCGCCCCAGATAGCAAATACAGCCTGCACCGTAGCCTCTTCCTGCTCTGATATCAAGGCTTTTCTCCCTGCTTCTGTATTCACATATGCTTTCCGGTGGTTCTTTCCTAACTGTGTCTCTTTGCCATCAACTTTGACAAACTTTTGCGTTAAGATAGACACACTGGTGTTTGTAAGCATATCTACAGTTGCTTTTTGTATCACGTCCATGTTTCTGACCTCCTCTCTATGCTTATGCTGTTGTTTCATACTGTCCATACAGTCGAATTACCTTTGTAGACTGTCGACCAAGCAAACCGCTAATACCAGAAACAGCAGGCGAAGCATCCATATAGTTTTCAAACGACACCATACCAGAATAATTACCATTATTGGTTTTGGCGAAAAGTGGATAGAATCCACCCGTTGCATTTCCTTCCGAAACAACAAACGGCAGGCCTAAAATTTCTCCTGTTTGTGTCGTATCAATCGCCGTGCTAAAAGAAAATTTAATTGCTATGTAAACGATTCTATCCACTTTTTTGTACTCTGCATAAATTGATGAAGGAACGATACTTTTATTCATAATATATGGGGAAAATGTCCCCTCTTTATAGTCAGCCTTTGTGGCTATTTTAGTATTCATATCCATCGTCGTTGCATAGTTTTCTATCCCGTCAACATTATCTGACTTTGTAACCGGGTACACGATATGAATATTTCCATCATTGTCTTTGTAATTTTGCAAAGCATTGTGTTCATAAGTTGCCATTTTGTCATCTCCATTCATTAATCTAAAAGTTTAACCCACAAGTCACCATCTTCTAAGTCAGTAGGTTGTGTGGAAGAGTAGAATATTTTACTCTTGCTTTCCGCTGTGTCAATTTTTCCTTTAAGAGTTGAATCCAAGTCGCTGTAAGACACACTATTTTTTGTGGCCATGCTTCCCAATCCATTGACTGTAGATTGAATAGCACTTACGACCTCCTGTAATGCTGTGACTACACTTGCTTCTGCCTTTTTTCCGATTGCTGCATTCAAGGCAGCCACAACTTCCTGGTGTTTTGAAATATAATCCGAAATCTCTTTCAATGTATCGTATGTTGATGGTGCTCCACCAATCAACTCGTCGATTGCATTAGAAATTGCATTATTCATAGCCACATTAGTAGGTCTTGCACTCAATGCCTCCGAAACCTCTGACTGTGATGCTTTCCCGTTTAATGCATCAATTAATTCCGATAATTTTGATGCAAGCGTTGTGGTATCATCAAGATACACCTGTTCCGCTGATGTTTTAATCATCAATTCTTTAAGTACACCTTCAATTTTTGCCGTCAGAATTGCTTTTTGCGCTGTTGTTGACATATGATCATCTCCTTTTCTTAACAACTAAATTATTTCGTATGAATAAACTTCTCCCGATGATTGCGTATTTTTCAAATTTTCAACGGAATAAGTATTATCATCAATTTCTGCTCGAGCCGTAGCATCTTGACTTTCTTCCCCAAGAGCAAGCTCTATCGTTGAATTGATGGTATCCTTGGGCTTGAACCAAATCACATTACACTCCTCAGGCTCTGTGCTGCTTATAACACAGCTAAGAGGAGGACAAATAATCAGGTCATTCACAACTTTTGCAATTTTCCCGAGTGCAGCCGACAAATTTTCTCCAGATACCAAAGTTTCTTTCTTGTCTGGAATCCTATACTCAGGATTAGCAAGTGCATATGCACCCATATTGTCACAAATACTTAGCATTTTGGCATCATCAAAATCTATCGCAATAGTTTGCAATATTGTAATGCTATTTGAACTATCCGGGAAATAATCAGGTACCTCAGCCACAGCAATCATAGCCAATACCTCATCACCATCCGAACCTTTCTCTTTCACATAAACACCAATCTCATGAATGAAATATGCAGATAATACACCATCATTTTGAAGTGCAACTCTCAAATAAACAGTACTATCTTTCGATGAAATTTCGGAAAATCCATAGGAATTCCTTTCACTCTTTAATTGAGTTTTTGTTTTCAAATCCTGCTCTTGCTGCTCCTCTTCTGTATAAGTCCCATCACCTATGACTGCCTTGGTAAATTCAACCTGGCATTCCCCGGAAGAAGCCCTTGCTATAATATTCCTTCCGGCATCGGTATAAATCATCTTATTCCACTTTGCCATCACTGCACCTCCATCTCGTTATAAATCATCTGCTTAAATCCGGACATGATATCCGGTGCCGCATAGGCACTGGAAACTGTCTTAATCTCTTCAATTGTTGCTACCGTCGGTTTTACCTTTTTTACAAGATTGTTAAACAAATCTAATATTTCTTGGGTATAAGGTGTTTCGGATTCGATTTTTAGCATATACGGATCACCGCCATACTCGAACCACTCGCTGACTTTTGCTCGTCCGAAAACATTGGATACAAGTTCCTGGATTGCTTCTGTCGTACCCGCCAGCTGATGCCAGCGAATAATACTTTTGACGAGTGCTGCTTTGGTTTCCTTATCCAAGGAATCAGAGTAGTATTGAGCCTTATTTTCTGCCGCAAGCAGATCAAGAACCTCATCCGGCTGCTTGTCCAAATTTTTATAAATTTGGATTCTTTCGACAAACCCCAATATCTTCTCTCTCATTTTCTGTTCTGCATAGGCATAGGCTTTCCATTCATCGCTTTGCAGATTGTCTGGCAGGATATCCGTCAACAACACATCTTTTAAATCAATCATCTTCAATACCTCCATATGTCACTGTTCTCGTGACAAGTCCAGCAACTTGCCCCGGCGTGATTTTCGAAAATGTAGGAGATGAAATCTGTGCCCGCTTTGCGCCTGCGGCACGTATACGGTAGATCAGTTCATCCGGATTAATGTCGCGTCCAATCCTGCCACCCTGCCAAAATGCAAATTCATCAATGGCACTTTGTACAGATGCCTTGATCTGCTCTTCTTTGTCTTGGTTACTTTTTGCTATGTAGTAGGATACTTCGATGTTATAGTCCACCTTTTCCGGTGCCATCACATGTACTTTTGTAGTCGTAGGCCTCTTATCACTACGCGCCAAATATGTTTGAAGTGTCTGGATATCATCCTCGGATGGAATCCCTTGATTCGTTAAAATCATCACATCAACTACACCGCTGCCTTCTACTGTAGATGGAACTACATCTGTAATGTTCGGATTGAAGTTTTTTGACATTGCAATCCACTCATCATCTTTTCCTGCAACAGAATAAAGATCAGGTGCTTCAAAGATGGCCTCTCTCAGTTCATCATCGCTCTGTAGATCTGTTCCCCCGGATGGCATTGAAACATTCGTCACTTCTGCGATAAATCCGGTCGGAGTAACCAAAGTCTGAATGTCATCTACCATATAATCGTTTGCCGCACTTCCTGCTGTTGTGCAAGTACAAAGCGTTGTAACCGATAATTCTCCTGCCGGGATTCTTACTTCCTCCGTTGTCGCAAAGAAGAACTTCTGATCCGCGGTTACTAATATGCCTACAGGAATCACTTCATCAATGGTTCGTTCCTGTGCTAACGAAAATTTGATGTATACCTTTGCCGGACTTCCCTGCTTTCGCAATGTATTTTTGAATGCACCGACATGATCGAGATAATCCCCCGTTGCATATTTAAGAAAGTTCATCTTCCCTGCTTTTTCAATAAACGCTATCAGTTGATAATCCAGTACGGCTTGTGCGCAAAGTAATAAACAAGGTACCGTGCTGTCCCCATCTTCGACGGCGTATTTTTCACCGGTTAGCTCAAACATTTTCTTATTGTACGCGTCAAACAACTCTGTCTTAACATCCTCTAAAGTCATGTTGTCTGTAAAAGAAATATCTGGCAAACCAGCCAGTTTTTCAAGTGCTTCACTCATCGTCTTCATCCTCCTCATTATCCTCAAAATAATCTTCATTTAAAGATAGCATAATGTGCGGCACAAGCACCTCATCTTCAACAGAAAATTCAACGCTCTCCACCTGCAACATAGGGAGATATGTCTCTGTTTTTGAAATGATATCCAACGTCAAAGCCTGCTCTGCAACCGGCATAGGCACGTCGATTGCTAACGGTGTGATGCCAAAGTCACGATTGCCAGGACAAGTGCCCTGTACTGTAGTATAAAGCAGCATTGCCTGCTCCAATAGGTCTTCCAAAAATTCAGAACCAGCTTCTTGATCTATAAAGTTTACCGTCATGAATACTCCTCCATCGTTAAAGACACCGTCGCTTCTACAAGTTCACCATGGTTCAGGACCATCCCCCATGCCTCACTTGCGTTCTTTATCAGAAACTTATTTTTTCCTAGCCTTTTCCCGCCAATGACAAGATAATCTACATAGCCCTTTTCAACGCATTTTTCAAGTTTATTAAGTTGCTTACGCACAGATATACCATTTTGCGCTGAAAAGTACACATCAAATGTGATCGACTGTAGATCTGGTCCCAAAAATTCAGTCTTTGCTTTCTTTCCAAGGATCTCTGCCTGCTCCGTATTCGCGGCGATCTCTCGTTTAAAATTTTCAAACGTGTATCCTTTAATTGAATTTCCGTCATACCTCACTTGAAAAATAAGGTGTTTGCCGAAATATCCAACTTTTCCAGAAGAAGCGGACTTCTTCAATTTTTTTAGAGCAGATGTCTGGAGAAAAGATTTCAATTTTTTATACTTCGTCTTTTTCTTTGACATTTTAGTCCTCCTTCCTCTTGCCGAGTATCACGTCATCGCACACGAACACCTCATCGCCTACCTGATACTCTCCCTCGACTGCCGGTATGTACCCGGATGAAGTCCCGTCTTCATAAACCACTAATACATTTCCATCCTTAATAGCTGCAACCTCTGCCTGCATCACAATTATATTCATGCTGTAATCCTCCGCTGAACCTTGTGCATTGTCATCGATGTGTGGAATCCGGAAGAATCTTTTGTGAATGTAATACTGTCAATGAAGTATTTGCCGTTTAGTTTTCCGACACCAATCAGTTTGATCGTATCCGCCTCGCTATATTTAAGCATTCCTCTGGTTCCAACCGTGAGCGTTGTTGCCTTTTCGTTTTCAAGATTCGCTTTGGCAGCCGCTACCTTCTTTGCTTGGGCCACACTTTCTGCCGAATCTGTAACCGTCAGATAACGATTGCCTTTCCCGACCGTAATGACTGTGCTGCTTTTCTTTTTCTTTTTTGTAGAACTCTTCGAACTATTTTCTTTTGTATCACTTTTCGAACTGGTACTTGCAGGCGTATACTTTATCTTTGCTCCAGTATACGTTCCACATAGATTTGTCTCCCAGTCGAATTGTTCGCTGCACTGTCGTTTATGCAAGGTTCCAACAGGGGCTTTTGCTTCATACTTCGCCTTGCTATAGATTACCAATCGTCCGCTATAAAGTTTGATACCATAGCCATAGGCTTCACACAGATTTGTAAGAAATTCACAGTCCGTCTGCAATTCCTGTTTTTGTGTACCCACCGAAGTGTCTGCGCCGTCAAAAAAAAACTTCATGTGATACCGCTTTGCTATGGCCTTGCCAATCTCTTTGAGATGTGCCTTTTTCCATGTCTTTCTTCGATCTGTCGCCCGAAAGGAAGAATACTCTGGGATAGAAGTTCCGCCAATAGTACAGTTCAGTGTATTACCGGAAAAAGAGATGGAATCCACTAAAAACAGACCACATGTCATCTTCTTTTTCTCCGATGCTTTGTCCCAGTAGTATGTATGAAGAACCGACTTAATCTTGTCCTTTTTGCGCGGCATATAACCAGCATTCCATTTACCATCGCGATTATTTAATTGCAATTCAACAGAATCTGCCGCACCCGAAGCGTTCGCCGTGTAGCTAAAGCCGGTCAGATCTTTGGCAATCCGTTCCCGGCTTTTTTTGCGTTCATCAGCGGTATATCGTTTTTTTGCTCGCAGATATGTAACACTAACGGTTGACCGTCTCGCCTTTGCCGCCATCACTCGTCCTCCTCTTCCTCAAATTCTTCCAGTTCTGTTTCATCATCGATGTCGTCATCTTTCCATACTGCGGAATCTGCTACATCTTCTTTTGGAACCTCAGGGATCTGTATAGAAACCCCTGAGTCAAAAACAACGTAAGCAATAAGTTCTGGATTCGCCTCCATAAGCAATCCCATATACTTTTCGCTTCCCAGCTGTTCATAAGCAATGCTGTCCCATGTGTCGCCTGCTTTGGTCTGATACTCCATTTCAATCATCCTCTCATGTTCAAGCGTTTGTTTTTCTTAACCATCTTTTGATAAGATGCTTCTACTTGCTTCTCAACAATCTTGCGTATCTTTTCTGCATCCTGATTCGATGCAGATCCGGACATCGTAATATGGATTTGCGGTGCAAATACCGAGGACGACTGCCCCTGTCCTTCTCCGAGAAGTCTGCCCGTCTCTCGATACAGAGATCTTGACCGTTTGGATCCATCCAGTGGGATAATGGCTTCGGCTTTGTTCTTCTCCGACACCATAGCAAGATGCTCTTTGGTACTAATTGTTCCAGTGGCATGGCCTGGTACCTTTACAGAATTTTTCGCCACAGCACCATTTGATGTGTCCTTTTTTACCAAATTTTCATCTGATGATACTGTATAGTTACCTTTGATATTAACAGGCATCGTAGCAGAAACACCCGAATTCAATTCTGTCTTGACAGTATCTTTTATCGTTGTAGCTGCCGCCTTCCCCCCTTTTTTCGATGACTTCGAAAGAGGGGTTGCCAAGTCTAAGTTTGCAAAGTCCTTTGTATCTAAATATTTCTTTGCAAGTTCAGCTGCAGGGGATTCCGCTGATACCTCATCATCTAAATGAAGCCAAGTTCCTAAGTTATACGAACTATGTGCCGAAGCAGCCTTGTCAATTGTTTTTAGTTTTCCTTCATATTCTGTTCCAGCCACAGAAGGAAGCATCTTTTCAATCAACTGTGATATTGCAGTCCCATTTCCTTCCCCATAATATTTCCACTTAATATCTCGCCCATATGTATCCATAAGCGAGTTATACATAAACTCTGCCCCTTTATTTTGGGCATCACTTATGGTTTTATTGTACGCTTCAGCATTTGATTTCTTTTCTTTCTGCATTTCCTGTTCTGTAATCTTTCCGCGAAGATACTTTGCATTCGTATTCGTATTTGCGGTTTCCAACGCTTCCTGCGCGCCTTCTTTAATCTCATCAATATTCGTATTGATTGCAGACTGCATTTTATCAAAGGAATCCGCAGTCATCTCTTTTCCCGAAAATTCCGCAGAGAGCGTATCCCACTTGGCATCACTTTCCGCTTGTGAGATTGTATTGGTTATATCAGACAACTGTTGAAGCAATCCATTGACCTCTTCCTGCAAATCCGGTGTCATTCCATCTTTGACAGCCTTTTTCAGCCGTTTGCTGATTTTGTCCGAAAGTTTTTTCGCTTCCTGATCCAATCCATTATAAAATGAGTTGTTGTCCATAAGCAGTTTGTTTTTCTTATCTTCGTCATCATACAAAAGGTTCGTAGCAATATTAACTGTGTAGCCTTGGTTACTAATATAGTCCTGAGCAGATTTCACATAGGTCTCTACATTGTTTTTATAATCACTGATATCTTCATCTGAAATCTCCAAGCCGGCAGATACCTTCCAGTCCATCTTCTTGACCTCATTGGATGCTTTTTGCATTTGCTTTAAGAATCCATCCGATACTTTGGTTGAAGATAGCAATTCACTAACCGCTTGCAATTTATCTGTTCCAATGATACGATCCGCTGCATCGTTCAATTGATCCATGGAAAAAGCAATGTTACCAAAATGAGCATCCAAGCTTGATCTCTTTGCCTGTTCTCCGGCCTGGTAAACTGCCACTCCAACTCCAGCTATAAGTCCCGCAACAGCCATACCACCAAATAAAATCGGATTCGCTTTTAAAGCCAAATTCAATGTTTTTACAGAGGCTGTAATGTTACTGATATGCCCGGCTATATTGGATGCCGTCAACACACCCGCTACGCCGCTGATAGCGGTTACTGCCACATCCGGATGATCAAGCAGCCACTCGCCCACATTCAGAAGCGGTTCCGCTACATCCATGACTGATGAACCAAAATCCTCCAGCTTTTGCGCGGCAGAGTTCACGTCAAATTCCTCTACCCAGTCGGTAAGATTCTGCGTCACTTCACGAAGCGGGCCAGATGTCAATTCATAGATATTGATGGCTTTCGTCTCTAAAGCAGAAGTTAGGAGTGCCATATCTCCCTTAAGGTTGTCCATCTTACGATTTGCCATCTTTTCCGCAGCACCATCGCAGTTATAAATTGCCTTCGTCAGCTTATCATAATCTTTTTCCGATGCCGTTATAATGGCACTCATACCAGCTAAAGCATCTTTACCAAAAATATTTTTAATCGCTGCGGCACGCTCTTTCTTGTCATCGATCTTTCCCAGACTTTCACGGATATTATCTATCGTGCTTTTAAGGCTCTTAGTACCACCATCACTATCTTTCAGACTGATATTGTATTTTTTCATGGTCGCAGCCATCTTGTCCGTCGGCGCTGCCATGTTGGCAATTGCAGTCTTTAATGATCGTCCGGCTATAGAACTCTTTACACTGGCATTTGCCATCAATCCTAGAGCAAGCGAAGTATCTTCTATACTGTATCCCATAGATCCAGCTACTGGTGCCACATATTTGAACGACTCTCCCAGCATGCTTACATTGGTATTGGCACTTGCAGATGCCTGTGCCAACACATCGGAAAAGTGTGCAGAATCTTTTGCTTTCAAGCCAAAAGCCGTCAGCGCATCTGTCACGATATCCGAAGTTATTCCAAGATCTTCTCCGGATGCTGCCGCAAGCGACATGATTCCTGAGATACCATTTAACATCTGATTTGTCTTCCAACCAGCCATTGCCATGTATTCAAACGCCTGTCCGGACTCTACGGCGGTAAATTTGGTTGTAGCACCCATTTCTTTCGCCTTGTCTGTCAGACGTACCATGTCACTCTCGCTGGCATTGGCAATCGCTCCGACTGTTGACATCTGGGCTTCAAATTCAGAACCGATATCAATTGACTTCTTCAAAGCCATTGCGCCTGCTCCGGCAATCGCGGCGGCAGCAATCTTTGTCGTATTTTTCATCTTGGTATACGACCGCTGCAAGGAGGCTGTTGTCTTGTCGCAAGCAGCTTTCAAAGAGGGGTCAACTTTGCCGCTTATTTTGATTTTTAATTCGGTATCTTTAGCCACTGTACTCCTCGACCTCCCTCTCAATCTCTACAAGTTTTGTCACCGGCAGTGCCATCAGATATTCCAAACTTGTACTTAATTTGATACTTAACCAGACGCAGAGATTTAATATCTCTCCTCGCTGTCGTATCAAACGGCCATCATAAAAAAATTAATCACCGTATTTTTGATGCGGCGGCAGTCAACCGCAGGCAATGTCTGGAAAAATTCAATTGGCTTTCCGGTTGCATGTGCTGCATACAACATCGTTCCATGAAGTGTCAATTCGGCATTGATTGTATCCAGATTTTCCCGGCTTAACGTTTTTTCAATTTCCTCCATATCACGTCCGGTCAAATTTTCCAGCCCCGACAAATCCACATCGGTATACTCTTTTCCCTCAAACGAAAAAGGTTTTCTAAGTTTCACATTCAATTTATTCAAGATTCTATCCTCCATTTAAAAAGACGCAGGATTTCTCCTGCGCCTAAATATGCAACTAGTTTTTAGCAAAATTTATTCACTTCGGCAAGCATGTCCACACCATCTACTACATAGACGGAGTTCAATTTATCGAGTTCAAGCAGCGTCTTTCCACCTACTTCGATCAAGATATACCAAAGTTCTGCTTTCACTTTCGTGTCCGTTTCCTCGGCTATCTTCATCTTTCCACCTTCGAATCCCTTGCACTTACCACGAATCACGACACGAACCTGCGTATAGCCAGTTCCACCGTTTTCCGTCGTATGCTGCTGTGCTCCACGGATGGTAAGTTTCATTGGTTGATCTGTTCGCATCAGACTAAATGCATGTTCACTGATCATGCGGAATGGAATCTCCATATCCGTGCTCTTAAACTGTCCGACCACAGGATTTTCAATCTCTCCTAAAATCCCAGCCCCTGTCATAGTATGTGTTGTCATATCGAAGCTGGGAAGTGTAATTTCCCCACTGATTCCGACAAACTTTTCTTCCTTATCTCCACCATAAACATTATACTTATTGATTACTTCAGGAATCTTATTCATTGTCATTCACCTCCCAGTGCTTCTTTCAAAATTGTTGGATCAAATTCTACAATAAATTTAATATCTTCGCTTGGAAGATAGGTTGCCAAATAAATACGGAAAGTCACCTTTCCATTCAAAATATCTTCTGTTGTGTTATCTTTTTCAAGATATTCAATACGTCCGCCAGCAATACGATAATCGCTTTTCAAAGAATTAAACCAGATGTTCTCCGAATCACAGATTGCCTGCACCTGACGCAGATCTGTCGGTCTGTCAACCTTTTCTGCATAAGTTAAAAGCAGTCGATTACGATAATACGACATGAATCTTCGTACGCAGATCCATCGATCTTTCGGATCTGTCACATTTGAATAAGCGGCCGTATTATTTCCCCAGCTTTTCCAGCCGGCATAATTGATTGCCGTAACAACACCAACGGCGTTGCAGTAATTATTTGCGCGCTTTTTATCAAGAATTACTTCCGTACCGTCCTGCAAGACCATCGCGGAAATATTCATCGACAGATTAGATGGAGATACCGATGGGATTCCGTCATTATCTTCATCACATTTTACACACAATGCCGCCATATAAGCAGAATAAGCATACGTCTTTCCATTTACCTTAACCATTGGCCAAAGAATTGTTGCCTGGGACGAAGTGATGCCAAGTTCTTCTTTCGCCGCTGGTACATCTTCCGGCTTGTTTACCGTTGTTGTGTCAAGGTCTACAAGTGCCTGCGCATTAAACTCATCACTAATATTGACTGCTGCCACAGACAAGGCTACCGCCACCTCTTTCTTTTGGCTGTAACCTGGTGCCAAAATCTGTCCCGGCACCTGCTGCAATTTTGGAAACACATCGTTGACACACGAGATACCGCTATTCTTACCAGTTGCCGCGGAATATCCACCAATAACCTGCAAAGCCATGTCATCTGCCTCATAAGACACCTGATCGGCCGTGATCGTAAGCGTCCCTGTCACTGTCTCGTTGATAATCGTAATCGTGATTCTTAAATCATCTCCGACATTCAGAAGATAATCTGTGCCACGCACCAACGCATCACTTTCTTTTTTTACAACGATACTCTTCAATATTACGTCCGAGCTGTCGAATGTATAATCTTTTTTTGCCGTCGTATCCCAAGAAATCTCATCCATCGCTTTTTTGTTTTTGGTTACATCCAACACGTTGATGCATACAATTGGCGATGTCTGTAACAATTCAAAGTTTGCGCTCACGCTCTGACAAATGGTATATTTGTCAAAATCGTCGCTATATCCGATTTTTTCCACCGCATCTTCATAATCTTCAACAAGCACCGGTACATTGGTTACCTTTTCCGGATTTTCCAGAATATGCACCGGTGCGGTACCGATAACCACCTGCAATCCGGAGGATACCACTGCCACAGTTGGCATCGATGTAGCTTTCTCTTCTGTTCGAACTCCATGATAATACATAACAACTATTCTCCTTTCGCTTCAAAGTTTTTCTGTACTTCCTCATTGATACAGTACAGACGGCTTCCCTTTTCCTTAACTTCCTTTAAAGCATCTCCCGCTTTTGTAATTGGAACAATCAGGGATTCGACCGCTTTCTGTTTTTTAATGGCATTTTGCACGCACTCAGGAAGACCATCTTTAAAGATATCTCCGTGAGAAACAATTCCGACAATGCCGGAACCCACATACATTACCGGAATAGATACTGCATTTCCTGTCGCCTTCTTACCGGCGGGCGACTTTGCCGTTGCCTTTTTTGTTTCGTTGTTTTCTTTTAACATAGCCTGTCACTTTCCTCTCTTTCTATGCCGGGTATCTTAACATCCATTGATACGACACCAAAGTAGTAATTTTCTTCGTTGTCCGTAACCCACTTGATTGTATTAAGCACTTCATAGCCGGCAAATGCCGGGTTCTTTTGAAAGTACTCTCCAATCTTTTGGATGGCATGTAAGACGTACAATCCGCCGTTCCGCAGTTTGCCATCGTCGTAAATACCAATCCACATACTTACGGATGTTTTACCCGGACTATTTTCCACGCTAAAACTTCCCTCATTCAGATCAACAATCAGATAAGGAAAGGGAATAATGTCTGAAACATCATTGAGCAGACCGCTCTCTAATTCTTCCTGGGTCTCGTTGTATTGCTGTGAGTTTAAGACCGGTATGCTCTGTTGATAGATATTCAATTTAGTCAGGTTTCCTTTTTTCTGTGAATCTGGAAATCTTTCTTTGCGAAAAACATCTTTGCATATTTCCACCAAAGTTTCCAGCAACGAGTGATTTGTAAACATTTAACCCTCCATTGATTTTAGTACGCGTTCCGCGTGTCTTCGGAGTGCATCCTTTAACTGATCTCCGATCTGCTCTGCCAAAGATCCGTATACACGCTCTCCACCAATCATAACTGGGACACCGGAACCAAAGAACTCTCTAATTTTTTCCTTTTTTGGCTTATCTTTCATCTGAGTTCCTTTCACTCGGACAAAAATACCAAGATGATCTGCGCCCTTTGGATTTGGCATTCTTGCCACAAACGCACGATGCCCTGGTTCACCTAACTGGACCGGTCTTGTCGTCTGCAGCTGATGTGCCATTGCCGCACGGCCACCTTTTGTATGCCGGCGATAATCAAAAGCTGCTAATGCCAATGGACGTCCTTTTGTACTGATAATGGCTGTCAAAGTACTGTTAGATGCTTTTGTGAGTCTAAGCGATTTATTGAATTTTGTCTTTTTAACCTTGTAAGTACTGTCCGCTTTTTTTAACAAATCCTGTCTTGCTTTGATTGCCGTCTCGTTGACCGCAAGTCGGACAACTTCTGGAGCTGACACCCGTAATGTAGAAAACTCACGTTTCAACACCTTCATCCCATCAAGATATATTTCAATACTTTCGCCCATTACTGTTTCACCGTCCTTATATGAATGGAATACACACCACTTTCATTCACTGCGTCCTCCACTTCAAATGCCTGATTATCAATCGTCAGTTTTCTTCCCGACACGGGAAGTCTGCCGTAGTCTGCTGCCTTAATATACATCAGACCACGTTTGACTCCCATTCCGGCTTTTTCATTTGCATCTCCGTGCCGGTATCTTTCACGTTTCAAAAGTTCAAAGTCATCCAAAACGATCGCCACTTTTTTTCCATTCACCTCATGCATTTCGCCAAACTCGTCCGGATTGATAAAAATATCAAGGATATCTTGTCTTTGGAGTTCTTTGAATGTCATTATTCAAAAACCTCTTCCTGATAGGCAAGCACTTTGTCAATCATCTCTGGGCGCGTCATTGCCTCTTCCATCGGATCCATGCCGATAGATTCCGCATACTGCATGATGGCTTTTTTGCTGGATAGCTTTTTTAGCTCTGCTTCTCCAAGCATATCGATCTTATCATCCTCTTCCTTTTCGGAAGATTCCTCATCCAATGTGTCAGAATCTGACACCGGTTCAGTTCCTACCGGGCAGATTGCACGGCAGGAACAAAATCTTTCAATTTCTTCCGATGTAAACTCATCTCCAAGAATATCTCCTGGATGATACTTTTTTGTTGGAGTCGTAATATGTGTTCGCACTTTATAAATCATAACTGACACCTCCTACGATGCTACGACCAAGATAGCCCAGCTGTCCACATCATCCGGAGCCGGGAGTGGTCTGGAAGTCATACGCAGTTTCTCGATATCGTTGTCTTCATCTACGATATGTTTTGGAACAGACTGTGCTTCGTACGTAACAAATCCCTGTCCGGGTTCTGCCTGCGTCACTGCGCCATAGTGAACCGTTCCGATTCCCTTACTGTTTGCCAGCATGACCGTTCCATATGGGAGCACCTGCATGCCTGGATTGCTCTCATCATCAATCCATTCATCATAAGAATATAAATCCAAACCAAGGCTTGCAATCCGCCCATGGAACGTCACATTTGCATCAATGATTTTCGGCTCAATGCGTGTATCGTTGACGTTCAAAATATTGGCTTTTGCTATCACTTTTGCATGGTTCAGATATAGACGCATCGTCTTAGAATCGCACAACAGAATATCCGGCTTTACACCCGACGCCTTCGTCACCGCAAGAGACCACTTAAGCAAGTCAGCATCCGGATCCGAGGCTTCATTATCCCATTTATTTGTGCCGCTAAGAACTTCCTGGTTCGTAAAGTTATAGTCCACATGGATATCAATGCCCTCTTTTTCATCAACAACATCAAAACCGCCTGTCGTCAATACCTTGGCAGCCATCCACTCTGTTCTGCGATCGATCATCTCCTGCATCTCCAAAGTATCCTGTGCCAAAAGTTCATCCTCTCGCTCCTCTGGAGACATCGCCGTATAAACATTTTCACCAAAACCACGCTTTGTCACATCGTCTGTTGTTACCAAGCGTTCTGGCGCAAGTTTCGGAGTCTGGATTTGATTTGTGTGAAATCCTTCTCTTGTAACCACCTTACCTCCACGACGTGGGGATACAAATGGCGCCATCTTACGTCCACCTTTTTTTACATCCACTTCAATCTTTTCTGCAAGATGCGTTTTTACTGTTGGGAAAAAGGTTCTCACCAAAAAGTTACTATTTGTTACAGAGAGACGGATTGCTTCCATCATCTCTCTTGTTGTATAATCTACCATCTTTTATTCTACCTCCTTTAAAAAGATACCGAGTTTTCTATACCCTTCTTTATAATTTGCCACGGTTGTACCGCTTGCCGCAGTAACCGCTGCCAAATTAAAGGTTCCTGTGATATATTCCTCTGCGACAACAGCATTTCCCGAAGTAGATGCTCCGGTATCCACCTTATCTGTCAGTATACCGCTCGGAACGATTTTTTCGACAGAGGCGTCAAACATCGCATATGTGCCATCGCCTTTGTCATACAAAAGTGTTCCTCTTTTCAAAACACCCTGTCCTGCTGCCAGTTTGATTCCTCTTGTCAGAAATCCAAACTTTGTTCCTGCAATCAGATTGTCCGGCTTGCATTCACCAATTTTTTCAAACAAGTCCATCTCATTTTCCTCCTTTCTTCTGCACATTTTCAAAAGCGGCTGTCAATTTATTCACACGCTTTTTGTGATCTTCTTCCGTTTTGCTTTTTTTCGACTCATCATCCTGGATGTCTTTCGGTGCCGGTGTTACTTTTCCCGCACCGCTATTTTTCGCATCTTTCTGCAAACTATCCATAAAGTTTGCACCTACCTTTTTTTCTGCCAGGATAGCTTCATATGCTACTTCTTTTGCATCTTTTGGTTCTTCGTACTTGGCCTTTGCCAGCATTTCTTCCGGTACCGCATTCGCGATATCATCCAGTGCTCTCATTCTTTTGCGCTCCTGATCTACAGCATCCTGAACCATGCTTGTACACAGTTCCGGGTAAGCATTCTGCAAATCAGCTACCGTCTTAATTGTTACATTTTTATCGCCCATATTCTTGTTACCTCCTTTGATCTGTTTGTTTTCCATAGGCTTATTTGTTGTTTTATGATTAGCATTTTTGGTAAAACGCTTATCTGGCTCTTTACTCAGATGGTTCTTATCCACTCGAACCGAGTTGACCATAATATACTTTCCGCAGTCACGAATATCCGAAATATTGGAATATGCAATTTCATCAACCAATCCAAGGTCAACTGCTTCCTGTGCCGTCAACCATTTTTCTTCGCTCATAAGCGTTGAAAATTCTTCTTCACTGATATCTGAAATTCTGCTACGATATGAAGCAATAATGCTTTCTTTAACCGCACTCATATCTTCAATAATTTTTTTCAAATCCGTTTCGTTATAGTAACCAACCAGTCCTACAAGTGGATCGTGGATCAGTACCATAGCATTACAGGAAGCAATAATTTCATCTGCTGCCATAATGACAATCGTTGCTGCCGATGCGCACATGCCGTCAATGTGCGCTACAATGTGCTTTCCGCACTCTTTTAACTGACTAAAGATAGCAAATGCGGACATTACGTCGCCGCCTGGTGAGTTGACACGAACGTGAATCGTATCTGCTTCCACATCATTCAATGCTTGTATGAATTGACGATACGCAACATAATCCTTATCCCACCACGGTTCTTCTGAACAGATTTCTCCGTAAAGATATAACTCCGCTTCATTATCCGCATATTTGCTGTTTTGAAATTTCCAAAATTTATTCATTCTCTTCTTCCTTTCCTAAATATTTTTCAATAAGTTCTGCTTCTTTTCCAAGCTGACGAATATTGTCGTTGAACTCTGTTCCATTGATCTCGATAGCTTCTTTCTCACGTGAAGATACACCAAGATTAATCTTTAATGCTGCTGCCTGTAATTCTTTTACCGGGTCAATCATGCCCGGTGCCGGTCCGTTCCATTGGCAGGCACTCCATGCTTTTCGAATTACCGGAGAATAAAAAAAGCCCGGTGCGACAATCCGCCCCGAAGCTACTGCTTCCATCAAAAATCTTTCGTATACTGGCTGGCAAAAATCATTGACAAGCCACTGTCTGCGCATTCGAAACATCTTCCAGCTTTCCAAAAGAGCAGCTCTTGATGCAGAGTATGACGCTGTAAAACTTTTTGTCAGCAATTCCACCGGAATCTCCAACGCCGCTCCTGTATATTTAGCCATGCTCAATACGAACATATCAAAGTTGCCGTTTGGATGCTTTGGATCGCCAAACTCCACACTCTCTCCCGGATTCAACACATTGATTGCTCCTGGTCCCATTTCATAATGTGTTTGGGAATTTGACACGGCATCTTCCTCCGGTATCATTCCGGTAAAAGGATTCTCACCGGTATCTGCCTCCGTTTTCACAAATGCCGTAAAGAAAGAACTTACCACCGCAGACATCAACTCCGCTTCTGTATATCTAGTCAACTGTTTTAAACTCTCAATGACTGGTGCCAGATACGGAACACCTCGATACTGCTCTGCGCGTTCGGAATCAAAAATCATCAGCACATTTTCCAAACCGGTTTCTTCACCATAGGCTTTTACTCGAACCCATTCCTTTTTTATGTTCAGATTCGAATTGGGATACGCCGAGCAGATGTGATATGCTACAACTGCTCCCTTGTCATCAATCTCCACTCCGTTATATACACGGTTGTGTGTGGTTGGATCTTTATAAAAAAGATTTACATTCGTTGTCGTTCCCGGTGTGCATATGCGGTCACTCTCGATGATGTTCAGCCGGAGATCATACGGCATAAACCGATTATCCTTTTTATCTGCATATGTAAAGATGCAGCAGGCATCTCCATTAACCAGCTGATTCATCAATATAAGCTGCTGATTTTCATAAAAATTATTTAATTTTCGAAGATCCGAGTGCTTCGATTCTGCCCATACATTGAACTCTCGCTGTGTGTTCTTCTGCCAGCGCTGGGCTTCTTCTTCGGATAAATTAAGCCGGTCAAAGTCAATTTTTGGTGCCGGCCGTATTCCGCTTCCGACGATATTCGTTCGGTTTGTTCGGATGGCACTTGTGGCAAGTGGCGCAGAAGTAACAAGGCTTCTACTTCTTGCGCGTAATGTTGGAAGATTTTTGTCAATATCTTCTTGTGGTGACTTATTCGCTGGGTTCCATCCCCGGCCATAATTCTTTTTCCTGCTTGCAGCGGATTCATCGTATCCAGAGTTTTTTATCCTTCGAATCATTTGCAATCGATTTCTGGCATCCATGCGTCTCAAAGCATGCTCCGGAGCCATCCATTCAATTGCCCGGTCAATCACATTCATAATCTACCTCCTAAAGATCTCTCGGAATCACACGGAAAACTCTTCGTTTTCCTCCGCTGCTCTCTAATTCATCGATCTTTTCGTCAAGATACTCGATTGCCTTTCGTATCTCGGTCAGATCTGCTCTTGTCACAGTCCGGGTTCCTATCGTATATGACTGGCTTATCAGCACGGCTTCTTCCGCTTTTAGATATAACTCTCTCTGCCTCTGGTACCGCTCCAGTCTCTTTTGCTTTTCACTTGCATTCATGTTCATCCTCCTCAATTATTGAATCCCCCGGCTCACTACACCGGATTTTCTTTTTCCCGCCACCGTTCTCTGTGGCTGCATATAATTAATTCCTTCACTGACTTTTTTAGCTAACACTGCAAAATTCGGATTCAAAAATTCTACTGCTGCCGTGTTATAGTTTCTCAAATCGAAAGGCTCATTCCTCGCACCGGATCTTTTTACCCAGCAGACTTTCTGTTTGCCCTTTACCTCTTTAATGATTCTCTGCTCGGATGTCAAACCATTCATATACTTTTGATCATACCCACGGTCAATGTTATCCGGGAAGTGACAATATCCCGGTCCATATTCGGTGATATACAGCCTCGACAAAACCGTCTCTTTGCCGGCATTAACACCAAGCATCAGAATCGGTACATTGTACTCATTATGCGTTGATTTTTTGTGCAGCAGGGGAATCCCATTTGATCCCATTCCTTTAATACCAAAGATCATTTTCTTTTTGCGCTGCATTGTTTTTAACCACTTGTATGACTGCGTCGTAAAATGTCCACCGGTATCAATGAATGTACATGCTATATTTAACGCTTGGCCATCTTCAAACGTAAACGGTTTGGAAAGGAACGCCTCCAGTTCTTCCCATATGAAATTTTTTTCCAGGTTACCATATAATTTTTCATAAGTGATTCCCCATGATTCATATCCGGCACCCCAGCCACACACTTCGAGTTCAAGACGATCATCCTGTACATCGACCGCTGCCGTAAGCAGAAGTACCCCTTGCGGGAGTTCCGCCGTATACTTTTCACGGCGCTTCATCAGATCATTGATATCTGCTTTCGCGCCCATTGCTTCATATGGTTCTCCCAGCGAAGTGTTGACCCACGTTTTCAATTTGTAATCCGAGCCATTTTCTTTTTTATCCTTTACCGCATCCAGATAGGCCTGCTTAATATCTTTCCATCGTTTCCAAGGTGAAGCCATTTCGTTCAGATGAAAACCTCTTATAGCCGTGACGGAAGGATTTTGTGCGACAAACATTCCCGGCTGTTCTTTCCATTCATCTTCGGACAGTTTTTCTTCACAGTGATCACACTTCATCATCATATCTTTGAAGTCAAGGTTATCCCATTTAAACGGCGTATACTTTCCGCAATATGGACATTGTACACACCATTCTTCCTGCGATGATTTCAAATATTCTTTTTCTATCCGGCTAACTCCCTTCTCTGTTGGAGTTGATACCAGAACCACTTTTCGATTCCAAAAAGTGGTTGTTCGTTTGTCTGCCAAATCGACCGGATCACCTTCTGTTCCAGCCGATGCCGGATAACGGTCTACCTCGTCTAAAAGCAATATCCGAATGGGACGGGATGCCAAATTGGTTGGCGCATTGGCTCCAATCATCGTGATATGTCCGCCCGGAAATTGTTTATGCAAAATCGTATTCGCCGTGTCACGACTTTTTGCCATTCCGTAAATTTCTTTCAAACACTCTGTATCACGAATCATCGGTGCCAGTCTGTCTTTCGAAAAAGCCTGCGCCATCGCATCTGTTGGATTGACTACCATGATCGGCGAGGGATCATGTTCTGAATAGTAGCCGATCGTATTAAGCAGCATTTCTGTCTTTCCGATCTGAGCCGATGTCATTAACACTACTCGTTTTAGTCCGGGACTGCTTATTGCATCCATAATACTTCTTTGATATGGTGCCCGGTCAAGATTCCAACGCCCCGGCTCTGCCGATGCCTCTCTTGACAGTCTTCTCTTTTCCGCAGCCCACGAAGATATCGTCAAGGGCTTCGGCGGTTCCAAAACTTCAAATATCTTTTCAAACAAATGAACGGTTTTATAATCAATCTTATGAATCATCTGTACCGTCCTCCAAATCTACATAATCGTCATTATAAAACTCTTTTGGATTATACTGTCGCAGTTCCATCAAGATATCAGTCATCTCTTTTTCAAGATATGTCTGAATCTGCGCCGCATCGTACATGTTTGCAAGAACCGGTGCGGCTTTTGATGGATGGCTCATGAGTTTTGTCCGAAAAGCAACCAGCATGTCACACATCACCGCCCGGACATCTTCACTTTTATGCATTGTGCCTTCCATCAAATGAAGTTTGAGTTCAGACATTTGCATCTTAACCACTTCGTGCTTGGCCTTTACGCTATCCAAATCTAAGAAGTCATCACCAGACGATGCCGGCTCTTCTCTCGCCACTTTCAATGTAAGTATGTAGTTTATCAGGGATTCTTTTAAGTTGTAGCGCCCTTTGGACGCACGCACCAGAATCCCCTCTTCCGCAAGTCCACGGATACGACGGTCTGTTACTCCGATGATATCCGCAAGGACTGTCGCATTCACTGTTATTGCAGATATATCATCAACTTTTTTTGTTTCGGACACCACTCAATCACCTCCAACGGAAACGGCAACCGCCAATTTTTTAATTTTAAAACTAGACAAGGATCGGGAATTTCGTCGACCCGCAATCCCATTTTAGTCCCACAGTACCTTGGCAAAAATCGGGGGTTTTTGTGTCAGAATCTGACCCTCTTTTTGCTCTCTTTTCTATTTGACATATCTGTAATTCTGTCAAATGTTCAAAAGTTTTTTTCTTCTAATAAGTGGCCAAAAAAAATTCAATGTGCATTTTACATTTTCTTTTTATGTCAAATGTTTTGGCGCAATTATCCGAATTTCCGTTTATTTTAATAAAAAAGGACTATTGAAGCAAATCAACGTCCAAATATAACTTGTCTTTCGTGTCTTGATTAACACCGATATACCTCAATGTAACTGACGGATCGTCATGGTTAAATACATCCATCAGCAGAGCAACATCGTGTGTCTTTTGATACATATGATATCCAAATGTCTTTCGCAGGGTGTGTGTACCAACTGCACCCACGCCAAATTTTTCTGCCGCCTTCGACAAAATATTATAGGCTTGCTGCCGTGTCATGGGTTTGGTCTTCTTTTCACCATAGAAAAGATATTCATAATTCTTCATATCCGCGATATACTCATCAATCTTTTCTTTGAGAAACTGATTCAAGCGAATATTTTTTTCTTTTCCTGTCTTTCTTTCTCGAATTGACAGATACTTTTGATTTCTGACCTGCCTTACTTTGATGCAAAGTATGTCAGATATTCGCAAGCCTGTATAAATACCAAAGGCAAACAGTAATCCATTACGTTTGTTCTGACTGCTGAGATAATCATATATGTCATTTACTTTTCCCAAATCACGAATTGGCTGCACCGTGTTCATACATTCTCATCTCACTTTCCGGCATAAGAAAAGCAGCCACCTCAATGATGGCTGCTCTCTCCTGCAACTTTTTCACGCTATCATAATAACACAGGTCAACACGACATTTCCACGACATCTTTATTTTTTTTCATTTGTTTCGTCAATGTATGCCTGCATCATCTTTGATATCTGGCTTGCCTGCGAAACTCCATTTTGCTGACAAGCCTGTGCAAATTTCTCCGTCAATTCCTTTTTAAGGCGATATGACTTTGAAATTACACCGATTTTCTCTCGGTATCTTTTAGTTGCTTCTGTTTGATTGTTTCCCATCTTCATCCTTCTTTCTTTTGTGATAGTACAATGACATTTAATATAATTGAAATCAATGTCAAGGCAATGGCTAAAGCCAACCACATGAACTTTGTTGTTGCTAACAAAATAATCATTGTAATCAATGAAACACTTTGAAGCAAAATTATTATTTTCTGCATTGATTTTTTTCCCGATGGCAGTTATAATATCGTTAAGGGATAAGGGCTTTCGCCCCTCCCACCCGATACGCTTACTTAAAAAGTGAAACGATAGTTGCGACAATTGATGTAATTGTCTGGATTATTGTGAACACCAATGCAACCGTTTTCAACTTTTTATGTAAGCGTTTTTTTCTCTTTCCGCTCATCGGTTTTACCTCCTTTTCTTTATTTCCCTTCCCTACTATGATTATAGTATAGCATAGGGTGTGCCCTATGTCAATAGTTTTTTTCATTTTTTTTCAAACTTTTTTCAATGCGCTGAATTTGGCGCTCTGAGTAACCTAACATCTCCGCCGTTTGTCTCTGCGTATATCCCTTTACTTTTCGAAGATAAACAAGTCTTGCTTGAACCGTACTTTGATTGTTAGCGTAGGTTTTGTCAAATAATTGTTTAATCCTTTTCAACTTAGCCAAGCGCTCTAACTGCTCTTGCAGGATGTCTTGCTGATTTGATATCTGCGTAAGTGCTTCTGCAAAAGATAGTTTCTGGGTTCCACCTTTCACGCGATCTGCGGAGTAATCCATGCTTTTTAAATCAGATGACGGACCAGAAAATGCGTCTGTTGCCTTTAAATAATTTTCGATAGAATCGCGGATCTGCATAATCGTTGTTTCAAGATCGTCAATTTCTTTGCACAAAGAAGTGTAAATGTCTAAACTCATCTTTTCCCTCCTCGAAATAAAAAAAAGACACGCAAAAAAAATCTGCATGTCAAACTAATATTTCTTTTATCATACCACTAAAAAAAAATTTTTTCAATAAAAATAGTGAAATGCCCCCCATTTTTGCATTTCACTATTTTATAAATTGCTTTTAATAAACATAAAGCATTTCCTTTCCTAGTATTTTGGGGTAATAACCATCGAATAATCAGAACATTCTTTCGATTTTCAAACAAAAAACGACGGTTTTCCGTCGTTTTTTGCCATTTTTTATAGCGGAGACGGAGGGATTCGAACCCTCGTGCCCGTGAAGGCAAAACGATTTCGAGTCGTTCTCGTTATGACCACTTCGATACGTCTCCGAATGTGTCTTTTTCAAAAAAGCACCTCTATATTTGTAACATTTTTTCAAGCATTTGTCAATGCTTTTGTCAAAAAGAATTCCGCGATAAGATTTTCCTGCATTCTTCCCGTCTTAAACCGCTCTTCCAAGTCTGCCCGAAGTTCCATGAGTTCCATGAGCCGTTCTCTGGTAAAATGCCGTTCCTGACCGCGATATTTTTTTACCGTAAAAAAGGGAATCCCGGCTTTCGCTGCCAGATCGCGGTCTGACATGCGCGGTCCCAGTTCTTTTACCTGAAGTAAAATATTGATATGGCGGCCTAACATATGCAGGATACGAAGCGGCGGCTCTTTTAATTCCAAGAGATCCGCATAAAGGGTAAATACCTTCTCCTGCTGTCCGGCAATAACGGCATCCATCATATCAAACAGTTTTCCCACGGTCTGCCCCGAGCAGATCATCTCCACATCTTCTTCTGTAACAGCCTCACGTTCTCCCGTATACCCGATTAATTTATCAAGTTCACAGGACAAGAGATCCATCTGAAATCCCACACGCGATACGATAAGTTCTGCCGTATGTTTGGAAATCTTTTTCCCATATTGGGACAGATATCTCGCGATCCATGGTACCAGTTCGACCTCAGAACGCAGCGTACATTCTGTAATGCAGCCATTTTTCTGAATCCATTTATACAAACGATTTCTCTTATCAATCTGTTTTTCCACGAAGACTACAAATGTAGTCTCGGGAAACTGCTCCAATACTTCGACCAGATCGGTCGCCTTTTTAAATGCCTGGCTGTTTTCGATCAAAATCAGACGTTTGTCTTGAAAAAACGGAAGTGTATTGCCGATTGACTGCATCTCTTCCACAGAAAATTTTTCTCCCTCAAAATACGAGGCATTCATATCATCTCCCGGCACAGACAATGCCTGTTTCAATTTATTTTTATAATTGCGGACCAGATACGCTTCCTCTCCATATAAAAGCTGAAAACGGGAAAGATCGCCGTTTTTTAACTGGGCATCTATTGTCAGCATCGTTTCACCTCATCTTCATAAATTCACATCCTTAAGTATAACACATCTGCGGCATTCTCTCAATGCTTAAAATACCAGCATCGCTTCCGGCCTTTTTTACATTCTGCAAACAACGCACCTTTCTGTGCCGTATTCCAGTTTTGGCAGGAAACCGCCTCCAGCCGCTGCAACGTCTCTTTCGCAGGGTGTCCATAGCGGTTGTTTCGTCCTGCCGAGATAAAACCATAGCGCGGTCTGCATTTTTGCAAAAATTCTTCCGTAGAAGAATTTTTCGAGCCGTGATGTCCCACTTTCAATACGTCATACCCTTTTTTCGGAAACGTCATATTTTCCTCGCCATGCATCCCCAAATCTCCTGTTGTCAAAATAGACAGATTCTCATAGGTAAGATCAAAAACCAGCGAACAGTCATTGGCATCTTCCCATTCGTATTCTGAAGAAGGATGAAGACAGCGTAATTGCAGTTTTCCGCTTAGGATCTGCTGTCCCTTATGTATCGCAGCGACCGGTATCTTTTTATCGCTTACCGTCTGTATAAACTTCTGCAGTCCTTCTTCTTTTTCCTGAAGATCCGGAACAAGGATGCGGCGAATCTTAATCCCTTCTTTTTCCTGCCGCTCTGCCAATTCTTCAATCCCATTCACATGGTCTTCATCGCCGTGGGTAACAAAAACAGCATCAATATCATTTCGCCCGTAATACTTCAGCATCTTAGCGATACGGTATTTTCCGATTTCTTTTTCCGATGTACTTCCCCCATCGATCAGATATGTTTTTTCATTTTGAAACAGACAGGCACAGTCGCCCTGCCCCACATCCATCTGAATGTAAAGAAATTCAAATGCCGGACGAAAAGAGCCAAGAACAAAACAAAGTGCTGCCATACAAAAGCCTGCCTTTCTCTTATCTCTATACTGAGCCAGCATATACACTGATAGAAGTAAAAATATATAGTAAACGATCACTTTCCAAAGTTCCGGCCGTCCCATAACCCATGTACTGCCCGGAAGTGCCTGAATTCCTTTGCAGACAAATTCATAAAAGGCAAGGATCCAATGTGCTGTCGCAAGGATAAAACCGCCCGCAAGCGGAGACAGAAAACAGAGCACACAGCCCAAAATCCCAATCCCCAGAAGAACCGATAACAATGGCAGTAAAATAAGATTGGCAATGACTGCATACGGGCATGTTTCATAAAAATACCAGAACATAACCGGAAGCGTCAGGAAAAATGTCCAAATCGTAGAAAGGAGCGTTTTCTGCCATTCTTTCATCCGTTTCTGCCTCTTTTTTGTCATCTCCTGATAGATCAGGATCCCACCGGCAGCGACAAAAGACAAAACAAATCCGCATTGGAATAACTGCAAGGGATTTTGCAATAAGATCACACTTCCACTGACCGCCAGTGCTGTTAATCCATCGTATGGTTTTCCGATATATCTTGCCACAAGACGGATACACAGCATCCAGACCGCTCGGGATGTCGCCACCGGGAATCCGGTAAACTGTCCATACAAAAGCAAAAGAACCAGGGAAACAATTGCTGCCATTTTCATCGGAAAAAGATGTTTGCGTAACCAGTCAAACAAAACCATCCCCAAAAGAGAAATATGTAAGCCCGATATAGCGAGCATATGAGCCACTCCGGTCTGCTGGTACAATTCCTTCACCTCACTGTCAAGTTGAGATTTGTCTCCAAGAATCATTGCCCCAAGCAATCCCGCATCTCGTTCTCCCATTGCCGCAGTCAGTTGCTGCATCGCCTTAGTCCGCCACTCGTACAGCAATTGTTTTACCGGGTTGTAAGAAACGTTCAGAATCTGAATATGTGACACAAATACGCATGCATCTACCTGCATTGCCTCATAGTACGAACGGGCATCAAACTGTCCCGGATCTCCCGCCTGTTCAAAACTCTCTGCCTCTCCTGTTACCTGGATTTCATTTCCGATCTGGATTTGGGAAAATAAATTTTGTTTTGATGTTTGATCTGATTTTTCATAAAGAAGTATTTTTCTCAAAGAATTCTTTTTATCTGTTCCGGTACTTTGCGGTTTTACCTGAGATAACGTTAGCATTCTGCTTCCCGAAGCCGACATTTGAATCGTTTCGACAATTCCGCTGCATGTAAATGATTTCTCTTCCCAGTTTTCCCGGGAATTGTCACGAAATTTATTCCAAATCACAATTCCCAGCATCACAAGGAAAAAGAACATCACCAATGGTCGATTTGTTCTTATTTCTTTCATCCCCTTTTTCAACCTTTACTGGCATCCTGAACCATATCCAAATTTCGTTCAAACGAACCTGTAAAGTTCTTAATATCCCCGTATATCTCCTGCTGTTCTCCGTCAATCGTAAACTGCACTTTGTTTACATCGGACAACTCACATAATGTATTTACAATACTATATACCACTACACCGCTGCTGACATCCGCCTGCATATTCATAAATTCCTTACTGAAATCCACATAACACACGTGATCACGGATTGTCAAAGAATTTAACTTTGTTCCTGCCGGAATCGTATCTCTTACATCCGAAGTATTGGCATCCGAAATCTCATTCGGACCTTTCAGCAGCTGCTCGATCAACAGACGTGCCAGCGGTACTGTCATGTCATGTGTCAATTTGGTAGTAATTTCCTGCATCTTTGTTCCATCATTGGAAGAAAAATACAATGTTACATATTTTTCCTGTGTATATCCTTCTCCACCGACGGAATCAAGAAATGACAATTTACTCATAATTCCTACGGTTTCTCCGTCAATCACAAGAGGATTGTCGCCCACATAAAATTCTACGTATTCCACACTGCTCAACTGACAGAGCGTCTTTACGATAGCGGCACGATTCAACACTTCGTCAATTTTATCCTGATTATAATAAGAAGACAGGAATGTAATCGTTAATTGTTTTTCCTTTAATTGGAAATTATCTATTGTCACACACTTTTTAAAGCAGTCTAACAATTCCTGAATAACGGCGACATTATCTTCCTGATCTGCCTGAATTTCATATTCGCTTGACTGCAGTTTCGAACCATCGTCTGCCATCTGATACAAGGTAATATTTCCCTTTTGTTCCGGATTCACCGTCCTTTGGCACCCACAGCACAATACAAGGACAATCATTAACACACTCAAAAAACGAATCGGTTTCATCATGAATTTCCTCCTTGTGCCTGATAGATCAATGGGATTCTCACCGCAAACGTCGTACCCTGTTTTTCCACACTATGCACTTTGATGGAACCACGGTGCAACAATATCGCATTTCTCGTAATGGCAAGTCCCAATCCATTTCCACCGGTTTCCCGGGATCTCGCCTTATCCACGCGGTAAAAGCGCTCAAAGATATGATCCTGAAGTTCCTCCGGTATTCCTACGCCGGAATCCGCTACGCGTAGGTAGAAAAACTTGTGGTCTGCGTTTAACGTAACTTTTACCCAGCCATTGTCAAAATTGTATTTCACCGCATTTTCAATAATATTGGTAAATGCCATTCCGAGTTTTACACTATCAATCTGGGCACTTACCGGGCGCACACTTTCAAAGATAATCTCAATATTGCGCTTTGAGGCGATCGGCGTAATTCCTTTTAGAATCCCCTCGATAAATTCATTGATATTTACTTCTTCAATCGACATCTGAACCGCGGATTTGTCCATTTTCACGAGAGACAGCAGGTCATTGACAATCTTATTCATGCGGTCAAGTTCCTGATTGATATCTCCCATAAATTCCCGGTACAATTCGACCGGAACATCTTCCTGCATTGTCAAAGATTCTGCTAAAACTTTGATTGACGTAATCGGCGTTTTTAATTCATGTGATACGTTAGAAACGAATTCCTGCCGCGAGTCTTCCAGATTCTGCACTTTCGTAAGCATGGAATTGATAGCATCCGAAATCTGCTCTACCTCAATATTATCCCGCACTTCCATCTGTTCGCTGAAATCACCGGATTCAATATGTCCGATCGCACGTACCACACTTTTCAGTGGTTTTACGACATGTCCGGAGTAAAGCCAGGAAATCACGATAATGTTCACTGCAAGAAGTAAAATAATGGAAATACTCACCGTGCGGATATTGTCATACAATGTCTGAATCGACTGAAACGAAAAATTCATAACAATCACACCATAAACGGATTTATGGTCTGCGCTGTCGACGGGGAGATAGATCTCCACATTATCTTTGTGCTGATTTACAATCTTTGTCGCCTCCCCGCGGAAACATTGAATCACTTCCGGAAGTACGACGATTCCGTCTTCTTCCAGTCCATACGTATCACGTACCACTTTCAGTCTCGAATCGATGATAAGGATTCTCCCATCATACATATCCGAGACCTGTGATAATTCGGTATCTACTTTTTCACTTGGTTCTCCTGCCGCCAGATAACCGGAACCTACAATGAGATTGGAAATAACATTTCCACGCACTTGAATCTCCGATACCCGCTGACTGATACTTCGCGAACGAAATACATTCAAAAAAATAACAGAAAAGATAATCAGAGGAATGATTCCAATAATTACCAGCACACCAAGACTTTGAACACGCGTACTTTTAAATTGATGAAAAAAGTTTTTAAGCTTGGAAATAATAGCCAACACCCCATTTTGTATGTATAAATTTAGGCTCACTCGGTATCTTTTCTATCTTTTCACGAAGCCGCCTTACATGAACGTCTACCGTTCTGACATCTCCGAGATATTCGTATCCCCAGACGTCATTGAGCAGTTTTTCTCTGCTGTAAACTTTATTTGGATTATTCATAAGGAGTTCGAGAAGGTCAAACTCTTTTACGGTCAAATTTACTTCTTTTTCATCAATAAATACTCGTCTGCTGTCAATGTCTACTTTCATATCTCCAAACATGCGGATAGAAGAATTTTCCTGTTCTTTTGCTTCGCGTTTGGAACTGCGGCGCATGATCGCTTTGATACGCGCCTTTACTTCAAGAATATTGAAAGGTTTGGTAATATAATCGTCCGCACCATACTCCAATCCAAGAATTTTGTCCATATCCTCGCCTTTGGCAGTAAGCATAATAATCGGCACATCCGAAAACTCCCGAACCTGCTGGCATACATCAAAACCGGAAAATTTTGGAAGCATCACATCCAATAAGACCACATCATATGTATTCTGCTTGATTGCCGTCAAGGCTTCTTCTCCATCGTACGCACAATCCACATCCATGCCGTCCTGTTCAAGACTAAAACGCAGTCCCTTGACGATCATTTTCTCGTCATCTACCACCAAAACTTTCTTTGCCATTTACTCTCTTCCTTTCCAATCTTCTCTATTCCTATTTTTATACGCATATCTGGGATTTAATCTTGTCAAAAACGCCTTCTTTGATCCCCGGTATATTCATCAGATCTTCCGGTTTTTGAAATTTCCCCTTTTCTTCCCGATATGCTATGATCGCAATTGCTTTTGCTTCTCCAATTCCTGTCAATGTCATCAATTGTTCTTTGGCCGCTGTATTCAGATTTACTTTCCCTGTCTCCGTCTGTTCTGCCTGCTGTCCGTCTTTTTCTTTAAAATCCTTCTGCGAGGCAATCGCAAGCTGAGTACCATCTTCCACAAGTTCTGCCTGATTGATCTCAGCAGTAACCGCATCTTTTGTAAAACCGCCGGCTTTCTCAACCACTTCGATCACACGTGGCTTTTTCTGAAAGGTATACACACCGGGCTTTTTTACGGCCCCTACTATGTGGATATAAATCTGACCATCCTCTGGCTCTGCCGTTTGCTGCGTCAAACTATCATTCGTCCCTTCTGACACAATCGCCTCCGCAGGCTGCACCTGTTTCCCCTGACACAACCAGATGCCGCCGCAAACACAGATTCCTACCACTGCAAGTAACAATATTATCGTATTTTGTTTCATATATTTGCTCTCCTGTCTCCAGGAACAACAATCAAAAATGCACATCTTTATTGTAATACTGAAATGATTTTTTTACAACAAAAACTTTTAGTTTTTTCTTATTTCCATTTAAAAGTTATGATTCCTGCGATCATCACGATCAAGCCTATGATCTTACGCCATTCAAACGGCTGCTTATCAACGCCGAACAATCCCATCAATTCAATCAGATAGGCAACGATCAACTGGGCAGCAACAATAAACATAACGGCTCTTGCCGGTCCGCATTGATTCATCGCCTGAATTACCGTGTATGTGATAAAAGCCCCGATCACGCCGCCTAAAAGCATGTATTTCGGCTGTACCTGAAACAGGCTGGATATCGTCCCCTCTTTCCCGGTAATAAACCACGCCAGAACGCACACCACAAATGCCGTGATCTGCACAAATGCTGCTGAAAGCCAGATACTGCTTTGTTTTGTTACTTCCGCATTAAATACCCCCTGGATACTCATCAATGCCCCGGATATCAATCCAATAATAATTCCCCACATAAAAAAACAGCCATCCTTCCTTTTTTCGATAGTATGGCTGTTTTTCTTATTTTTATTCAATACACTTCCGGGGAGCTATTTTCCGGTCTTTACCAGCTAAGCGTACGGTATTCACTCACACGATCACGCACAAGAAGTTCTTTTAATGCCTGCTTGGTCGTCTTGCCCTCAAACAAAACTGCATTAATCTGTTCTACGATCGGCATCGATACATGATAACGGTTTGCCAGTGCCATCGCCGCCTGCGCACAGTTCACACCTTCCACAACCTGCTTAATCTCTGCTTTTGCCTCTTCCAGCGTCTTACCTTTTCCCAGAAGATAACCACAGTTATGATTGCGGCTATGCTTGCTTGTACATGTTACGATAAGATCTCCGATTCCGGATAAGCCAAAAAACGTCTCCATCTTACCGCCAAGTTCCACACCAAGACGGCTGATCTCCAAAATACCACGGGTCATAAGTGCCGCTTTGGTATTGTCACCAAGTTCCATACCGTCCAGCATACCGGCAGCCAGCGCGATTACATTTTTCAAAGAACCGCCGAGTTCAATGCCGATCATATCCGGGCTGATGTATACACGGAAACATTCGCTCATAAACACATCCTGAATAAATACACCGGTTTTCTCAGATTTTGCTCCGACTACAACTGTAGTAGGTACACCTTTGGAAACCTCTTCCGCATGACTCGGTCCGGAAAGTACGGCGATATCTGCCATCGGAAGTACATCCGAAAGCACTTCGCAAAGTGTCATCAACGTCTTGTCCTCGATACCTTTTCCGACATTGACAATAATCTGTCCATCGCGGATAAATGGTTTTGCCAGTTCTGCTGTCGAACGGACAAACGGCGAAGCCACCGAAAATACAATAATATCCTGTCCTGTGCAGGCTTTTTCAAGGTCATCTTCAATCTCGATACTGTCCGGAAGTTTTACTCCCGGAAGACGGTCTACATGCTCTCTCTTTTCCCGAAGCATATCCGTCTCGGATTTGATCTTTGACCAGATTGTTACCTTATGTCCATTATTCGCACATAAGATTGCTAACGCCGTTCCCCAGCTTCCTGCACCCAAAAAACTAATTTTCTTCACTCTTCTTCTCCTTTTTTTCACCAAACTTATTTTCTGTACCATGAATCAAACGTATAATGTTTGCTTTATGTTTTATGTAAGCTAAAATCGTAAACAATAAACTTACGATTAAAATCACCGGAAAAAGGTCACTTTCCCGATAATATAATAAAGTAAAGATCGGAATATACCATACAACGATCAATGATCCCAGTGAAACATATCTCGTCACTGCCACAACAAGAATAAAAACAGCAAGACCGACTCCAATAAACACCGGATGAAGGTTTGATACTACGATAACTGCTGCGGACACAGCGATTCCCTTTCCCCCTTTGAAATGCAGATAAAATGGAAAATTATGTCCCATCACGACACCAAGTCCTGCCAAAAGAGTAAATAAGTAAGTAATATCATCCGCGTATCCCATCGCCGGACAAAAGGCAAATTTTACCACAAGTGTTGGGATAAATGCTTTGAGCAGATCCCCTAAAAAGGTAATTGCCCCGGCTTTGGCTCCCAGCGAACGCAATGCATTTGTCGTACCGATATTTCCACTTCCGGTCAAACGGATATCCAGTCCGTTTTTCTTTCCCACAAAATAGCCGGTAGAAAAACAGCCAAACGCATATCCTATGATTAAAATAATAACACCTGTTATAATATAATTCACGATTATTTCTCCTTCCGTTCACGAATGAACATTCGTATCGGTGTCCCGATGAAGCCAAACGTATCACGTATACGGTTTTCGATATAACGCTGATACGAAAAATGCATCAATTCTTTGCTGTTTACAAACAGTACAAAGGTAGGCGGCTTCGTAGACACCTGCGTCATGTAAAACAATTTCAAACGTTTTCCCTTGTCTGACGGCGGCTGTTGCATCGCTACCGCTTCCATCAGAATCTCATTCAGCACACCCGTCTGAATTCGCATGGAATGAAATTGAATTACTTTTTCAATATATTCAAATAATTTATTCGTTCTCTGACCGGTCAATGCAGAAATAAATACAATCTCCGCATATGGTACGAACGAAAGCACTTCTCTTACTTTATTGGTATATTCTTTTACCGTATGATTGTCTTTTTCCACGGCATCCCATTTGTTGACGGCGATGATCAATCCCTTGCCGCGTTCATGTGCGATACCGGCAATCTTCGCATCCTGCTCCGTCACACCTTCCACCGCATCGATCATCAATATGACGACATCCGATCGCTCGATCGCTGCTACCGTACGAATGATACTGTAACGCTCCAAATCCTCTTTGATCTTATTTTTCCGGCGAAGTCCCGCGGTATCGATAAAGATATATTCTTTTCCGTCACGCACCACCTCGGTATCGATGGCATCTCTCGTCGTACCGGCGATATCCGACACGATCACGCGGTCTTTTCCGATCAATTTGTTGATCAAAGACGATTTTCCGGCATTTGGCTTTCCAACGATGGCTATCTTTGGACGGTCGTCTTCCTCTTCTTCAAATTTTTCAGCATCCACAAGTTCCCACACGGCATCTAACATATCACCAAGTCCCAGTTTGGATGAAGCCGATACCGGATGCGGTTCTCCGATGCCAAGATTATAAAACTCATACACATCCGGCATGAATTTGTCAAAATTATCCACTTTATTCACCACTAAGATAACCGGTTTTCCCGATTTGCGAAGCATATCTGCCACCTTAAAGTCTGCATCGACAAGTCCTTGTCTGACATCCGTAACAAACATTATGACATCTGCTGTCTCTATGGCGATATTTGCCTGTTCTCTCATATGGGAAAGCATCGCATCTTTGCTATCCATCTCAATACCACCGGTATCAATCAACGAAAGGCTGTGATCCAGCCAAGTGATATCTGCATAAATTCGATCTCGTGTCACTCCCGGGTAATCTTTTACAATCGATATTTTTTCTCCGGCAAGTGTATTAAATAAGGTTGACTTTCCTACGTTTGGGCGGCCAACAATTGCTACAATTGGTTTACTCATTTCAATTCCTCCATCCGTATATTTTACTAAATATTCCGAATAAAATCAAGTACTAGTATGTCTCAAACGCATTTTTGATATGCATAATTTCTTCTCCATCGATGGCAAGCACATCAAACCGCATCGGGTGGTTAAGAGGAATGTTGTGTCTTGCTATAAAGTGTCTTGCGGCATAGCAGATCTTCTGTTGTTTGGCACGGGAAACCGCATACAGACTTCCTCCGCATTGTTTGTTCTTACGATATTTTACTTCAATAAAAATCAAATATTCCTCTTTTTTTGCAATAATATCAATTTCTGCCTGCCGGCAGCGGTAATTGCAGGTAACGATCTCATATCCCCGTTCCTGCAAATACTCTGCCGCAAGCTTTTCTTTTTCACTGCCCAGCTGTCGTTTATTCAATCCTATCCCTCATTTTTACAAATTCATAAGAATTTCGCGGATCTCCTCTTCCGCTACCGGTCTCGCATACACATCTTCCCCAAATGTCATAACTTTGCCGATGCCCTTCTGGAAGACAAAGCGGAGTTTGCCATCCCGTACTTTCTTATCGGTATACAATTTCTTTACCAGTGCCTCCCGGTCAATATAATCCGGAATTTCTACCGGCAGACCCACCTTTTTCTGCAATGCGATCACGCGGTCTCTCTCTTCTTCCGTCAAGAAACCAAGTTTACATCCCAGTGTCACCTGTGCCACCATTCCGATGGAAAGCGCCTCTCCATGAAGCAGTTTGTAATCGCTTACCGTCTCAATCGCACGTCCTACCGTATGTCCAAGATTCAAAATCTCACGCAGGCTCTTCTCCTTTTCATCCTTCATAACCACTTGATATTTTACATTGCAGTTTCTCTCGGAAATATATTCACACGCCTCCGGATCACACTGTAAGATTTTATCAATGTTTTCCTCAATATATTCAAATAATTCAAAATCCGCCAGACACGCATGTTTGATCGTTTCTGCCATTCCGTTGACCAGGTGGTTTTTCGGAAGTGTTTTCCACGTATCAATGTCCACATAAACCTTTTTCGGCTGATAGATCAGACCGATCAGATTGGTCGCAAGATCTGTATCTACGGCTGTTTTTCCACCGATAGAAGCATCCGCTGCCGCAAGAAGTGTCGTCGCATAATTTACAAACGGCACTCCTCTGCCAAACGTACCAGCCACAAAGCCGGCGAGATCCGAAACTACGCCGCCGCCAACGGCTACAACGCAGCAGTCTCTCCGAAATCCTTTTGCCAGCATAGCGTCCTCCAGTATTTCCTTTGTCTTTCTTACCTTGCTTTTTTCTCCCGCAGGAAACACAAACAACTCTGCCTGCACACCCGCTTCATTTAATTTGTCACAGATCTGTCTGCCATACAACGGCTCCACGGTAGAATCCGTGATCACTGCAAATTTATGTATGTTTCCTGCCAGCCCTCCGGTTAAATCTTTCACCAGTTCCGGGATCAGATTTTTCCCGATCTGTACCTCATAGGAATCGTCCACTACTTTTTTCAATTCTACTTTAAAATTACTCATCTGTCGTCCTCCTGCTCATAGTATTTTCATTTTATCATATTTTTTACACTCTTACAATTGCTTTCTTTCGTGCTTCTTGACTTTTTTATCGCAGTATGGCTATCATGCAATTGTTTTTGAAGGCAAAAAAAGAACTCTCTGTCACACGTTGGCAAAGAGTTCCTTTCTTTTTTATTCCTGCATTTCTTTTAGTTTTTGTTCAATCGCATCTACTACCGTTTTCAACACCTTGATCCGGGCATAATATTTACTGTTTCCTTCTACCACGATCCACGGTGCAGACTCCGTCGAAGTTCGTAAGATCATCTCATCTACGGCTTTTTCATAGTCGTCCCATCTTGCGCGGTTTCTCCAGTCCTCATCGGTAATCTTCCACTGCTTTTCCGGGATCTGCTCTCTCTCATGAAAACGTCGTTCCTGCTCATCTTTATCAATATGCATCCAGAATTTCAGCAAAATTCCTCCCGCATTGGTAATCTGCTCTTCCATGTCGTTGATCTCGCGATAAGCCCGTTTCCACTCACTTTCTGTCGCAAAACCTTCGACACGTTCGACCAGCACTCTTCCATACCAGGTACGGTCAAAAATCGCCATATGCCCTGCTTTTGGAAATTTTTCCCAGAATCTCCACAAATAATGATGGGCTTTTTCAACATCATTTGGGGACGCTGTCGGAACCACTTCATAACCACGCGGATCCATGGCCTGCGTAAGACGTTTGATCGCGCCTCCTTTTCCTCCGGCATCCCAGCCTTCGAACGCAAGAACCACCGGCAGACGTTTCAGATACATCTGATTGTGAAGGGAACGCAGTTTTTTCTGCAGCTTTTTCTTTTCCACCTGATACTCTTCTTTTGTCATTGATTTTGACAGATCAATCCCATGAAGAACCCCATTGCGGAAACATTCTTCCGTCTCCGGCAGTTTTGGCGTTTCCTGCTGAGGTGTCCGGCTTGCCTGAAGTGCTTCTTCCATACGGCTTACCAGAGTGGATACGATCTTGCACGCAGCATACAGTTTATCCGTGCCTTCTACAATTACCCACGGAGACTCTGCAATATCGGTGTGTACCAATATCGAATCCTGCTTTTTCAGACACTCCGCATAATTTTTATTATTTTCTTTTTCCTGTTTACACACACGCCACCTGGTGTCTTCATCCTTTTCCATCTTTTCCAGACGTTTTTTCTGTTCTTTTGCCGAAATCAAAAGGAAAAATTTTACAATCAGTGTGCCGTCCTGTATGAGCATTTTCTCAAACTCTGTGGCATCTTTTTCTCCAATTTCTCCTTCGTACACCCCACGATACCAGCTTTGGTCAAAGATATGCATCCTTCCTTTTTCCGGAGTTTTTGTAAAAAACCGCCAAAAATATGGGCGCATTCTCTCTTCCTCGCTGGCTTTTCCGGTTGTAAAGACCCGGTAGCCGCGGGGGTCCAGAAATTGAATCACACGATTGATCATCGTGCCTTTTCCTGCGGCGTCTACTCCGTCAAACGTTACCATAACCGGAATCTTCTGCTCCTTGCATTTTCGCTGCAGTTCCCCGAGTCTGGTAGAAAGAGACTCCATCTTTTTCTCATATTCGTCTTTCGACATCTTTTTGTCTACATCCACTTGTTCCAGCATACGCAATACCTCCTATTTTCCGGTAGATCCAAAACCACCTTCTCCACGTACCGTTTCATCCAGTTCGTTTACTTCTTCATAAACGGCATAAAGATACGGTGCAATTACCATTTGCGCTACCCGTTCTTCATTTTCAACGACGATATCCTGAGTAGAATGATTATGTAACGCTACCATAATTTCTCCACGATAATCGGAATCAATAACACCTACTTTATTGGCCGGTGCCAGTCCTTTCTTACATGCCATGCCGCTTCTTGCATAAATAAGTCCTACAAGACCTTCCGGAATTGACATTGCGATTCCGGTCGGAATAAATTCTGTCGTTCCGGCAGCTACACAAACCGGCTGTTCCAGGCACGCATAAAGGTCTGCTCCTGCGGCATATTCTGTCCCATAAGTTGGAATATGCGCATTTTTATGTAATTTTTTAAAATCAATTTTCGTTTTCTGCACGTTTTTTTCCTCACTTTTTCTTATTCTTCCCAGAGAACGATTTCTCCGGCTTCCATCGTCTTTTTGACGTCAATGATCCGCTGGTTATCGGAACCTCGGAATCGTATTTTCAAATTTTTGCGTTCTTCGATAAACGGTCCATCGATCAAAACATCGATGTATGACAAGAGTTCCTTGGTTTCCGGCACTTGATCCATCATTTTTCCGCAAATATCCTCATCAAACAGATAGCCGGTATAACACCAGATATTTTTCTCCGGATAGGTCTCTTTTACTTTTTTTACTAGTGGCAGCAGTCCGGACTGATTTTCCGGTTCAAAGGGTTCTCCCCCCAGCAATGACAGTCCCGATACATACGATGGTTTCAAATATTCCAGAATTTTTTCAATCTCTGCTTCGGTAAAGGGATTTCCAAACCGGAAATCCCAAGTTTCTTTATTAAAGCAATTTTTACAATGATGCGTACAGCCGCTGACAAACAGGGAAACTCGGATTCCCAAGCCATTTGCCACATCATATTGCTTAATATCTGCATAATTCATAATTTTTATTCCTCACCACTTAGATATGGAGTACACGAGCATTGATTTCTTTTGTCTTGCCGACATTCCAGAAATTCTCTCCCAGATATCCACACGTTCTTCTCGTAACATTCATCTTATTATGGTCTTTATTTCCGCAATTCGGACATTCCCATTCAAGATCCTTATTAATCTTGATCTCGCCGTCAAAACCGCATACATGACAATAATCCGACTTTGTATTAAATTCCGCATACTGAATGTTATCATAAATGAATTTTACAATTTCTTCCAGTGCTGGCAGATTGTGCTGCATATTTGGAATTTCCACATAAGAAATCGCACCACCGGAGGAAATCGTCTGGAACTGGCTTTCAAATTCAAATTTATGGAAGGCATCAATCTTTTCACGTACATCCACATGATAGGAATTGGTGTAATATCCTTTATCTGTCACATCTTCGATCGAACCAAAACGTTCTTTATCGATCTCCGCAAATCGATAACACAATGATTCTGCCGGTGTTCCGTACAAACCAAAGCCAAGCCCGGTTTCTTCCTTCCATGTATCGGTCGCCCGGCGCAGACGGTTCATCACCTTCTTAGCAAACTCACTGCCTTTTGGTGTCGTATGGCTTTCGCCAACCATCAATTTCGTCACTTCGTACAAACCGATGTATCCCAATGAAATCGTAGAATAACCATCGTGAAGCAGTTTATCGATCTTCTCGCCTTTTTTCAAACGTGCAATCGCACCATACTGCCAATGAATCGGGCTGACATCCGAAGTTACACCCTCCAATGCATGATGACGGCACATCAAAGCTTCAAAACAAAGGGAAAGTCGTTCTTCCAATAACTGCCAGAAATATTCCATATTTCCTTTTGCCAGAATACCAATCTGCGGAAGATTTAAGCTGACAACACCCTGATTAAATCTTCCTTCCCATTTGTAATTTCCGTTTTCATCTTTCCATGGAGACAGAAAACTGCGGCAGCCCATGCAGCTAAATACATTTTCTTCATAATTTTCGCGCATTTTCTTTGCGGATATGTAATCCGGATACAAACGTTTTGCAGAACATTGTACCGCTAATTTTGTAATGTAATCGTATTTTCCGCCTTTGAGGCAGTTATGCTCATCCAGAACATAGATCAGTTTCGGAAATGCCGGTGTCACATACACACCTTTTTCATTTTTAATTCCCTCCAGGCGCTGACGGAGTATTTCTTCTATGATCATTGCATTTTCTTCTATATACTCATCATCTTTGTCAAGATTTAAGAACAGCGTAACAAACGGAGACTGTCCATTGGTCGTCATCAATGTATTGATCTGGTATTGAATGGTCTGTACACCGGAACGAAGTTCATCTCTTACCCGTTCCTCTACCATACGTTCAAGAATCGCCGAATCCACACTTTCACCAAATGAAGAAAGATAACGGTCCCGATATTTATTGGCACTTTTTCTCAAATATTTTCCCAAATGACGGACATCTACTGACTGTCCACCATACTGACTGCTCGCAACCGCCGAGATGATCTGTGTCACCACAGTACATGCTACCTGAAAACTTTTTGGACTTTCGATCAGTTTTCCGTTCATAACCGTTCCGTTTTCCAGCATATCCCCAATGTTGATCAGGCAGCAGTTAAAAATCGGCTGAATGAAATAATCCATATCATGAAAATGAATCATTCCTTCTTTGTGTGCTTTTACAATTTTTTCCGGCAGAAGCACACGTTTTGTGAGGTCTTTTGACACTTCACCCGCGATCAAATCTCGCTGAGTTGAGGCAATATAGGCATTTTTGTTGGAATTTTCTTCCATAACATCTTTATTGCTGTTGGAAATCAGACTCATGATCGAATCGTCTGTTGTATTTGCTTTACGAACCAATTCACGGGTATAACGGTAAATAATATAAGTCTTCGCCAAAATAAATTTCCCCGCTGCCATCAGTTTCTGTTCGATCATATCCTGAATGTCTTCCACCTGAATGGTTTCCCGGTTTTCCCCTTCAACACTAGCGATAATCCCATCAATATCGTCCTCTGATACTCTTTCAAATGGATCCACTTCCGCATTTGCCTTCCGTACAGCAATTAAAATTTTATTACGATTGTAATCCACAACTCTTCCGTCACGCTTTACTACTTTCACAATAATTCTCCTTCCTTCTCAATCTTTATCATCGTTCATAAAAGCCGAAAAGCCGGCTATGAAAAACATTATATCACTATCCTCATTTTCTGTCTACTATATCTTGTGATTTTTTTCTTGTTTTTTTTATAAGGCACAATATATGGTAGTTGTACTAAAGTTGTAGAATTAGGAAATTAGGACATTTGCATATTTTTTTCCTGCAAATTCGACAATATTTCTTGACTTTCGTATTATGTTATGGAAAATTTTTTATAAAGAATTCGTTAAGCATTCTTTGCATATGCTGTATTGTAGCATTCACATGACTAGTCTGTATCTGCGATGCGATACAGACCGTACTCTCAAAACGCATCGTAGAAAAGAGGAAAACAAATGGTAAAAAACAGAAACATTGCACTTTGCATCATTTTAAGCTTAGTCACATGTGGTATTTATGGATTGTATTGGTTTGTCTGCTTAACAGATGATACAAATACAATTTCCGGTGAGCCAGGAACTTCAGGAGTTGTTGCCTTAGTTCTTACCATTGTTACATGTGGTATTTATGGTCTTTACTGGGCATATAAATGCGGCGAGAAAATTGATGCAGCACATCAGAAAAATGGCGAGCCATCCAGTAATGGCGGCGTACTTTACCTGATTCTTTTCATTTTTGGTGGAATTATCGCCTATGCTCTGATTCAGAATGAAATCAACAAATTTGCAAATGCATAAAAAAGTGAAAACAATTGTTGTTATTACAGCTATTGGATGTATTTATGCAACTATTGTGCGGTATACGACATTTCGTATACCGTGCTTTTTTCATGAAATAACCGGATTAAACTGCCCGGGATGCGGAATCACTAGAATGTTTTACTATTTAAGTATCCTTGACCTTCCCCATGCCAGTCAGGCCAACTACTATTTATTTTGGTCTATCCCCGTGTTATTGGGATTATTGATTATTGATTATTTTCCTTTTTTCAATTTTAAAAAAAGTCCAAGACGAAAGAAATTCGTAAATATTACTGCCCTATGTTATCTGATTGGTCTCTTTGCATGGTTTGTAGTACGAAATATTCTTTCAATATAATCTGTGGTAAAAATCATTTGAGAGGAGTTCAAACTATGAACAGAGTACAGTTAAAAACAATTGCGAAGCAACAGCTTCAGGGAAATATTGGTATGCTCTTTGTGTGTTTACTTATTCCATGGCATACTTTGTTTTAGCTGACAATCCTGAACTGTCCGCTAAGGAAGCCTTGGACGAAAGTAAAAGAATCACTTCCGGTCACATTGGAGATTTATTTGTTCTGTATCTTTCATTTATTCCTTGGGTCCTTCTTGGAGCTATCACCTGCGGACTGGCACTCATTTACGTGGTTCCTTACATGCAGACTACTATGGCAAACTACTACTTAGAATTAAAAGATAATTAGAATCACATAACAGCGCCCCCACCAAATAGTGGGGGCTATTTTTATTTCCTTATTTTCTTCTCCGTTATAACAAGTGCCGTCGTCAACAGCACAACCGCAAACAATACCTGTGTCCCACAATACAGCCATATGTCTGCACAGGCTTTTTTCGATATCCCGGCGTCAATCTGTTCGGCAGCGAGGATGTACCAATACGCCGGAAGAAAATGCGCCATTGTCTTCACACCGTCTCCCAAAAACGAAAGCGGAACAAATATACCGCACAAAAATGACATGGCAAGAGATACTACATTGGAGATCATATTAATGCTTTCAATTTTTGTGGCCAGCTGGCTGATTAAAAATACGAGGCTTAATGTAACGAGCAAAAAGGCGATCTCATTGACGATATACAATCCACCTTTTGCGGTAAACCAAAGTTCTCTCCTCATGGCAAATACAACGATTAAATGCAGTACTGTGAGCACCAAACCGGAAACGATAAATGAAACATACAGTTCCCGGTATATTTTCATTTTCGGATACGAGGAACATGCCATCCTTTCCGAAATTTCCTTTTTTCGGAAAATCATCAAAATTGGTGTCAGCGTACTGATAAAAATTGCCAGAAAAAGGTAAGGAACATAGGCAAATAAATAATATGCCGCATCGTGTGTCATCCCTCCGTTTTGAGATGTCATCTCCACTTCCGGTTCCTTTTCCACCGACTGCATCGTCTTCTGCAAGGCCTCCGAGGCATTCATTCCACCGATAAGATACCCTCGCAGCAGGGAAACAAATCCCTGGATGCTTTGTTCCATAATTGTTCCATACATTGTACCCGGAATGGTCTTTACCGTAATCTGTTTTTCTCCCTCCCCCATCGTTTCACCAAATGCTTTCGGGATACGAACTACACAAGTCAGACTGCGATTATACATTTTTTCCTGGATAACCTCCTCTTCGTCTTCGACTTCTACCCACTCATTTTCTTTTTTGAGAAAGTCGGTAAGTCCTCTGCTGATCTCGGACCGGTCCTCATCAAATACACAGAACGATATTTTCTGATTTTCATAACTCTTTTCTGAATTTCCTCCCTGCAAAGACATCGCGATTGCAATAGAAAAGAAAATTCCGAGATACATAAAAATATATCCACGTTTCTTTTTTAAAATTTTAAAAAAACAAACCAGTATTCTCATTTTCTCTTTCCCCCTTTGCTAAGCCAAATGCTGATTCCCAGCAACACTACCGACAAAATCAGTAAACTTGCTATGTTTTCCCAATATCTGGAAACTAAATCCATGTTTAATGCATAAAACGAATCGACGATCAAACTCGCCGGACTAATCACATTAAAAAACGGAATGTACTGCTGCATAAATGCCCGGATTCCACTGATCATAAGGTCTGCAAAAAAACACAAACCAAGAGAAACACCAACCAGTGTACCTGTTTTGGCTTCGATCGACAGCCGAGTGGAACCGATACACAATCCCATCGTATTTCCGAAACTGGTTCCGACAAACAAAAGCAAAACAACATATCCATAGTGTCCACCGATATTGATTTTCAAGATTCCGGTCATGTACACAAGAACAAGACATGCCAGGGCAAACTGAATCAATTCCACCGCTGCAAATTCACTTAAAATCTCTACAATTTTAGACACCGGTGCCACCGATTTACGCCTTCCAAGTTCGGAAGTGTAAGGCTGTATATTGTGTATCGTATTACACCCCGAGAAGGATGCAAAAAGGCAGGTCATCGCAAAAATAGCATAAAAATAATTTACGACATTATCCGGATTGGAGCCACCCATTGCCTCTTCTTTGACTGCGCTCTTCTGCGTTTGAATGGTCTGTATTACCTCCTGAAGTTTCTCCGGATGCCGGCTTCCTACCTCCATCAGCAATGTCTTATTTTGATCGTATTGCTTTGAGATCATCTGAAGTATCGTCTGCTCCATCCCGGTTTCTTTCACTTTTAACCGCAGCGATGAATCCGTATAATAAATGCCTTTGACTTCTCCATTTTCCAATGCCTTGTCGGCTTCTTCGGCAGTCATTTTCTGAACCTTTAAAAGAGCCTCATCTCCTTTTGATAATTCCTCAAACATCATAGATGCCGCCGCATTTTCCTGTTCTGCCACGATAGCAACCGGGATATTTCCCGCCTTCTCTGTCGTCTCAAAAATATTGCTGAATGCCAGATACATAAACGTACACAAAGCAATTGGGAATAACAGCGTCCAAAAAATCAACTCTTTTACTCGGAAAATAATCTTACATTGATATGTAAATAATCGTAAAAACATGTCCCCACCTCCTAATCGCGCAGTTCTTTTCCGGTAATTTCCAAAAACACATCATTTAATGTCGGCAGTTCACTGTAAATTCTTCCGTATTTCACATGATTTTCCTGTAGGCAGTTTAATACATGGATCAAATTTGCATTTCCTCCATCAAAGCACAATTTAAGAATCGAATCTTCATACGAGTCGTCATATACATGTGGCAGCGACGCCAAAATACCTCGCTGTTCCTCATCTAACTTCGGGATTTCAACTTGTACCGTCTCTTTGTTCTGAATCATTGCCTTTAATTCATTCGGGGTTCCGGCGGCAATCGCTTTTCCGTGATCCATAATAACGATCCTCTCACACAGGCTCTCCACTTCTTCCATATAATGGGAAGTATAGACAATCGTTGCTCCGTCTTCATTTAATTTGCGGATTCCTTCTAAAATCTTATTGCGGCTTTGTGGATCTACCGCGACTGTCGGTTCATCGAAAAAGATAAGTTTCGGCTTATGCGCAATCCCACAGGCGATATTCAAGCGGCGAAGCAGACCTCCGGAAAGTTTTTTCGGATAAAATTTCACATAATCTTCCAGCCCTGCGAAGGCAATTGCTTCTTCCACATACTGCTTTCTTGTCTTTTTATCATTGATATAAAGTCCACAAAAATAATCCACATTTTCATACACCGTAAGTTCATCAAAAACAGCGACATTCTGCATTACTACTCCGATATCCTGTTTGATCTCGTAAGCATTGCTCTTCATCTTTTTCCCAAACACCTGAATCTCTCCTTTGTCATAAGAAAGCAAACCCAAAATGCAGTGAATCGTCGTCGTTTTTCCGGAACCGTTTGGACCAAGAAGACCGAAAATCTCCCCTTCTTTGATCGACAATTGAAAATGATCCAATGCGACCAATTCTTTATATCGTTTTACCAGATCTTTTACTTCTACAACTGTTTTCATCGTTTTCCTCTCCCTTTCGTTTAATTTTCTTTATCTTACCATATCTCCTTTGGTTGTTCCAGTGAATTTCTTCCTCTTTGAAAATGACAAATGTCACATTTTCGCTTATTTTCGATTTCCCTTTTGACCCCACCTGCCTTTTATGATACTATAATATCAGAAGAACAATCCACGCAGAAAGGAACGGACGATGAATACACTACTTGACCAAATCATAATCTACTTATTGTGTGCCTCCTTCTGGTTTTCCAAACCGGTCTCTTTGGCAACGGTCATTTTATTCCTTTCCGTTTTGCTATGCGGAAATTTGATATTTTTATCAAATTCTTCCAGATTTAGTTATGTCCTTTTTGCCGGACTTATCATTCTGTCCTTTTTGCTGCCCGATCTCTTTTATTTTTATCCTTATATTTTATATGAAATCCAGAGTAAAACCACGCAGAAAAAGCAATTATTTGTCCTTGTATCTGCCTGCGCAATGCTTCACTTCTATCTCTTTCCGATTTCCCTGTGGCTGTATTTTCTCTTACTATTTGTGCTTGCGTCCCAGCTGCAGAACACGACTGAAAAAAAGGAATATTGGGAACAGAAATACCGTCAGACAAGAAATGAAAACTATGAACATTCTTATGATTTAATGGAGAAAAATAAGGCATTGCGGCAAAATCAGGATTATGAAATTCATCTCGCCACATTAAAAGAGCGTAACCGCATTGCCCGGGAAATACACGACAATGTCGGACATCTTCTGAGCCGTTCTCTTTTACAGACCGGAGCTCTGCAGGTTATAAATCACGATAAGGCACTGGATACACCATTGCTTACCTTAAAAGAATCTCTGGATACAGCTATGACCAGCATCCGAAACAGTGTCCATGACCTTCATGACGAATCCATTCATCTGCAGACCGCCTTATCCGATCTGCAAAAGGAGGCCTCGGATCTCACCGTTTCACTGCACTACAAAATGCAGACCGAACCACCCAAAGAATTTAAGTATGCCATTCTTGCCATTACCAAGGAGGCACTTACCAATACACGACGTCACAGCAATGCAGAAAGATTTGACATCCATCTCACCGAACACCCTGCCTTTTATCAGCTCATTTTAAAAGACAATGGCACTATGATTTCAAAGGATTTTTCCGGCGGGATCGGACTCGAAAATATGCGGGAACGGGTAAAGCAATTAGGCGGTGAATTTCACATTGTTACTACAGACGGCTTTCGCATCCAGATTATTTTATGGAAAGGGGAAACATCATGAAAATATGTATCGTAGACGACGACAAACTGGTCGCCCTGTCATTAAAAACAATTTTAGAGGCAAATGCAGACATTCAGATCTGTGGGCTGGGAGAAAACGGAAAAGATGCGATCGACCTTTTCCACCAATATCAGCCGGATGTTCTGCTGATGGACATTCGTATGAGTGAAATGACGGGTTTAGAGGCCGCAGAACAACTTCTTTCCGAAGATCCTTCCCGAAAAATTCTCCTGCTCACAACTTTTTCCGATGACGAATATATCATCAAAGCCCTGAATCTTGGTGTAAAAGGCTACATCTTAAAACAGAATTTTGAGAGTATCGTCCCTGCCCTTTCTGCTGTCCACAATGGGCAGACCGTCTTTGGAGATGCCATTACGACAAAACTGCCGGAACTTTTGCGCAGTCAGGATTCCCCCTCTTTTTCCCCTGAATCCTATGATATCACGGAAAAAGAATGGGAAATCATTGTAAAAGTCGCAGACGGCCTTAACAACAAAGAAATTGCCTCGGCTCTGTATTTGAGTGAGGGAACTGTGCGAAATTATCTCAGTGCTATTTTGGAAAAATTGAACCTGCGCGACCGCACCCAGCTGGCGGTTTTTTACTACCGGCACATGGTGTGAGTCAGGTGTCCAGCATATTTTCCATAAACACCGCATAACCTTTCGTCGGCTCCTCGACAAATACATGCGTTACCGCTCCGATGATCTTGTCATCCTGCAAGATCGGACTGCCGCTCATTCCCTGAACGATGCCGCCCGTCAGTTTCAGCAGTCTCGTATCGGTTACACGGATCACCATTCCTTTATTATCCTTACTTGTCCGGTTAATCTTTTCAATCTGAATCTCATATTTTTGCGGCGTTCCTTCCATATTGGAATAAATCCAGGCCTTCCCCGTTTTAATATCTTGTCTAAGCCCCACTTCATAATACTTTCTCTGTTGTTTGTCCGGTTCAAAAATGGTACCGAATATACCAAGGGATGTATTTTTATCTATCTTTCCGATGCATTCTTTTGCCACCATATTGATATAGCCTTCTAATTCTCCCGGAGCCCCTTTTTGTCCTTTTATAATATCCAGTATTTTTGTCTCATACAACTCTCCGCCGCGCAGATCCATCAATGTCCCGGTATCCGCATCCGTTATTCCGTGACCGAGTGCACCGAATTTTCCATTTTTTGTAATATACGTCATCGTTCCGATTCCCTGTGTATCTTCCCTAACCCAGATTCCCAGTTTGTTGCTTCCATCTTTTGCCAGCACCGAATGCACAGCCACATCCAGATTCTGCTTACCACGTCGTATGTGAAGCGCAATCTTTTCGCCCTTTCTTTTCTGCACCGCCTGGTTAAATTCCTGTATGGTTTTAACCGAAATGTCCTCTACCTTTAATATATAATCTCCGGTCATAACAATGTTCGTCGCCGGTTCATGAATCAAACCATCCTGTCCCTCGACACTGGTTGTAGACAGCACAAGCAGCCCCTTTGTCTCGACATAAATTCCGACCGGTTCTCCGGACGGTGCCACTTCAATCGGCTCTATCGCCTGAACCTGTATATCCTTTACCGGAAGGACACCAAATAATCTAGCTTTTACCTCATACGTTCCCACTCCTTCCAATACAACTGTCGTTTTATCCGATGTCTGGTTGATGTGAAGTGCTTCGACCGCCTTTTCTTCCTTTTTTGAATATTTTATCAAACTACTGTTTGTCAGCAGTTCCTCTCTTCCGACATAGGTCCATATTTTATCCGGGATTTCCCTTTGCAGCCGGCTCCACGCAAGAATTCCAAGAACCACAAGATCCAGAACTAAAAAAGCAAGTAATCCGTACCGATAAATTTTTTTCCTTTTTGAAACAAACATGGCAATCCTCTCCTCACAAAAAAACTCCTATAAGGAAAGTATTGCCATAATTTCATAATTTATGAATATTGTTTTTGATTTTTTGCCAATTGTTTCATTTCTTTTGCATTCGCAAGCACCGCCTGTGTAATCTCGACTCCGCCTAACATACGAGCCAGTTCCTCGGTGGACTGTTCATCAGACAGCCGGCGTATCCTGGTCTCCGTCTCTTTTGCAGAAGAAATCTTCTCAATGACAAAATGTGTATCTGCCATCGCCGCAATCTGTGGCAAATGGGTAATGCAGATAATCTGATGGTTTTTTCCAAGAATTGACATCTTTTCTGAAACCATCTGCGCAGTTCTTCCGCTGATTCCCACATCAATTTCATCAAAGATCAGGGATTCAATCTGATCCACATCTGCAAATACGGTTTTTATCGCCAGCATGATTCGCGATAATTCTCCTCCGGAAGCCACTTTACTCAGCGGATTCAGATCTGCCCCCGGGTTCGTTGCGATTAGAAATTCGACATCCTCTTTTCCTTTTGCCGTAAACTCAGACAATTCTTCCACTTTTACCGCAAATCGGGCATGCTCGAAATTCAGTTCCTGCAATGTCTCGGTAATATTTTTCTCAAGTTTCACCGCTGCTTTCTTTCGAAGCACCGTCAATTTCCCGCACAATTCTTCCAGTGATTTTTCACACTGTTGTTTTTCCGTCTCCAGCTGCAGATGATAGTTTTCAAAATCCTTATAACGGTCAATTTTTTCTATCACTTCCACATAATGCTTCATGGCTTCTTCGTAAGTATTTCCATATTTCGCCTGAATACTCCGGATACGGTCAAGACGTTCTTCTTTTTGACGCAATTCCGCTTCGTCGAAAACAAAATCATCCATATAATCCGATATACTGCGATTAAAATCCGATAACAGATTTTCGATATCCTGCAGTTCTTCCTGCAAAGAAAGAAGTCCTTCATCTAAGTCGGCAACATCCCCGAGATGACGAAGTGCCTGCGAAATCTGACTGGCGCATCCCTGGTACGAATCACCGGTACACTCATAAACTTTGCCCATTGATTCCACGATATCCGAAGCATTGGACATTTTCTTTACTTCATCCTCCAGCTTCTCTTCTTCGCCTTCTTTAAGTTTTGCCTCTTCAATCTCTTTTCGTTCATATTCCAAGAAAGAAAGCTCTCTGGCACGCTCTTTTTCCGAGCCTCCATTTTCTTCCATTTTTTGTAATATTTTTCGGTATTCTTCGTACTTTCCCGCAATCTTCTGCTTTAACCCTTGTGCCTCTTCCCCGGCAAAACGGTCTACCACACTGCGGTGATACTCTTTGTGAAGCAGCGACTGATGTTCATGCTGACCATGGATATCAATGCAAAGGGCCGATACTTTCCGGATCACGCCTACCGGTACACTTTCGCCGTTAATTTTATTGATACTTCGATTGGCCGTAATCTTGCGCGAAATGACGATCTGACCGTCTTCCGGTTCGATATCCATCTCACGTAAAGCCTCAATGGTCTCCGGCTTCTCAATCTGAAATACCAGTTCTACCATCGCATAATCTGCACGTTTTCCAATAATCTCAGGAGAAACTCGAGCTCCCAGTGCGATTCCGATGGATCCCACAAGGATGGATTTTCCGGCTCCGGTCTCTCCCGTCAATATATTCAAATGTTCTCCAAAATCTACATCTACTTCATCAATGATCGCAAAATTCTTCACGTGTAAATTTACTAGCACACAACTCCTCCTGTCCTATCCATTGATATCCGATACCGTTACTTTACACGACAACTTCAAGCCTCTTACCGTCGCATAAATTCTCGTAACACCTCTTCGCCTTCCGACTACTTTTCCGGTAGAATCTACCGAAGCAATCAATGGATTCTGAGAATGCCAGGTTACTCCTGTCGATATCTCATTTACTCGAAGTGTCTCCGTATCATACAGTCGAAGTGGCAAACTTCTTCGATTCAACGTAACAACGAGGACATCGGCATATCCTACCTGTCCATTGGACGTTTCACCATAAACCGTAGCCTGACCTACGCGATTTGCATAAATCTTTCCACGTTTGTTAATTCGTGCAACCGCCGGATTATCTGAATAATATTTGATCTTATCCGTTGAATTGGAAGGTGCGATCGTAATACCCGACTGAATCTGACGTCCTTTTGCTACAATCAGATCATTATTTGTCACATCGACTCCGGTCGCCGGAATCGGATCTGAAACCGTGATCAGACATACTGCTGACTTTCCGGAACCGTCTTTCGCTTTAGCACGAATCTTAACCATTCCGGCTGCCAGACCCTGCACTCGCCCGGAAGCATCTACCGTCGCGATGGAATTATCGCTTGAACTCCAGGCAACACTCTTAATCGTTGCTTTTTTCGGATGAACTTTGGCTTTTAACTTCAAAGTCTTTCCGACCAGCAGTTTTGCTGTATATTTATTTAATGTAATCTTCGTCACTTTTCGTACTACTCGTACTTTACATCTTGCAAAAGCACCGGAGCCGTCTTTGGCAGTTGCCGTTATGTAAGCGGTTCCAATTTTCTTTCCTTTTACAACTCCCTTCGAAGTAACACTGGCAACAGATTTTTTAGAACTTTTCCATTTTACGGACTTATTCGTCGCTGTCGCAGAAGTAACCGTCGCTTTAATCGTAAACCTCTTACCTTTCTGCAAAAACTTCGAGGTCGGATTAACTTCTACAGATGTAGACTTCTCTGTAACCGTCAACAAGCAGCTTACTACAAAGCCGCCACTCTTAGCAACACCTTTGATCAACGTAATGCCGCCCTTCAAACCGGTTACTTTCACACTGGATTCCCCTTGGTTCTCCAATTTTGCAATAGAAGGGTCTGCAATGCTCCATTCCATCGACTTATCATAAGCAGCTGCCGGAAGGAAGTCCGGCGTAAGCGTCATGCTTTCTCCTACTTCAATCGTCGCTTTTTCCGGTTTTAAGGTAACTGCTGTTAATGTCTCTTTTACCGTGATCTGAATGACTGCCACTCTTCCGGAAGCCGAAGTCGCCTGAATAAAGGTCACCCCTGTCTTCTTCGCTGTTATCACGCCTTTTTCATCCACATCGGCAACTTCCGGATTGTAAGATACCCAAGTAATCGCATCGGTACTGTCATCCGGTGTCTTAACCAAGTTTGGTGTATATGTCTCTCCCGCGATCATCTCATAAGCATTTGGCGAGAACGCCAAATCATTACATGGCTGCAACACTGTTACCTTTATGGACTTTCTTGTCGCATCGTCTGCGCCTACATTGATGGTCGTTACACCTGCTTTTTTACCGGTAATATTAATGATGCGGTTATTTGGTTTGTATTCATAATCCAATATATCTTCATCGCCCACTTCAATCGTCAGCTCAGAATTACATCCGTCCGGTGCCAGCGCGACATCTACATACTGTGTATCACCGACATTCAGGGTCAGTTCATTTGGAGTCAGCGTAATTTCCTCACACTTCGACACAACCGTGACCGTACACTGGGCATATACTTTATTTGGATTGTATTTTGGCGATAACATTACAATCGTCGTACCCGGATTTACCGCAGTCAGATAACCATATTCATCCACCGTTACGACATTGGTGTCCAGTGATGTCCACTCCGGTGTTTTATCTGTTACATTATTCGGTGTATACGTGTATTTTAACTGGTGTGTCGCACCGACTTTCATCGTCAGATTTTCTTCTGTCAGTTTCATCGTCTCATATGGTACAACAATCGTGATCTTACACCTTGGATCGTCTTTCTCATCCGTGTTTGGATTGTTAAATACAACTTCTGTCGTCGATCCGTCTCCTGTCGGCGCTTTTGCTGTAATGGTCGCCGTCTTACCATTGTTATCGAATTCTACATTCACATATCTATTATCGTAAGACCACCAGGAAGTCGGAACCTGTGATACATCCGGATTTCCTTTGATCTTGACAACGATACTCTCGCCAACATTTAATTTTGCATTGGCCGGATCGATATCAAACTTATTTGGTGTATCTACGATACGAACCATACAAGTGGCTGTCGGAGATCCAGGTCCATTTTGGTATTTTGCCGTGATAACAACATCATCTGTCGTTACTTTTTTTGCGGTCACTTTACCGGTCTCATCTACCGTCGCATAATCCGGATCACTGGAAGACCATTCAACTTCCAAAACCTGAGTATCATTGAAGTAAGCACTTAAATTGGTCTCACTTCCCTTGTATACCGTAATATAGTTCTGATTTAACTTGAATACATCAGCGATGGTGATCTCGATATTAAAATATCCTTTATCCATCACGGTACTACTCGCCGGAAGAAGCGATCGGATATACGACTCGTATTCCGGTCGAACCGTTACTTCTGCATTTACCTTTGTCGTAACCTTGCTATTCTTTTCCAATGCCGTGATCACACCATCTTTATAAGAAGCATATTTTTTAAAATCTTTCGGCTGCACTTCAAAATATTTCAAAAATTCTTCCGTCGAAAGGTTGAATGCCTTTGCGATATCATAGGTATCATGAATGGCAATCGTTTCTTTATAATCATTTGGACTTGCATACACATACAAATTCAATACCGTCGGTGCATACACATCTTCATCTATGTACTTCTGCTCGCTCTCATACGCACCATGCGGATAAAAATACACACGGTACAATCCTGCTTTTGCGGTTACTCGAAGCTGATTGGAACGGCTGGATTCCGGACTGATCTCAATCAGATCCGATTTCTTGGTAAGTGAATCCGCGATGACCTCTTCGGTTCCACCGCTGTCCCGCTTGATAACCCAGTCCATCTTATTTTTTATGCCTTCGATATTATTCATAAAGTTTGCATCCGTATAAATCGTTCCACCGGTATCCATTTTTATCGTCTTCAGATTTCCATAATTGGAATCCGTTTCGCTGATACTCGGATAAACGTATACATCTATCGTCGTCGAATAGGTAATCTCCGGACTGTCCTTTGGCGTATACGTCGCCGTGATTTTCGTCATACCGGCACCCTTCGGCGTAACAATACCATCCGCGGACACTTCTGCTACTTCTGAGTTAGCCACCGTCCACTGGGCTTCACTGGAACTACCATAGTTCAATGTAAGTGGTACCGGTTTGTCGGTTGTGCGAAGAAAAATCGCCTTATCCTGAGAATCCTCATATGGCTTTTTGAACACATTATCATTTTGTGAAGTATCTACTGCAAATACGACCTGAATCTTACAGGTAACACTACCGATAACCGGTCCCAGACCACTTGCCACTTTATTGTAAACCGTAGCAAGTACAGTTACTTCACCCGGATTTTTTGCCGTTACGATACCATAGATCTGGCTGCTTCCCTGCTGAATTTCTGCGATATCCTTTCCGGTCTCTATCGACCATTTGATCTCATACAGATTCGGATCCGCATAGATCGGCGAATCTTCCGACCCCAGGATCAACGTCGCCTGGCGGTTTTTCATCTGATATGCCGTCTGGGCATTTAACTGATATCCATCACATGTCAGATACAGTCCCTCTGCCGCATCCGATTTATCTCCCAGACAAAAGCACAGTCCCACCACTGCAATACAGAGTACGAGAAAGATGCTGCCCCATTTCCATATTGTATGTTTTTTCTTTTTTTCACTTTTTTTCATAACTTTTTATCCTTTCTGCTTTTTTTTGCTGAAAGCCTCAATCTATATATAAATTTTATCGGCATTTTGTGTCAAAAATTATAATATAATCCAATTTTATTTAGTAACTATTCAGGCTCCCCTCCCCCCATTCGCATTTCGAACACTTCGTGTTCTTTCTCGCCTTTGACAAGGCTAAAAATG